>Ga0209698_10005137_pt1 | contig 14223 bp, 10 predicted proteins | sample LitLauG_LLR_2012_FD_187203 | JGI IMG/M metagenome (GOLD analysis project Ga0209698, IMG submission 187203) | Freshwater sediment microbial communities from Pennsylvania, USA - Little Laurel Run_MetaG_LLR_2012 (SPAdes) (version 2) | ecosystem: Environmental > Aquatic > Freshwater > Creek >... | reverse complement strand
CCGCTGCCGCTCGACATTAAGGAACTCATCACGCATTTCCAAAAGCTCCTCGCCGAGGCCGCCGGCAAACAGCGCGTCATCCTCGTATTCGATGCGCTCAACCAGTTCGACGCCACGGACGGCGCGCACTGGCTGAACTGGCTGCCGCGCGATCTGCCGCCGGGCGTGCGCATCATCGCCTCTGTCATCGCTCCGGCTAAGGGTGAAAAGGAACACCAGATCCTCGCCATTTTGCGGAATCGCAAAGACTCTCACGTCGAAGAGTTGAAGCCACTTGCTGAGGCCGATACGCTCGAAATTATTGAAGGCTTCTTGAAGCGCTACTCCAAAAAACTCGACTCGAAACAAGTTGCCGCGCTCAAGGAAAAACCTGCCAGCAACCTCCCGCTCTATGTCCTCACCGCGCTGGAGGAATTGCGCACGCTCGGCACCTACGAGGAGATTACCGACCGCATCCGCACACTGCCTGGCGACGCCCGCGAGCTGTTCGGCTGGATTCTCACCGAACGCCTCGCCCGCGACCCCGGCTTCCGCGACCGCGAGGGGCGGCCCTGCGGCGCGGCGCTCGTGGAAAAATTCGCCGCCTGCCTCGGCGTCAGCCGCCACGGACTTTCCCCGGCGGAACTCACCGCCCTGCTCGACCCCGGCGATCCGCTGGGCAATGTCGCCGCCCTCCTCCGCCTCCTGCGCCCCTACCTCATGCGCCGTGGCGAACTGCTCGACTTCTACCACGGCCAGTTCCGCGAGGCGACGGTAACCGCCTACTTGACGTCGAAATCTCAACGATTCTCGGCGCACGACCAACTTGCCACATACTTCCGCGACAAGGCCGACCCGGAGAACAACCAAAGCTGGAAAGGCGAAAGTCCTCGTCCGTTTTTCCAAGTGGCGTTCCATCTGGCCGGCGCGCAACGGTTGGACGAACTCTATGCTCTATTACTGGAATCGCCCGATTGGATGAATGCTCTATATGTTGTCAGTGCTAGCTCCGTCTCATACATAGATGATCTAATGCTTGCAATGCAGACCAACCCCAACTTGTTGACGTTGCTCAAAATCCGCGCCGCCAAAGAAGCCGCCTCTTCGCGAATCCGTCACTATCACAACGATGATTTGCAGATACTGGTCAGGCTTGGGAGAGAACAAGAGGCATTCGCTGTAGCACAGTCTCGCTCGGCACCCGAAGATCAGTGTGACAGCCTGATTGCTATATACGAGGCAAAGGTGAAGAACCAGCCCGACCTCGGTTTGCTGGAAACAGCTTTGGCGAGCGCAAACCGAATTCAGCATGATTATCGTCGGGCCACCATGCTAGATAAGATCGTAAGCCATGTGGCTGAAACCGGCGCGATTCAGAGGGCAACTGAGATAGCAGACCAGATTGGAAGCGCGCTTTACCGATCAAGAGCACTTAAGGCCATTGCCGTTGCAATGACGCGAGTTGGGGACCAACGGGCTTCATCGACGTTTATTCATGCACTCGAGGTGACAAAGCAGATCGAAGATCCAAGTGAAGGTGCAGCAAATCAAGCATCCGTGATGACGGAGATCGCCGAAGAACTTATCCGACTCAAGGATGATCAGGCCACAAGAGTCCTCGAAGATGCCTTGCAAATCGCTGATCGAATTGCGACTCCTTGGAAACGATTTTGGGTGCATAAGGCCATCGCCACCGCCTGGGCACATCAGGGAGCATCTGACCGAGTCTTCGAAGTGGCGCTTCGGATCAAGAATTACCTAGGTAATGATGACGGTGGCCAGCTATCATGCTTGGCGGAAATCGCACAATTTCTCTTAAAACTACAGATGTTCGATATGGTCTCGCAGATCATCGGATGGATTGGTGACGCCACAGCAATCCCCGAATCTAGATCATCAGCCCTTCTAGCAATAGCTTCGGCATTTGCCGAGGTTGGCAACGATCAACAAGCTTCTGCGACATTCGATCAAGCCGTCAATGCAACCCATCAGATTCCAGATGCTTTAAGACGTGTTGGGGCGCTGGTGCGCGTTGGGCTCGCATTGCACCAAGCTGGAGACGAGCGGGCTGCAGATGCACTGGTGCAGGCTCTTGCTATTACGGATAAACTAGAAGACTCTGAAGGCAACTCAGCAAGGAGCGAGATAGCCAAGGCTCTCGCACAAATTGGTGATTTTGACATCGCAATGGCGCGCGCTCGTTGTATTCAAGACAATCACTATCGCTCCGAAGCGCTTCAAGAGATTGCAAAGACACTGGTCACAACTGGAAGACTAAACCAAGGCCTTCAGTTGGTTCAGACTCACGATGAGGCATTGGCCTCCATCGCCTCTTCATTGGTTCTCGAAAGCAAGTTTGACGCCGCCTTGATCTTCATTGATCACATTAAACGTCCGCAATTGCAAGCTCTCCCTTTAGCAAAGATCGGACTGGCAATGACCAAAGCCCAAGATAGGCGCTGCACCTCGATGTTCACCCGAGCTATCGAAGCGCTTAATCGTGACGAGAAACCCAACGAGCAAGCCTACGAGCTCAAGGAAATAGCGATGCTTCTTCTTGACGGCGGGGATGAACGAGCATCTCGCATATTCGACCAGTCTCGACGCTTGGCAACGCAAATGGCGGATGGACAAGAGCAGTCCGCGGCACTAAAGCAGATCGTCGTCGCACTAGCCCAATTGGGGCAGTTCGATCGAGCACTGGCGATTTCACGAAAAGTGGTGAATGTCGCGACACAGGCTGAGGCTTTGAAGGAAATTACCATATCGTTAGCTCAAGCTCGGCACTTTGACAATGCGTTGTCGGTGGCAATGGAGATTAAAGACGGAACCATTGACGATGCCATCGTCTCCAATAGTGCAAGTCGCGCTGAAGCGCTATGTGGCGCGGCTTTGGCGCTGGAAAATGCAGGTCAAACCAAGACTGCACTTGACGTGTTAGAGCGGGCAATTCTTGCCGCAGCAGATATCCCCAGGGTGTTCAGTTGGCAACAGGCGTTCATCTTGGAAGGTATTGCCATACAGTTCGCTCAAGCTTTACAGGTGGAGCGTGCCTATGCGGCAACAAGCCAAATTCAACATGAATCGAGGGTGCCGCGTGCGCTTGCGGCAGTGGCCGTTGAGTTGGCCGACAAAGGAGATAAACGCAACGCACAGTTTCTCGGCCAAGCATTGAAACTTGCTGAAAGCATGTCAGACCCGGGTAAACGCGCAGAATCTTTAAGGGATGTGGCCTTAGTGCTTGCCAAAGCTAAAAATGAACAAGCATCTCAAATTTTTCGGAGAGCAGTGGATTCGGCGTTGCAGGCAAAGAGCGAGAATGGGCAATCCTATCCAATGCAGCTAGTCGGTGAAGCCTTGGCCCAGTCCGGAAATTTCGAATGGGCTGTAGAAATAGCCAACCAGGTGGAAAGAGGTTGGCGGAGAACGCCCGTGCTTCAGGCTTTATTTAAGTCGCTCGTTCTTGCAGGAGACCAACGAGCCACATCATTATTCGAGAAGCTGCTGGTAGAAGCACGTTTGGTTGGCACTTACAATGGAGCACGAGACGGCGTCTTGAAAAACATTATAGTAGATCTCATAGAACTAAACCAAAGACCACTAGCACTTGAAGTTGTCCAGGAAATGTCAGTCGACTGTGCGTCAAGTTATCGAATCGAAGCATGGAATCTTATTGCAAAATCGTTCGCGCAGTCTGGAAAGTTTGATGAAGCACTCTCTACGCTTGATCTCAGCAGTGTTTCAGAGTTGCATGATCGTGTATCTGTGTTAATACGCTATCTGGCTTCATGGGCACCGGCCTTCGAGAAGCTACAAGTCGGATTGACTCTTGAAATACTGAGCGCGATCACTCGAATTGGCGGATGGACAAGTCCTGCTTGGCTGCGCATACATCACATTCTTTCACGAGCGACTAGCCAATAGCGTAAATTGCACGGCCTTCCGTCCCGTCTGGCCCAGAGCCTTTGTCACTGCCGCCAATCCCAAGCAGGCGCGCTGTCCCCTGTGCGGCCAAGAGTTGTCCGTCAGGAAGTCGTTACGCCCGGAAAGCGGTTGAACTCATCCCGTCACTGGTGGCACAATCGCAGCCACCGATGAAAGCCGTGCGCGAATCAAAATAAATCAGCCGAGGGAAAATGCCATGAGCGACATTCAGAAACAAGTAACCCAGACTAGGGTTTTTCTTTCCTACGCCCGGGGCGACGATGAGCCGTTCGTTAAGCGGTTGTATGCCGATCTCACGACCAATGGTTTCACCGTCTGGTTCGACCGTGTTTCGCTGCCGTCACGGCAACTGACATTCCACCAGGAAATCAAGGACGCCATCCTCAAAGAAACCGACCGGTTGATCTACATCGGCGGGCCAAAGGCGGCGCTCTCCGATTACGTCCGCGCCGAATGGCAATTTGCGCTGGAATGCGATCACGTTGTCACCACCCCGATTCTCCGGCTCGGCGATTACGACCATGTGCCGGGCGAGTTGAGCCTGCTGCACTGCGAGGATTTCCGTGACGACGCAAAATACCCCGACGCACTCGCGAAGTTGATTGCCAGCCTGCGCCAGCCCAATCCCAAGCTCGGCGCGCTGTTCGCCGTGCCCGGCCTGCCGCCCAATTTCCTCGGACGCCCCGACCTGATGCGCCGGGTGCGCGACGCGCTGCTGGTGGATCTTCAGAAGCCGCAGGTCATCACCGGGGCCGACGCCCGCGTGGGGATGCAGGGCATGGGCGGCATCGGCAAGTCGGTGCTCGCCGCCGCGCTCGCGCGCAACCGCCAGGTGCGCCAGTCCTATCCCGATGGCATCGTCTGGATTGCCTGCGGCCAGAAATTGAACGACGACGATTTGCTCAAGCGCCAACGCGATCTGGCCCGGCATCTCGGCGGCGACGAAAACTTTTCGTCGCTGGAACAAGGCAAAGGCGTGCTCCGTCCCTTGCTCGCCGCCAAGGCCGTGCTGCTGGTGCTCGATGACGTGTGGCGCGCGGCGGATGCGCAAGCCTTCGACGTGCTTGGCCCACGCTGCCGGATGCTCGTCACCACCCGCGACAAGGGCATTCTCGACGCGCTCCACGGCGAACTGGTGCCGGTCTCGCTCTTCACCGAACCGGAAGCGCTGCAACTGCTGGCCGATGCCGTCAATCTGGCGGCGGCCGCGCTGCCGGCCGAGGCGCGCGAAGTCGCCCGCGAATGTGGCTGCCTGCCGCTGGCCCTGGCGCTGTGCGGCGGCATGGCCCGGAAGCGGGGCGGCGATTTTCATTCCGTGCTCGAACGGTTGCGCCGGGCGGATTTGGAAAAGATCGCCGACCGCGAATCCATCAACGAACAGCACCGCAGCATTTGGCGCGCGATGCAGGCCAGCGTGGAAATGCTGCCGGACGACGAGCAGAAACGCTTCGCCGAACTGTCCGTGTTCGTCACCGACCAGAACGTGCCGGAGGCCACTGCGGCCACGCTCTGGTCACACACCGGCAACCTCGACGACCTGGACACCGAGGAACTGCTGATCAACCTGTTTGAACGCTCGCTCATCTAATTGGATCAGAAAACCGACGCTGACGGAAGGACCCGTCGCCGATTCCGGCTGCATGATTTGCTGCACGACTATGCCGTGCGGGTTGCTGGCGAACCAAAGTTGCTTCATCAAAAACTTCTCGATGCCTACGCTAAGAAATGCCCCGACGGCTGGCCGACCGGGCCGAATGACGGCTATTTCATACCACGCATATTTTTCCATGCGGAAAGCGCTGATAGTCTTGACGTTCTTGAAGATATGATCTGTGACTTTAAGCTTATCTCTCGGTTAGTGGCGGGAGAGGGCTATGTAACCAGTGTGTTCTTTAAGGAACGCCTTGAAAAGTTTGTCTCAGACCACCGCCACCCCAAACCAAAGATTCAGAATATTCTTAAAAACATCGACTGTTTTACGACGTGCTTACGTATGTTGGAGCACACAGCCTACGACCCCAAAGCGCTATGCAAAGAATGTGGTCAGCATTCGATTGTTCATGGAACAATAGATTCCGGTAGTGGGGAATACTATGACAACTGCATAGTTCTTTGCACGAATTGTTATTGGAGTTGGTTTTGGGCTGGTCCCGATTATATGGGAGACAGCGAGCCAAAATTCGACTATTCGACAAATACCTACTGACGTGGCCAAAACAAAACCTACATGATTTTTGAGCGTGTCAGTGAAATGTCATCAAACTTGAACCAACTAGTTGTTCTGATTGACGACAGACGCGCTATTTTTAGCGCCGCCCATCTGTCGTGCATTCTAAATCTTTACCACGGCAAACGCCGCATTTCCCTCGCCGAGGTGGAAGAAATCCCTGCTTCGCAAAAAAAGACCGCAAAATGAAGAACGCAGCAGGAAGAACATTTGCCTGGGCAGAGACTTTCAGCTTCGCCACCTACAATGTTGAAAACTATCTCGATGACACCGCGTCCCGGGGCTGCGTCAAATCCGCTGCCTCCAAGTTCGCTACGGCAGCAGTGGCTTGAGCCACTTCGGCACTGGTGGATTCAGGCTCACGCGCCGGCCATTCTGAAAGCTGGCGACTTGTCGGAAAGGAGTTCGCAAGTCGTCGTTGTCGAAAATAAACACCTGTGGAAGGTCGCGGAGTGCGGTCTGGAGATTGGCCTGGGTTCGGGGGAAACGGGCAATCAGTTTTTCTGTGGGCACATCATGGCCACCTTGGGAAACCCGCATGGCCACGCGTTCCTCGGAAACGTCCGGCCCGGAAATGCCGATGAAACATAGCACCACGGTGTAGCCGGCTTTCGCTGCCGCTTTCAGGAAGGCCAGTTTGTCGCCCACGGGATCGGAGAAAACGGTTTCGAACACGAAGCTTTCGCGCTGCTGCATCAGTTGGCGACGCAGGGCATCCGCCACTTTCGCGGCGTCATAAGGATCAAGGCGGAGTTCCCGCGCCAGCACGTCAGCATTGACGAGGCGCAGTCCGACCGGGCTAAGGTGGGCGTGGTAAAAGGTAGTCTTGCCCGCGCCGTTCGGTCCGGCCAGCGCAACGATGATGGGACGCTGATCCAGCGGCACGCTCATCGCTTGGCGGGCTTGGCTTTCAGGGCTTTGAACTGGCGGTTGACGAAGCGGCCGGTCGTGCGTTTGCCGTCGGCTTCGATGCGGACCAGAAGTCCTGGGGCATCCGCCGCCGGCTCGTAATGGGGATAAGGCTGGGTCTGGAGAAATTCAAGCACCTGCCGTCGGCCCCGAGGAGAATCCACCGCATCAAGGCAGGCCGACAGCGGCCGGGCGGCGGCGTTGCGGCTCAGGGTAAGTGCCTGCGCGCCTTGAAGCAGGGGTTCGATGGCCCGCCCCAGCCGGGCCCAAAATTCCACCTGGCCGGCAATGGATCGTTCCAGCGCCTTCCCCGCCAGCCGGGCGTCGAGGACCAAGGCATCGGAGAGTTTGACCGGTTGACTCATGAATCCATGGTAGCATTTAGCTACCCGTTGTCAAACCTTCGGCGGGGGCGTGAACCCTGCGGCGTTGGCGCATCTGTTTATGGTCACCGCAACCCCGGCAGAATCAATTCGTGAAGCTGCTGCAATTCTTTGAGGGCGACCAGCAAATGGGGCTGAAGAAGGGCGTGATAAGAAATCCCCGTTTTCCCTTCTGCCGCACAGATTCAATATGCTCCAAGCAAAGACCCAAGAATTCGTAATCATTTTTTCTAATACATGCGCCACGGGACTTGATTGTCAGCCGTCGGGATTCAATTTGTTGAGTCATTTATTTTTCACTTCCACGGGCATCCGGCTTAATTTGCGGTAAATCTGGGCACGACGTCGGATTGGCCACCATTCGTAGAGGAATATTTCCATAGGCCGCCACATGGCAACCCAACCGGCGATGGTCAGGCTTTCGCGCAACATGCTTTCGCCCGTGCCGGTTTGTTTTCGCAGATATTGCCCGGCCAGCAGGCACAACGCCAAACATGTAGAACCGATGAAAAGGCTGGCGCGTCCGCGACGCAAAAGCCGTTTCAACTCCAGCCAGGTCAGCTTCTCCTTGATGGCGAAGTGATGATGCACGCCGTTCTCGATTTCCTGTTCCGTGCCCGCCGGGCAGTTTTCCAAATGGATGATCAATTGCACCGGATCTTTGTGTGGATATTCCATTGCCCAACTCTCGATAAATTCCTCGGCGTCGGGGTCGAGGTCCTTTTCATGGAACGGCGACGGGTCCATGGAATTGAACAACTGGGATTTCTCGCGCACTTTGACTTCGATGCGGTGCGGCGTGGAGGTTTTGGAGCGATCGATTTTCATTCCAGATTGAACCGCGAGAAAGTCTGCTCTAAATCCCACTTGGAGGCGAGCGGTTAGTTTTTTATTAAATTTGCTCGACAGATAAACTTTTCGTCCGAAGATTCTCGCTGACCAACCGACACCATCACGATTTATGAGCAAAAAGATTCTTATTACCGGAGATTTGGTATGGGATACACACATAGCGCGCCTGCCGGTGACCGGGCTTGGCTATTTCGAGACCCATTCGCATACTCAGCTTGTCAACCGGCTGGGAGGAGCTTGGTATTTGCGGGACGTGATCCAGGCATTGATCAAGGCGCAAAATGCCACGATGGCTAAACACATTTCCCCCGACCAAACGCACACCAGGGAATCATTGGCCGCCGAAGTGTTTTGCCCGGAGCCCGTTGAGCATTCATTGGTTGAAGGGGAAAACTGCCCTTCGGGAATTGCCAAGGGGTTTTCTATCTGGAAATTTTTTGATGGCGCAAAGAAGACCGCCTCCGCCAAGATTTTGAAAGGTAAAAAACAGGATGAGGAACCGACAATCATTTTCAAATGGCCGAAAGGTCCGGCGGAGCCAGGCACCTGGCGCATCACAGAATTCCTCGGCTGTCAGGCAGCGGTATGGAATAGCAAACGGCCTTGTCCAGTCGTCAATAATGAGCCGGCGAATCCCGACGTCCTGGTGATTGATGATCTTGGACTCGGATTCGCCAATCATGAGGAATGTTGGCCAAAGTGCCTGCGGGAGCCTCAGAATTTTTCTGGGGCAATCGTGGTAAAAGGAACTCCGCCTTTTACCTCAGCACTTTGGCAAAAGCTTCTCAATCCCAATTTAAAACTGGTGGAAAATCTAACGGTAGTAATTTCGGTCGCTGCGATGCGTGACATGGGCGCTACAATAGCACGGGGACTTTCATGGGACCGGGCCATCGAGGATTTTCAGAGGGAATACTCACAGGCCGGCTGTGTTTCGATGTTGCGCCATTGTCGCCGGGTAGTGGTGACGTGCGGTCGTTCCGGCGCAGCTGTGTTCAGCCGTTGTCCCCGATCGCCTATGGAGGAGGACACGAAACCTTCCGTCCTGCAGTTCGAGAGGTTTGTCTTTGATCCGAAGTACCTTGAAGACACCTGGTCGCTTCAATATGAAGGGATCACTTTCGGCACGGGTTCGTTGATGACGGCGGCGTTAGTGGGACGCGAACTTGCCGGGGAAAAATGCCAGCCATCCACCCATCTGACTGTTTCCCAAGGACTGTTAGCCACCCGTAAAATGCATCAAGGCGGGGCAGGACATGATCCGGATGGTTTTAAGGTGGACGAGGCCGAGACCACTGTTTTTTCTATGGACTCCAATGAAAAACCTTCGAGCAGTTTTCGGTCGGCATTCCCCCGCGACTTATTAGATTCACCCATCTTGACTGCGAAATCGGAATCCGAATCATTGCTCACTGATGCGGTCGGCAGCGGCAGGGCATTTTTGATGGCAACGGCTGAAAACATTGTGCGCTTTGGTCAAGAACAATATCTGGCTGATGTGCCGCGGCTTGAATGTGGTAAATATTTCACGGTTGACCGGGAAGAAATCGAAAATCTTAACACCGTTAAAAACCTGATTGAGGAGTATCGCACCGGCAGCGATCCCCGCCCGCTTTCCATCGCGGTATTTGGCGCTCCTGGATCTGGAAAGTCTTTCGCGATCAAGCAACTCGCCGAGGCTGCCTTTGGCGAACAACGCTCCCCGCTGGAAAACAACTTATCCCAGTTCCGGGGTCTTGATGACTTGCACGAAGCGTTTCATGAAGTGCGGGACCGGTCTGTGCAACGACAGATTCCTTTGGTCTTTTGGGACGAATTTGACTGCAAACGCAATGACTTGCCACTTGGCTGGCTTCAGGAATTTCTCGCGCCGATGCAGGATGCAAATTTTCAGGCAAACGGAAAAACTCATCCCTTTGGGAAGTGCATTTTTATTTTCGCCGGCGGCACCAAGACAACCTTCAAGGATTTTGACCGCTCTGGCGATGAACAAGATGAAGATTTTCGGAAAGTCAAAGGGCCTGATTTTGTCAGCCGGCTGCGTGGCTTTGTGAACATCAAAGGGCCAAATCCGTCTGGCGGTCAGGCCGATGAGGTCAGCATTATTCGCCGAGGAATCCTGCTCCGGGCGCTGATTGAGCGGCATCATCCGCAGGCGATTCATCCCGAATCTAAGGAATTGATCATCCACCCACGAGTGCTCGCTGCATTTTTGGGCGTGGAAAAATACCGGCACGGCTCCCGTTCCATGGAGGCCATCGTCAGCTTGTGCCATTTGCACGGAACACCCCATTTGGGTCCTTCCGAGCTGCCGCCGCAGGAAGTCATTCACCTTCATGTCAGCAAGGATTTTGGCGAGAAATTGAGCGGTGCCGATTATTACCACTTGCTTCCTTCTGATGTTGAAAAGCTGGCCGAGATCAAACACAAAAACTGGTGGGATGGGAAAGCGGCGCAAGGTTATGTTCTTGGTGACAAGCGAAACGATAACTCCAATCCCAAAACCCATCCACTTTGCAAACCTTATAATCAATTAAATGGTGCTGGGAAAGAGGGTAACCGTCTCCCGGCGCGTCTTGCAGTTTTGCGTCTGGAAAGTCTCGGCTACAGAATTGTCCGGACCGATCAGGTGAATGGAAATGCCGTGACCGAAGTTGACGAAAAGGAAATTTTGAAAATGGCGCAAAGTGAACACCGCCGCTGGATGCGCGAGAAATTGATAAATGGCTGGGCTTATGGAGCGTGCACCTCGGATGATCTCTTGTTGCATGGGGACATTTGTAAATTCCCGCAACTTCAAAAACCAGAACAGAAACTGGATCATGAAATCATCAAGGCCATTTTCGCCTTCCTTACAGAAAAAGGCCTCGTGCTGGTAAAGCCATCCAAAGGCGAATAGAAGTTCCGACTCTTTTATGTCCGCAAGTCCCCGCATCTTTATCAGCTACAGCCACCAGGGACACGCGTTGGCTTTCCGAAGTCAGCAAATTGCTGGTGCGCTACCCTTAAAACTCTGGATTTGACGGCACCTGAACCAACCTGGTAATTCCTGCTCGACCAGATCGGTTGGCAGTGCGATAAATGGTCCGTGGTTCAGGCTGAAACCAAAGTGAACTTTTTGATAACGGAAGGAATCGCATGGCTCATGGGAACTTTGATCACGTAAAATCCTCCCGCCAGCATTGGTGGGTGGTCATTGTGTCGGGCGTGCTGACTTTGTTCTTCGGCACCCTCGGCGTTTGGCAATACGAACACGAGCCACCGGTCGGCGAAAACGGTCCGTTGGCGTGCTTCTTTGTTTCACTCTACCACGCCTTGCAAATGTTGATTCTTCACACGCCCCACCTGGAAAAAAAGACCAACGTTTGGCTGGAAGCCGGTCGCTGGTGCGGCGCGTTCACGCTGGTGGGCACCACGCTCATGCTGCTCTGGAAACGGCTTTGGCATGAATGCAAGCTGGTGCACCTTTGGTTTTGGAAAGACCACATTGTCGTCTGCGGGTTGGGACAGAAAGGCATGGAAGTCATTCGCTGCAGGAAGAAATTCGACGCCAAGAAGAAATCATACGACCGTTATGTACGAGTGGTTGTCATTGACCCCAATCCAGAGGAAAAACTAATAGACGAATGTGCTAGGTTGGGCGTGCCCGTGCTGACCGGCGACGCCGCTGAAGAGCGGTGGCTGAAACAGTCTAATGTCTCTTGCGCTCGCGAGGCGTTCGTCATCACGCCAGTTGACGAAACGAACGTCCGCATCGCCTCAGAAATCCGCCGTCTCTCCAGCGCGAACGGCAACTTGCAGTTGGCATGTTTCGTCCATTTGGAAAACATTCACCTGCGTGAACGGCTTCAGCAGTTGCCCGGAAACTCCGTCGGGGAAAGTAACGGCGGCACACTGAAATTTTTTGATGTCTTTGACCACGAGGCGCGCAAAGTTCTACTAAGACTGCCGCTCGATGGCCATGGTATCGGCAAAGACGACCCGCGCACCGTTCATGTCGTCATCCTAGGCTTTGGCCGGATGGGGCGCAGCCTCGCCTTGCGCGCGGCGAAAATGGGGCACTTTGCCAACCAAAAACAAATGCGCATCTCCGTGATTGACCGTCACGCCTCGTTGCAACGGGAAAGGTTTTTGTTCCGCTATCCGATGCTTGAGAAGCAGGACATCTGCCGGTTGACGTTTTACGAGGCCGAGGCGGAATCGTTCGCCGCGCGCCAGCGCATCAAAGGCTGGGCCGCCGAGGCGGATACTTTGCTTCACTTGTTTATCTGCATGGATGACAACACCAGCGCCATCGAGGTGGGTTTGCGGCTGCAGGAAGCGTTGGTGGAACGCCCCGATTGCAGCCTGCTCGTGCGTCTGAAAACCCGCGCGTCACCGGCCGCCATTCTTGAAAAAGCACAAGCGAACGGTCCGCGCCTTGTTGCATTTGGGATGGTTGAGAATACCTGCTGCGACGGCTCGTTCCGCAACGAGATCAACGAGCCGGTTGCCCGCGCTTTGCATATCGGCTACCTCGCGGACTTGAAAAAAAGGCGGGCGGCTGGGGAAAAAATCGAAAAGAGACCTGCCGAGAAGCCTTGGGAAGAACTAGGTGAGGAATTCAGGGAGTCGAACCGGCAGGCCGCCGACCATATCGCCATCAAGGCGCGCGCGCTCGGATACCACATTGGCAATTTGAAGCACGAATTGAAACCGATCAGGACTTTGAAGCGAGAGCAGAAGCGGATTCTCGCCCAGATGGAACACGCCCGTTGGTGCGCCGACCGCTGGCTGGCCGACTGGAGACAGGACAACAAGCGAGACGATGACCGTCATCTCCACCCCGACCTTCTGCCGTGGCATGATTTAATGGACGCAGAACGCCGTATTGACCACGCGCAAATTGAGCAATTGGCCGACGCCTTGGCGGCGGACGGCAAAGGAATTTTCGAGAGCAAATGAATCAGAGTCGGCATTGCATTATGCCAACCTTGGATCGCCATGATTTTCTCAACTAACAAACACCGTCGCCAAAAACTTCGCGCTAATCCCTTTCCCCCATAGTGGCGTGAGATCCTGCGCCGGCGTTTTCCGTTGTTGGCCTCTTTGCCTGCCGAAGATCAGCGGGAATTGGAGGGGCAAATTCAGGTGTTTATGGAGGAGAAACAGTTCGAAGGCTGCGACGGATTGGTCATTACGGACGAAATCCGCGTCGCCATTGCGGCCCAGGCCTGCCTGCTGTTGCTGCATCGGGACACGGATTACTACCCCGATTTCAAATCCATCCTGGTTTATCCCAGCACCTATTATTCCCGCATCACGGAGGAGGACGAACAAGCGGCGCAAGGTTTGGCGGGGCAGTCCTGGCTGCGCGGGCCGGTCATCCTCGCCTGGGATTCCGTGTTGGGAGGCGTGTCAAATCCTTCGGACGGGCATAACGTGGTGTTTCATGAATTCGCCCACAAGTTGGATGAGGAAAACGGTCTGGCCGACGGCGTGCCGCCGTTGTGCGTCAAATGCACCCCGCCTGAGCAGTTGAGCCGATACCGTTCCTGGGCGCAGATTTTGTCCAAAGAATACGCCGAGCTTTGCCAAGCCACCCAGGCAGGACAGAAATCCGTACTGGACGAGTATGGTGCGACCAACCCGGCCGAATTTTTTGCCGTGGTCACGGAATGTTTTTTTGAGAAACCGCGGCCATTGCGCCAGCAACATCCGGCGCTTTATGACGAACTGAAACGATTCTACCAGCAGGACCCGGCGGAATGGCGCTGGCCGGCACCATCCGCACAGCAAAATTAAATCAAGGACTTCCAATGCCGGCGCAAGACTGCTTGCCGAGACGGATGCAATTAAGGTAAAACCATCCCGTGCCTGCTGGAATCAATTGCCTCCGGTGTGGCTCGGCTAAAACCATGGCCGTGCCGGACTCGGCGACGTTTCTCT
>Ga0209698_10005136_pt1 | contig 14224 bp, 9 predicted proteins | sample LitLauG_LLR_2012_FD_187203 | JGI IMG/M metagenome (GOLD analysis project Ga0209698, IMG submission 187203) | Freshwater sediment microbial communities from Pennsylvania, USA - Little Laurel Run_MetaG_LLR_2012 (SPAdes) (version 2) | ecosystem: Environmental > Aquatic > Freshwater > Creek >... | reverse complement strand
ATTTGTGCACCATGACGATTTCTCCGACCTGCGCCGACCGACTAGCCGAAGAACACCGCGCGCACGGGAGTCGCTATGTGTCGGGACCGGTAGTGGGGCGACCCGACGCCGCCGCTGCGGGCACACTCACGCAATTCCTTTCTGGCGACGCAAGCGCAATGGAAGAGTTGAAGGCAGTCTGCGCCGCTTTCGCCAACAATGTGGTGCCGATTCCGGGGCCCGCGAGCGTGGCGAATCGCCAGAAGCTGTGCGTGAATTTTTTCATCATCTCGCAAATCGAAGTCATGGCCGAATGTTTGGCGTTCGCTGAGAAGACCGGCGCGTCGACGGAAATCATGGCCGGCTTTTTCGATCGCTGTTTTGCGCATCCCGGCTTGAAGGGCTACGCTCAGCGGCTATTTGAACACAGTACCGACGGCGCGGGCGGGTTTTCTATGCGTGGCGGATTGAAAGATGTTGGGCTGATGCTAGATGCGGCGAAAGCGGCGGAATGCCCGCTTGATTTGGCGACGATTATCCAGGGCAAGATGCAGGAGTGTATGACCCAGGGTTTGAGAGATGTGGATTGGAGCGCGATTCAGCAGGTGACGCGGGCGCGGGCGGGGTTGACGGGGTAACCGAAATGCTCTGATTGTGCGAATATGCACACAGGTGAACACACGCCATGACGTAAACACTATCGATTCGGATTGACGCGGGAACGAAGAAGCGATTAGATGCGCTATCGCAGAGATCAAGTCGCTCAAAGTCTTTCCCGGCGGCCGAAGCGATTGCCGCCTATATGAGTTCTGAAGAGTGGCAGCTTGGCGAGATCGAAGAGGCGGCGAAGGAACTCGATGCCGGGCAAGGTGTGAGCCACGACTGGCTTGCCCCAGGAATTAAGCCACTTCACTACCTTGAGTACGCCAACGTTAGAACCACGATCACTCGGAACGCAATGCCACGATCGGCTCCAGCTTCGAAGCTCTCCGTGCGGGTAGATAAGCCGCGCCGAACGCGACGAACATGAGCAGCACGGCAGCGAATGCCAGCGTCAGCGGATCTTGCGGCGAAACGCCGTAAAGCCGAGTGCTAATCAAGCGCGAGGCACCATACCCCAGCCCCGCACCCACGAGTAATCCAGTCACAACCAGCCCACTGGCCTCGCAAAGAATCATCGCGATCACGCGGCCTGCGTCGGCACCCATCGCCATCCTTATGGCAATTTCCCCCTGCCGTCGCGCGACGCCGTAGGAGAGCACTCCATACAAGCCAATCGCTGACAACATAAGCGCTAGGCTTCCAAAAGCCAGCGACAGTTGGGCTGTCGCGCGGTCTTGCGCCGTTAAGGGAGCAAGACGATCGAGCAACGAATGAACGGAATCCGCAGCGGATTGGGCGTCCGCCCTCAACATGGCTCGCCGCACAGGCGCAGATACTTGGGCCTGGGTCGTGCCCGCTGCTGTGCGAATCAGGAACTTGGGCATCTCAATGGCGGCTGCATGCTGCTGTTCCGCTGCAAAATAGCGTGGCTCAACGTACCCGCGAAGATCCTGCGTACGCGCGTTTTTCGCAACGCCAACCACGACATAGCCAGTTCGCTTACCGGCCGAATCAACTGACGTAATATGCATCCCAAGTGGATTCCGTTTTGCGAAAAACTGTCCGGCAAAGGCTTGATTAATCACACAGACTTTAGGTGTACCTTCACCCGTGTCACGGTTTTGAATGTCGCGTCCTAACGTTATCTGTACACCCAATGTTGAAAAATAGCCAGGACCTACGAGATCCAAATTCGATTCTTTGTCGGTATCCTTTTGAGGAATAAATCCTTCCACTTCAATGGCGGAGTTGGACTCGCTGCCACTAAATACTCCCAACTCGGAATAACTAACAGCACGTACGCCCGGGATCTGCTGTATTTTCGCGGTCAGGTCACGGAGAAGTTGACTGCGGTGCTCTTTACTATAGGCAGTATCATCGTGCAAATCGATTGACGTCAACAACAGATGCTGCACTGGGTAGCCCAAGTCGGCATTTTGCAAATTCCAGAAGGTCCGCGCCAGTAACCCAGCGCTCAGGAGCAAAGGGACCGAAAGCGCTATCTGCAGGCTTACCAACGCGGAACCCCACCTAGTCGCGCCCGTGGCGCCACCTCGGTGCTGTTGCTTCAGACCCGCCGACGGATTCGCTTGTGTGGCTTGCCACGCGGGCAGCAAACCAAACACCAAGGCCGCTGCCGCTGTGATCGCGAACGTAAAAAGCAGAACGCTTGGGTTCAGCGTAAAGTCCAGCCGGAAATGTTTGTTCGCGGCTACCAGCATTTGCACAAGCGCGGTCTGCAGAAAATAGGCAAGCACGAGGCCGCTGCTGGAGCCCAAGGCAGCAAGCAGAAAACTTTCCGTGAGCAGTTGCCTGACCAGGCGGGCGCGGCTAGCACCTAGGGAAATTCGCAATGCCATCTCAGGACGCCGCGCTGCACCGCGGGCCATCAGCAGATTCGACAGGTTCGCGCAAGCAATCAGCAGCAACAAGCCCACCGCGGCCATGAGTGCGGTAAGCGAAGTTGAAAAATCGTTGCGTACTTCGGAAGCGCCGCGCCCACCCAATTGGAGCTTGAGATGCTGGTCGAGCAATTCGCGCCGGCGCTGTTCCGATGCTACCGAACCGTAAAATGCTTCCAGCCCCCTTTTGAATATTCTGTTTGCATCGGCATCCGCGCGTCGCAGGGTAACACCGGGCTTCAGCCGACCGAACGCATGCAGCCACATTAGTTTCGAAGGCGGCGTGTCATGCAACCAATCGGCGCTAGGCACGATGCTGCGCTGCAGACGCAGAGGAATCCATATGTCCGGCTGCTGCCCCGCCGTTTCGCCAATGAAGCCGCGTGGCGTAACGCCGATGATGGTCAGCGCCGCTCGGGCGACCCCGGGTGAATCGGCATTGCGGCCGGCGAGCGCGCCCACGGTGATTGTGCTGCCCACTACATCGGCACGGCCGCCGAAGCGCCGCCGCCAGTAGTTGTAGCTGATGACGGTGTGCGGAACCGCCGCATAGTCGTCTTCCTTGGTGAACAGCCGGCCCACGGAGGCCTTCACTCCCAGAACTGGAAAGTAGCCGCCAGAGACCAAACGTTCATGTGCTTCTTCCCAACCGCTGCCGGGCAAGCGAACCTGCCAATTCGCCAGGCCGCTCTGCGACGCCATGATCCCGGAAAAGCTGGTTGTTTGGTCGCGAAGTTCTTCGAATTCCGCGTAGGTCAACCAGTTCCGGTCACCGGTCACGCTGCCGTGCCAACCTCCGGCCTCGCCGGGATTTGTGAGGATTACCAGTTCTTCAGGCTTGTCGACGCCGGGCAGGGAAGCGCGCAATATGCCATTCCAGACACTGAAAATGGCGGTGTTTGCGCCAATTCCGAGAGCGAGCGATCCGATGGCAATCGCGGCGAAAGTCGGTTTCGCCGCCAGCGCGCGGATCGCATAACGGAGGTCTTGGAGGATGACATGGCCGTGCTCCTGCGGGGCTATTGTCAACGCGTCGCGAGTAGCTTGTACCCAGAGATTTGCTTGGCTAAAGAGTCCGCCCTGGTGTTTCGCTTCTGCTAATTGTTCTTTGAAGGTGAGACGCATCTGATCGCCGTACTCGTCGCGAAACGCCGCCGGGTAGCAGCGGAGCAACGCCCGATAGATGGTTTGCGCGCTCTTCATAAAAGTGGCAGTTTGGAAACCAAGCCAGTAGCCCGCGCCTGTTGCAGGAGCGTGCTCAAGCGCTCCACTTCCGCCGAGGCCACCTTCTTCCCAAAACGGCTGAGGCGGTAATAGCGCCGGCGTTCGTCGGTGCTTGCCGGGTCTGGACTTTCGGCCAACTCTTCGATCAAGCCTTGCTCCAGCATGCGCCGAATGGAACTGTACAGCGTGCCAGCACTCAAATGAACTTTGCCATCGGTGCGGGCGGAGACATCTTGCATAATCGAGTAACCATGGCGTTCCCGGTCGGCCAGGGCGATCAGGATATGAAAGACCGCCGGCTGGAGCGGCAGCAAGGAATCGGGCGTTGGTTCGTTCATTAGACTCTACTGGATCACACTATAGCGTATACAAGTATAGTTGTCAACGGTAGAGGCTAGCGGCGGCTGGGTTAATGCGAGTTTATAACCGTAATTACAGCAGCGACCGCTAGTAATCCGAAGCAAATGCCGCCGATGATTCCGGCTGGCCGCGAAACACCACCGGCCGCCGCGAGCGCTGCCATGAGGGAATCACCGGGCGGCAGCTTCTCCTTGACTTTAGCGATCTTTGGCATCGCATCCTGCAAATACGCACTCTTCGCCATGCACGCGAGGACGAGGCCGACGCCGACAGAACCGCCGGCACTGGTGAAGTAGGAGAGGACAACCGGCACAACGATCAGCATTGCTCCTATAAACCATTGCTTCCGGTAAAAGAACCACGCGAACGAGAGAAGGAACGCGGGCCAGCAAAAGCTCCAGGCGATTTTGCCGCTGCTTTGGGCGAGTGCGAAGTTTCGTTGCTTCTCCCAAGTGGACCGGAATTTGTCGGCGTTTGGACCGATATACGCCGCGACTTCTTCCCAGGTTGTCTCCGACCAAATTGCGAGCGTTCGGGATTTGCGTTCTTCGATGGTTGTCATTGTTGTGTTTTGGCTGCTTCATCCGGTAGCGAGAATGAAAGTCGAGGTTCAGGATAGCAGTCCTCGGGGTTGACAAGATCGATCGGCTGGGAGTGGCTCATAAGGTCGACTCCATCAAAACTGATTAGCTCGATTAGACCGCTAACGATAGGTGCTTAGTTGCCTAATCCCAATAACGGTTTGATGGTGAACAGCCATGATACGATCATCGCGTCATGACTAAATGGCGCGTGAGGTGGATGCTTCTGGCAGGTTTGTCGGCGGTTTGCGCGCTTGCCTCTGACCGGGCGCATTCGATGCTGATCGATCTAAGCGACGATGAATTGATTCGCCGTGTTCCCGAACTTGGCGGTGTAAGTTTCAATCACGATGAAGCGCTTGCCAGAACTGCGCTACAACCCGCGCTGGCGGCAGTTAACGAGACGTTCGAGAAGTTTGCGGACGTGACGGCTGTGGAGCAGATCTCGGAAATGCGGTTGGAGCACCTGGGCGCTTCTCTGCATTCGCAAAGGGAACGCTTCCAGTATGTGGCAAGGATGAGCCAAGGTTCACTCGACGTAGACGAACAACGTACTTCCGAGAAAGACAAGCAGGCGGGTGAGGGCGGTTTTCTGGCGGGTCAACGATTCTTCACATTGATGGAGACGATGCTGCCGGAATTCGCGGCACAAATGCGCTTTCGTGCGGTAGGACGGACTGACGGCGTCACGGTGTTCGCGTTTGCGCAAATCCCTGGCGGCACGCTCGATTCGGGTATGGTGGCACACGCGGGAGCCGCGGCTTCCGAACCGGTGCAGGGCCTGCTGTGGATTGATGAGAGGCGGGGCCGGCCGGTGCGGCTGCGTGTGGAGCCAGAGTTGAGGCAGAAAGACGCCGGTTTCGACGAACTGCGCGTGGAGTTGACATTTGCCGAGGTGCGCTTTGACGCGCTGGACGCGGTGCTGACGCTGCCGGCGCAGGCGGTGTTCGATGCGTGGCGTGGGGACGTACGGATGCACGCTATCCATCGTTTTTCGGAATACCGACTGCTTAGGAGGGACCCAGGGAAGGTGGGTGTTTACACGGCTGCGGCAGCAAGCCGCGATGCCATTGAATTGTTATCTGAAGGCGCTACGGCGGTGGACAAGGGAAATGCGAGCGGGGCGTTGGTACCGCTGCGCGAGGCTCTTCGACTTGATCCGACACTTGGGGCCGCGCACTTTCACTTGGGGCGCGCGCTGTGGATGACCGGCGATTCGACCGAAGCTGAGAGAGAGGCTCGTAACGCCTTAAACTCGATGAGCAGTGTCTATGCGGTGCATACTTTGCTGGGGGTTTTGCTACTGAAGCGAGGCGCAATTGCGGAGGCAGTGGAGGAGTTTCGGGAGACGGTACATTTGACGCCGGACGATTCAACAGGACATGAGAACTTGTCGTTAGGGCTGGAAGCAGCAGGTGATCGAGCAGGAGCCATAGCCGAACAGTCGCGCGCCGTTCAGCTTGCGCCGAAGAACGAGCTTTTGAAGGCGAGGTTGGAGAAGTTGTCAGCAGCGCAGGCGCAGACTGTCCTTCGCGTGGATGTGCGGCAGGTGTTGGTGCCTGTTGTGGTGACGGACGGCGCAGGACACCACATTGGCGACCTGAAGCAGTCTGACTTCCGCGTGCTGGAAGACGGAGTGGAGCAAACCATCACGAGCTTTGCGGTGGAGACGTCAGGGGAGAGCGGAGTTGCGGTGGCATCCGAGCGCGCAGAGAGCAAAGCGCAGACTGCGACAGGCGGTGTGCGGCATACGTATCTGATTGCAATCGATACGCAACACACAGAGGTTGAAAGCCTGCATAAAGTGCGTGAATCGCTACAAGCATTCTTTGCCAAGGAGCCGGCGGGCGACAGCCAGTTCGGTGTTATGGCACTGGGTCGCTCCGCAACGATCCTTCAGAATATGACACGCGATCCGGCGGCGGGACTGGCGGCACTCGACGATAAGGCATTTTTCCGGATGCTAGCAGGCAGCCGGAGTGCCATGTACGCATCTGAGATGCAGGAGTATGTGCGACATTTGGCCGAGGTCCGAACGGCGATCGACGAAGGCGACCGCACTGGGCCCGTGCAGGCGCGGCAGTTGCCTCGGGAAGCAGAACGAATCGCGGAGGAAGACCGCAACAACACTGCGCTACTGCTTGGCGAGCTACGGGACTTGGTGCGACAGATGGCAGGTGGCCAGGGGCATCGTGTGCTTCTGCTGATATCGGGAGGGTTCCAGCTTTCGCCAGGACGGGACGCCTGGGAATTACTGCACGCATACTTTCCGGAAATGGGGGAAGGGTCTACCGACGGGCTGGACCGTATGCAAGCCGAATTCGAAAGCATAGTCAAACTGGCTGCGCGCGCGAATGTCATCATCGACACGATCGATGCCCGCGGGCTGTATGTGCCATCGTCTACCGACGCCTCGGTGTCAGGACCCGGGCCAAACGGGCAGGCGACCTCGGCGATGAACTCGCTCCAATCGGAGGCGGGCCAGTCATTGGCCGAGTTCGCGGCAGCGACGGGCGGCATCCACTTTCAAAATAACAACGACCTACTGGCGGGTATTAGAAAGGCCGTGGCGGCCGGACGGGACTACTATACGGTCGGCTATGTTTCGAGTAACGGCGTGATGGATGGTCGGTTTCGCAACATCACGGTGGAGCTAAGGACGCGCAAGGCAACTGTCAGGGCCAAGCGCGGTTATTGGGGAACGGCACAATGACAGCCGCCATTTTGCTTATCGCTCTGTGTGCAATGCAACGGTCGCCGGTGGCCGAAGACTCACCGGAAAGCCAACTGAACCGGCTGCGCGCGAAGATGGGTGCTGCGTTGAGAACGCTGCCTAACTACGTGTGCTTGCAGACGACTGAACGGTCGGGTGCTGCGAAGAGCAATGCGAAGCTGAAGGCGCTGGACACGGTTGAGTTTGAGGTGGCGCACGTGAATGGTGGGGAAATGTACTCGTGGCCCGACGGCAGACTGTTTGCCGAGAGCGAACTGCGGAAGAGGCTGCCTTTCGGGCTGGTTGGTTCTGGCGCTTACTCGGCGCAGGTGACAGATGTGTTGTTTGGGCCGGAAACGCAATTTCGCTGGGTCGGTAGAGAGACGCTGGACAAGCGCGCCACTGTACGGTGGGATTTCACAGTGCCGCAAGCGCGCAGCAATTGGACGGTAGGCGAAGGGAAACGAATGGCACAGGTGGGTGCCGCGGGCAGCATTTGGGCAGACGCGGAGACATCGGTGATCGTGCGGTTGGAAGCGCGTGCGGAGCAGTTTCCGGCGCGCTTTCCGTTGAAGGCGGTGACGCGGATTATCGATTATGCGAGCGTGCGAATTGACGGAGGCGAGTTGCTGCTGCCGGCCACGGTGGAGGATCGAGTGGTGAACGTGCAGGGCGAGATCAACATTAATCGCAGCCGCTTTGGGCGCTGCCGGGCGTATACGGCCAGCTCGACGCTGAAGTTCGACCCACCTGGTGTTCTGCAGGCTGGTCCGGGGGAGACGCGGGACGCTCCGGTGGCTACACTTCCGCCGAACGTGCAGTTTCAGTTGGCGCTTGACGGACATTTGCGGTCGGAGGGCAGTGTCATGGGTGAAGCGGTTAGTGCACATGTAGTTACCGATGTGCGCTACGGAGGGAAAGTGCTGGTGCCGAAGGGGACGCCGGTGCGGGGAGTGCTGCGAGAGTTTTCGAAGACCGGCGACGGGCTGACGTCTTTTTTTTCGTTGACCTTGGAATTCAGCGAGGTCGATCTGCCGGGAGGCGCTGTGCCGTTTCGCGCGCAGTTGAGAGGCATCGACCCGCCAATGGAGGGTTTGTTTTGGCTGGTTGCCAGCGGAGCGGGCCGGATGCGGATGGAGCACTCGATCAGAGGCCGGAGTGGCGAAAACGAAGGCCCCAACTCGGAGATAACGCTTCCACCGCAGCCGGGGGTTGCGGTGCTGATGTTTATGCATCTCACGTCTTTCGATTTAATTCCGGGCACGCGGATGACGTGGGTTACGTCAGGCCATGCGGCTAAATGAGGTTCACGCGTTAGCGGGACGCCTTGCGGCGGGTCCAATGGTGTTTGATGTCTGGCCAAAACTCTTTTAAGACTTGGGCCAGGGCGTCGGTACCCAGTTGGGTTGCCCAGTTGGACGAGAAGTCGCGAAAGTTGCGATTATCGGAATAATACGATAGCCCGATGGCGCTTACGACGCCGTTTCCGAGCACTTCTGAAAAGTTAAAGCTGCGTGCGCCGGTGTCACGCTTTGTGACAAAGATTCGAGAAAGGGCGTAGAAGGTGCGGGCTTTCTTTGGTCCTTGAGCCATTCGGAAATAGCGCGGATCTTCTTTGAGCAACGCTGGGAGGAAGCCTTCGGTCATCATATTTCCGATGGCTTGGTCGGCGTACGCGGTGCCGACGCGACGGGAATAGCCGAGCATGCCTTGACCAAACTGCTGATGAACGTTTTCGAGCTGATAGAGGCCGGCGAAGGCAGCTCCGAGGCCGACGAGGGGGTAATCGAATGAATCTTTGGCGGCGATTGTCAATTTGTATTTGGCGGAAATTGGATGGTAGTCCGGGGTAGTCTCGGCGGTTCGATAGTTCGGAATCACGCCTAAGACGCGCTTGTCCTCGTTTTGGGCGGCGGGATCGCTAGCATCGAGCTTTACCGGTTCCTGGGCGGACAAGGGCAGCACGAAAGAAAAGAGCAGGATGACGGTTAGGCGACGGCTGTAATAAACGTTACGGTTTTCGATGAGAATCCCCATTCCCCAACAGATGTCTTGCTCACATTTGATCACAAGGTGGATTTTGTGCGAGGTTTTGGGGGCTGCGAAGTGAGGTGCCGGGCCGGTTTGCGTATTTTGGGACCCCAAGCTTAGGCGGGTACGAAGCCGGTGCGCTCGGCTGAAATGAGGTATGTCCCGGGATCCACCGCGGCTCCGAGAACGGTGCCCTGGACCTCGGCGGTTTTGTTCGGCGAGATAAGACCATAGGAATTATCCGGGAGTAGCGAGAACTTGCCTGTCTAAGTCACCCACGCCTCTCCGCCGATATATTCTACGGTGGGTCACGCTACGCATCGGAGACTGTCTCAATGGCAACGGGTTCTTTCGTTGGCGCTGCTGGCTGTGGCATGTCTTTCGGCTGTGGAAGCGGCACCCAGCTATAGTTTTCAACACTACGGAGCAGAGTCGGGACTTGGGAATCTCGCCATTCTGACATTGCTGCAGGATAAGGCGGGCTATCTTTGGGCGGGAACTGAGGCGGGTTTATACCGGTATGACGGCTCGCGCTTCCATTTGGTGGGCGCCGAAGAAGGATTGGCGTGTTTGGCGGAGATCCGCGGCTTGGCGGAAGCGCGCGATGGTGCGCTTTGGGTAGTTGCCTGTAACCACTTATATAGGTCGTTCAAGGGGCAATTTGAGGTTGCCGTTAGCAAGGAGATTCTCACAGATAGCATGCAAGGCATCGTCGCGGACGGCGAAGACGGTGTGTTGGTTGGTGTGGAGGAAGGACTCCTGCAAGTATCGAGCCGGCGAGATGACGCAGGAAAGCTGACGGTTCGGGCGTTTTCCCTGCCGGCGGAAGTGCAAGGAAAGCCGATCCGCGGACTTTGTCGAAGCGGAGAAACCTTGTGGTTCGGAGGCGATAAGAAGGTCTGGAGTTTGACGGCGGATCGCTTCAGCCGGTATGGAGCGGAGGAGGGTTTGCCGGCGCAGGACTGGGATGCCATCGCGGTGACAGCTTCCGGGGATATATGGGCGCGCAGTAAAACGGCGACGCTTTGGAAACCGAAAGGGCTCTCGCGATTCAGGGATGTAGCAGGGTTGCCGCCGAGCTTCTCCTATGGATACTTGGGGCTTAGCGCCGACGGCTCGGCTTTGATCCCGACCACGAACGGTTTGGGTATCGCGAACGGCCGAAGTGTGCAAATGGTGGGTGACGATCAGGGGCTTCGCACATCGCTGACGAGCGCCGTGTTGGAAGACAGGCAGGGTTCGATCTGGGTGGGTTCGCTAGGCGAAGGCCTTGCTCGATGGCTTGGACGACACGAATGGGAGAGTTGGGGTAAAGGAAACGGCCTTCCATCAAAGGTGGTTTGGCAGGTGCAGCGGGCGCGGTCGGACCGAGCGATCTGGGTGGGTACGGCGCAGGGAGTGGTGCGCTTCCCGGTGCAGGGAGCGGCGCGAGTTTGGAGTTGGGCAGAACAGATTAATGGTGCGGTTCGGTGGCTGCGCGAAGCGCCGGATGGTGCGATGTGGCTGATTGCGCAGGGAGATACGCTGGCTCGGATCGAGGCGAATTCGGGCAAGGTGAAATTCTTCGGCAAGGCGCAGGGACTGACGGCCGAGCACCTGGTGAGAGGGAGTTTCGACCGCGAAGGGCGGTTATGGATTGCTACGCGAGACGGTTTATTCGTCGCGAAGCAGCCTGGCGCTGCGGCGCATTTCGAATTGATTGACGGCAGTCCCAAGGGTTTGTGGGACGTAGCCGAAGACAAGCAGGGAACGCTGTTCGTAACCACGGCATACGGGTTGTGGAGATACAAGGAAAGCGCCTGGCGACGTTACGGAAAGAGCGACGGTCTGCGTACAGACTCCGAATACATCATCGCGGTAGGTGAGGATGGGGCATTGTGGTTGAGGCATCGATACGACGGGATTGTTGAGCGAGTGGTGTTCGACGGAGAGCGTATTGCGAGTGTATTGGAGGTTAAGCCGGACGGTGTTCCCACTGAACTCACCGCGTTGCATGGATTCGATTCTTTGGGACGATACTGGCAGGGAACGTCCCACGGGCTTTCCATGCTGGCTGATCCGGCGGCTTATGTTGCACGAGGCGGCAAGCCAGCGGCAGGACATTCGTGGCGGTATTTTACGGACGAAGATGGCTTGATTTCGAGTGACTGTGATGGCGAGGCATTCTGGGCCGATGACGATGGCAGCGTCTGGATTGGCACCAGCAGCGGATTGGCCCATTATTCGCCGCAAATCAGCGAAGGCACTGCGCAAGACAATTACGACAGTGAGGCTCCGGTCATTAGCAGCATGCAGGTTTCACAGAGACCAAGATCCGCGCGTATCGAGTTTTCCACTTTGAATTTCAAGACGGCCGGCCAAGCGCAATTTGCCTACAATCTGGACGGTGGGAATTGGATCAACGCCAAGGAACGCGCAGTTACATTAGCCGCTTTGGGACCCGGACGGCATACTTTCCAGGTACGGGTTCAGGGCTGGGGACATCTATGGAACAAAAAGACGGTTGAGGCGCAGTTCTACTTTGAGCCGTTCTGGTGGGAAACCTGGTGGGCTCTGGTCGGTTTCTGTGTGGCTCTCGCGACCACAATCGTGGGCGCGCTTCGCTTGTGGGTTAACGCTCAAAAGAGGAGAGCGACAGAATGGGCGCGTCTTCTTGGGGAGAGAGCGCACGCCGAAGCTTCGAGCCGAGCCAAAAGCGTTTTTCTGGCGCACATGAGCCACGAAATACGAACTCCGCTGCATCAGATTCTGGGATTGACGGACGACCTTGCTGCCATTCGATTGCCGCGTGAAGCGGGGGAAATCGTAAGTCAACTCCGGAATTCGGGCGTGGGACTTTTCGGGCTCCTGAACAGCATTCTCGACTTCTCAAAGATTGAAGCGGGCGAACTGGAAATTCAGAAGATCGTATTTCCGTTGACCAGGTGTCTGGAAGATAGCGTTGCGCTGTTTAGCTCCATGGCTGCGGAAAAGGGAATTGGTTTGATCCTCGAATGTGATCCGCGACTGCCGCGTCAGATAAAGGGGGACGCACTTCGATTGCAGCAGGTACTTGTCTGCCTGATTTCTAATGCCATCAAGTTTACGGAGACGGGCGAAGTGCGGGTGAAGGCCGAGGTGCGAGCGGATGATTCCACACAGGCAACGGTGGAATTCGGGGTTGTCGATACGGGTATTGGAATCTCACAGGAAAGACAGAGCGCGCTGTTCCAAGCGTTTGCGCAAGGTGACACGTCGCTGTCGAGGGCTCACGGAGGAACCGGCTTGGGGCTGGTGATTGCTAAATCTCTGGTGTCGTTAATGGGGGGATGCGATTTGTCGGTGGAATCCCAACCTGGCCAAGGCGCCTGTTTCCGATTCTCCATTCCATTCGAGCGCGCAATCGAATTGGCGGAGAGAGCCGAGACAGCGCTGGCGGGACCTTCGAAGTTGCGCATCCTGGTGGCCGAAGATAACAAGATCAACCAGAAGATCATGCTGAATCTGCTTGCGCGGATGGGATACAAGGCGGACTTGGTTAGCGATGGGGCAGAGGCTGTGGAAGCGGTCAAACGGCAGGGCTATGACGTGATCCTGATGGATATTCAAATGCCGAAGATGGATGGCGTAGAGGCAACCCGGGTGATTCGCGGCCAGTTCACGCAGGGACTGCGGCCACAGATTTTTGCGGTGACGGCTCATGCGACATCGGAAGACCGCAAGGAATGCATGAATGCCGGCATGGATGGATATCTGACGAAGCCGGTTAACCGCGAGTTGCTGAATAAGACTTTGATTGATGCGGAAAATGCGCTGACGGTCAACACCGTTTCTTAGTTCTTTTTGTTACTTCTCACCGGCGGATGGTCCGTACATGCCGGGAATCGGTAAGTCTAGTAATCGCAGGTAGACGGTTAGTTGACCTCGGTGGTGAATCATGTGGCTCATCATGCGCTCTCGCAGAACGTCCACGCGAGTCACGCCCAAGCGGGCACCATGACGGCAAGATGATCGTCACTCGCACGTTCAAGAGCCTCGCGACCTATGGCCATGTTCTCGTCCAAGGCGCTCAATAAAGGCGAACTGTTCGTCGGGTACGCGCTCGAGAATCTTTCGGGTCTTTGCTATCTCGCGACCAAATTCGAGAAGTAGCGTGGCAGCGATCGTCATTTGACTCCGGAGAGCAAGATAACAAAATCGTGCTTGGACGACGTGTCTGATGTAATGTTGGACGCGACTTTTATGTTCATAAGAATGCTGGTTTTGAATTTCTGCCTTTTGACCGCAGGCGCATTTGGGTTTATGGAACAGCAGGCGGCGGCTCCGCCAGCGAGTTTCGTGCTGCCACCGACGACGCCCAATGACACACTCAAATCGCCGGAGGTGGCTGCGAATGGGCGGGTGACGTTTCGGCTTTATGCGCCGAATGCGCATGAGGTGAAGTTGCAGGTGGAAGGTGCGGAGGCGACTCCGGGCATCTCGAACGAAGAAATGATGAAGAGCATGGCAGGGCACGCGATGACGAAGGGGGCGGACGGAGTTTGGACGTTTGAGTTCGGCCCGGTACAGCCGGGTGTTTATCGATATACGTTTGTGGTGGATGGCGTACAGACGACGGACCCGCGGAATCCGGTGTCGAGTGAATCGTTGAACACAGTAAAGAGTATGTAGGAAGTGCCGGGCGCGGCGTTTATGGAATTCAAAAGCGATGTGGCGCATGGGGCGATGGCGAGCGTGCTGTATGAGTCCAAGGCCGTGAGCGGGATGAGGCGGATGCACATTTACACACCGCCGGGATATGAGCGGGAGACGGCGGCTCGTTATCCAGTTTTGTATTTGTTGCATGGGGGTGG
>Ga0209698_10005135_pt1 | contig 14228 bp, 13 predicted proteins | sample LitLauG_LLR_2012_FD_187203 | JGI IMG/M metagenome (GOLD analysis project Ga0209698, IMG submission 187203) | Freshwater sediment microbial communities from Pennsylvania, USA - Little Laurel Run_MetaG_LLR_2012 (SPAdes) (version 2) | ecosystem: Environmental > Aquatic > Freshwater > Creek >... | reverse complement strand
AGATAGGCGAGGCGGACCCGGACCGAGCGGGGACGGTCCTTGAGTTCGTGGTCGATCCCGGAGGGGTCTACCTGCGCGACCAGCTCCGCCAGGAGGTCAGCGGCCCCGCCCCACCCGCGTACGTCGGTCGGCCGGGCGGCGAGGTGCACCAGGATTGTCGCCGGCACATGCACCGGAACGCCGCCGACCCGCGCTGGTGAGAGATTGGGGTTAAAGATGACGACCCGGGCAGCGCGGCGCAAGCCTGCCGGCACGGACGCGCCGTTGGCGACGGCGACTTCGAGGCGGTCCGGGGCGCGTTCGGCCAGTCCCCGGGCGCGCAGCGCGGACATCAGGCAGACAGCGGCGCGCAGCGACGGGCGCGCCGCCAGCGCGCCCCGCAGGGCCAGGTACGGGTCGCCGTGGCCGATCGGGCCGGCATGGGCGCCCGGCGCGAACTCCCACAACCCCGGGCTGCCGGTGGGCAGGAGCCAGCCCCGCTCACGCAACCGGGCGGCGACGACACGCGGCTCGCTCCCGATCCCCAGTCGGCGCACCAGCGCTTTCAGCTCCGCCATGGTCACGATCTCGGGAGCGTCGAGCTCCAACTCGGTCACCAGCGGTGCCAGCGAGGGGGGGATCGCGCGTGTCAGGGACCGGTGGTGAGTATCCGAAGCTGATACTCGTACAGCGTCCATGACACACATCATGCTCCAACCGGTTGGTGTGTGTCAAATAGTTGTCGAACGTATCCATTTCGGATCTTTGAGCGCCACGCGTGACACGCGGTCGTGAGCAGAACTCCAACCCGACCCGGAGCGACTCGATCTCCGCCAACGCCTCAGCCAACGGATCCGCCGGAGACGGGCCGCTCACGTCGAGGTATCCACCATCGTCGGAAGGCCGCCAACGGCCGGGCAGCATCGTGGGACCCGCCGCGGCCGACATGTGTCTGGTGTCCGGCGACATGACTGGCGCGCTAAGGAAGACGGTCCCGGTGATCCCGGGGTGCGAGATCGCAGCCACCCTCGGCGGGCCTGGCGATGTCACTACTGAGTGCGCCGAAGTCGAGCTGGTCGACACCGAGCTGGCGCGGGACGACGGCGGATGTCGGGCCGATCTTGCGCCCAATGAGCCGCCCTCCTTCGGCCAGCCGCGCCGCCGTGTTGCGTGCGTGCACGGCGTAGGCACCGACGATTCCTCCACTGGCGAGCTCATCGCGGACCGGCGGGAGCGGTATGGCGGTGCGTTGCACCTCGCGCAGCCGAGTCGCGCCGTCCTCGATCGCCTGTTCAGTGGTGGTCATCTGGACCTCCCGCGGCACCCCGGCAATTGTCTCAAGGACCCGCCGGCACATGATGCAATCGTCCCAGCCGTTGGGCCAAGGCTAGTAGAGCCATTCCATTGGGCGGAAAGGCCAAGCGCGCCGCTCCTTCACGGTGCCCGGGCCGGCTTCGCCGCCTTCCTCTCCGACCGCCGGTAGCGCGTTCCTTCCGTCCGTCGACCCGGTCGGCGCCGGCTCCGAGCTCTCTGGCCCTGCTACCCCCTTCGCGGGCCCGAGCCTCGCTCCGACCAGTGACGGCCGCAGCGCCCCGTGGCGAGATGCTGCCAGGAACTCGTGGCGCCGCGGGCTTTGCTGCGCCCGCCGTCATGAGCCGGGCGGCAGGATCCGTCGTTCGGACCAGTCGAGGTGCACCACGCGCTCCACGATTCTCCAGCCCGCCTCCGGGTCCCGACGGTAGGAGTCGGCGTAGCGGATGTACATGACGTGATTGCGCACCCCGCCGTCGATGTCCCGGAGGTGGTGCGCGACGCAGTAGACCTCGCCATTCGCAGTCTCTTCGCCGGCGGTGTACCCGGCCGTCCCAATGATGTGAAGCGTCTTGGTATACCGCTCAAGGGCGCGGGGCACGGTGGCCAGCTCGGCGTGGCCTTGCAACGCCGCCGGACCAGAGCCGAACGGGGCTGCTAGGCGCAGGACGCCGTTGGGCGCGAAGACGTCGGCGAAGGCATCCCCGTCTCGGTGGTCGGCAGCGAGCGCGTACCGGGTAGCGAGCGTCAGCAGTTCTGGGCGGTGGTGGACAGGGCCCATGGGTCACGCCGGGCGGTGAACGCGGTGGGGAAGGCGGATCATCGCGGAAGTCCGAGGGCCTCGGCGACGCGGCCGAAGTAGTCGAGATGGGCCGCTGCAGTAGTAAAGCCGTGTCGCATGCTCACGATCGAGACGTGCGTCCCGCCCGCCTGCTCCCAGCGTCCGACCCTCGCCCGGATTTCCTCCGGTCCCTGCTGGGAGATGATCACGTACTCGGCGCCAAAGTCATCAAGGGTCCGCCCGTGTTCGACCAGCCGCTCCTTGGTTGAGCTCCATTGTGCCTCGACGGTATCGGGGGATCCTCCGAAGATGAAGCCGTCACCCAGCCTCGCCGCCCGGCGGAAGGCGGGCTCGCTTAGGCCTCCGATCCAGATCGGGATCGGCGCGGCGGGTCGAGGAACGAGCGCAGCCCGATCCACCTGATCGAACCGTCCGTGGAAGTCGACGAGAGGCTCAGACCACAGGCGCCGGAGGAGGGGCACCTGCTCATCCAGTCGCCGTCCCCGCGTCGCGAAGTCCTCGCCGAGAGCGTGGTACTCGACCGGGTTCCAACCGACGCCAACGCCCAGCCGGAGCCGCCCGCCCGAAAGCAGCGAAAGGTCGGCGGCCTGCTTGGCGACCAAAGCGGTTTGCCGCTGCGGAAGGATCAGCACGCCCGTGGCGAACTCCAGGCGTTCTGTCCGCCCTGCGATATAGGAGAACATGACGAAAGGGTCGTGGAACGGGTCGTTCTCGGTGTATGGACCGGTGAGCGGTGGCTGCCGCCCGGCGTGTGACGCGCCAAGGACGTGGTCGTAGGCAAGAATGTGGTCGTACCCGAGAGACTCGAGGCCGTCCCCGATCAGCCTTACTGCGGCGGGGTCGCCGCCGAGGTCGATCTGCGGGTACACGGCGCCTATGCGCATGGCGCGATCCACCTCCCGTCAGGCATGGTCAACTCGCAGCAGCGGCGCCAGCCGGGTACACACGGCCTGCACCGTGCGGGCAACGACATCCTCGGGCATGCCGGCAAGCGAGGCCATGAAGAAGACCGTGTCCACCGGGCACCCACTACTGAGTGCCCGGATCTCCGTCGCGACGAACTCGGGGGTGCCGTAGATGCACGAGCTGAGGACGTTACCCCGCGACGTGATGACCCGGTTAGGATCCACCGGCCGCGGCACGGAGCGGTCGGTGCCTTCGACCATGTACCGGCGGTAGGAGTCGAGTTGGTAGCTCAGGTGCTTGGACACCATCGGCCAGTCGCGGTCGGGGTCCTCGGACACGAACGATGTCGTGGTGCCGCTCATCACCGCTCGGCCCGGGTCGTGTCCGCCCTCGACCAGCCCTTCGAGGTACGGTGCGAGCAGGTTCCGATTGATCGCCAGGAGGCCCTCGCCGAGAAGGCCAGCGCGCCTGGCCCCTTTCGGGCCCTGGTATCCGAGGAAGATGGGCACTGGCTGCTGCACCGGCGGCGGCATCATGGCCGGCTCTGCCCAATAGCGCCGGAGGTCGCGAACAGTTTGGTCCGTGGCCTCGTAACGAGCGGAGAAATCGGCTCCGAAAAGGTCGAATTCTGGATGGCGGTACCCGGCCCCGAGCCCGAGATCGAGGCGGCCACCGCTGATCAGGTCGACGACTGTGGCCTCTTCGGCCAGTTGCGCCGACTTGCGGTACGGGGCGATCAGCGCCGCTGTCCCCACCCGCACCCGCGACGTTCGAGCAGCCGCGGCAGCGGCGATCGTCAGGGGCTGAGTCAGATAGCCGTCCTCGAAGAGATGGTGCTCGGTGAACCACACAGAGTCGGCTCCCAGCCGCTCGGCCTCTTCGCACATCTCCAGCGTGAACCCGTAGGCCCGCGACCAGTCCGAGCGCCACCCCGGCGGGTTGCGGACATCGAAGTAGAGCCCGACTCTCATGAGTCCCCTGGGCGCCTGTCCTGCTCGTGCAGCCACCGCTCGAACGCCACGAAGTGGTCCTGCGGTGGCCGCTCGATCCAGATTCCGCTGGCCACGGCCAGGTCGACGCCGGAGGAGGCCAAAGAGAGCGCCCCTGAGATATGCCATTTGACGCCGTCGCGCCGGTCGACTGTGGCCCGCCCGGTGAGCGGGCGACCGGTGGGTGTCGGCTTCAAATATCGGACGCTCAGCGTGCCGGTGACAGCGAGCACACCGTGGAGCGGCGCGACGTGGCCCAGGATCTCGTCGAGGACTGCGGCTGTCCAGCCGCCGTGGGCGACGCCGGGGCCGCCCTCGTGACCCTCGCCACAGACTACGTTGCACCTGAGGACGCCGTCCTCGTCCAGCCGTTCCGTCAGGACGCCGAGCCTGCAGATGCGGGACCGGCGGCATCCGCCGCAAAGACCGACGCCCCCCTTGGTGCGGTCTGGCCGGCCGAAGTCGAAGTCCTGCCATCCGGCCTGAGAACTCACGACCTTGTCCGTGTGCCGAGAGCCTTGGCGTCGCTCTTCGCCATTCTCAGGTCACCGCGGGGATCGACTCTGGCCGCCGGAGTGTCACGACCCGCTCTCGGATCCGCCACCCGGCCGCCGACCTGACGACGATGTCTCTGTATGTGGCGCTGCCACAGCGACCGTTGCGGCCGACGCCAATGATCTTCGAGCACACCCGGATGGTGCCGTCGGTGTCAACCTCGATCTCGACGTTGGTGACGTGGTGGGCGAGTGGATGATCGGTGGTCAGGGTCCAGGCGTCGACCACCGCTGCCGGCCCGCGCAGGACACCCATGCCGAAGTCGGTGACGTCGTAGACCGCCTCGTCGTCGAACACCTCGCTGATGCGGGAGAACTGACGGTTGTCGATGATGTTGCCGTATCTGGCCATCAGCTCGGCGATCTCGAGCCGGTCTGCGGTCTCGAGTCGCAGCTCCTGCACGGGCCCGAGGCTAACACAACTAGATGCCCTGCTAAAACGATTTAGCTGAGATGAATCATCGTGTTCGGCACTGGAGGAGAGCCACATGGACCTGATCGAGAAGTACGGTCGGTGGGCGGTGGTCGCCGGCGCCTCGGCCGGCCTGGGCCTGGCTATCAGCGAGGCTGCCGCCCGACAGGGATTCGACCTGGTCATGGTGGCTCGGAGAGAGGATGTGCTAACCCAGTCTGCCCGGAACCTCGCCGATCGGTTCGGCGTCGAAGCGCGGGCCGTCGTGGCCAATCTGGCGAGTCCCGAGATCGGCGAGACGATGCGGTCCGCCGTCGAGGATCTCGACGTCGGCGTCTTCGTCTACAACGCCGCTGCCGAGCCAATCGGCAGCTTCCTCGACCTCCCAGTGCGAAAGCAGATTGCCGCCATAACGGTCAACTGTGTCACGCCGACGCTCCTGACCCATCAGATCGGCGCGCAGATGGTCAAGCGAGGTAGAGGATCAATCGCGCTCGTAACAACGATCGGCGCATTTTTTGGCTCGAAGCTCGTCGGCTCGTATGCGGCGTCGAAGGCCTACGAACTGAACCTCGCCGAGGGACTCTGGGACGAGTGGCGGGACCTGGGGGTCGATGTCCTGGCCTACGTGGTGGGCTCCACGGCGACGCCTAACTACTTCCAGCTCCCCGAGGCCAGCCGCCCAGACGAGGACGAGGCTGTCGAGGTTGGCGACGCGCTCACGACGCTCCTGAACCGTGGTCGTCATCCGATGCTTCCCGCGGACGTCGCTTCGCGCCTGTTCGATGTCCTCGGGGCCGGACCTACGCAGTTCTCCAGCCCGATCGATGAGCGACTCGTGCAGCGGCTCGAGTCGCTGCCCCGAGCCGCGGCCATCCGGATGCAGGGCGAGCTAATCCAGCACATGCTCGAACTCCAGGGGGCCCGGCGCTGACGGCCGGCCTCACATCATCCGCACGACGCCCGCCTCGCGGAGCTGGTCGACCTCGGCCTCCGAGTAGCCGATCTCGGCGAGGAGTTCGGCGGTGTGTTCACCGAGCAGGGGGCGCTCCCGACCAGCCGGGAGCTCTGCGTCGGTGATCCGGACCAGGTGATCGACTTCACGGACCCGGCCCCGCCCGGCGGGATCGGTCCACTCGTAGACGCGGCGGGCTGCGAGGTTGTCCGGATCGCCCAGGATCCGATGACAGTTCTTCATCGTCGCCTGCTCGTTCGGTACCCCGGCGGCCGACAGGGCGCGCGACAGCCCATCGGCGGACTGGTTGGCGAATGCCTGCTCGAGCCAGGCGGCGATCGCCTCTGAAGAGGAGACCGCAGGCGGAGCGATGCCGCTGAGCTGGACCGCGGTATTGGACAGAGCTCGCTGCTCGGCGTCGTCCCTGGCGCTGACGCAGACCCACCCGTCCTGCGCCTGGTAAATACGGTCGAACGGTCCGGTCCCGACCCGCCCGGCGTCGATCCCGATGGTACCGAGGACCTCTCCTCCGGGGGTCCGCAGGACGTGTCGCATGTGCGTCATTGTGGCACTCAATTGTGAGTGCTCGATCATCTGACCCTCGCCGGTCTGGCGCCGGTGGAGGAGCGCAGCGAGGATGCCCGCCGCCCCCAGCAGTCCGTTGCCGGGATCCTCATGACCGACCGGCGGGATGGGAGGATTGTGGTCGCCGGTGACCTCGAAGGCGGCGCCCACGAAGCCGGAGTACATCGGGGCGAAGCCCTGACGGCTGACGTACGGTCCGCCGCCGCCCCAGCCGGGCGCGAAGTCGTAGATGATCGAGGGGTTGACGCTCATCGCGGCGTCGTAGCCGAGACCGAGTCGTTCGGCAACGCCGGGCCGCATGTTGTGGTGGATCGCGTCGGCCCATCGGACCAGGCGGAGGGCGATCTGGCGGCCGGCCTCACTCTTGAGGTCGACGGCGATCGACCGCTTTCTGAACTGGGCTGCCTCCGACGGGCCTCCCGGATCCATGCCCCGTAGCGGGTCGCCGTTGAGCGGTTCGAGCTTCACCACGTCCGCGCCCAGGTCGCCGAGAAGCCGAACCCCGAACGGCCCCGCGTAGTATTGCCCGAGGTCCAGAACCCGGACTCCCGCCAGGAGGGGTCGGGTGTCGGGCTCCGCTGGCGGTGTAGTAGCCGAGCGCGGCACGCCCTGCTCGGCCGCTATCGCCTCGTTGTGCTCCCCCGGCCGCGGCGCCGGACCGGCCACGCTCCCTGGGGTCCGGCTGAACCGCGTGGCGACGCCGATCTGAGTCGTTTCGCCGAGTTCGGGATCGACGACAATGACGGCCATGTCGTTGGCCTGCACCTGCGGATGGTCGAACAGCTCGCCTGGGTGGAGGCAGGGGACGCAGCACACATCGGCGTCGGTAAGGACCTCTTCCCAGTCGTCGCGCGACCGGGTGGCGAAGATCCTGGGCGCGTCGGTATCGAGCACGGCGACGTCCTCGGGCGTGAACGCCATGGCGAAACTGGCCGCCGACCCGGTCGCCGGTGGGATCTTGTGGTCAAGCCCGATGGCGACCATCAGCCGGTCGAAGGCGCCGACTGCACCGGTGTGGATGCCGAGATACTGACCGTCGCCGCACTTGACGTAGGAGACGAAGTTGCGGCCGGGGTTAATGGGCGGCGGCGCCACATCGGCGTCGTGCCACGGGCAGCTGAGATACGCGAGCGCGCCGTCGACGAGGGAGGTGGAGACCCGACGCCCCCTGCCGTCATCGATACGCCGGTAGAGGGCGCCCAGGATCCCAATCACGGCGAGGTAGCTGGCGCCGGTACTCGCCATCGGCAGGCCATAGTAGAGCGGTCCCTGGCGGCTCGGCGGCCCTGGTCGGCCCCGCATGAAGGTGGCCATCATGGCCTGCTCCCCCATCGTTCCGATCCAGGCGTCGACCAGCGGCTCCCGCCAGGCCTGACCGCGGGCGAGTCTCCCCTCGCCCCACCCGGTGATCGTCGCCCACACGAGCGCCGGGTTCGACTCGCGCACCGCGTCGAAGCCAACGTCGATCTTCTCTGTGTATCCGGGCGACCACGACTCGATCATCACGTCGGCCGTGCCGAGGAGGGCACGGAGCCGATCCCGGTCCTCCGCCCGCTCGGGGTCGAGCGTGATGCTTCGCTTCCCCCGGTCGTGGGTGGCCCGGACCGTCGCCTCGGTGTCGTCCCCCCCGCCGGGCAGGTCGACACGAATCACGTCGGCGCCGTACTCAGCCAGGAGAGCGCCGGCCATGGCCAGGCGCCCCGCCGAGCAGTCGATCACCCGTACCCACGTCAGCGGGCCAGAAGTCACACGCACCCTCCCTGCCCCCGCCCGGCTCGATACCGGACCGGGTCCAGCCGAACTGTCAACTACGGAGACCCTTGAGGAGTCAGACTATTTGTCTCGGATCGATGAAGCAACCCCCGTCGGTCAAAACATCTACCTAACTTGAATGATCCAACTCCTCACTTGCCGACAGCTCCTCTACCGATCTAGGCTGAAGTCGTGCCTACGCTCGGCTGTCTCGGGATGATATGAGCGCCTCTCCGGAGTTGACGAGGCTGATCGCCGCACTCCGCCGGCAGGTCGTGGGACCGGACGTTCCGGTCGATGTGCAGCGAGCCGATTTCGAGGCCGCGTCAAAGCGCATGCGCTACCTCGGCGACGTGAAGGTGACGAGCGTCGACGCCGGCGGGGTCGACGCCGAGTGGCTGGAACCTCGCGGCGGGAGTGGGCGCACGCTGATGTGGCTCCACGGCGGCGGCTACTCGATTGGGTCGCTGAACACCGTCAGGCCGCTTTGCTGCAACCTGGCCAATGTCACCGGCGCCCGGGTGCTGTCAGTCGACTACCGCCTAGCGCCCGAGCACCCGATGCCGGCGGCAGTTGAGGACGCGGTGACGGCCTACCGCTGGCTGGTGTCGGGACCGACTGACGCCGAGACCACGGCGATCGGCGGCGATTCTGCTGGAGGGGGCTTGGCGGCTGCGGCACTGCTCACGCTCCGCCAGGCGGGTGCGGCGCTCCCTGCCGCTGCGGTGTTCCTGTCGCCGTGGGCGGACCTGACCATGTCGGCCGTCTCGATTGGAGTGAACAGCGATCCGATGTTCCTTCCCGGACAGCTCGAAGCCATGGCCGATCGGTACCTGGCCGGACAGGACCCTCGCAGCCCGCAGGCATCCCCCGTGTACGCCGACCTGTCCGGCTTCCCGCCCATGCTCATCCATGTGGGAGCGGGCGAGGCGCTGCGGGACGACTCCGTGGCTCTTGCCGAGGCGGGACGGGCCGGCGGAGCGGACGTTACCTTGGACGAGTGGGATGACGTCGTGCACGTCTGGCACTCCTTCGCACCGGTCCTCCCCGAAGCGAACGATGCGCTCAGAGCCATCGCGGCGTGGCTTGATGCCCACATGCCAGCGCCGGCCCGTTCCGTTTCGCGCCGAGAAGGGAACTACGATGGATAGCCTCTTCCAACACACCACGGTCGACGTTGGCGGGATCCCCGTCGCGATGCTGCGCGGTGGCTCCGGGCGACCGTTGCTCGTGCTCCACGACGAGCTCGGCTTTGCGGGCTGGATGGGATGGAACCGGACGCTGGCTCGGGACTTCGAGCTTCTGATGCCCTTGCAACCCGGCTTCGGTGTGACCCCCAGATGTGAATGGTTCGAGTGCTACCGAGATGTCGGGGACTTCTATCACAGGATGCTCCGGGAGATGGACCTCGGCCCGGTCGACGTGATCGGATTCTCGGCGGGCGGGTTCATCGCAGCCGAGATGGCGGTGGCCTGCCCCGATGCGTTCGCTCACCTCGTGCTCGTTGCTCCCCTGGGTGTCCGGCCGAAGATCGGCGAGATCGCCGATGTACTGGCCTTGACCGTCCGCAGCCATGTGGCGCTCACCGTCTCGCGGGTCGACGCACCGGAGTTCGCCGAGATCTACGGCGGGGCGATGACGACGGAGCAGTTCGAGTTGTTCGAGGCGGCCCGGGCTGAGACGTCGCGTCTTGGGTGGGAGCCCTTCTTGTACAGCCCCAGCCTGCCGCACCGCCTCGGCGGTCTGAACGGGTTGCCGACCCTCATCACGTGGGGTACCGAGGACCTCGTGGTCCCCCGAAGCTGCGTCGACATCTACGAAGCGGCGATCCCCGGAGCGCTCCGGGCCGACATCGATGGAGCTGGCCATCGCCCGGAGATCGAGGCGCCCGAGGAGTTCCTGACCAGCGTGTGCTCGTTCCTCAGCCAGCCGGCGCTCGAGCGGAACGCGAGAGTCTGATGCTGGTCTCCTACCTGTCCGAGCGTCCGTACCGCGGGCTGTTGGAGGACGACATCCTCCGCAACGGCGGTTTCTTCGGCATGCCCAACGAGATGTTCGACCGTGATCGGGGGGCCGCCGACTACAATTTCTACCTCGACGAGTACCTCTACGCCGAGGCGGTCGGGTTCGACGGCCTGGCGCTCAACGAACACCACGGCAACCCGTTCTGCATGGGGGCCGTGCTCGATGTGGAGGCCGCCATCCTGGCACGCCAGTCGTCCACGGCCAAGATCGTCCTGATCGGCAACGCCCTGGCCAACAGGCACCCCATACGCCTAGCCGAGGAGCTGGCAACAATCGACGTGATCTCCGGCGGGCGGCTCGTAAGCGGATGGGTGCGGGGCGCCGGACCAGAACAGTTCTTCAACAACATGAACCCTGCGTACAACCGCGAGTACTTCGAGGAGGCCCATGATTTCATCATCCAGGCCTGGACGCGGCCCGGCCCGTGGCGGTACGAGGGGAAGCACTTCCACTACCGGCAGGTGAACCCTTGGGTGCTCCCCCTCCAGAAGCCCTTCCCGCAGATGTGGATTCCCGGCAACGTCAGCTTGGAGAACCCGATCTGGGCCGCCGAGCACTGCTATCCCTTCATCGGTCTGGCGACAGCGCTTTCGGCCACCTGCGAGATGTGGGATGCGTATGCCGATCGGGCGGCTGAGCTCGGCTATCAAGCCGGTCCGGAGAACTTCGGATACCTGGCGCCGATGGTGCTTGCCGACACCGAGGAGCGGGCGCAGGAGCTCGGGCGCAACTTCTACTACGCCGGTGGTCACACCGGGTTCGCCAAGGCGGGGTACGCGTTTCCGCCCGGGTACAACAGCCCCTCGGCGATCCGCCGGCTGGCGCGTATGCCCCGGGACACCTGGCTTGGCGCCAATCGGGTCGTGCTTGAGCTGGAGCGCCAGGGCAAGTCTCCCGTGGTCAGCGACGTCGAGGCGGCGCGGCGGAAGGCGGAGTCCACCTACGCCAAAGCCCAGACCACCCTCCAGACGATCGTTGGCACACCCGAGTCAGTCCTGCCCAAGCTCAAGACCATCATGGAGGTGCTGCGTCCCGGCTCGCTGATCATCGGGGGTGTCCTCGGCAACGTCTCCAACGAAGACCGGATGCGGAGCGTCCAGCTGATGGGCGAGTGCCTGATTCCGGAGATCAAGGCCCACGCTGCCAAGCTGGGCTTGGTCGACTCGTTCGAACGGATCCCGGGGACCGTCAAGCTGCAGCCCGGAGAGAACCGGGCACCGGTCGCCGACCGGAAGCCGCTCGAGGCTCTCGGGCTGGCGTGAGCAACCCGGCGGCAGCGGGTCGGCTCCCAGGAGCGGAATAGTGTTCACCGTCGGGCGCCTGTACCACTTCACCCTGGTGGTGGATGACCTGGATGCTGCGGACAGGTGGTACTCGACGGTGTTCGGGGCTCGCCGGATCTACCGCGGGCGCCACGCCGGGGCGATGCGCAATGCATCCATGCTCGTGATCGGTGACGCCGTGATCGAGCTTATCGAGGTGGACAGGAGCCACGAAGCTGCGGAGACGCCGCTCGGCCGGTTCCACGCCCGCTTCGGTCAACGCATGCACTCGATCGCCATGTTCGTCGATAGCCTCGGCGACGCCGGCGAGACCCTGCATGCCGCCGGTGTCCGAATGACCGACACCCTCGGCCGGCCCATATCCGACGTGCGGCCGGATCGGACGATCTGGACCCACCCCCGGGACACCATCGTCATGTTCGAGTTCGCTGTCGTCCCCCCGTTCCACTTCGATCCGCGTCTGCACCCGAGCTGGTCGGACGCCTACTGGCGCTCAGGCCCGTTAGGTATCTTGGCGATCTCGCATGCCACTGTGCTGGTTGCTGACCATGACCATGGGCGGCGTGTCTTCGACGACGCCCTGAAGCGGGACCTGATCGTGCGCGACACCTCGTCCGGGGGCGGCCGGCTGGTCTACGACCTTGGTCCCGACCTGCGAGTCGAGTTGTTGACGCCCGGACCGGCCGACAGTCTGGAGCAGCGGCAGCTACGCCTGCTCGGTGACGGCCCGTTTGGGTACTGCCTTGAAGTGGCCGACCTGACCGCGGTCGAGCGGCATCTGGCGGCGCACGGACAGCCCGTTACCCGCCGGGGCTCAAACGAGCTGACAATCGAGCCGCAGTACGCTCACGGCACTGCGGTGTCGTTCATCGAGGTCTGAACGAGGGCACCTGCTGAGCAACACGATGGCGGTCGCCGTCAGCGGCGGACGCCGACGCCAGCGCGGCGACGGTCGTTCGGGATCCGGGCCTGGGTGAACCCGACGGCAAGGCCGAAGGCCTGAGCCGGGTCGAGCATGATTGTGTCCTCCTCGATCCTACGGACCTGTTGCCCGCGCCGCTCCAGGTGGCGTTCGGCGCCGGTCAGGTCGCGTACCGCGAACGTCAGTCCGAACAGGCCTTCGCCGTGTTGAGAGAGCTCTACGCCTGCGGGGCTGTTCGGATCGAGCGGCTCGGTCGCCTGGATCACCATGTCTGGACCCAGGGTGAAGTAGGCGCTGCGGCGGATCCCGGGGCGGCTTTCCTCGTGGAGGAGGTCGCCTCCGAAGGCCTCGCCGAACACTGGGCGGGCGTCCTCAAGCCGGGATAGGAGCACCGTGATGTGGGACGTGTACTCGATGCCGATGGGGTGATCCCGCCAATACCTCCCCGACCAGCTCGCGTGGAACCGGGGGTCGTAGTGAAACTCCGGCATGCAGGCGAACTCGTAGGTGCCGCGGGTGTCTTTGGGGTGCGTCCACATCCACGGTGTCGGGACGGGCCGCTCGGGACCGATCGGCGAGCCGGCGATGTCGAGTAGCCGGATCCCATGCTCGCCGAGGGCGTCGGCCGCCGCGTCGACCGAGTCGACGAACATAGCCACCGAATGCAGGTGCTGGCCGTAGCGGGCGCGGAATCGACCGAGGGCCGAGCCCTCGGCACCGGGCATGTCGCTGACCTGCATGGCTTCCAGCAGCAGGTCCCCGATGACGACGAACGATGCCTCGCGCATGGCCGCCGGCTCGCTGCTGTGCTTGACCGGGAGAGCGTCGAATACGCTCTGATACCACTCGTCGACGGCCCCGATGTCGTCGACGACGTGGCACAGGTGATACAGCGAACCGAGGGTAAACACGACCGGATCCCAGTACGCCCTGGGCTAGGCGTAGTTGTGCGCGACGAGACGGTCCCGGTTGACCACCTCGTGCCGCTGGGCGCCGGCGGCGAGTGGCACCGAGCCGGGCGCGCGTTCGAAGGCGTCGACCAGTCCGATGGAGGCGCCGTATGCCCGGATGGCCGGGAGAACGTGCTCAGCCAGCATGCGCATGCTTTTCTGGCGGACGTCGTTGGACACGTTCCCCTGCGGCGCGGAAAAGACGATCGTCCCCGGCCGCAGGACCTCCATGAAAGCTGTGAGCCGCTCGATGACCGTATCCGGGGTTCCGAGCATCATGTGCTGGTTCCCCTCGGCAGCGGCGTAGTTGTCCATGGCCCGCCGGCGAGCCCGCGAGAAACCCGGATCGGGGGGGTCATCGGCGACTTCGTACCAGGAGCGACCAGGCCTCTTGGCCAACCGCTTGATGGCGCTCGGCGAGTTGAAGCCGGCTGGGAGCTGGGCGGGGGGTGAGGCCAGGGCGGCGTGGCCGCCGCCAAAATAGAACGATTTGCCGATCTCGTGGGCGTCGTCGTCGGTGTCGGCGACCACGGTCTGAAGGAGGCATCCGAAGTTTTCGGATCCGGCCTGCCGCCCGCATCGGGCGGCCTCATCCGCGTAGAGGTCCCACATCGCGCACGTCGCCGACGGAGTGGCCCCCAGGCTGAGGTAGGGGTAGCCATGCTGGGCGGCCCAAATAATGGTGTCCGGGCTGACGACCCCGGGGATCCAAAACGGTGGGTGCGGCTTTTGGAGCGGGAGCGTCCAGGGGTTGACGTGCCGGTAGTGGAAGTGCTTCCCTTCGTACCGCCAGGGGCCCGGAC
>Ga0209698_10005134_pt1 | contig 14229 bp, 17 predicted proteins | sample LitLauG_LLR_2012_FD_187203 | JGI IMG/M metagenome (GOLD analysis project Ga0209698, IMG submission 187203) | Freshwater sediment microbial communities from Pennsylvania, USA - Little Laurel Run_MetaG_LLR_2012 (SPAdes) (version 2) | ecosystem: Environmental > Aquatic > Freshwater > Creek >... | reverse complement strand
TCAGGGCGCAGGCTGGCGCAGCGTCGCCGCCCGATTGGCCGTTAGCGACCGCGAGACGCTCTGAAGACGACGCCGACGAGTCCCTGAATCTGCCACGGCAGAGGGTCACTGGCGACGGGAAACACCGCGCGCACGCCGAAATCGAGCGCAATGAAGCGATTGATGGTCAGAAGGAAGCCCGCGCCCGGGGCAACGGCAAACTGGGTGGCTCCGTCGGCGATCTTGCCGCCCGTGAAGCGCCAGTGCTGGTTGTAGCCTCCGGCGTCGAAGCGAAAGTAGGGTTCCATGCGGCCCCGCTTCCGGAATGCGCCCAGCAAGCCAATGTCGAACTCCTTCGCGTTGACGCTGACGGTACCAAGCTTGCCGACCTCATCGAACAGGTAGGTTCCGGTGAACGCCATCCCGCGGCCGATTCCCTTTCCGACCTGAACGCCGGCCGAAGCCGACGCCGTGGGGACGGAACTGCGTTCGGTCCCCGAGCCGTTCACGCCGCCGAAGCCTTCAATGGTGAAGTCACCGCGGTCGGCGAAGGCTGTTGGACGCTCGGGCTGCGCAACAGGAGCTGCCGCCACCTGGGCACCCGTCTGAGCGAAAGAGGGCAGCGTACACAGAGCCGCGCCCAATATCAAAGCTGCAATCGTCTTCATATATGGAGGCAAAAAACTGCGGTGCGAACCAGCCCGTCAACCGAGTGCTTAGACCTTCGGTTTGGGCGCGGGCAGATCGCGGGCTACGATTTTGTCCTGAAAGCCGGTGCGCGCGTGGCTGCCGTCACAAAACGGCTTGTTTTGCGACTGGCCGCAACGGCACAGGCCGATGACCGAGCGTCCACCGAGCCCGAAAGCCGCGCCCTGTGGATCGCAAATCTCGAAATCGCCTTCGACCCGGATCGAGCCGTCGTTGTTTACTGTAATCTTCGTTGATGCCATGAAGAACCGATCCTAACACGGCTGGCCGGGTGGTTTCGACGGTGTCATACCACGACTCACGGCCAAAGCACGGTTTCGACGCGGCCCTTAACGCCTCGGCGCCAAGGGTGGAGCGAGTTGCTGCGGCGCCGCGGGCTTGGTATTTGGGTCCCCCACTTCGTCGCCGAACGTGATGGTGGATTGGGCAGCGAATCGTTTATAGTCCTGATACTTCACCACCATGCGGATGTGCTGCGAGTTGTCTTTGAAATGAAGCACGTCGTCGGCGTGCGTATAGGTCGGGAACCAGTATTTGCCGTCGATCTGTTCGCGGTAGGTTTCAAAGCGCGGGAACTGATTGTCCTCGTTCTTCTTCAGCAGGCCGACGCCTTTGCCATAGGTCTTCACGATCTGGAAATCGCGGTCGTCCACCCAGATCTGGCCTTCGAAGTAGCGCTCGCCCTTCAGCATGGTTTTGGGCTTGACGGAGAACAGGTAGCAGGGGATATCGTCGGCATTCTGCTTGCCCATGAAGCGGATGTCGTATTTGTTTACATCTTCGCTAGTGAGCACGAACGGCTGGACGTTGCGGAGATCCTGCTCATCCTGCGGGGTAAGAATCACGTTGCGAAGCGTGATCATGGGCGCAAACGTCACCTTTTCCGTGCGCTGGTTATTGGCGCCGAAAATGATGTCGGAGTTGATCTCCCACTTGCCGGTCGGATTACCGTTGCCATCCAGCTCTTCCATCTTCACGAGCTGGCGGTAGGTGTAGGCCTCGCGGGCTTTGCGGAATTCGGATTCCTTGGCGGCAAACTTCTGTATAATTTCTTCCGGGCTGGGGTCGGCGGCGGGAAGCAGCGGCGCGGCGACCGCAGCCAACGCGACGAAAATCATCCACTGTTTCATTGGCACTCCTGCTAAAAGACGCTCGGGTCAGCCGAGTAGTTTCTTCGCGATAGTCAACAACTGTATATTAGCGGTTCCTTCGTAGATCCGCCCGATCTTGGCGTCGCGGTAGAGTTTTTCGACGGGGTAATCCTTCGTAAAGCCAACGCCGCCATGGATTTCCACGGCCTTCGAGGCCACCTTTTCGGCGATGTCGGCGGCGTAGTACTTGGCCATGGCAGCTTCCTTCACGAAGGGTTGGCCGGCGTCGCGCAGGCGGGCGGCGTTATAGACCAGCAGCCGCGCGGCCTCGATCTCCACCGCCATGCGGGCGAGGTCGAACTGCACGGCCTGAAATTCGGCGATGACCTTGCCGAACTGCCTGCGTTGCTTCGCGTAGGCGATGGCGTGGTCGAGCGCACCCTGGGCGAGGCCGGTCATCTGCGCGCCGATGGCAATGCGGCCCTCGTTGAGGGTTTCGATGGCGATCTTGTAGCCCTTGCCTGTCTCCCCGATCACGTTCTCAGCCGGCACGGCGCAGTTGTCGAAGATCAGCTCGCAGGTGGAAGAGGCACGGATGCCGAGCTTATCTTCCTTCTTGCCGATGGTGAAGCCAGGCGTGTCGCGCTCCACCACGAAGGCCGTGATGCCTTTATGGCCAGCCGCGGGGTTCGCGTTGGCGAACACAACGAAAAGGGCGGCCTCGGCCGAGTTCGTGATCCAGAGCTTGCGTCCGTTGAGCACCCAGGCGCCCATCTCGTCGCGCGCCGTGGTCGAGAGCGAGAAGGCGTCGGAGCCGGAGCCTGCTTCGGAGAGCGCGTAAGCCCCCAGCGATTCTTCGGCCAGGCGAGGCAGGTATTTCGTCTTCTGCTCGTCGCTCGCCCAGCGCAGGAAGACGTTATTCACGAGCGTATTCTGCACGTCGATCACGACCGCGGCCGAAGGATCTACAGCGGCCATTTCCTCGATCGCCAGCACGCACTGAAAAAAGTTGCCGCCCTGGCCACCGTACTGCTCAGGGATTTCGATCCCCATGAAGCCGTTCTCAAAAAACTGGCGAAGCAGCGTGCGGTTGAAGGCGCCGGCCTCATCCATCTGACGCGACAGCGGGGCAACCTGCTCACGCGCATACCGCCGCACCGCGTCGCGAAACATACGGTCTTCATCACCCAGAAGGGTCAGGGCAGGCGGAAACAGGCCGCTTTCCAGTGTGTCGCTCACAGTGTCAATGTACCTCGGGCGGGGGTCGTGGGCTATTTTGAAATTTCGGGAAGACCGGTTGATTACGGCACGAAAGGTCACTCGCACTGAAGCTACTCCCGAAAGAGGGCGCGGAACCCTTCCTGTTCAAAGTGCCTGTCGCTGGTGAGAACTTCGGTGAGCCCCTCGCGGCGCATCGTTTGCATCGATATGCAATCGGTCAGGCTGTAGCGTTTTTCAGGCCGCATGGCGTAAAGTTCGAGGCCCTCAAGGAAAGAACCACGGCTTTGCGGAATAACGCGAATGAGAGGATTCGTCAAAAGGCGGCGAACTGTCATGGCGACTCCCTTGCGTATCGGCTCGTGTGCGGCGGAAAAGAAGGTCAGGTACTCAACCAGAACCTCATCCGTAGTCACGATAGGCGACACTGCCCGCTCCGCAGTGAGTTCCACCGCACGCATGTGCGAGGCATCGGCGAGATCTGTAAGAGCGATCCAGTAGAACGTGTCGGCGAAAAGAGGCGTCACGCCTGTCTCTTGGGCCAGCCGTAAATGTAGTGATCGTGCTGGCTTGCGCCGTCGCGGGGCATAGTCGCCATGACTTCCGGCGGCACGCCACGCATGGCCTCCAGAACGATGTCGGCGACGGCCTGAAGGGGCGGGCCGGCCGATACGTCCTGCGCGGCGAGGAGGTTTTCCAGCGCTTCGCGGACCAGAGCGTCCGTCGTCATGCCCCTGGCCTCGGCTGCGGCTATGAGCCGGGCTTCATCCTGGGGTCGAAGAGGCAACGTGATGGTCATGGCGTGCTAGTTAATTATGGACCTGTCGGCGAATCACATGCAATTCGCGCGAGGCGACATCGCGTACAAGCAATTCAGCTTAGGCGCCGTCAGCGCTACAAACCGCGAAGTTCGCACAAACGAATTCGACATCCGCATCACGCTTCGCTGCTAAATCCTTCCCGGGCCCAAAGCAACCCCTTCAATACCCAAAGAGCAATAAAGTACAGGATTCCAGGAAAAGCAACGAACCTCGAAAACAGCGCGATAACTATGTCCTCAGTGTCCCCGAACTTCCAGGCAAGGACAGATTTCGTCACGTGGTCGTTCCAAACCTTCCACGACGACATGTATTCCTTGTCGCACCGGTCAAGAGAGGCTGGCACTTGTTGAGGTGCCAGAGTTCGCTCCCTGTGAATGGCCTCACACTCGGCGTCGTTCTTCGTACCAGAACAACTCAGCACATGGGCTACAGGACCTGGGAGCCACCCTGGCATTTCGGGTAGCGGGCCCTCCGTCGCGATAATCATGGCCCAGGCAGTGTTATGCGGTCGGGGATCAAGACCATTGCTCCTCCGGCAGGAGTTTAGCTGATCTTCTGAGAATGTCTTGGCCTGCAACGCTTGCCATTGACGTTGTACTCGAGGAACTAAGTGATCCAAAGGCCGACAAGGGAAAAAACCGCCAGCACAATCGCGACACGCTGGGGCCTCGCTCAAGATTCATGGTGAAAACTGTAGCTCAAAATGAGGGACTTTGAATATCAGGCCCAGGGCCCGGTCAGGCTTACCAGTTCCCTGCCCTGGGATTCCGCCACACCCCTATGCGTCACGCCTCCGCGCCATGTGTTGACCCCGGCGGCGAGTCCCGGATGCCCGGCACAGGCAGGCTCGATCCCTTTGTTGGCGATTTCCAGCAGGAACGGGAACGTAGCGTTGGTGAGGGCGAAGGTCGAGGTGTGAGGTACCGCGGCAGGCATGTTGGAAACGCAGTAGTGAATCACGTTGTCGACCGTGTAGACCGGGTCGCTGTGAGTGGTGGGATGTGAGGTCTCGAAGCAGCCACCCTGATCGATCGCCACATCCACCACTACTGAACCGCGGCGCATGGAGGCGATCATATCCCGCCGGACCAGTTTGGGCGCGGAGGCGCCGGGGATGAGCACGCCGCCGATCACCAGATCCGACTGCTTTACGGTTTCTGAAACCGTCCACACGTTCGAAGCCAAAGTTACGACGAGGCCGTTGAAGATGTCGTCGATCTGACGCAGGCGGTGAAGATTGCGATCGATGATAGTGACGTGCGCTCCCATGCCGACTGCGACTTTGGCGGCGTTGGTGCCCACTACGCCGGCGCCGAGGATCAGCACATTGGCCGGCGCCACGCCTGGCACCCCGCCCAGCAGCACGCCGCGACCGCCGTTGGGCCGCTCCAGCCAGATCGCACCCACCTGAACGGCGAGCCTCCCCGCGACCTCACTCATTGGCGTGAGAAGGGGGAGAGAGCCATCGGGATCGACGATCGTTTCGTACGCGACACCCGTAACGCCGGTTTTCAGCAGCTCTCCGGTCAACCCTGGCAGCGGCGCGAGGTGCAGATAGGTGAACAGCACCAGCCCTGGGCGGAAGAACCGGTACTCGCCCGGCTGCGGCTCCTTGACCTTGGCCACGACATCGGCCTTCGACCAGACGTCGGCAGCGTTCTGAACGATGGTCGCGCCGGCCCGGAAATATTCGTCATCCCCGATGGTGCTGCCTTCGCCTGCGAGCGTCTCGACCAACACCTCATGGCCCGCCTCACGCAGCGCCATAACGCCGCTCGGCACGAGGCCGACCCGGGTCTCGTGGTCCTTCACTTCCTTCGGCACGCCAATGGTCATGCCCACATTATCGGCACGCCAAGGGCCAAAAGGTATCAGAAATTTTCGGGGCCACCCGGGCAAAAATACGAGATAGACGGAATACAGACCGGTATTCGGCGCTGGACAAGCCCACTGAAGCCGCGCGTAGCGGCGGTTCGGACAATCTTCTAATTTTCGGGGAGCGCCAGGGGGGCAGGTTCGACGGGGAGCGCAATGGGTTCCGCGGGACGCGGTGCCGGATCGGGGGAAACTACGGCACCACCGTCGTGCTTCGGTCCGAGGCCCAGCTGAATGAGCGACAGCGAACTCAGCTTTCCGGTAGGTGACAGGTTATTTTCGGTCTGAAACTGTTTGAGGGCCTCGGCCGATTGCGGATCCCAGACGCCATTGGGTTCGCTCTTGAGGAAACCCCGTTCAGCCAGCGCCTGCTGGATTTCGCGGTAGCGATCCGGGGTGGGCGCCACCTGACCGCGGCGGCTGCTGACGGCTGTGACAGCCGGCTTCCTGCCAGTTCTGGCTCCTGATTTCGAACTTGCGGCTGAAGAGACCTTTTTGGCAGGAACCGCGGATTTTGCGGCAGGACGGCTGGCCGCGGCAGAATGAGCCGGGGCGCCTTTGGCTTGTGCCTTAGGGGCCTTTTTCGCGGCCTTGGCGGTATCCGGCGACGTTTGCGGCCAGGCGATCGCAGCTACCGTCAAGACCAGCGCGCAAATCAGGGAGGGAGACTTCATCGTTTTCGAAACCGGGTTCTTCCAAAATCGGCGTTGAAAAAAAAAGGGGGCATCGCTGCCCCCTGTTCATTGCATTGTATTACGCGATCCGCCTTAGCGGGTCAGTTGGAAGCCGGAGGTACGGCGCCGGCGAGGAACAGCGACTGCCAGTCGCCCCCCGTGTTTCCACGGAGCCCACGCGCCTGACGCATCACATGGAAGGCCACCGAATCGCCCACCTTCAGACCGTTCTGAAGTTTGCGGATGTCATCCGGGCTGTTGACTGCCTGGCGATTGAGTTCGACAATGATGTCGCCCTTCTGCAGGCCGATATCGTCGGCAAAGGAACCGGTTTCCACCGAGCCCACCAGCACGCCGCCCTTACCCGTATAGCCAAGGTTTTCGCGGTCTGCCGGACGAATGCTCTGGACCGACATGCCGAACTTCATTTTGGCGCTCTCAGCCTGGGCGTCCGGTTCGTCGTCTTTCTTGCCACCGTACTGCTCGGCGAAGATCTTGGTGCGGTCGCCGACGATCACGTTCAGCGTCATGGGCTTTTTGTCGCGTACGATGCCCACCTTGAGCGTGCTGCCCACGGGGCTGTCTGCAACCGTATCGATCAGATCCTGGCCCTTGTCGATGTTCTTGCCTGCGATATTGGTGATCACATCCTGCGGCTTCATGCCTGCCTTGTCGGCAGGGCCGTTAGGCTCGACCGAATCGACAAACACACCGTGTTCGGCGCCATAGACCTTCAACAGATCCGAGATGTTCTTGTCTTCGCGGAACCGAATGCCCACCGAACCACGGGTCACATGGCCGGCCTGGATGATCTGGTTGTACACCTTCACCGCCGTGTTGATCGGCATGGCGAAGCCGATGCCCTGGTAGCCGCCGCTGCGGCTGGCGATCATCGTGTTGATGCCGACGATTTCCCCGCGCACGTTGGCAAGTGGACCGCCGCTATTGCCGGGGTTGATCGCCGCATCCGTCTGGATGAAGTGCTGGAAGCTGGTCGCGTCGCCAGGAATATCGCGCGCCAGCGAACTCACGATACCGGCGGTCACCGTGGCCTGGAAGCCAAACGGCGAGCCGATCGCGATGACCCAGTCGCCGACCTGCAGCGCATCGGCGTTGCCGATTTTCACCGGGACCAGATTCTTGCGGTCTACGTGGATCACAGCAAGGTCAGTGTCCTTATCGGTACCGATGACCGTCGCCGGATACTCCGTCTTGTCGTTCAGGAACGTGACCTTGATCTTGGTCGCCTTCTCCACTACATGGTTGTTGGTGATAATGTAACCGTTGCGATCCACCACGAAGCCGGAGCCGAGCGCCGCGCTGGGCTGTTCCTGCTGCTGGAACGGACTGGCTCCGCCGCCGCCCGGGCCGCCGAAAAAGCGCTGGAAGAAGTCGTTGAGACCGCCGTCGTTGCCCCCGCTGTTACCACCATCGGCATCATCGTCATCGTCCTGCGGCTGCTGCCGACGGCGCGGCTGAGCCTTGCGCTGCGGCTGCTGCCGGGTTGTTTCCTGTTTCGGGATGTACTCGGTGGAAATGTTGACAACCGACGGACCCAGTTGCTTCGCCAATTCGGCGAACTCGCCATGCATCGGTTCGACTTTCGATACGGTGAGTGGCGCTGCATCCGGAGCGACCGCTCCTTCTTTGGCGGCTTTGACGCCGGACGTCTGCATCACGGTGCCGATCAGGATGCCGATCGACAGCATGAAGACCATCATCGTAATCGACAAAAATTTCTGTCTGCGCAGTTTTTCGTAAAAACTCATTGCGGGCTACTCCTTGTCCACTCGGCGCGAGTCCCTTGGTGGGATTTCAGCGCCAATCAATTGATGTCTTTCGGGTTTGGATCGTTTCAACTCTACCAGCAGAATACCGCCTAATATGAACCCTGCTCCCACTTTACCTCTGCTCGCCAGTGTCTCGCCAGCCACCAGCCAACTGGTCACCCAGGCTACTACCGGTTCCAGCGAGAAGATCAAAGCCGCCCGCGTCGCCGAAGTATACTGCTGCGCCCAGGCCTGAACCGTGAACGCCAGCGCCGTCGCCAGCAAACCGGTCAGCAACACGGCGCCTGCCACCTGAGCCGTGAGACGGAACCGAAGCGGCTCTCCAAACACCCCGGCCGTGCCGCAGAACAGCGCACTCAACAGCGCCGCCACCGCTGTCTGAACCACTGCCAGCGACTGGAATCCGACGATTGGCGCGAAGTGTCCCACCACAACAATATGCAGAGCAAAGACCACCGCGCAGAGAAAACTGAGCCAGTCGCCACGGTCGATTTCCCATCGCCCGGGCGGCGCCGTCATCAGCACCATACCGAGCGTTGCTACTGCGATACCGACAGCTTCCAGCGGGCGCGGTCTAACTCTGTAGACGAACGAACTCGCTAAAGGTACCAAAGGAACCGAAAGACTGGTCAGGAAGGCGGACTTCGACGGCGTGGTGAGCTGAAGCCCTGCGGTCTGGAATACATAGGCTGCGAAAAGCAGCGCCCCGGCGAGGCATCCGGCGGCGATTCCTTTCCGGTGAACGGATTTTCCAAACAGGGCGCCGAGAATCCCGGCAGCCAGCACGAAGCGCAAGAGCAGGAAAAGCAGCGGCGAGACCTCGGTCAGGGCGGCCTTTACGACGACAAACGTCGTTCCCCAAATGATGGTGACGGCGACGAGGAGTAGTTCAGCGCGAAGCCGTTTCATTCCGCGGTATCGCGCAGCAGCATGGCGGCAGCGAGGAGAATGCGTTTCAGGCCCAGATCGCGGCCATCCGGGCGGTACCATTCGGCGGTGGTGTGGGCTCCGCCGCCACTGCCACCCGCACCAATGGAAACGGCCGGAATTCCTATGGAGAGGGGGATATTGGCGTCTGTAGAAGCGCAATCCATACGCGCGCGGATGCCGAGATGCGCGTCCACGGCGCGCAGGATGGAAAGCAGAGGGGCATCGGAGGCAAGGCGCGCAGCCGGACGGAAACCGATTTCACGGATCCGGGCGGCCACCTTGCCGCCGAGTGCGCGGGTGTTTTCAGTCTCTTCGGCGCGCACGACGGCGGCATGCAGAGCGGCTACCAGTTGCTCGATCTTCTCGTTGCTTTCCGACCGGATATCCACTTTGGCCCGGGCGCTGGGCGCGATGGAATTGACACTGGCCCCGCCGTCGATCAGGCCGACGTTGACGGAAACTTTAGGTACCGCGCGTGGATCAAGCGGGCGGTGGTCGACAAAATAGGCCATGGCGCGGGTTAGTGCATGCACCGGGTTGCCAATGCCAAAATCGCTCCAGCTATGTCCGCCGGGTCCCGTAAAGGAAACCTCAAAGCGGCGGCTGCCGAGCGCGTGACAGGTGATGTGATCGGTTGCCGCGCCATCCAGAACCAGAAAGGCGCTGATCCGGCTGGCCAGTTCGGTCTGGCCGCAGAGATACCGCATGCCGCAGAGATCGCCTTCGCCTTCTTCCCCTACGTTTGCCACCAAAAGCAAGCGCTCCCAAAAGTCGCCGGGCTGGGGAATGGATTTGATGGCTTTTGCGATGGCGAGCAACGCCGCAAGTCCGGCGCCGTTGTCGGAAACACCGGGGCCGTGCATGTCCCCATCGCGGCCAATCGTGACGTCCTCTCTGGTGCGTGGAGCGAGAACGGTGTCCAGATGCGCGGTGAGCACGACCAGCGGGCCGTCGGGCGCGGGCGTCAGTGACGTGAGGACATTACCCGCGCGATCGATGCCCGCGTGCCAGCCGAGCGTGCGGCACTGCCCTGCAAACCATTCGGCACGCTGCTGTTCGAGAAAGGTGGGCGCCGGAACGCGGCACAACTGCAGGTGAATCTCATTAACCCACTGCTTTTCACGCGTAAACCACTGGAGCGCCTCGCGGATGCCCGACTGTTCCGAGATTTCACCGGCGGCCGACGCCGCCGGCACGAAGTTCGCCGCCACATATCGAGTTTAGCGGTTATGCTGCCACGTGCGCGCACAAAAGGCAGTTGCCCGGGATATTACCCGGACATAGCAGTGATGGAGACAAACCTGCCGACGTATCGCGGTGCCAAGTCAGGACGGACCGGAGCACGCAGTGACACGCCGCGGATGGGCATCGACGGTGTGATCTTCCGCCGCCAGGCGTAATTGTTCGCGCCGTTGCCCAATTCCGGTTAGCTCGGCCATGATTTTATCCGAAGCCGCGGGGTCGCGGGACCAAGCGGCGATCCGGAGTTGGCCCTGAGCGCGGAACCAACTGAGGGTAGCTGCTTCATAATCGGCGGAAAGGCGCCGACACTCTGCGCAGTCATCGACGAAATTCAAATCGATATCCTCCTGCATCAAAAAGTCGCCTGCTGTTTCAGGTTTTATCGCTGAACGCAAGTCTTGCCAAAACCAAATTGCCTCTTTTTGATCTTATAGCTAAAACGCTCGGTCTACGAATGTTTTTTGTCATTAGAAGGTCTAGTACCAGTGGCCCGTGAGGAATTTCGCGCTGTAGATTTACGGGAACGCACATTTCAGCTGTACGCCCGCCGCCCGAATTGAGCGTATACAATCTCTTCGAGGGGTCCGGATGGTTAGCTGATCTGCGTCTAAGCGCAGCCGGCAGCGCTCCGCTCCCCGTTTCAACAGGCTCCGGCCGCAGACAGCCGGGCAGGAAGCTGATGAGGAAAGAATTGATTTTTCGTTTATTTGAGGTTCGTATCGCGCCGGCCGCGACCCTGCTTCTGGCGGGTCAGATGGCTCTTTTCGCGCAGACGCCGCAAGTCCCCACCCAACCCGGGGGCGCCCCGACTTCCGATCAGCAGATCGCTGCGCAGCAAGCGGCCGCTACGCCGCCCGCAAAAGCTGAGCCGGATTATCCGGATCCGCGTACCCTCATCACTCTGGGCCTGTACTACTGGACAACTGCCAACGGATCGGGTCCCGATATGCGGGGCGGGGCTCTTTCACCCGACTATGCCACCATCTACGGGCTCGCCAAGCCAAAACAGAGCCAGGCGGCCGATATCGCGGTCCCGGTTACCCGAACGGGCGCCGTGCATCTGGAATACTTCCGCAACCAGGGTACCGGCAACCAGACGCTTACGCAGAATTCCGATCTTTTCGCCAATCAGTTTTACAAGGGCAACTATCTGGCCAACAGCTACAAAATCCAAGGCGGCAAAGTGTATCTGGACGACCTGTTCTGGCCCCACAAGTTTCCGGTTTCGCGCCTCCGCCTGAAGGCTCTCTACGGGTTTGAATACATGACCATCGTCAGTACCATCAATGCGCCGCTGGCCCCGCAGACCGATTCCACCGGCAACGCGATTTCCACTACCGGCCAGGGTACGCGCACTCTGTATCTGCCTTCTTTAGGAATGGCAGCCGAGTACGCCATTACGCCGCACATCCTGTTCCGCGCCGACGCCTCCGGCTTCGGGCTCCGTCACAAATCCGAGGTCTGGGACGCATCAGCCACCATCGCATGGCGGGTGAAATCTTTCGAAGTGGTTGGCGGATACAAAGCGTTCCACTTCAAGACTTCGCCGAACAATACCGAATATCTGACCGGAACTCTCAGCGGGGCGTTCGTAGGCATGCGGTTCCACTTCTTTTAGCGTGCCGCGTCTCAGTTCCTGAATGCGCACACTGGACGTCGGCTGCGGAATCAACAAGTACCCGGGGGCGATCGGGATCGACCGGAACCCGGCCAGCCGGGCTGACGTGCTCTGCGATCTGGACTGCTTTCCGTACCCGTTTGCCGACCGCAGTTTCGATCAACTCCGCGCCGTTCATGTCATTGAGCACCTGACCGATGTGATCCGGGCCATGGAGGAATTCCATCGCCTGGTTCGCAATGGCGGGCGCGTCCGGATCGAAACCCCGCATTACACCGACTTCAGTTCGTTCTGCGACCCTACCCACAAGCACCACCTGAACAGCTTCTCCTTCCGCTATTTCGGTGAAAACCATGGCGGCTTCGGATATTATTCCGCCGCAAGATTTCGTGAGATTTCTGTCCGGATCAAGACACTGAGCTTGTGGCGATGGCTTGGCTTCGAATTTTTGATCAACCGCTTCCCCCGCTTCCGGCGGTTCTGGGAGTATTACCTCTGCTACGTGGTGCGCGGCAAAGCCATGGAGTTCGAATTTGAACCTCTTGGGCCCCCTGTACCGGCTGGCAGACCGTCTCCGCTACAAAAAACACCGTAAACTCGGCCGGCGCGGCGAGGATCAGGCCCATCGGTGGCTGCGCAGCCGCGGCTTTCGTGTCACTGCCCGTAACTGGCGTCCCCCGCAGGGCGGCGGGGAAATCGACATCGTGGCTTGGGACGGTGAGTGGCTGGTCTTCGTGGAGGTCAAGACGCGCAGTTCGGCCGAATGGAGCGCGCCGGAACGCGACATCGACCCCGACAAGATTCGCGCCCTTCGCCGCGCGGCGCGGGATTATCTGAGGCGCTCGGGAGCGGATCCGGGAAAAACACGCTTTGATGCACTGGCCATCGTTGGAGAGCACATCGAGTATCTGCAGGATGCGTTCACCTGAGTGTGTCCAGCAATAACCTGCGGCGGACCTGTGTCTGCGACTCCGCTCTTCAAACGCTGGCCGTTCCCGAAAGGTTCCGGAAATGAGCGGGATGAGTCCGTGGGGGATTGGTGCGTGGGGGGAAGCGGCCTCTGATTTCTTTGCTCGCCAGCCACAGCGAGCCAGTCGCTATATTGGTCTATCGCAGCCATGTTCGACGCTGCGCTTTGCACTATGCCGGAACTGCGTAAAGATCCGATTACCGACCGCTGGGTCATCATCGCCACCGAGCGGGCCCGCCGGCCCGCCGATTTCGCCCGGGAACCGGTTCCCGCAACACCCTCGGGCCGGTTCTGTCCCTTCTGCGCCGGCAATGAAAGCAAGACACCCCACGAGGTCCTGGCCTACCGAAATGGCAGCGCTGCCAACCAGCCGGGCTGGTCGCTGCGCGTGGTGCCGAACAAGTTTCCGGTGCTCGAAATTGAAGGCGACCTGGGGCGCGAAGGCGAAGGTCTGTTCGACAAGATGCAGGGCATCGGCGCACATGAGGTGGTGATCGAAACGCCCGACCATGCGCTCAACATCAGCGATCTGAACGAGAAAGCCGTAGAGCAGGTGCTGTGGGCCTTCCGCGACCGCGTCCGCGACCTGAAAAACGACCGCCGTCTGCGCTACGTGCTGCTGTTCAAGAATCAGGGAATAGCGGCTGGCGCCACGCTCGAGCACACACATTCCCAGCTGATTGCATTGCCCGTGGTCCCCAAACGCGTTCAGGAAGAAGTGGATGGCGCGAAAGGCTACTACGATTTCAAAGAGCGCTGTGTCTTTTGCGATCTGATCCGCCAGGAGCAGAAGAGCGGCGTGCGGGTGATCGCGGAAACCGACCGGTTCATCGTGCTGTCGCCCTACGCGGCACGGTTCCCCTTCGAAACGTGGATTATGCCGCGGCATCATCGCTCACACTACGAAGACATCGACGCCCAACAACTCGAAAACCTCGCCTGGGTACTGAAGACGACCCTGCGCAAGATCGACAAAGTGCTGGAGCGGCCCGCGTATAATTTTCTGATCCATACGGCACCGCTGCAGGAACCTGCAAACCCGTGGTTCCACTGGCATATCGAGATCATTCCGCACCTCACGCGCGTGGCGGGCTTCGAATGGGGAACCGGCTTTTACATCAATCCGACGCCGCCGGAAGAGTCGGCGCGGTTCCTGCGCGAAGCCGGCCTGGGTTAGCGTAAAGTGCCGGGGAAACAACTGGTATGTCCCGGGTTTAAAGACTACCGGCTGAAAGCCGGTAGAATCCTTTGCGACTGAAAGTCGAGGGTGCGGCTGAAGCCGCCTGAAGGCTGCTCCGGCTGAGAGCCGGCTC
>Ga0209698_10005133_pt1 | contig 14229 bp, 11 predicted proteins | sample LitLauG_LLR_2012_FD_187203 | JGI IMG/M metagenome (GOLD analysis project Ga0209698, IMG submission 187203) | Freshwater sediment microbial communities from Pennsylvania, USA - Little Laurel Run_MetaG_LLR_2012 (SPAdes) (version 2) | ecosystem: Environmental > Aquatic > Freshwater > Creek >... | reverse complement strand
TCCTAGGCCGGGCGCGGCGGGGCCGGCACCCGGCCTAGGACGCGGGACTGGGGGGGTACCCGACGACGATGGGCGGGCCGGGCAGGCGCAGGCGTCGGACCATGTCAGTCCTCGGCCGCCGTGCGACCGAAGTCGCGTCGGAACCCGGTGGGGAGCAGCAGCTCGAGGACGTCGTCCACCGTCACCACCCCGAGGACGGTGTGGTGCTCCTCGTCGAGCACCGGGGCCACGATGAGGTTGAAGTCCGACATCTTGCGGACGATCTCCCCGAGGTCCCAGTCCGGGTGGATGTGGAGCGGGTCCTCCTCGCAGACCGTGCCGAACGCCGCGGTGGGGTCGGCCTGGACGAGGCGGACCACCGACGCCGACCCGACGACGCCGCCGTCGGCACCGTCGGCGAACACCACGTTGAGGGCTTCGGGGGCGAAGTCGCTGTGGCGCACCGCCGCCAGTACCTCGGCCACCGGGGTGTCGGCCGGAAGGCACAGGAAGTCGGGGCTCATCAGACCACCGGCCGTCTCGGGGTGGTAGCTCAGCAACGACCGCACCTTGCGCTGCTGGGGCTCGGGCAGCAGGGCCAGGATGGGCAGGCGCCGGTCCTGGTCGATGTCGCCGATCAGGTCGGCGGCGTCGTCGGGGGCCATCGACGCCAGCAGGCGGGCCGCCTCGGTGTCGGACCGGCTGCGCACGAACTCGGCCTGGTGCTCGGCGTCGAGCTCCTCGAAGACGTCGGCCTCGAGTTCCAGGTCCTGGCCGACCGCCTCGATGATCTCCTCGCCCTCCTCGTGGGAGGCGGCCTCGACCAGGTCGGCGATCTGGGCCGGGCGCAGCTTGGACAGCTTGCGGTAGGGGATGCGGAGCTTCGAGGTGGGCACGTGGGCCACGAAGGGCTCGATGCTGGCCCAGTCGACCACCGCGCCCGACGACGTGCCCCGGCCGAACGGTCCGAGAAGCCGGCGCAGCAGGGGGCGCCCGGACGGGTCGACGGCCACCACCTCCCACGTGCCGTTGACCTTGGCCAGCTCGATCTCGTTGGCCTTGATGATCCGGCCACCCACGAAGTTGATGGCGTGCCGGGCCAGCAGGTCCCGGGCCAGCAGCAGCTCCCCTTCGCGGCGCTCGAACCGGCGCAGGTCGACCCGGCGCCCGTCGAACAGCACCCGGCCGGGCTCGAAGGCGGCCACCTTGCGGATGGGCACGAACAGGTCCCGCTCGCCGATGGCGACCACCAGGCCGACCACCGGGGGGTGCGGGGAGTCGCCCAGGCGCGCCACCAGGTCCTGGACACGGCCGATCCGGTCCCCCGAATCGTCGACCAGGGGCCGCTTGACGATGCTCGAGAGGTGGATCACCTCCGGCTCGACAGGGGACTCCAGCTGCTGCGTACTCATGACCCCCCAAGCGTAGACGGCCCTCGCCGGCCCGGCTCCCCCACCCGGACCACCCGGCGGGTCCCGCCGGCCCACCTGTCGCCCGACGGCCGGTCGGGGATAATCTCGGCCGCATGGACCTGAACTACCCCGCCGAGACCGAGCCGTTCCGCGCCGAGATCCGCCAGTGGCTGACGGACAACCTGCCCGAGGGGTGGGGCACGCCCGGGTTCTCCATGACCAAGGAGGAGCGCAGGGCGTTCCTGGCCGAGTGGACGGCCAAGCTGTTCGAGGGCGGGTGGATCTGCGCCTCGTGGCCGAAGGAGTACGGCGGCAAGGGACTCACCCTGATGGAGTCGGTGGTGCTGAACGAGGAGTTCGCCCGGGCCGAGGCGCCCCTGCGGGCCGACTTCTTCGGCGACACGCTGGTCGGGCCCACCATCCTGCAGTGGGCCTCCGAGGAGCAGAAGCAGCAGTTCATCCCCGGGATCCTGAAGGGCACCATCGCCTGGTGCCAGGGCTTCAGCGAGCCGGACGCCGGGTCCGACCTGGCCGGCCTCAAGACCCGGGCCGAGCTCGACGGCGACGAGTGGGTCATCAACGGCCAGAAGGTGTGGACCACCCAGGCCCAGTTCGCCGACTACATCTTCCTGCTGGCCCGGACCGACCCCGACGCCCCCAAGCACGCCGGCATCTCCTACCTGCTGGTCCCCATGAACCAGGAGGGCATCGAGGTCCGCCCCATCGCCCAGGTCGACGGCAGCGCCGACTTCAACGAGATCTTCTTCACCAACGCCCGGTGCCCCAAGGAGAACGTGGTCGGGGGGGTCAACAACGGGTGGAAGGTGGCGATGACCACCCTCGGCTTCGAGCGGGGCTCGTCGGCCACCACCGGCCACCGGCGCTTCCTGCGCGAGCTCGACGCCGTCATCGCCACCGCCAAGAAGAACGGGAAGGCCGACGACCCGCTCATCCGCCAGCGCCTGGCCAAGGCGTGGTCGAAGGTCAAGATCATGGAGATCAACGGCTACCGGTCGCTGACCGACGCCCTCAACGGGACCCACCACATGGCCGCCCTGGGCGCCGCCAACAAGATGAACTGGTCGGAGTACCACCAGGAGACCATGGAACTGGCCATGGACATCCTGGGCATGGACGGCCAGATCCTGACCGGCGACCCCTCCGAGGCGGTCGAGGGCCGGATGCGGGGCCGGGACGACTACCCGGTCAGCGACATGCAGGCCTCGTTCTTCTTCTCCCGCTCGGAGACCATCTGGGGAGGCACCGCCGAGATCCAGCGGAACATCGTGGGCGAGCGGGTGCTCGGCCTGCCGAAGGAGCCCAAGCCGGCCCCGGTCGGCTGAGCCTCAGCCGACGAACAGGGGCCGGGCGTCGGTGACGGCCTCGGTCCGCCAGGCGCCGTAGGGCACCCGTCCACCCCGTGGCCGGGGGGCGCGCCCGCGGGGCCACCAGGCCAGTTCGCGCCCCGCACCTGACACCGACGCCGCCGACCGGGCGTCGACCCCGTCCAGTCCGGCGTCGTGGGCGGCCGTCGCCACCGGCCAGCAGGCGGCGTGGGTGACCCGGCCACCGTGCCCGTCGTCGGGGTAGGTGGCGGGCAGCCCGGCAGCGGCCACCCCCCCGTCGGACACCACGTCGGCCACCTCCTGGCGGCGGGGCAGGCGGGCGGCCACCAGGTCGAAGGCGTCGTCGGTGAGGTCGTCCGGGGTGACGGCCGTCCCCTCGAGCAGACGTTCCACCTGCCGGCGGGCGGTGGCCACGTCGCCACTCAGGTAGAGCGTCGGCCACGACCCCGGCGGTGTCCACCGTCCGCCCCGGTCCCGGGCGAACGTCGGGTCGAAGGGGTCGGTCCAGTCCGGGCGGCACACCCGCACCCACAGGTGGTCGGGCGGGACGAGCGCCACGACGCGCACCGTCACGGCTGGACGCGTCGGAGGTCGAAGGTGGCGGCCACCGCGTCCCGCACGGCGACGAGGTCGTGGGACCGGGCCACGTCGAGCAGGCTGCGTCCACCGAGCGAGTCGGCCGGCCGCCGGACCACGGCCGGGATCCGGTCCACCTTCACGTGGGCCAGCAGGACGGCCGTGGCCTCGTCGGCCAGGGCCACGTCGACCCGCCGCTCGGCCGGGGTGCTCCCGCCGCGCCACTTGGCGTAGGCCTGGCGGGACACCCCGAACACGGCGGCAGCCTGACTGGACGACAGCTGCCACACCCGCTCGAAGCGGTCGAGGGGCTCGACCGACAGGCGACGCTCGAGGTACTGGGCCAGCCGGGCGGCCACCTCGGCGTCGGCCGCCACCAGCGCCTCGGCCGTGCCCTCGAGGTCGGCCGTGGCCAGCGTCGTCACGCCCCCCCGTGCCGCCCGGTCCCGTGCTTCCGCTCCTGTCCGCATGTCACTCCCTCCGCTCGACGCCAGCTTACGTCAACCGGATGTCAACCGCAACCGGATGTCAACCGGTGCCGGGCGACGCGGCGGCGCTCAGCCGACCCGGGACTCGGTGTCGTCGACGGCCTCGACCTCGATCAGGTGGATCTCGTCGTCGGTCACCCCGTCCCGCACGCCGGCCTGGTGGCGCCACATGAGCAGCCCGGCGGCGACCAGGGTGGCCACGGCACCGGCCAGGAGCGCGATGCGGGGGTTGGTGGCCTGGGCGATGGCCCCGACCAGCGGGGCGCCGATGGGTGTGGTGCCGAGGAAGGCCATGGCGTACAGCGCCATCACCCGGCCCCGCATGGCCGGGTCGGCGGTCAGCTGCAGGGTGGCGTTGGCGGTGGCGATGAACCCGATGGACGCCGCCCCCATGAAGACGATGAGCACGTCGGCCACCAGCAGGGTCGGGGCGAGGGCGACGGCGGCCAGCAGGGCGCCGAACACCAGGGCCAGGACCTGCAGGAGCCGGGGGGTGGGGCGCGAGCGGTGGGCGGCCACCAGGCCGCCGACGACCGCCCCGGCGCCCATGCACGCGGTCAGGCCGGCATAGGCGCCCGCTCCCCCGCCGAAGGTGACCTTGGCCAGCAGGGCCAGCGTCACCGTGAAGTTGTAGGCGAAGATCCCGATGAGGGCGACGGCGAGCAGCACGTTGCGCAATGCCGGTGTCCGCCACACGTAGCGGAACCCGTCGCGGACCTGGCCCCGGGCCCGGGCCACCGGCTCGGTCCGGTGCAGTTCGGACACCCGCATCATGGCCAGGCCGACGATGACGGCCACGTAGGACGCGGCGTTCACGAAGAAGCAGATGCCCAGTCCGAACACCGTGATGATGATCCCGCCGATGGCCGGGCCGACCACCCGGGTGGCGTTCATGACCGCGGCGTTGAGGCTGACCGCGTTGGGCAGGTCGTCGCGACCGACCATCTCGATCATGAACGTCTGGCGGGCCGGGTTGTCGAACAGGTTGACCACCCCGAGGCCGAAGGCCAGCAGGTACACCTGCCAGAGCACGACGGTGTGGGTCACCACCAGGATGCCGAGCACCAGGGCCAGCACGGCGCCGCCCGTCTGGGTGGCGAACAGCAGGTGCCGCTTGTTGGCCCGGTCGGCCACCAGGCCGCCGAACGGCCCGAGCAGCAGCATGGGCAGGAACTGCAGGCCGACCACGATGCCGAGCGAGACGCCGCTGCCGGTCAGGTGGAGCACCAGCCAGGCCTGGGCCACCGCCTGCATCCAGGTGCCCGACACCGAGATCAGCTGGGCCGTGAAGAACAGCCGGAAGTTGCGGATGCGCAACGAGTGGAACGTCTGGCGGGCGGCGACCCGGACCGCGCTCATCGGTCCCCCCTCATCGGTCGTCCCGATCGACGAGCCGCTCGAGCAGGCTGGTCAGGTCGCCCAGGGCGGCCCGCTCGTCGGGGTCGAGCGCGGCCACCCGCTCGGCCAGGAAGGCGTTCTTGAGGGACCGGACGTGGCGGAGCACGGCCTCCCCCGACGGGGTGATGGTGATGCGTGCGACCCGGCGGTCGGCGTCGTCCACCACCCGGGTCACGTAGCCCAGACCCTCGAGCGCGGCCACGATCCGGGTCATCGACGGCGGCTGCACCGACTCGCGGGCCGCCAGGGCACCGAGCGTGGGTGACCCGAGCAGCTCCACGCCGGCCAGGGCCGAGGCCTGGGACGGCGTGAGCCCGGCGTCGGCCTGCTGGCGCAGGCACCGGTGGAGGCGGGTCACGGCCAGGCGCAGCCGGGCGGCCAGTGCCGCCTCGTCGGGATCGGCGTGTGCGGTCGTCGTCCCGTCGGCTCCGGTGGTGATCGTCATGGGGCCAGTATAGTTAGTTTTGCTAACTAATGCACCGCGGGCACGAAACCCCAGGTCAGCGGGTTGGCCAGTGGGCGGGAGCGCCCACCGGCGGCCGGGCTCAGCGGTGCGGTGCGAGGGCGGCCAGCAGCGGCAGCACCCGGGGGGCCAGGTAGGCACCGCCGGCCAGGGTGGTGTGGACCCCGTCCCCCTGGCGCACCACCTCGCCGCCGATGGTCCACGTGAACCGGTTGCCGGGGTCGAGGAGGGCGTGCAGCGGCACGACGGTGACCGTGCGGGGGTGCCGGGCCGCCACCTGTGCGATCAGCTGGTTGAGCCGGTCGACCCGGGCGGTGGCGTCCTGGGGCCACGGGCCGCCGTCGGGCTGTTCGCCGGTGCGGAAGTAGGGGGCGGTGAACAGCGCCACCCGGGCTCCCTCCGACGACAGGATGGCCACCGCCCGCTCGAGCTGGGCCGTCTCGTAGGCGTCGAAGTCCGGGTCGCCGAGGTGCTGCCACCGCCCCTGGTACCAGCGGTCCACCACCTCCCAGAACCCGGTCACCAGCCCCACCACCTGAGGATGGAGCTGGTGGACGTCGTCGGCCCACCAGGTCGGCCACGTCGTGCAGTTGCCGAACGGGTCGCCCACCGCACCGTGGTCCGACAGCGGCAGGGCCACGGCCACCCCGCACCCGGTGTGGGAGCGCCCACCGAGGTCGATGCCGTAGGCGCGGGCCCAGGGGGCGATGCCCACCGCCACCGTCAGGGCGAGCGAGTCGCCCACCACCAGGACCCGCACCCGACCCGTCGACGCCGGAAAGGCATCGAGGTGCACGGCCTGCCACTCGGCGGCGGTGGCCGGCGCCCCGACCAGTCCGGCGCCGCCCCCGGGCGACGCCGCCGTCGCCCCGGTGGGCGAGCCGGCCACCACCACCACGACCACCAGGGCCACCGCCACCAGGGCCGGGCCGGCGGCCCGGGCCGTGCGCCAGAACCGGCCCTCGAGCACCGGCCGCTCCACCAGGTAGAAGCTGGCGGCGGCCACGGCCACGGTGACCGCCGTGCGCACCACCAGCAGCGCCGTGCCGTGGAGCCCGGTGCGGCCGGCGTCGAGGGCGACCACCACCGGGAAGTGCCAGAGGTAGATGCCGTACGAGACCGACCCGATCCACACCAGCGGCCGGGCCGACAGCGCCCGGGCCGGCCACCCGCCGGGCACGGTGACGACGGCGGCGACCAGGGCGGCCGCCCCCAGCGCCACCACCAGGAACCCGCCCCGGTAGGTCAGCGCGGCCGACCCGCGCAGCACGCCGGCAGCGGCCACCACCACGACCAGGCCGACCGTCCCACCGAGGGTCAGCCACCGCCGGGCGGCGCGACCGTGGGCCTCGGGGTCCATGCCGCCCCGGCCGCGGCGACGCTCGACCAGGGTGAGCGTGCAGGCCAGTACCGCACCCACCAGCACCGACTGGGCGTGGGTGTCGGTGCCGAAGTAGACCCGGGTGGGGTTGGTGCCGGGGTGGAACAGCAGGGACATCTCCGTGGCGGACGCCACCACGCCGCCGACGGCCACCCCCAGCACCACCCGGACCCCGCGCACGAAACCGGACGTGCAGTGGAGCACGGCCAGGACCACCAGCGGCCACACCAGGTAGAACTGCTCCTCGACGGCCAGGCTCCACGTGTGGGTGAGCGGCGACACCGCCCCGGTGGCGCCGAAGTAGTCGCCGGCCGAGCCGATCTGCCACCAGTTGGAGACGTAGAACAGCGCGGCCAGGGCACCGGACCGCGCACCCCGGTAGGCCCCGGCCGGCTCGAACCACCGGACCAGCACGGTGACGGCCACCAGCACCAGCAGCAGCGCAGGCAGGAGGCGACGGGCCCGGCGCAGCCAGAACGCCCCCACCCCGATCCGGCCCCGCCGCTCGAACTCGGCCAGCAGCAGGCCGGTGATCAGGTAGCCGGACAGGACGTAGAAGACGTCGACGCCGACGAACCCGCCGCCCAGCCAGCCGAGGCCGAAGTGGAACCCGAGGACCAGTGCCACGGCCAGGGCCCGCAGTCCGTCGAGGCCGAGGACGCGGGTCGACCCGGTGGCCGACGGGCGAGCCGCCAGGGCGTCGGCCCGGAACCCGTGGTCGCCGGCCACGGTGCCGTGGCCGGCGGCCGCACCGGCACCGACGACGTCCCGGTCGTGCGGACGCGGCAGGCCGGCGGCCGGCCGCGTGCCGGGTGGTGCGGGCCCGGCGCCGGGCCCGGGTGCGGCGATGGTCATGACATGCTCCCCCTGCGGTCGCACCCGACCCCCGGGCGCAACCGGGCGCAGGCCGACGGTGCACGGTACCCCGTCCGGCGGCCGGGGGGCCCGACCGGGCTACATTGCGCGGATGCGCCCGTCCCGGAGCCGCTGGGCGGCCCACGGCGGGGCCGCCGGTGCCTACCTCGCCCTGGCGGTCGTGGTGTGGTGGGGCGTGTGGACACAGGCCCCGACGTCGACGGCCACCTGCGGGTGCGGCGACACGTCGTTGCTGACCTGGTTCATGGCGTGGCCGGCGTACGCGCTGCGCCACGGTGACGCCCTGTTCCTCTCCACCCGGGCCCTGCACCCCTGGGGCATCAACCTGCCGGCCAACACCAGCTTCCTGGCCATCAGCGTCCCGCTGGCCCCACTGACCTGGGCGGCCGGACCGGTGGCGTCGCTGAACGTGGCGGCCACCCTGGCCCCGGTGGCCGGTGCGCTCTCGGCCCGGGGGGTCCTGCTGCGGTGGGGCACGTGGGGACCGGCCGCCTTCGTGGCCGGCCTGTTCTACGGGTTCAGCCCGTTCGTGCTCGAGAACCTCGCCCTGCAGCACGTCGAGTTCGCCACCCTCCTGGTCCCCCCCCTCCTGTTGCTGTGCCTCGACGAGCTGCTCGTCCGCCAGCGGGGCCGGGCCTGGCCCTGGGGGCTCGCTCTCGGCGGACTGTGCGCCGTGCAGTTCTTCGTGAGTGCCGAGGTGCTGGCCATGTGCGCACTGGCCGCCGGCCTCGGGATCCTCCTGCTGGTCGGGTACGGCCTGGTCCACGACCGCGCCGCCGTCCGGTCACGCGCCGGGCACGCCGCCGCCGGGCTGGCCGTGGCCGCCGGCACCGGGGTGGTGCTGCTGGCCTACCCGGCCTGGTACGCCCTGGCCGGCCCCCGCGCCCTCCCCCGCCGGGTCTGGCCGGACGTGCAGTACTTCGGGAGCTCCTGGCGGTCGCTGGTCCTGCCGGCCGGCCCCCACGACCGGGGGCCGAACCCCGTCCTCGAGACGTACGGCTACTTCGGCAGCCACCCACTCCTCCTCGGCTACCTCGGCCTCGGCATGGTCGCGGCCCTGGTGATCGGCGTGGCCTGGTTCCGCACCGACCGCCGCCTGTGGTTCTTCGGTGCGCTGCTGGTGGTGCTCGAGGCCCTGTCGCTCGGCGCCCGCTACTGGCCCTGGCGAGTCTTCGACGGACTACCGGTCCTGGCCAACGTGGTGCCCGATCGGCTGGCCGCGGTGGCCGACCTGTGCGCGGCGGTCCTGCTCGGCCTGGTGGTGGACCGGGTCCACCGGTCGGGACTGCGGTGGCCGGCGCCCCGCGACACCCGCCGCCCGTGGGCCGCCACCGTCGCCGCCCTGGGACTGGCCGCCCTGGCCCTGGTGCCGATCGCCGCCCAGGAGCAGCTGCCCCTGACCGTCCGCCCGGTCGACGTGCCCCTGTGGTTCACCACCGTCGGCGCCACGGTGCCGACGTCGTCGGTCGTGCTCACCTATCCCTTCGCGTCGTCGGGCCTACGGGCGCCCATGACCTGGCAGGCGACCACGGGAGTGCGCTGGTCGCTGGTGGGCGGGGGCAGCATCACGCCCGACCCGCCGGCCCACCCGACGGCCGCCGAGCGGGCGGTGGCCGCCGCCGACGCCGATCTGGTCAACCTGTCCGACGGGTTCCTCCCTCTGCCCACCGGGTCGGCGGCCGGGTCGGCCCGGCTGCGCCTGGCCCTGCGGGCGTGGGGTGCCACCACCATCGTCGTCCCGTCCGAACGCGACTGGCCGGCCGCCCTGCGGGGCCGCTCGGTGCCGGTGGCCGTCGCCACCTTCACCGCCGCCCTCGGCGCCGGGCCGGTCCACCGGGCCGACGCCTGGGTGTGGGACGTGCCGGCCCGGCCGGCGCCGGCCCTGGTGGTCGCCCCCGCCACCTTCGCCCGCTGCACCACCGGTCCGGCCGTCGAGGCGGACCCGGGACTGGCCGCCTCCTGCCTGCTGGCCGCCGGGACGGCCGCCGGACGGTGACCGTGGCCCGTCGCTCCCTATAGTGCAGCCGATGACCGCCCCGGGCCGAGCCTCCGTCGAGCCGGACCTCGTGGCGGACCTCGTGGCGACCGATGGCTCGGCCGAGCGGTCGACCGACGGGTCGACGGAGGCCCCGGACCCGGGCGACGGCACCCCCGCCGACCGGTCGTCGACCGTGGTGCGGGCCACCCGGGTGTTCGACCGACGGCCGCGCCTGGCCGTGGTGATCCTCGTCGCGGCCTACGCCGTGTCCCGGATCGGGGCGGCCGTCGCCGGGGTGCGCTACGACGCCAGCGTGCTGCGCGGCACCCCGCTGACCGACATGTGGCAGCTGCTCGACGTGCGGCTCCTCCAGCACCACCTGGTGACCAGCGTCTGGCACCTCGGCATGCAGCCCCCGCTGTTCAACCTGTACGCCGGGGTGCTGCTCAAGCTGCCGGTGGGCCTGCGGTCGCCGGTCGAGGTGGTGGTGGCCCTCGGGCTGGGCCTGACGATCGTGTGCAGCACCTACGGGCTGCTGGTCGCCCTGCGGGTGCCGCGCTGGGCCTCGCTGGTGGTCACCCTGGTGGCCGTCGTGGCCTCGCCCGCCTACCTCCTCTACGAGAACTGGTTCGACTACGCCTACCCGACGGCGGCGGCCGGCACGTTCGGGGCCTGGTGCCTGGCCCGCTTCCTGGCCACCCGCCGGACCTGGTTCGGCGTCGGGTTCTTCGGGGCGTACGCCACGGTGCTGCTGCTGTCGAGCACCTACCAGCTGGTGTGGTTCCTGGCCGCCGGTGCCGTCGTGGCCGTGGTGCTGCGCCACCACTGGCGCACGGTGCTGGTGGCCGCCGCCCTGCCGCTGCTGGTGGTCGGCACCTGGACGGTGAAGGACCAGGTCCAGTTCCACACCACGACGACCAGCGACTGGCTGGGCATGAACCTCGCCCGCGACGTCCTGTTCCGGGCGCCGCCGGACCAGGTCGCCGCCCTGCAGCGCCAGGGCCGGCTGGGCCCACTGGCGTCGGTGATCCCCTTCTCGGCGCCCGAGGTCTACTCGCCCCGCTACGTGCGGGCCGTGCCCGACCCGGTGGCGGCGGTGGGCGCCTTCCACAAGGCCGACGGGGCCACCAACTTCAACAACCCGCTGTACGCCCGCATCTCGTCGCAGTACCTGCACGAGGACCTGACGTGGATCCAGGCCCACCCCGGTGCCTACGTGGACGACGTGCTGAATTCGGCGGGGGTGTGGGTGGTGGGGACCGACCAGAACTTCACCGACTCGACCAACTGGCCGGCACTGCGCTCCTACGCCCGGCTCTACGACCGGGCCGTCGAGTGGCAGCCGACCCAGGACCCGGCCCCCGGGTTCGTGGTGTTCGCACGGGGCTGGCACCGTCCGGCCTGGCTGTCGTGGCAGGCGATCCTGGTCACCGTGCTGGCCGTCGGGGCCACACCGGTCCTGGTGTGGCGTCGCCGTCGCACCGACCCGGCCGTGGCCGGCACCCTGGCCGTGCTGTGGGTCACCACCACCTACGCCTTCGCCACCACGACGCTGCTCGAGATCGGGGAGAACGAGCGCTTCCGGTCCGAGCTCGGACCGGTGCCCACCGTGCTGGCCGTGGTGGTGGTGACCGCCGCGGTGCGGTGGCTGTGCGGGCTCCGCGGTCGGGACGGGACCGGCCGGGCGTGATCGGGGGATGGAGACCGTCCACGGACGGGACCGGCCGGGCATCCCGGGCGGGCACGTCGGGGACGGGCGCACGGCGCAGGTGACCTCACGAGTGCACCCGGTCGGCGGGGGTGCGCTCGGGCCTGCGCCTCCCTCCACCCCGGTGGTCGACAACGCACGACCCGTTCGTCGCCGGGACCTGGATGGTCCGTCAACCGGACCGTACCCGTCGTCGGACCGCTCCCGGGCTGTGGGAGGCCGGCACCGGGCGCGGCGTCGGGCGTGTCGGCCCGTCAGGCCCCTTCGGCGGCGTACACCGCGGACGCCAGGAGCGAGGCACCGAGTTGGGTCGGGTGCACGTCACACGTCGTGGGCGTCAGGTGGATCAGCGGGCCGGCCGCACAGGGACGCACAGGTCCCGGTGCGTCCTACTGCTGGTAGCCCTCCACGGTGCCCGGGGGGCGTTCGACCGCCGTCGACGGGTCCCGTCCGGCGTCACGGAGGGCACGCCGCTGACGCATCAGGTCCCACAACTGGTCGAGGGTGCGCTCGACCTCGTGCAGCCGGGCCAGTTCGGCGTCCGACAGGGGCTCGCCGACGTGGGCCTCCTCGAGGCGGCGCTCCTCGTCGGTCAGCTGGTGGATGCGGGCGAGCAGGTCCTCGTCGGTCATTGGTGCTCCTTCACTCGGGGGACGTCCCGAGGCTACGGGGAACCGACCGGCGATCGGCACCGGCACGGGCGCCACGGCGCAGCGACCGGTCCTCCGGCTCGGGAGCGTGACGCCCGACCCTCCGATTCCGTCCGTCCTCGGCGTCCGACCTCACCCTGCGGACCTCCGCGCCTTCATGCTTCCGCCGTGCCGGCCAGTCGGGTGTTGAAGGGCAGGAACGGGGAATGGATCCGGTACTTCCGGTCGTGCACCGTCCGGAATCCAGCCGATCGGTGGTCGTGGCCGGGACCTCGACCCACTCCCCCCGTTGGGGACCGCCCGGCCGCCACGCCGGCCGGGCGGCGACGGACGCACGTCGATCCCGTGTAGGGTGGACGACAGGCAGTACGCATGACGTGTGCGGAACGTGTGGTCGCGAGCTATGAGTAGCTGCGGCGCCGGATCCCACACTCCTCGTCCGCACCGGTGCGCCGGTGCCTCGACAGTCCCCCACCTCCCGGTGCGGTCCCCTGATGTCGTGCTGGCCACGAGCCGGCCCCGGCGGCCCGCGCGACCTGCGCGCGGGACCGACCACCGACTCGACGACCACGGGTCGTCACCCACCGGACCGCCGGTGGGGCGGCCCGATCCACGCAGCACACGAACACGAGACACGAGAAGTGACGCAATGAACCACACGACCATCCACGAACCCCAGGTGCGCTCCGCGCTCGAGCGCAGCCGAGCCCGACGTCGGGACGCCGAGCGCCAGCTCCGCGCCCTGCGGGGCACGGCCCAGGCCGCCCCGCTCGCCGAGCTCGACAGCCTGCTCGCCTACGAGGTCCAGCTCGAGTCCCGGCTGGCCGATCTGCTCGACCGCGAGCCGGTCCACGCCGGCTGACCACTCCCGGCCGCCCGGACCGCGCCCGGCGGGGCACACGGCCGCCGCCGGCGCCACCCCTCAGGTGGTCCCGGCCGCCCGGGCCTCGAGGCCCAGCTGGGCGATGGTCGGCAGGACGTGGGGCTCCAGCCACTCGCCTCCGGGCTTGCTCACGTGGATCCCGTCGGCCCACCGCACCGTCACGCCGTCGATCACGGCCTGGTAGTGCCCGGCCGGGTCGAGGATCCGGTTGAGGTCGACCACCGTGACGGTGCCGGGGTGGCGGGCGGCCACCCGGCGCAGCAGGGCGTTGTACTCGTCCACCCGGGCGTTGCGGTTCTCCGGCCAGACCGACCCGTCGGGTGCCTCCTGGGGGTCGAGGTAGGGCATGGTGAACAGCACGACCTTCGCCCCCCTGGCCGACAGGACGGCGACCACCTGGTCGATCTCGTCCTCGAGGTGCCGGTTCCAGGCCGGCTGGTCGATCGACACCGTCCGGCCGGCGACCAGGTGGTCGGTGATGAACCACCGCCCGGCCATCAGGCCGGCCACGTCGGGGCGCAGCCGGTCCACCTCACCGGTCCACAGGGGCCGCCAGGTCCGGCACGGCGATTCGGGGATGTCGACCTGGCCGGAGGTGACGGCGTCGACGTCGTCGATGTCGCAGCCCAGCACGCCGTGGTTCATCACCTGCACCCCGTACCGGTCGACGCTGCCCACCACCATCCCGAGCCCGGCGGTCACGGCGATCGAGTCCCCGACCAGCAGGAAGCGGATCGGCTGGGCGCCGAAGGCGCCGGCCGCCTCCAGCGCCTGGCGCTCCCCCGCCGGCACGGCGTCCGTGGCGTGGACCTCGACGGCCGCGGTGGCCGGCACGACGGTCCCCGCCACCACCACGACCACGGTCAGGGCCAGGGCCCCGAGCGCCGGGCCGAGCGCCTTGAGGCTGCGCCAGAACGTGCCCTCCATGACCGGGCGCTCGACCAGGTAGTAGCTCAACGCGGCGAGCACGAAGGTGGCGGCCACCCGGACGGCCACGAGCCACCACCCGCCGAGGCCGGTCCGGGCACCGTCGAGCTCGATGAACACCGGGAAGTGCCACAGGTAGGCGCCGTAGGAGACGGTCCCCATCC
>Ga0209698_10005131_pt1 | contig 14234 bp, 11 predicted proteins | sample LitLauG_LLR_2012_FD_187203 | JGI IMG/M metagenome (GOLD analysis project Ga0209698, IMG submission 187203) | Freshwater sediment microbial communities from Pennsylvania, USA - Little Laurel Run_MetaG_LLR_2012 (SPAdes) (version 2) | ecosystem: Environmental > Aquatic > Freshwater > Creek >... | reverse complement strand
AACCGGGGAGTCCACCATATCGGCCCCAAGCGCGCGTACCTTCTCAGCTAAAGCGCGGCTCACCGCCGGACTCACCGTGCTCATATCGATGAAAATCTTTCCCCCAGTCAACCCAGCCAGCAACCCATCCGGGCCGTCCGCGACCGATTGAATCGCTGCCGCATTCGTCACCATGGCGAATATGTAGTCGGAGTTCTTGGCCACCTCGCGGGGCGAATCGGCCCATTTCATGCCCTTCTCTACCAGCCATTGCCCTTTGCCTCGCGTTCGGTTGTATCCCGTCACGCTGTGGCCCTTGCTCAACAGCCGGTCGACCATGTTGCCGCCCATCACGCCCAGGCCGATAAATCCAAGTTTCGCCATTCTGCTGACTTCCTCCGCTCTCAAATTCTTCTAGTGCGCGCTTTGTTTTGCCGGCGTCTTCTTCGCCGGACTCGCTTGCCCGTCATCGCGCACCTGGTTCAAATGTTCTCGCATAGCCTGGCGTGCCTTGTCGGCATCACGCCGTTCCACCGCGTCAAGAATCCGCTTGTGAAATACCTGGCCGCGTTCCGGACCTCCGGGCACGCGGAAAATTCGCAAGCGATGTTCCCGCAGCAGCCCCACGATAGAATCCAGCAGCGAGAGAATCAGCGGATTCGCCGCGCCCTCAGCCAGCGCCAGGTGAAAGTCAAGATCGGCTTCAATGTAGAGATCAGGATCTTGTCCCGCGCGATCCATCACCGCGACCGCTTCACGCATGGTCGCCAATTCCGGTTCCTGAATGCGTGTGGCTGCCAGCCCGGCTATCTCCGGCTCGAGAATCGCACGCACCTCTGCCAGATGATTGGAGCCTTCCGCCTGCCCAATCTTCACCATCAGATCGAGAGACTGGCGCACCGCCTGGCTGGTGCCATCGGTGATAAAAGTGCCGCGGCCCGAGTAGGCCTCCACCAGCCCTTTTTCGCGCAGCGCCTTCACGGCCTCACGCACGGCGGTGCGGCTTACGCCGAACTGCACGGCGAGCTCGCGCTCGGCCGGAAGCTGGTCCCCCGGCTTCAGATCACCTTTAACGATGGACTTTTCGATTTGACCGACAATTTGCTCGTATAGCCGGGAAGTTCGGACTAATTTGTACACTGCTCTGTACCCCGCACGTTTAGGCGCACGAACAGCCGACACGTCGAATTTGGTCTGGCTACTATACCCCATGTCCACTGCGTCGGTGCGGGTTTGTTCGGTAGGCGGCACTGTGATGGTATTGCGGTATGATGGTATAACCAGAACCAAGCTAGCATATCCCGCGGCCCTGTGCAAGCTCCCACCCCAAAATTACAAAATCCGAACAAAGAGGTGCCTTTCAAATAGCTTTTCATCTTCCCTCCTTCGCGATAAGCTTCTCGGCCCGACACCAAACTGCGCCCACAGGGTTATTTTGCTTGACACTGTTTCCTCAGTAATGGTATGGCTGTCGGACCGGAATTCAACGGAGGGGTTCTATGCTAACCCGCAGGGTCATCGCCGCCACGTATAGCGGCCGGATGGCCGCGACTCGTCTCGCTCTCGCACTTCTCGTAGCGCTTCTCTTTTCCCACGCGGCGGCCGCGCAGTCGACCGCCGGACGCATCCTCGGCACCATCACCGATCAAAGTGGAGCCGCTGTCGCCGGCGCCAGCGTGACCGTCACCGATATGCAGCGCGGCACTTCTCGCACTTTGGTCAGCGATGCATCTGGGGACTTTCTCGCCGCCGACCTTCAGCCCGGCGACTACAAAGTTCGGGTCGAAGCCAAGGGCTTCAAGAGTATCGAGCGGCCCAACATTCAGATCGAAGTGGCCACTGATGTCCGCGCCGATTTCTCGCTGCATCCCGGCCAAGTCACCGAGGTGATGACCATCACCGAGGAGGTTCCCCTCGTCAACTCCACCTCGGCCACACTCGGCGGCACGCTGAGTAACAAGGAAATCAACGATCTCCCGCTGAACGGCCGAAACTACGAGAACCTGCTGCAGCTTCGCCCCGGCGTCGTGCGCTATCCCGGCGGCGGATTCTCCACCACCAGTTCCAATGGTCTCCGCGCCGAAGACAACGCCTACTTCATCGAAGGCCTCTTCAACAGCGAGCCCTACTCCGGACAGGCCATCGTCAACGGCGCCGGCATCGCCGGCGATTCCGCCACCATTCTTCCCATCGACGCGATTCAGGAGTTCAACATCCAGCAGAATGCCCCCGCCGAATACGGATGGAAGCCCGGAGCGGTGGTGAACGTGGGTTTGAAGTCAGGCACCAACGCGGTTCACGGCACGGCCTTCGGCTTCGGCCGCGACGGCGCACTCGACGCGAGAAACTTCTTCAATACTTCGCCGAATCCGAAGCTGACCCGCACCCTGGAACAGTTCGGCGCCAGCATCGGTGGCCCCATCGTCAAAGACAAAGCGTTCTTCTTCGGCGCTTACGAAGGCCAGCGCTACAACGTGGGCAACTCCTACGGCGGCGTGACCAGTCCATCGATGGTCTCGATGCCGTTGAACGGCAGCTGTGTGCTCTCCACCAGCACAGGTGATTGTGCAGACAGCATTCCCGATGCGGTCGCCGAACTTCAAGCCGCCGGCGTTCCCATTGACGCGGCCAGTTTGAAAATCGCGGGCTGCGCACTTTCCGGCGGCACCGTCACCTGCAATGGTTCCGGATTTCCCCTCAACAACGCCCCCAGCATCAACATCACCAACGGTTTCAATAACGTTGTTCACGTCGATAACTTCATCGCCAAGATTGACGACCGGCTCAGCGATCATCACAGCATCAACGGCGAATATTTCTTCGGCAACAACTCCGGAACCGTCGAAGATTTTCCCGAACTGCAACAAAAGTGGCTCTCCAACATTCACACCCGGGCGCAAGTCCTGGGCGGCAACTGGGTCTGGACTCCAAACGCTCGCTGGGTCAACGATTTTCGCGCCGGCTATAACCGCCTCTATCAGCCCACTTTGCCAGGCGACCTCAATGCCACCGCCTCCAGCTATGGTTTGAATACCGGCGTGAGCGGGCCTTTCACCGGCGGCCTGCCGCGCATCGGCTTCGGCGGATACTTCTTCCCCGGCCTGGGCGGCTTCAAGTGGCCCAAGTTCCAGGGACCCGATTCGATCACCCAATTTGTGGATCAGATCTCCTATAGCGCCGGCAAGCACGCCATCAAGTTCGGCGGTGAGTTCCATTACGACCGGGTCACCAATGCGGCCTACGGCAACGCCCGCGGCAGCATTACTTTCATCGGCGGTCAGGCGCTCGGCGCCGGAGCCGGCTCCACGCCGCTTGAGGATTTCCTTGCCGGTCTGCCTTTGAAGTCATCGGTCGAAGTCGGCAATCCTACACTCCACCTGCACAACTACGCTTTCAGTTTCTTTGTTCAGGACGACTGGCGCGTCACCAAGAATTTGACCATCAACGCCGGCGTCCGCTATGAATACAGTTCTGTTCCTCAGGAAAAGAACAACCTGCTCGGCAACTTCGATCCCAACGTCGGTCTGGTACAGGTCGGCCATCAGATCAGCAGCCTCTGGAATCCCGACCATAAGAACTTCGGACCTCGACTGGGCTTCGCCTGGGATGTCCTCGGGAATGGCCGCACCGTTCTCCGCGGCGGCGGCGGACTGGTTTACGAAACTGTGAACTGGCAGTCCTTCGTCGCCTTCAACAACGCCTTCGGCCCGGGCAGCGTCCCCACGGGAGCCCCAATCGACGCCTTGGGTAATACCTCCGGCGGCACCATTACCACCGGAAACGTCACCACGAAATATATTGCGAATCCACAGATCTGGGATTCCCCGACCTTGCCGCTCTACGGCGCAAACGCCACTACCGTCAATTGCTTCAACAGTCCCTGCCCCATCATGACGGTCGACCGCAATCTCACCACTCCGTACGTTTGGAACTGGACCCTGAACCTGCAGCATGCCTTTACGCAGAACTTGTCGTTGGAGGCCGCGTACGTAGGCAATCACGGCTCAAACCTGACCGGCATTCGCGACATCAACCAGCCGCCCGTGGGATCAGGCTGGCCAGCGGCAAGCATCATCGAGTGCACCACGCACCTGGTCCCGGTCACTGGAAACTACAACAACACCGGAGGCAGTGCCGATCCAAACTGTCAGCCTGGCGCGGAGAATGGGCCCTTCGCCACAAAGTTCGGTTACCTCGCGAACATTTTCCAGATGGGCAACATCTACCGGTCTAACTACAACGGTCTGCAAGTCACACTGAACGCGCGCAACTACCATGGCCTGAGCATGGTCGCGGGCTACACCTATTCGCACGCATCCGATGACGTGGGCGCCAACTGGGACTTCGGCTATGGATCAGGCCTGCCACAGAACGCTTACAACACCAAGGCCGAATACGCCAACAGCGATTTCGACATCCGTCACCGCCTGACCCTTTCCCTCACCTACGCCATCCCGGGCCGCAAAGGCTACGGTCAGATGCTCGAAGGCTGGGAGATCAACTCGATCACAACTCTCGAGAGTCCGCAGTACTGGGGCCCAATGGATGAGGGAACGGACGCCGCCGGAATTGGTGCTTTGCCCGTCAGTCCCCCAGCCAACACTCCAATTCGCTGGAGCTTTTACGGCAAGACTTCGGACTTCAAATCAACCCGCGGTGGAAATGGAATTACTTACTTCGGCGGCAATGATAATCCGGCCACCCCGAGTAACAACTCGGCCTGCAACGCCAAAGCCCTCGCCCTGGACGGCGGCAGCCCCGGCGCAGCCACCGAGTCGCTCGCTTATTATGGCTGCTATGCCAATGGCAGTTCCATCATGCTTCCCCCGCCACTGGGTCAGTTCGGCAACATGGGAAGGAACATGTTCCAGGACACCGGCTTCAAGAATTTCGACTTCTCGATCGCTAAGAACTTCCATTTCGGAGACTCGATGCGGCTTCAGCTCCGCGCCGAGTTCTTCAACATTCTCAACCACCCCAACTTCGCCAATCCGTACGGCGGACAAAACGGTTTCGGTCTGAACGATCCCTCGGTGCGTCCGTTCGGCTGCGGTTGCGCCACGCCGGACATCGCGGCGGCGAATCCTGCCGTCGGTTCCGGCGGACCGCGCTCCATTCAGATCGGAGCAAAGTTCGTTTTCTAGTTCGACGAATAAGTGTGACCTTCGGGCCGGACTCATTTCCGTCCGGCCCTTATTTATGAACTCCGCTCGCTCCTATGGCGAGTCTGAAAAATGGGACCAGGGACTATGAACAATCGAACGCAATCTATCCTCTTCGTACTGCTGACAGGTTCTCTGCTGCTTTCTGTCGCCGCTCTCTCGCAGGAGCGCCGCGAGCGCACCATCGACGAAATCAAAACCGAAGCCGTGCACCGCGCCGAAGTCGGCCAGTATCCGCTGATCGGCCTCGATCCCAACGACGTCAAAGAAGCCTTCGAAACCATTCACACCCCCGACAAAGACGAATGGGCTGCCGGATTCATGCGCGTCGCCGACAAGTACTTCAACGAAGCGAAGTCGCTCGAAAAATCGGATCCCACGAAAGCCAACGCCGACTACATCCGCGCCTGGCGCCTCTACTCCTTCGGACGCTGGCCAATTCCCGCCTCGCCCGGCAAACAGCGCTCGTACGAAAAAGCTCTCGAAGCGTTCCTCGATCACGCCAAGTTCTTCGATCCGCCGCTCGAAGTCGTGCACATCCCGTTCGAGGGCAAAGAGATCATCGGTTATCTCCGCCTGCCGAAAAATTCCAAAGGCCCCGTCCCGCTGGTCATCGCGGTCAACGGCCTCGACAGCCGCAAAGAAGATCTGACGGAGAGCTTCGGCGCGATTCTTCCCTTCGGCATCGGAGTTCTCGCTGTCGACGGCCCCGGTACTGGGCAGAATCCCATCAAGGTCAGCGAAACCGCCGACCGCATGCTCTCAAAAGTCATCGACTACGCGCAGTCGCGCCCCGAGATCGACAAGACCCGCATCGCCATTCACGGCGTAAGCTGGGGGGCTTATTGGGCGACGAAGATGGCGATCGTCGAGCGCGCCCGCCTGCGCGGCTGCAGCGCGCAATCGCCGCCGGTCGACCATTTCTTCCAAAAAGAATTTCTGATGAACAATCTGCTCGGTAATCGTGAGTACCTCTTCGACCAGGTCCCCGCCCTCATGAATATTCTCGAAGGCGTGCACACCATCGACGAGATGGGAGAATTCCTGCCCAAGATATCGCTCGTCCATCAGGGCCTGCTCGGCAAGCCGATGGCGCCAATGCTAGTCATCGCAGGCGTCCTCGACACCCAAGTGCCCATCGACGACGAGTATCTCCTGCTCAACAAAGGCGACGTCCCCAAGGAAGCCTGGATCAATCCCTCAGGCGGTCACTTAGGCCGGCAGGTCGGCGTCTGGCCTGACCCGAAAATCTTCAAACAGGTCATAATCCCGTGGCTCGTGAAGACCCTGGAGCCGGCACAGTAACGACCAAGCTATAACCGAATCTGCGACGACTAGGCCGCACTTTGTGCGGCCTACCTGTTCTCTGCGGTCGAGTAAGTCTCAGCCTTACTCCCAGTGCCAATTAGGTAAGCTGTGGCGCCTCCGTGAGAGTAAACTGATTTCCGCTGGGCCAGTTTTTGCCTATGAACCGGCCTAAAAAGACCCGGCATCTTAGTTACACATCGGAGTTCAATTTGGGCGCTATCTTCGTCAGCTATCGACGGAGTGACTCGCAAGGCGAAGCCGGTCGCCTGTTCGATGACCTGGTCATGCAGTTCGGCGACGACAAGGTCTTCATGGATGTCGCCGGAATCGAAGTCGGACGCGACTTCCGCAAGGCGATCGAGGAGGGCATCGCCAAGTGCGGCGTGCTGCTGGTGGTGATGGGCCCCGCCTGGGCCACAGCCACGGATGAGCACGGAACCCGCCGCCTCGACGATCCCCAGGATTTCGTCCGCATAGAAGTCGCCTCGGCGTTGACACGCGACATCCCTGTGATTCCGGTTCTGGTACGTGGCGCCCAGATGCCCCATGCCGACCAACTTCCGGACTGCCTGAAAGACCTTGCTTTCCGTAACTGCGTGGAACTGACCCACGCCCGCTGGCGGTCGGACATTCAGTTGCTGCTCGACCCGCTCCGCCGCCTGGTAGGAGCTCCCGGCGAGGTTCAAGCGGTCAGGCCTATTTCGGGGGCACGCCCAATCCAAACACACGGCTCGCTTCATGAAGCCTCCGCAGTTCCTGGATCAGAAGACTCAACCGCGGCGCTGATTGATCCCGCCGCCGTGCAAAGAATCACCCGCGAACTGGCGCTGCATATCGGACCGATTGCCGAAGTTGTGGTGAAGCGCGCCGCTCATGAATGTACGAGCGCCGAAGATCTTTGTAGAAAAGTTGCCGAAGAGATCGACTCGCCGCAGGGACGCGAAAAATTCCTTCACACCTTCGCCTCGCCCAGGACGCTTGCAACCACATTCAGTGCGTCAAAGCGCGCTGTTACAGAGCCATCTAGGTCGTCCCAAATTCGTGTACCGATGCCCGTCGCCGACGCCAGCGATTCAGTTACGGTTGCGACTGCCGGCGTGGCACGACCCGTCAGTCGGAAGAATGTGCTTCTCATCGTTGTCGGCGCTGGACTCCTGTTGCTCCTCGTGATGGGCAGAGTTTTTCTGTCAGGCAACAGAACGACTCCTCCCGGAAACCAGAAGACCTCCCAACAACAGCCGAACACGACGGAATCCGCACCGGGCAAGCAGCCTGTCGAAGCACCGGTTGCCGGAACCAGCCCAAAGCCGCCGCCCGTGCTGGATGCCATCAAGAATTCAGAATCTTCCGCAACGGACGCAGTTGCCGCAACACCGAAGCAACCTCCTCTGCGAGTGCGGGTGCCAGCGGGAGTGTCGGGGGGGCTGCTTATCAGAAAAGTAGTTCCTGTCTACCCGCCGCTTGCGCGGCAAGCGCGGATTCAAGGCGCGGTTGTTCTCCAGGCCGACATTTCTAAAGAGGGAACGATCGAAAATCTCGAACTGGTGAGCGGACATCCCATGCTGGTTCCGGCCGCCATCGATGCGGTGAAGCAATGGCGCTATAAACCTTACAAAGTCAATGGCGAGCCCGTCGCCGTTGAGACGCAAGTCACGGTCGACTTCTCTCTTGTGAACCCGTGAATGCCCTACACGCCGAGTTCATCCCAGGAGCTTCAGCGCCTTCGCCAGGCTTACCTGCATGCGGTTGAACGACGTCGTCATGCCCGCAATTTCATCATTCCCTCGCACCGGAATCGGCGCCGGATCGACCTCGCCCTTGCTGGCGCGGTCAGCGGCCGCTGAAACCAGCCGCAACGGTCGAATCACGATAAAGAAAAGTCCGGCATCGAGAGCAGCAATCGTCGCCACCAGGCCGATGACGAGGTAGAGCAGCAGCAGGTGGAACGCCTTCTTCGCGCTGCGGACGGGTACCGACATCGGAATCGAAACGATCTGCGCTCCCACGATAGACCCCGGCTTCCAGTCAAAGCCGTTGTTCGAACCGTACCTCGCGATCATTGCCGCCGGGGCCACGGAGGGCTGGCTATGACACTCCATGCACGTCAAATCCGCCGTGAGCGGAGAGGCCAGGTACAGCGAAGTCCCCGTCGACGCCTCGCGCTCTCCCGTGACTATTTTTTCCCCGGCATGGTTCCGCAGATCCATAATCACGTCGGACTCCCAATCCGCGGCGCGATCCTCCGGATTGGTAGGGTTCAGCGTTGCCTCCCGGTAAGAGTAGTCAGGATATTGTTTCCTCAGCCGGTTGAAGGTGTTGATCGCGCCGAATGCGGGCACGGTCTCGGGCAGAAATCTCTTCTTGTGCTCCGGATTCTGTTCGAGCAGAGCCTTCAGGTCGGCAGAAGTGTAGTCGCGCACCGACATCGCACTCGCCATCATCAACTCCGCTTCCTGCAGCACCTCGCGCCGCGCGTTGTCGATCAGAAAGTGATACGCAACGAGGGAGATAACCGATCCGCCGATCCCAAACAGAACGAACAGAATCAGATTGAACTTCGTCAGCAGCTTCATTGTCGTCCCCTTTCCGGCGCGCGCAATCAGGCCGTGCGAGGTAGTTAGGACACGTGCCCATTCCTGCCACAAAAGATGCAAGTGTAACCCTAATCGCCGTGCGTGACCGGTAGTTTCGTACGGCCTGCGATTTTGCGAATAAATGTTGGCTACAGACCTAGGCGCGCGTAAAATCGGCAAGCCATGAACACGCCTGCCCAGAACTCGGTCGAGAAAGATCCGATCATGGAGCGGCTGGAAGACCAGATTGCCTGGTATGACCGCAAGAGTCTGATCAACCAACGCTACTTCAAACGCATAAAAATGGCTGAGATTTCTGCCGCCGCACTAATCCCGTTTCTCTCGGCCTTCACTTTTCCGCGTGTAACGTACGTTATCGGCGGACTCGGGGCTCTCATTACCGTGCTGGAAGGGATGTTACAGCTCAACCAATATCAGCAGAATTGGATTGCCTACCGATCAACCTGCGAGTCTCTGAAGCATGAGAAATACGTGTATTTAGGAAAAGCAGCGCCCTACGCCGGCACACCGGACTCCCACGCGCTGCTGGCCGAGAGGATCGAGTCGCTCGTTTCGCAGGAACACGCAAAGTGGGCGTCTGTTCAGCAACAACAGCCGAAAGCCGGCTCAAGTCAACCCTGAACGGTTACCCAGTTACTAGGTTCTCTCGCCTCGCACCCGCGCATAACCTGGCTTCAGCGTCTTATAAATAAGCTCAATGCGCTCCGCATACGGCAGAAATGCGCTTTTCATCGCATTGATCGTGATCTTCTCGAAGTCATCCACCGTAAGCCCAAACGTCTCCGCCGCCGCTGCGAATTCCCGCGTCATGCTGGTATTGCTCATCAGCCGGTTGTCGGTGTTGAGCGTAACCCGAAACTTCTCCTGATAAAGAATCTTGAACGGATGGTTCTCCAGGCTCGGCGTCGCGCCAGTATGCACATTGCTGAGCAAACAAATCTCCAGCGGGATCCGCTTGTCCAGAACATACTGGGCCAGATCCCCCAGCTTTACCACCTTGCCATCGACCACGGTGATGTCCTCGATCAACCGCGTGCCATGCCCAATGCGATGCGCCCCGCAGTACTGAATCGCCTGCCAGATCGATTCCTTCCCGTACCCTTCGCCCGCGTGCACCGTGATGTTGAAATTCTCCCGCTGAATGTAGTGAAACGCGTCCACGTGCTTCTTCGGCGGATACCCGCCCTCCTCGCCCGCCAGGTCGAAGGCCACTACTCCCCGCGCCCGGAAGTCCACCGCCAGCTCCGCCATCTCGAGCGAAACATTCATATTCCGCATCGCGCAAATGATCAGCCCCGACCGCACGCCGAAATCCTGCCGCCCCCGCGCCATCCCCTTCAGCACCGCCGAAACGACCTGCTGGTGCGTGAGTCCCTTGGCCGTGTGAAAAATCGGCGCAAACCGGGTCTCGTAATAGACCACCCCATCCCGGCTAAGATCCTCGGCCTGTTCGTACGCCACCCGTTCCAGAGCCTCCTCCGTCTGCATCACCGCGATCGTGTGGCGGAACCCCTCCAGATATTTGGCCAGGCTCCCCTGGTTCGCCCCCTGATGGAACCACTGCGCCAGCCCCTCCGCATCGGTCGTAGGCAGATCTGGATAGCCCTCGGCGCGAGCCAGGTCGATCACGGTCTGCGGCCGCAAAACTCCGTCCAGATGCTCGTGCAACAAAACCTTAGGCAGCTTTCTCAGCAGGGAATCATCCAATTTCATGGCCGGATCGTCCTCATCTCAAATGTCGTTCCCGGATCGGGATATGGAGCCAGGTAATTTCCCGCCCTGTGCGCCCAATCACATTCTATTCGCCCGCTTCCGTTATACGTTCAATTTCGTAGCGATTCAGCGCGGAGCCAAGGTCTCCGCGCTGGATGTCCTGCGTGTACCTTCGTGCCCTTAGTGGTTGAAGATTTTGCCTATGTTGCCGGTGGCAGCCAGCGTCACGCGAGCGATCATCCGCAGCCTGGATTGGAGTGCCGATCATCTGCTCCCCACCGACGGCCGGCCGGAACACCTGCGCGTGGGCATCCAAGGCGAAGAAGATGCCTACTTCCACCTAAGAAAACTCGGCTATACAATCGTGGCCCGTAACTTCCGCTCGCCACGCTGCCATGGGGAAATCGATCTGATCGCCTGGGATCACGATGTGCTCTGTTTCATCGAAGTGAAGACCCGCAAGACGGCTGACGTCAAACCTCCCGAGGCCGCGGTCGACCGCTACAAGCGCCGCGAAATCGCTCAGGTGGCACGGGAGTACCTGCGCCGACTGCCACCATCGTGCCAGTGGAGGTTCGATGTCGTGAGCGTATACTATGGGCGTCCGAACCCCCGCCCGCAAATTGAAGTGTTTCGCAACGCCTCCTTGGCGTAGAATAACGGTTTTGTTACGCATTGAAAGGATTCTGTAGGTGCCCGAGCTTAGAAAAGATCCTATCGTTGGCCGCTGGGTCATCATCTCTACCGACCGCGCCAAGCGCCCCACCGACTTCGTCCGCGAAAACATGAAAATCAAGGGCGGCTTCTGCCCCTTCTGCTACGGCAACGAGAGCAAGACGCCACCGGAGATTCAGGCCTACCGCCCCAACCCGAACGGCGGCCCGGCCCCGCAGCGCGACACTCCCGGATGGACCGTCCGCGTAGTGCCCAACAAATTTCCCGCGTTAGGCATCGAAGGTACTCTAAACCGCCAGGCCGAAGGCATGTTCGATCGCATGAACGGCATCGGCGCTCACGAAGTCATCATCGAGACCCCCGACCACACCGCCAGCCTGGCCAGCCTGCCGCCCAAGCGCATCGAAGATGTCCTCTGGACTTTCCGCGACCGCATCCTGGATCTAAAGAAAGACCGCCGCTTCAAATACATTCTGCTCTTCAAGAATCACGGAGAGGCCGCCGGAGCGTCGCTAGAACACGCGCACTCCCAGTTGATCGCACTCCCGATTCTTCCCATCAACGTCACCCAGGAACTCGAAGGCGCCAAGCAGTATTTCCTGTACAAAGAGCGCTGCGTCTTCTGCGACATCATCCGCCAGGAAATGGACGGAGGCACCCGCGTAGTCGGCGAAAACGAAAATTTCGTCACCCTGGCCCCCTACGCCCCCAGATTCCCCTTCGAAACCTGGATTCTCCCCAAGCAGCACGAGTCCGCCTTCGAAAACTCGTCCTCGCACATGTTCGAGAATCTAGCCCGCGCCCTGAAGGAACTCCTGGGCCGCGCCGACAAAGTCCTGGACAATCCGCCCTACAACCTGGTCATTCACTCCTCGCCCGTGCAGGATCCCACCAACGATCACTATCACTGGCACATCGAGTTCATGCCCAAGCTCACCAAAACCGCAGGCTTCGAATGGGGCACCGGCTTCTACATCAATCCAACGCCGCCAGAAGAAGCAGCCAAGTTCCTCCGCGAAGCCAACGTCCAAGACCAAGCCCCAGTCCCGGTAGGCTGATCGGGTTTTTATTCTGTGAACCTCAGTGTCCTCTGTGGTGAAGGGTTCTTGCCGGATCACCAAACGCAAGCCCCGAAGGGGCGGCATTCATTAGCCCAGCACGTAAGTGCCGGGTAAGTGGAGTTGAGAGGAGCAGAGTCCCGTAGAGCCTGCCCTGAGCGCAGTCGAAGGGGACGGCAGACGTTTCGTCGGCGAACCCTCTACCCTGGCCTGACACCGCGGATGCCGCACCCGTTGCAGTTTACGGGTGGGCCGCTACGAACTCTCTTGGGATTGGTCACGCGACAGTCCTGGTAGATGAGACGCAAAAGCAAAGCTTCACATCGGAAAAATCTTCCTGATCCCACAAGCATCGCGCGTCTCCTTGGTCTCATCGGCTGTACGGGGGCTGGCCCAGCCGTACTCTGGCACGAAACGGGATGCCCCACCCGTTGCAGTTTACGGGTGGGCCGCTACGAACTCTCTTGGGATTGGTCACGCGACAGTCCTGGTAGATGAGACCCAAAAGCAGAGCTTCACATCGGAAAATCTCGTGAGCCTACGGGCATCGCGGCCCACCCGTGAAAAGCCACGGGTGGGGCATCCAGTTCGCGGTAAGTAAATCGGAGGAAATGCGTCGGACCGCGCCAGCCCCCATCCCGCAATTATCCACAGAAATATTCCGCTCGTTGTGACGAACAACCTTGACTGAGCCTACGGAGAGCTCATGATGGAGACGTGCGCCATCCAGCAGATAGTTCGAGACAAAGAAACGCGAAAACAGCGCGCCAACTCCTTGCGATTCAAGATTTTGCCCCTAAGTCATTCAGTGAGAAGATTTTGCGCGGAAGCACGCATCCAAGGCAGGCAACTGCCGCAGGCTCAATATCTTGCAAGCCTCGATATGAAAAAAATTACGGGGGGAGGGTATCCCATGGTTGGCCGGGAGGGATCAGCGATGGGATCTACGAAGAAAATTTCAGCCCTGCGTACGGTCCTGAAACTCCTCATGCCAAGCCATCTGAATGGCCTCGAGCTTCCCTTCGTTCGAAGCCTTTGGATCGCCGGCAAACCCAGGCAGCTCGGTCACGTACTTATGCAGATCGGTGAAGCGAACGGCAAGCGGATCCAGCTGCGGATGCGTCTCCGAAAGCAGAATACCCAAATCCTCAGCATCATCCCAATCCAAAGCTTTAGCCATAAGAAACAGACCTCAAAACTCGCGACTCAGGACTCGCAACTCGCGACTAGATCAGTGCTCTTCCGAAACGTAATTCCGATTCCAAGTCGGAATCTCAACCACAACTTTGCCGGGCTTGGTAATCCGAGCCTGGCAGCCGAGACGAGAGTTTAGCTGGAGATCAGCCGCCATGTCCAACCGGTCAGCCTCAATGTCCTCCATCTCAGATAGATTCTCCGCCCCCTCCTTCACCCAGATGTGGCAGGTGGTGCAAGCGCAATTGCCGCCGCAAGCATGGTCAAGCGTGACGCCAAAGTTCAGCGCCACATCCAGCAGCGACTGCGGCTCGCCATGATGCTCATAAGGCAGCTTGCCGTTCTCAAACTGGACGGTCTTGCCCTCGGGCATGAACGTAACCTGAACCGTATTTTCGGAGGGCGACTCTTCGGTCAACGTGCCGGCTCCTTGTGTCTTTTCGTCTGGCATCACTGCTCCTCTTCGGGAGATTGAGTAATTGGGAAATTTGGTAATTGAGAAATTGAAAATCGCCGGGGGGTTTAAATTACTCAATTACTAAATTACCCAA
>Ga0209698_10005130_pt1 | contig 14249 bp, 9 predicted proteins | sample LitLauG_LLR_2012_FD_187203 | JGI IMG/M metagenome (GOLD analysis project Ga0209698, IMG submission 187203) | Freshwater sediment microbial communities from Pennsylvania, USA - Little Laurel Run_MetaG_LLR_2012 (SPAdes) (version 2) | ecosystem: Environmental > Aquatic > Freshwater > Creek >... | reverse complement strand
GCAGCAGATTGAAAATGCGCTTTACGATGCCTACGGCGAACGCCAGTCCTCCACGATTTACGGCGACATCAATGAATACTGGGTCGTTTTTGAGGTCCAGCCGCAATTCCAACGCGATCCCGCCGCGCTGGCACAGCTCTATGTTTCCTCCGCCGCCGGCAAACTGGTGCCGTTGAGCGCCGTGGCCAGGCTCACGCGCAACCTCGGTCCAACCACTATTTCGCACGTCGGTCAGTTGCCGTCCGTCACCATTTCCTTCAACCTAGCGCCGGGCATCGCGCTCGGCACCGCCGTGGAACAAATCCAAAAATTACAGGCTGACCTCCAAATGCCCGCCACCATCACGCCCAGCTTTCAAGGCTCGGCGGCGGTGTTTCAATCGTCCGTCAAAGGTCTGGGCTTGTTGCTTGTGATGGCCATTCTCGTCATCTACATCATCCTCGGAATTTTGTATGAAAGCTTCATCCATCCACTGACCATTTTGTCCGGCCTGCCGTCGGCGGGCTTTGGCGCGCTGCTCACGCTGATGATTTTTCACCTCGACTTAAACATCTATGGTTTCGTCGGCCTCATCATGCTCGTCGGCATCGTGAAGAAAAACGCCATCATGATGATTGATTTTGCCATCGAGGCGCAGCAGCGCGGCAAAAATGCGCACGATGCCATTTACGAAGGCTGCCTGCTCCGCTTCCGTCCGATCATGATGACCACGATGTGCGCGCTGATGGCGTCGCTGCCAATTGCGCTCGGCCTCGGTGCCGGCGGCGAATCGCGCCGCGCCCTCGGTCTCGCCGTCGTCGGCGGCCTGGTGGTGTCGCAATGCCTGACGCTCTACATTACGCCCGTCGTTTATCTCTACATGGAATCATTCAACGACTGGCTCAAACGCCATCGGCATACCAAGCCGACGGCGATTTGATTATCGAAACTCAGAAATAAACCAGTCTTCAACCTTTTGCCGCGCCCAAGGCGTTTTCCGCAAAAACGTCAGGCTGGATTTCACCGTCGGATTAAACTGAAAACAGCGGACGGGAATGCGTCGGCCCATCTCGCTCCAGCCATGTTTCTGGACCAGTTCGTTGAGAATTTTTTCCAGCGTGACGCCGTGCAACGGATCACGTGGATGTTCGGCGGGCTCAGTCATGTTTAAAAAATATGGCAAGGCCACCCGGCCGTCAAAGCGACAACTGCATGTCAAAATTCTGTACGCAAATCAACTTTGACAACCAGTCGATATGACCACCACCGCCGAATTTGCTTGCCAGCCAGTTGGGGTCTTACAAAATAGTGTTCCTTGCGGATCCAATCCGTTCGGTGCAAATGCCAATGTAGCTCAGTGGTAGAGCAACGGTTTCGTAACTCGATCAGGCATTTTCACCCCCTGTCACCTGGCGTCACCGACCATCACATTGGCCTGCAAACACTGCATTTCTGCAATCTGAAGGGTCACCTTGAATCACCCTTAAACACCAGTTCTCGCATCGTAGGGTGACAAAAACGGGTGACAAAAATTTCTTGCCGTTGCGGTTCAAGCCAGTGGGGAAATGGACCCTTGGCGTAAGCGTGGCGGAGTTGATGCGTCACTTTTTTTGCAATCTTTCCTACCGGTCCTGTGCGCATGACGGAGAACAACCGCGAACAATTTTAAATTTTAAAACCACATCCGATTTTGTGCCAAGAAATTGATTGCATTGGCCAGGTCGGCCTCGGCGTTTATCAAAAACTCGAAAGAGATGACAATCGCGATGGAATTAACGTGTAGATCCAATTTCTGAAACGCCTTGCGAAGATCAGCAGCGGTAGTTTTATGGCTCGGTAAGGAAGCGCTGATTTATTTTTTGGTTTCCAATGTTTATTGGAGACGGGGTGGGTTTGATGATTGGATGCATCTGCTCCTGTTTTCACTTCTGTTGTTCGTGGCGGAAATCGAGTATGTAATGTTGCGTGAAGGCGGCATTGAAACCGGAAATGATGAAGAGCAGAACTCGGTTCAATTTTACCGGCCAAATTTCCTCCACGGCTTTTTGGGCGGGGCGTGCTGCTGGCGGAGTTGTGCGGCGGGTTAAAATGACTTGCACCATCCGTCTTTCTTGTCAGATTTAAGGCATGAGCAGCGCAATAAAAAAGGCGCACCGTTCGAGTAAATCGGTGACCAAACGCTACGTGCTTGTCCCGGCGAAATTGGCGTCCGAGATACGCAAGGCGCTCAATTTAAAACGCCCCGAAGCCTATAAAATTCACAAATTGCTGACCGTTCCTGCTGGCGTTTAACGGCTGGGGGGGTTAGCGGTGGAAAAATAAAATTTGACCTCCGGCTTGGTGGTGTCATCATAAATTCATGCCGAACGCGGTTTCGATTTCGAGTGGAAAGAGCGGCGTGATTCGCCGCAAGTTGAGAATTCGCAGGGCTAAGAGTGCTGCCGAACTTCGTCGGGGATTGCGTTTGAAACCAGCTACCCAATACAAGATTCACGACTACTTGTTTCTCCCCAATGGGCTCCAGGTTGCAACCGAACGAAAGTTGAAAACTTTTTCTCATGGTAAGCTGGCGGTTCAGGCTGCTGCTGCCATTGGTTTGTAACAATGCCACCTCAAGGGGCAAAAATTGACTCCGAAGTTTCCGTTTTCCTGAATGTCCCGTTTGATGCCGGCTACGAACGAATGTTCGTCGCCCTGATTGCCACCACCGTCGCCGCCCGTCTGACTCCGCGCTGTGCGGTCGAACTTCCTGAACGTGGCGAAGGCCAATTTGGACGCATCGTCAAGCTCATCGAAACTTGCCCGCTTTCAATTCACGATCTGAGCCGGGCCGGCCAGCCTGCCAGATTTAACATGCCCTTTGAATTGGGCATTTCCGTTGTGGCGAGGGCGGCGTGGCCGGCGGAGGAACAATTGGGTGAGGCGAGTTTCGATGCGGGTGACGGAGGAGGAGGTGGGCGTCTCGTGGGCGTTAAGCAGTGAGGTGATGAGGTCGGGCGCGACGGTTTCCACTGGCTCGCCTTGCTGGAGGAGTGTTTCCAGATAGGTTGCGGACACTTCCCAATTACCACGCTTCAACGCGGTCGTCGCCGAGTCTCGAAGATTTGGTAACGCAGGTTTTGGCAGCGCGAAGGAGTCTAAGCGGGAGAAAACCTTCTGGCAGAACGGAATCTGGCACCGTAGCTATATTGCCGGAATTTAGGGGCAAGGCAATCTTGGCATTTCGTCACTGGGAAGGTGCTTCGCTCGCTTCTCCTGTTGCCACATCGAAAATTAGCAGCGTTTTACATCGAAAACACGGAGCACGAAAGCCATCAACTCCCAGAGTCCTTAAACTATCGACCAGAGCTGGATCAACGGACAACCTTGCTCCGCACTTTGGGCATTTTGAGATTACTTTATTTTTCATATTATTGCCCACGACTCCGCCTTGTGCATTCCGTGGGTCTTCTTGCTCGGAGATTGATGGTTGCTCCTTTCTTTTGGCGTATTGAGTTTTCACGCACGCGGCGTCCCGTTCCAGTGCTTCCAGCACCTCATGAATAGACCCGTCTTCAATTGCCACCCGGAGAACCGTGACCCATTCCTGTAGGGCAATAGCATCTCGCTCGGCCGTTCCATCAGCTATAGAAGCTTGTAATGCACCCAGCAGTTCCTCGAGCAAGGGCGGTATGAGTTGCACTAGCTTGTGGCCCAGAAGTGCTCCCACCTGCTCGACGAGACAGCCTATAAGCACCCGCCGGACAGCCATCTTTCGACACAATTCTGTCTGCTCCTGAAATGAAGTTCTGGCCGTATGTAAATCGCCCCGTGCCAGCGAAATCTTTGCCTCTTCCCCAAGGCATCTTTGAAGCTCATCGGGATTATGGCATTGCCGCAAAAGAGCTCTTGCCTGCGCTAGGAGAGCCGCCGCCGTCTCGAATTCTTGTTTCTCGCGGAGGATAACAGCTTGATTGATAAGGCAGGTTCCCAAAGGCATCGGTCTGCACAATTCCTTGCAGAGTTCTTCCTCTTTTCGATGCATTTCCAACGCGCGATCGAGTTGGCCAGCCTGCTTGAAACAGAGAGCCATGTTACCAAGGGCCACAGAGAGTCCGTCTTTCATGCCAAATTGCTGGCAGATGCGCGCCTTTTGCTCTAGCAGCGGCAAAGCCTTATCCCATTGTCTTCGCTCCATGAGAACCTGAGCTAGACCGCCAAAGCTATACATCAGCCACTCCATATTATTCGTCTGCTGGCATATTTCCTTCTGCCCCTGGTAAAGTTCCTCCGCCTTGGCCAACCTGCCAAATTTGCAATGGAATCGGGCTTGAAAGCACAGGGATCTCTGTCGGCCATGGAGATTTCTGGCGCCTTCATACAAACGTTCCACCTCCTCAGCCATTGAAAGCCCCAAATCGTAGTTTCCGAGATCGTAATGGATCATCGCCAGATTGCCCAAGGCGGATGCCTGTCCAGCTGGCTCATTCTCTTTTTTGAAGACTGCCACAGCCTTTTCGAGAATGGTGATCGCTTCATTGAGTCGTCCCAAATCGTGCAAGACGTTCGCTTCGGCTGACAAGCTAGCGGTTAGTAGCGTGGGATTTCCTCGAACCGCAGGATGTTCTTCAAGTGCGCGAAAAAATGGGAGCGATTCCCGAAGATGCCCCGCGTGGTGAAGGACAGATGCGACCGGCAAGAGAAAGACACCTCCACAGGAAAACTGTTCCGTGCCTTTGAGTGCCGAGGCATAGGCATCTACCATGCTGTATGAATTTTGCTCGAGCTGCGCCCAATAAGCTTTTGCATCCATAATTCCCGCTTCCCAGAGCGCTGCGAAAAAGTCCAGGTCGGAAAGGAGGTCGAACAATAGCTTCCAAGAAGCGGCCGACCTCAGTTGCCAAGGCCACTCGTCAAGCTGACGCGAACTTCTATGTTGTCGGGAGAAGTGTTTCGCAAGGCGCAAGTGTGTTTGCCGCTGACTTTGCTCGGTCGGCAAGTAGGTATTCATCACGGCCGTGCGCAAAAAATCGTGGGCAAAGGTCAGCAGTCCGCCCCGGCTGATGAGCGCGTCGGACATGGCGAGAAACAGCGGCGACCACTTTGCGCGTGGCATCGGTTCGCCGTCTTTGCCCAACGCCTGGAGCAATTCGGTTTCGGTCAGGCCACGGCGCGCGGCCCACAGCAGCGAGAGCGTGTCGCCCACCAAATTTGAGTCACCTTCGTAGTCCTGTTCCCACCGGGCGATGACTTTTTCGTAAAGTGCGTAGGGCGATTCGGCTTGAAGATAATGTCCTATGCGTTCATCCAGTTTTTCATAAACGCCAAAGACGCGCAATTCATCGAGCAAAACCCGGAGATAAAGTGGATTGGCTGATGCGGGTGTGTTGGTGATGCGTTCCAATTGCTTGGGGCTAAGATTCCGACCGTAATCTTTCAGAAACAAGCGAACGAGTTCCTTTCGTTCGTCGGCGGAAAGCAGTTCGACCTTGAACGTGGGCCAGTGGCGTTTCTGAATTTCATCCAGCGGCCGGCCCGGCAGCGTGGAGACGATGAGCCGCACGTTTTCCGGCAGGACGGGCGGCAGCCACACGAGGTCGGGCGCGCCGTCGCGGTCTTCCAACTGGTTCAAGGCGTCGAGCACAAGCACGACGCGGCCTTTGGCGGCGGCCATGTAAAGCCAGTTGGGGAAGGCGCTGCGCAGGGCTTCAGGCTGGTCGGGGATGTCCTGCTGGAGGCTGAGCCGCCGCTTGAACTCGCCCATGAGCCGCCGGAGCATCGCCGCCCAGTCGGCGCTGTAAGGCGTCGCGCCAATGTAGTGCTGGAGCACGAGGGCGTCGGGATGCGCCTGCCGGTAGCGCGCAACCCAGTTGGCAAGCAGCGCAGATTTGCCTGAACCGGATTCGCCGAGGATCACCAGCGGCTGGGTGTCATTGGCGGCAGCGTGGGTGTCGAGGCGGTCAAAGTATTCCTGGCGTCCGATGTAAACGCGCTCGCGGCTTTGGGCGTAAGCCTCATGGTCCATCGCCTCGCGGTCGAGCGGGTCGGGCTGCGAGCCTTCGGGCCAGAGACGATTGATTACGCGGGTCAAATCCCGGCGAATCGCCCGTCCGACCACTTCGGGATTACGATAGCCGTCGCGCACCGGGAATATGCTCTGACGGATGCGATCTTTGAGTGCGCTAAGTTTCTCTGCGTCCTTTGCGTTCTCAACGGTGAAATCTTCCAGCTTTGCCCCCGGCGGCAGTTTGTCGAGATATGCCGGATCACGGAAATAGAAAAACGCGTGGCCAGCCATCTGCGGGTCATTGAGCACGCCATGCAGGATTTCCAGTTCGGTGACGGAGGTTTTGCCGTGCAGATGTTCTTCTAGCCATTTCTCGCGTTCGACTAGGTCGGCGGGCAGGGCGTCGGAAATCCAACCGTAGCGTTCGCCGAGCAGACCGATGAAGTAAGGCCGGCAGCGTTTGATTTCTTCAAGACAAATGGGCAACACCTTGCCTTCGGCGGCTTGCTCATCGGTCACTCCCCACCGCAAATCCACCTCGCCCCAGGTGACGCCGCGCGATTCGCAGAGCTTGCGCAACTGCGGGAAGATGAACTTTACCAGATGATCCCGCTCCGCCTGCATGTCCCGAAACGTCGAAGAAATGAAGACGCGAATCTGGCGGTTCCCGGCTGTCAATTGATCAGGCATGTCTGATTGTGCTTTGTTCAATCAATCTCCCTGCGAGGTAAATTATTATATCTGGTAAACCTCCAAACCGGCACCACGCAGCTTTGCCGGCAATGATCGCATGGCGTCGAGATCGTATTTCTGGATTTCAGGCGACAGCTGCTCCCAAGAGACAAGAAAGGGCGAAAGCTTTTTCGCCACGTCTTTTTTTTCCGCAAAGCGCCAGCCGCGCAATAGGCGTTCGATATTCCAGCGACCATGCTCCATCTCCGCCAACCGCCGGATGCCGTCTTCGCCAATGACTTTAGCCATGTCGAGCAGCGGGGCATCCGCGTTGGTTGCTGGGCGAACCTCCAGGCCCGCCGTGCGCAAGATGTTTTCCGCGTAAATGACCTGGTGGTAGTTGGAGAGTTTGAGGTCATCCGCCAGATCCTTCCAAGATGTCAGTGAAGGCTCCCTGGGGGTGGCGGATTTGACATAATCCTCGTGGGTCAGTTGGGCCGCCTTTTCAAGCCGGGCTAGTTCCGCTTTGCCAGCGGGAATGGCGTCCACCAAAAGGAACGCGCGCAAGGTCATCGCGTCGAGCGGCAGCCGGATGAGCTGGGGATGATCCTGCCACATCGGGTCCTTGAACTGACGATCCTTGGGCACCGCCGGACCGTCGATCACTCCCAATCGCGCACCCAGAGCAAGCGCCACGGCGTTCTCCGCGCGGGAGATGTGACCGCCAGCGTAGCTGAGGAGTTTCACACGGTGCAGGTTCATGCCAGCGGCGATCAGATCTGTCCAGGCTTGCAATGGGTCAAGCGGAGTAAAATCCTTGCCCGCCGATGTCAGCAGCAGGGCAAACCGAGTGCGGTCTGCCTCCATTCCCAAAGGTAACCGGCTGGGCAAATAGCCGATTGCCCGGATGCGACCGCCGGATTCCGCCGCCAATTCGCCGGCCAACCCGCTGATGCCGTTGACGGTTCCGCCGCTGATGAGCGTGAAGGCCAATCCTTCGGTGGCGCGCAACAAATGCTGTCGCAATCCATCCACAACGGCCTGAACCTGCGGCGCACAACCTCCGGAAAGGATTACGATATTATCGGCATCATTAAAATGAGGTTGGCCCAAGCCCCAAGCGGCAAGTTTTTTGAGTTGATCAAGCGCGTCCGAGTCTTTTCCTTTGACGGCCAACCCCAGCAGAAGAACTCGTTCAAACCAATCGTAGCCTTCGAGTCGTTCACGGATGCATCGAAGACGCCGGACCGTGTCGCGGGTGCGTTTGAGGATGCGCCCGGCGGCGCAGGGCTGATTTGACGGTGGTTTCACCTCGCCGGGTTTGCCGCAAAACGTCATGACTTGGGCGAGCGACTGCAGAGAGTCGAAAGGTTCGCCCATGAGCAGTTGAAAGACGGCGAGACAGGACCAGGCAATGGGCAGGTTGACGCCGGCTTCAATCTCCTTGCGACAACGTCCCATACAGCTGCGGATCACGGGCGCGGTGAGCGGCACCATGGCGTCATTTCGCTGGTGGGCGATTTCGAATTCCAAGAAACGGCAAACCGTGAGCGGTTCGGTGGCGTCCAACTCGACCGCTTTCCGAAACAGTTTGCCGGCCTCCTCATCATCGTTGGAGTTGGCCCAGCACTCGGCGAGCGCGCAAAATGTCTCCGCGTCCTTTTGCGAATGCCCACAGGCGGCTTGCAGCAGATCGCGGCCTTCGCGAAACTCGGATCCTCGGGGATTGTCCCAGTGTAATTCTGTGATGGCGGTGCCTAGGACACGCTGGACGCCCTGGATCGATTGCGAACGATACGGATTGAGCACATCCAGCGCCGTCTCGTGTTGTCCGATGGCAAGGGCGAGTTGGCCGATATGGACGGCGAGCACCTGGTTGTTCGGGTCGCATTTGAGCACGATCCGCAGACGGCTGATCTCCTGATTGACTTCGTCAGGCTGATGCCAGGCACCGTAGTTGGATTTGAAATCGTGTAGCGAATTTACCAGGCGGCCAAATTCGCGGTCAGCCCCCTCCAGGACCGCAGCCAGCGCGGCATAGTGGCGCTTGATTTGGTTGGGCACGATCATCCCCGCCTTGTAGATCGTGTCGTGTCCAATGTCCGCCGAGGCGTGTTCAAGCAGCGTGCGGATCTGAACCTCGGCTTTGAGCCCAGCGATTTCCGGAGGTACCGGGGTCGTTATCCCGGCAGTTTTGAGTTTATCGGCATCCGGAATGACGATGTAATGCACTGACCGATAGCCAAACTCAGTCGGTTTCAGCCGTTGGCTGACGTCTTCGCTGTTGTCCCAATCAATCGTGAAAGCGTCCTCAATAAATCGGCAAACGCGCTCGACCTGATCGGCGGTTTGCGTGATGACGCGCCCGCCGCATAGGTCGGTCATGCGCACCAAAGGATCCGGCGGGTGCGGATCCTTGGGATCGGTGTAGAGCTTGCGCTTGCGCAAGATTTTCTCGGCGAAACTGGCGATGCTTTTGGCACGCGCATTCACGATCGCCAGCGGAGCGAGTTTCCGGCACGCCTCCTTGAGCGTGGCTTCGAGAAATTTCTCATAGGCCTCAAAGCAAGGGCGCGCGTCTTTAAATCGTGGCACATGCAACGCCACCCATTCAGAATCGGCCATGGCCCCGGCGGCGGCAACTTCGGTCAGCGGATTCATAGTTATGGTTTAACTCCTTTCTTTTTCGCGTATTCCAGCATCAATTCTCCGACGACCGGCAACAGCTTGTAGCGCTGAAATTCCGTCAACGACACCCAGGCTAGGTCATCATGCTCCTCGCTCAACCGGACCTCGCCGCCGGTGACGCGAACCTCCATGCAGAGCAACACGACGTTTGCCTTGGTCATCTCGAATTGCGTGGCACCGGCGAGACCGGTGATTTCAACGTCCAACGAAGTTTCCTCACGCGTCTCGCGGAGCAGTGCCGTCGCGAAATCTTCGCCGTCGTCCACCTTGCCGCCGGGCCATTCCCAGCAGCTGACGAAGTTTTTATTTAAAGCGGATCGCCGTAGCAGCAGGCACCGTTGCTGATCATCGAGAATGACGGCTTTGACGGTCAGGTGAAACGGTTTGAGTATAGTGGTGGCGTTCATTAGGAGGATCGCGGAGTTTGGAAGGGATCAATTCTGGAACAAGGCCCGGGAAAGCAACAACCCAACTGAGTGTGCCCAGTAAAGACAATGCGAACGACCGTTGCGGCAACGTGTCTCATTGAACAAAAACCATGCGCCTCCTGTTGCAAAGTGTCGAGGACAAAATGCAAAGGATCTTTTCCACGGTCTGCGGCCCGTGACCCAGCCTCAGCAGCCACTTCTGGCCATTATTCGGCCCGGACCCTGAAAGTTGCCACGACTGGTCGGTGATCGGATGCTGTCTTCCAATCTGGCATCACGAAAACATGACTTTCTGCTGGGATCCAGTCTGCACGCATTGCCTGGCTGATGAGCAGATAATCAATGCGCTCGTAGCGATCCATCTCCTCCCAGTAAGCCGTCCAAGCTGGTTCTTGCGCTTTCACCCTCGGTTGTTGATTGGCTGTGGCCTTGCCATCTTCATCCGGCCTCGGATCAAATAGCTCCCCGGCGCCATTTCCCCGAATGATTTTCAGCGTGGCGGAATACTCCGTGTCATTTAAATCCCCGAGGACGATGAGCTTCGCGTCCGCGTTGGTTGCCAGCCGGGCATCAATCTTCGACCGCAGCAGCTTCGCCTCCTCCAACCGCAGCGCGGCGGCGTCCCCATCCGGCACCGCATTCTTCGATTTCAGATGCGCGGCCAGCAGCGTGAACTGGCAGTCGGGATTAACTTGCACGTCCACCTCGGCAAACCCGCGCCGGACGCGGAAGCGCCGCCCGCCCAGCTCAAAACTGTCGTCGGTGTGCGGACGGCGCGCGGAAAAGGGAAACCGGCTCAAGATGGCCACATGGACGTTCGCATCACTCCCGGCGACATGCTCCCAATGCGGGAAGTCGAGACCCTCCGCTTGCAAGGCCGCCCGCAGTTCCAGCAAAGCCGCGACACTGCCCATCTCTTGCAGGGCGAGCACATCCGGGCGGAGCGCGCGGATACACTCACGCACCTTGGCCTTGGAGGCAGCGGATTTGATGCAGCACCGGGACGCAGTGTCATCAAGATAGTTTTCAACATTGTAGGTGGCGACGCGAAAGGTTTCTGCCCAGGCAAATGCTCTTCCTTCTGTGTTCTTCATTTTGCGGTCTGTTTATGCGAAGTAAGAATTTCTTCCGCCTCGGCGAGGGAAACACGGCGATTGCCGTGGTAAAGTTTAAGGATGCAAACCTGGCCATTGTTCTGTGTGACGACTGTCGTCCCGTTTGATAGAAGACAATGGGCATCTAAGTCTGAATCCGAATTCCAAGCTGCGATTATTAAAGGGATAGTCTTGTGGCGCAGGTGTGCCATACGAACCAAGGTGTCAGCAAAGAAATTTCCTGCAACGCTGCCAGAATTCTGCTCTTTCTCTCTCGTGTGGGCCCACTCCGGATGGCGTATGTATACCTGAGTTTCCAGTATCACTTCCAGACACGCCCCGCTATTGCAATCCCATGACCGCAACGTGGAGTCACTAGACCACGATAACAGCCGCCCGTCGCTTAACGCCAACGCGCCCTCGACTGAACTGGTGTGCCCTTCGAGAACTGCCAGACACGCTCCGCTTTGGCCGTCCCACAACCGCAACGTTGAGTCAAACGACCAAGACAATAGTCGGCCATCGTTTAACGCCAGGGCGCCACCGACCAATTCGGTGTGCCCTTCCAGCACCGCCAGACACGCCCCACTCTGGCCGTCCCACAACCGCAAGGTGACTGACCACGACAGAAGTCGCCCGTCTATTAACGCCAGAGCGCCACGGACCAAGTGGTTATGCCCTTCCAGCACCGCCAGACACGCCCCGCTCTGGCCGTCCCACAACCGCAAGGTATTATCACAAGAATAACAAGAGAGCAGCCGCCCGTCGGCCAACTCCAGCGCGCCCACGACGCTACCAGTGTGCCCTTTCAACTCCGCTAGACATGCTCCACTCTGGCCGTCCCACAACCGCAACGTAGAGTCAGCCGACCAAGACAATAGTCGGCCATCGCCCAATTCCAGCGCGCCATTGACCCCACCGGTGTGTCCTTGGAACACCGTAAGACATTTTCCATCATGGCTGTCCCACAAGCGCAACGTGAAGTCATGAGACAACGGATTTCCCCACGACAGCAGCCGCCCGTCACTTACCGCCAACACGCCCTCGACTGAACTGGTGTGCCCTTCGAGAACTGCCAGACACGCTCCGCTTTGGCCGTCCCACAACCGCAATGTGGAGTCAGCCCACGACCACGACAGCAGCCGCCCATCGTTTAGCACCAGCACGCCCTCGACCCCACCGGTGGATCCTTGGAGTGCTGCAAGACATTTTCCATTCTGACTGTCCCACAACAGCAATCCAGAGCCCCACGACCACGACAGCAACCGCCCGTTGTCCAATTCCAGAGCGCCCTTGACCCCACCGGGGTGACCTTCTAACACCATAAGACATGGGGTTTTCGAGACATGTAACAATCTTGGGACACGGCGAAACCAGAGCCAATCACATCGGTTTCGATCGAGCCAACGTTCAGCCTCAGTCGTTAGCGGGCTGTCATCGGCATGTTCAACGGCGAGTTGGAGTAGAATCTTGTGCGTCGGCCATTCTTCATTTCCGCGACGAAGGATGTGCGCCTTTTCGCGGAAGAAGTCGGCCCAAATATCCAAGCACTTTGCCACTTCCACTGGAGCTTCGCGGCGAAGTAAGTCGTAATCTTCGAAAACGCCTTCCAATAATCCAACGCGGAGTTTTTGCAAGAGGAAGGGAAAGTTGCTCAAAAGCCCTGCAGCCTGTTCGTGTTGCCCTGCCTTAATGAGTTGATAGACGCACTCGGCAAAACCACGAACGCTGTCAGTTTCCCATTCCTCCGCAGTTCCTTTGGCGCAGGCAGTAAAGTAGTCCGCCAGTCGCCGGTGAGGTTGCCAACTGTGCTCGGTCGCTTTCACGAAATGTTCCTGCACCCATTCGGCCACCTGCCGGTGGTAGAACGTCAGCACGTTGGCACCGGGCGCGGCCCGCTCCGTGAGGTAAGGCGCAAGATCAAAGCGCAGCCGCGACCAGATCGCAATGGGAATGCGTGTCGCACTGGCGGGCAGTTCATGGCGGGTCTGCTCGGAGGCTTGATCGAGCGCCGCCTTGTATTCGGGGTCGGCAAACAGGACTTCCAGGATTTCGTTCTCCGCCAGCCCATACCGGGACGCGGCGAGATAGAATCGTTTCAGTTCGTCATAAAGCGCCGGATGTTGCTGGCGCAATGGCCGCGGTTTCTCAAAAAAACATTCCGTGACCACGGCAAAAATTCCGTGGAATTCGTCGCGCCATATTTGTCCAGAAAGGATCGCTGTCGTATTCGACGGCATGTCGAAGTTCTTCGTGTTTTTTGGACAGAATCTGGGCCCAAGAACGGTATCGGTTCAACCGCTCAGGCGGCGCATATTCGGACATACCACCGTCCAAACCGTCTTGCTCATCCAGCTTGTGGACGAATTCATATCGAACGCGAACTCGCGGATATCCTCGATTGGGATTCCATGCTGGGAGACGTGTCAAATCCTTCGGGCGGGCATAACGTGGTGTTTCATTCCAGGACCATTGCTTCACCTTATTTTACTCATCATTTTACCGTGGCCTTGGGCCAAATCACACTTCGCCAACCACAAAACACTGGACAAGCCTGAAAGCCATGCTAAGAATTGATGCGCTGTCCGAACGCGGGTTTGGACAGCATTAGTCCGCATCCCGTCCTGGCTTCCTCAACAGAGCAAGATGCAAAGGCCCGTCGTATCCCACAGTCATCGTGTCTCTTGATTTTTTGGCTGCGTCGTGGCCCTAAACAAATAAACCATGAACCATTATTGCCATGACTCACCGCTCACCCTCGCAAGGGACCACCCTCTCGCGTGGTCAGATTGAAAATCCACCTCCACCGTCCAACCAGAATATCATATTTCAACGGCTCGAGCATCTGAGTGCTATTTGGGCGCTTCGGGTTGCAGGACTTTTGCTTGCCCTGTTCGCCGCCGCACTCACCGGATGTGGTGAGCGGAATCATTCCAATCACGTTGAATTGGTGATGGGGTCGGTCTCTCCCACACCGGCAACGACCTTCGAGTTGCGATTTGAATCCGTCATGGTCAACGGAGATCAGCTTGGTTTGCCGGCCACGAATTCACCGCTCATCGTCCAGCCGCACCTCGCGGGAATTTTCACCTGGTTGAGCACGCGGAGTGGAGTGTTCACACCCACGGAACCGCTCGAAATGAACACCCGTTATGAATTAAGCTTGCTGCGGGGATTAAGATGCGCCGACGGGCAGCCATTTAATGCGACCTTGCGCTGGGCCGTAACCACGCCACCTTTCAGCGTCATGGCAACGTGGCCGCAGCAACCCGCCGACAACGCCTCTTCCGAACCCGAGTGCAAAGTCGCCTTCAACGCCGACGTTCGCGCGGCCGACGTCGGTCGATTTTTTTCCTTCCGCGACATCGCTGGGCGGCAAGCACCCGCTGACGTGCGGCAGGG
>Ga0209698_10005129_pt1 | contig 14249 bp, 6 predicted proteins | sample LitLauG_LLR_2012_FD_187203 | JGI IMG/M metagenome (GOLD analysis project Ga0209698, IMG submission 187203) | Freshwater sediment microbial communities from Pennsylvania, USA - Little Laurel Run_MetaG_LLR_2012 (SPAdes) (version 2) | ecosystem: Environmental > Aquatic > Freshwater > Creek >... | reverse complement strand
CGCTTCCGCGGTATCGACAAAGCTCGCCCCAAGTTCAATTCCCACGCGCAGGGGCTCCACGCCTCCCCGGTACTGCCAAGTTCCCAGCGCAAGTTCGGGGACCTGCAATCCGGTGTTCCCTAACGGCTTGGCGTTCACGTTCGGCGTCTACCCTGCAACGACGGCCGCAATACGTTCGCCGGCGTGTCCATCCCACAATGGAGGAATCGTTCCCTTCTTTTGCTTCCCCGCCAGCACAAGAGACAATTCTGATCGCAGCTTCACTGGGTCGCGCCCAACCAACACGTTGGTCCCGAGTGAAACCGTGATCGGCCGCTCCGTGTTTTCGCGGAGCGTTAGGCAAGGTACGCCTAAGTACGTCGTCTCCTCTTGTATGCCGCCGGAATCGGTGATGACGACCTGCGCGCGTGACTGAAGCCCAAGAAACTCCACGTAAGGCAGCGGATCGAGCAAACGCAACTGATCGGTCTTCAATCCGAAGGCCGAAATGCGTTGCCGCGTTCGCGGATGCGCGGGAAAGACCACCGCGAGGTCTCGATTCACATCGAGCAATGACTGCAAAATGTTCTTCAGCGTGGTGTTGTCGTCGACATTGGATGGACGATGCAACGTCACCAGCGCATAGCGCTCGGGTAGCCCGTTATGATTGTGACAATTAACGTTCCCCCGGTGTGCTATCGGCAAAAGCCTCACCAGCGAGTCGATCATTACATTGCCCACTCGGAAGACTTTCTCCGCCGCAATCCCCTCTTTCCGCAAATTGACGTCTGCGTCTTCGGAGGGCGTGAAAAGCATATCCGTCAGCTGATCGGTCATCAGCCGGTTGATTTCCTCCGGCATAGTGCGGTCGAACGAGCGTAGACCAGCCTCGACGTGGCCGACACGCACACCGAGCTTAGTGCTGACGAGAGCGGTGGCGACCGTTGAATTGACGTCGCCATAAACCAGCACAAGGTCCGGCTTACGTTCGAGCAGCACCGGTTCGAAACGAGTCATAATTTCGGCCGTCTGCCGCGCATGCGTCCCGGAGCCCACCGCCAGGTTCACATCCGGAACCGGAATGCCAAGCTGCTCAAGAAACACATCCGACATGTTCGCATCGTAGTGCTGGCCAGTATGGACCAAGGTCTGCACAACGTGCCTATGAGCCTTTAACGCGTTCAATACGGGCGCAGCCTTCATGAAGTTTGGCCGCGCTCCAACGATGTGGAATACCTTCACCGAATCAGCTCACAGGCCCTGGTTGCGTAGATCAGGATTCTAAGACATGCTTGCAATGTCGCGCCTTTCCGCCTTAGAACTTCACCGCCCTTTTAACCTTCCGCTCGAATGTATGCAGAACAGGCAACGCCCACTTATTCGACGTAACTGCCATTACCTAAGCAAATGTGATTGCCGGTAGCTCTGTTGTACATTCGCAAGAGTCTCAAGAATATTGACGCCTCCACCGGAGCACCGAAATAATTCATCTTAAAGCGCACCCATGCAGCTGGAAAGAACACCTTGTTGACGAGGAACGCTACGGCACGGATTTTCTTGGAGCGCACGAGGCGGTAGAACTGAGGGTCCACAAGAGGAAAATAAAAATTCGCGAAACGCTCAAGTCGCCAGTCGATTCCTTTGGGAGCCCATGGCGCTTTGAATCTCCGCAAAGTGTGCGTCGCCCAACCCTCCAGGCGCGGCGGCGGAACGAAACCCTTTTCCTTTGCCCTCTCATAAAGGCGGGTGCCAGGATATGGTGTGAAAAAGAAGATGCTTGTTCGCAAGCTGCGGTGAGCCAGTTTCGCACGCCGGAGCATCTCGATGGTCAGGTCGAAATCGCGCCCTGAGTCGGTCGGCAAGCACACCATAGTCGAAAAGCGTGGCAGAATGCCGTGGCGTGTAAGCATTTCGACGAAGCGCAGGTTCTCTTCAACCGTCGCCCGCTTGTTGAGAATGTCCAGTGCTTCCTGATCTCCGGATTCCGCTCCGATATAAATCTGCTGGCAGCCTGACTCGGCAAACAGGCGTACGTCCTCATCTGTATATGCTTTTGTGAAGATATGGGCGTGTGCGCTGGTTTCCCATTTCAAATTCAATTTGCCGTCAATCATTGCCTTCGCAAGTTCGCGCGCGAACTGGGGACGGACGAAGAAGTTGTCATCTTCGAACAACAGGCTGTCAACGCCGACGTTTTCCTTCAGAAATCGGAGTTCCTCGATGACTTGCGCGACTTCCTTGTGATACCAGCGACGCTGATAGATTTCTCCGATACAACAGAAACTACAGTCCAACGGGCAGCCATGCGTTGCAAAGTAGCCGATAAAGTGCTCGGGCAGGCGACTCTTGTTCAGATACTTTTTCAGGTCGAGCCGTGACAGATCGTTCGGCGGAAAAGCGTTGATTCCCTCCACCGGCGCTGGTGGATTGATGGTCACATCTCCGCCGCACTTCGAGCCCAGACCTCGAATAGTATTCGAGGGATCCTTGCCATCCCGCAAGCATTCCACAAGCTGCCGCAGCGGACGCTCGCCCTGGCCAACGACTACATAGTCAATATAAGACTCGCGCAGTGTCTGCTCGGGCAGCAACGTCGCATGCCAACCGCCCCATACCACCGGCGCATCGCAAAGCTCGCGCACTTTCTTTGAGAAGGCAATTCCTCCCGTGATCTGTTCGCCGGTTAGCGAGCTTACTCCTGCCAGCAGTAGCCGGTCGCGCTTCGCGGTCAGAATTGAGGCGTAATCGGGCTGCACCTGTTCATCAATTAACACGACCTCCAGGTTGAGGTCACGGAGCATGCGCTCGAGATAAAGCAGCGCGTAGGGAACCCGATATTGGGATGCATCCCCAGGGGTAGGATTTGGAAAGAACAGGACGACAACGTTTTTCTCGCGCCCTTTTTCGCTGGGAGTGCGGCCTTCAATATTGTCCAGGGTCGGCGGTGTCGTTCCTGGTGAAGTAGCTTGCATGTCGAAACCCATCGCGTTAGTGCCTATTGGTCTACTGCGCACCGCTGATTTTGGCATCCGCCGACAAACTCGGGTACTGTCGGATTATCGGCAACTCCTCCGCAGCAGCGGCTTTGCAGCCTTCGCTTATGCCGTCAACTTCGACCCAACAGAGCTTGTCGCCCGGTCGTTTGTGGGGTATAGAACCTTCCAAACACGACCAGCCATCGGCAATTTTCCCAGCCAGCCATAGCGCGCCTCGAGAAGGTACAGCCACGCCCCGATCGTCGTTCCCGCGGTGTTCGTCAGCAGATCCATGGTGCCAGAATCCCGCGTCGGAATAAAATACTGCAGAACTTCGATGGTCAGGCTGACCCCCGCTCCAAAGAAGACCGTACTCCAGAACGAGTGACTCCGGAATCGCGTTCCCGACAGGAATGCGCTCAGAAGAAAGCCTAGCGGGACAAAAGCCACGACGTTGTTAAACACGTCCAGCCCATACCATCGTGTGAATTCAAATGTCTTCCAAAATGGCACGAGAAAAGAAGGGCGCAAGACTGTGTAGCTCTTTGGGATAATCAAATCGGGCTGTTTCCCCGATCCCATATTCGCGATGCGATTGCCTCTCTCACGAAACAAATAAAGCGCGTCGGCGTTTTGATTCACCAAATTCGAACCATGGCCCGCCATCCATAAATGATAGTGCTCTGAAACCTGCTGCGCGGACAATGCAGAATAGTAGAGTGCGATGCCCTTCATCAAGCCGGACCAACTGTTATTCCCTACAGGGGAGTTAGCGACGATCATGGCACCCTTGAAATCCGCGGAGGAAAGGCCAAATTCCGGGTCCAACTTCGCCTGGCTACCGTTAACATATACGGCAGTGCCCGCGGCTTCCGTGGTCACCGACAGGAAAACAGCCTTACCCTGTTGGAACACATGGTGAATCGCGATCCAATTAGTTTGTACTTGAGACGACGAACGGACGCGAACCGGCCGAGCGAAATACAGTGTCGTCCTATTCTGGCCTATGCGAAAACCGAGCGGATCTTCAGGCGTTGAGAAGGCGATGATCGTGTTTGAATCATCAGTGAGGCCGGGTACCAACCACACCTCGAGCGCACAAGCACGGCCGGGTGGGGGGGGAGTGAATAAGCCAGCACTTAGAACGGTTCCATAGTCACCGAACTGAAGACCTTGGCCGTCCTGAGACCAACTTACTTCGTTCTTCGGGAATGGAGTGAATGGCCAAAGCCCGGCCGTTAGGATCCCGGCTACAACCAGCAGGCAGATAGCGGCGAGGCCTTTGTTCTTCATGCCCTTTGCACCGCCTCACGGCGCTGGCTAACACTCAGGCCGCTTTGCAGGCAAAAGTAGAATCCAGCGCCTGCCCACCCGATCTGTCTCGCGTCGAGTTCCCGGCTAATTCTCATTGGTAAGAACATTTTCCTCTTTACTCGTGATCCTTACTGGCCGCGTTTCCGAGATTGCGGCATCCATGCTGCAGGACACGCCGTGCGGGGATTCTGAGATCCTCGCTGACAAGGGTCTGTCCCATACCACACTGCGGTGTCGATGAGGCCTAGCTAGGCCGGGCTCAATTCCAGCGCCCAAAGGCTCCACATCGCCGCGGTATCGCCACCTGCGCGAGTTGCGGCAGCGGCGCCCCGTATTCCCCAGTTCCTTTGAAGTCACAGCGGCAGGCCTATCCAGCAAGTGCCCGGCGAACTGTCCACCAAGTCGGACCTTTTCTAGCTCGTTTGGAAAGCAGGTGCGGGCGGGAGAGCTTAGAGACTACACGAGGACTGAATCCTCTGCTTCTTGGTACTGAAATAGAAACTAGAGTAATAAGGCACATTTAAGGCGGGAAACAGCGGCATGCGCAGTCTCAATTCAAACGCCTTCCAATGATCGATCAAAGTGTAGCCCAAAGCCGAGAACTCCCGCACTATCTCGCTAAGGTTTCGTACAATGCATGGCACTGCATAGGCGCCGTTGTCCTGGACAGTAAAAAAAGGCGGAGCTTGATCGCTCGCCGGCGTCCGGTTGATCACTATGTGAACAGGTCGTTCGGGGAACTGGTCCACAAACTCGGGAATGGTCTTTTCCCAATAATGAAAAGCCCCGGAAATCAACAGGACCTGGTCGCGCGAATACCCGTCCAACGAAGTTGTGAAGGACAAACCGCAAGGCCGCCTTTCCCTGGCCAGCTCTTGTCCCGCGATAACTGTTGTCGGCAAATCAAACACTATCCATTTTAGAGAGTCGGATGTATCTACTAAATAGTTGAAGTAACTGTAGAAAAGATTCCCAACGTGCCCTCCGAAATCAAAGACTCTGATGTCTCTCGAGCAAATTCGACTGATCCAATAGAGCGCCGCATAGTCACTGGGGCGCAAAGTCTTTGAGTATTCGAGGTGCTGCTTGATGCACTCCGGATGATCATGGCCACCAGACGCCGTCCTGCGGGCCGCAATCCAAGCCTCGTCAAACGAGGAAAACAGCGCGCGAGGATAACTTAACTTGTTTAAAACTTTAACGCCTACATTTGACCTGGCCAGTTGAATCAGCAGAGAGCGGAACGGTTCAGCGCTCGCCCCCTCGATCATCGCTTCTCGTGCGCTCATACCATTCCCAATTTGATGAACTAATAGTTATGCGGACGCGGCCTTGTCCTTCTTTGGCCGGAAACCATCACCGCGGTCTCCTCGGAGACGCCGCAGAAACCGGGCAGTTCCCCGCGCCATGTTAAAGGCCGGCAGATAGATGGTCGAAATCGCCACGTTCTTCGCAGTATCAACCAAAACGGACTGCTTTGGGGGCTGGGGCGAGATTCCCAGCCTCCGTAGAAGGAAATTGGCGCGGTGGACGTTGGCGCGCTCCCAATCGTTCCACGTGAAATTGACGCTGAGGGAAATAGAAACGTTGTCGTCGTTCTGAACCCAATGCGGGTTGTTTACCGGAATGTGAACAGCATTGCCCGGCACCAGGCGATATGTCGTTGCCCGGTCCTGAAACTGCGGCTTGTAGACGGCGGCATTGTTGTCGACGGCCCAGAAGCGCTCCACCTCGGTGGCCGGCAGTACATCCTTGTCATTCCGGTCAAACACGTAGAGGTTCTTCTCACCTCGAATCTGCAGGAGAAAATTGCATTCGCGATCGATGTGGTAGGGGGTGACGCGGCGCGGCGATGTGACAGAGATGAGCGCGTCTTCCATCCGCATTACGTCTCTGAAGTTGACTCCGGTCAGACCTTCGAACTCACGCATGCATTCGTAGAAGAGCACGCCGTATTCGGGGTCCTTCTGGGCTTGATGGAGCGTAATCCACGCGCTGCAAGTTTCGATGAGATGTAACGCCTCTTCTACCGGAAACGGCTTGGGGCCTAATTGGTCCCATCGTTGGTCGGCACGGATGTCCTGCCCCGCATCATAGTACAAATCGCGCGGGCGGTCGCGCCGCGTCGTCCGCGCGAGTTCGAGCAACCGTGGCAGCGTAAACAGTGGGTGATTCGCCAGTCGATGCAGGAACTGGAACGGGAGCCGGTTAAAACCCGCACGGAAGTGATCATTGGGCTCAATGAAGTGAGCGTTGGCACTAGCCTCGGTCGATGCCGGCATATTCCAATGACCTTTTCTTGAACTGAGGAGTATTTTGAGTTGAACAACGGTACGGACGACGAGATGATTTCGCCCGCGTTAGCGAATCGTGCGGGAAATTGTGGCTTTCAATGCTTCCGCGAGATGTTTCACAAATGGTTCGAGCAGCATCCCGGCGGGATAAACAGGGAGTGTTATGATCTCAAGTCCACCCAGCGCCAGCCGGTTCCAGTCGTTCTCCGCCGGCCGGTACTTCGCATACTGGCGCATGGGGCGGAAATCAGTCACCACGCCGTCATAGGGCTTCGCCTGATAGACCACACAGGCCCGGTCGTTAATCTGCCACATCTCGCCGAGCACGCGTGATTCAGACTTTGTTTCTCCTGTGTTCGCGCTGAACTTGTTCTCCAGGATTCCCCGCCAGACGTGCGTCCGGCTGCGCAGGACCTTGACTTTCTCGGCGAAGAACTTCTTCTTTTCGCCCGCGTCGAGCAAGAGGAAGTTCTTCACGTGGTATTCAAGCCTCTGGCTGATTTGCCACAATTTCCGCCAAGTATTGTCGGCGGGGATCGAGCTCCAATTCATCGTGTCGAACAGCGCAAGCAGAGCCACTTCCTCGCCTTGTGCCTTAAGTAGCTGTGCCATTTCATATGCGACCGTCCCGCCCATGCAATATCCGCCCAGGTAGTAAGGCCCATGCGCCTGCACTCGCCTAATTTCTTTCACATAGAGCTCAGCCATGGCTTCGATCGTATCGAGATACGGCCGCTCTCCGTCCAAGCCCTGAGCCTGCAAGCCATAAAATGGCTGGTTCGTTCCAAGATGCTCCGAGAGCTCGCGATAAATGAGCACATTTCCGCCGCCGCCGTGAATGCAGAAAAACGGCGGGCGCGAACCCAGCGGCTGGATCGCCACCAACGGCGACCAGTCATGATCATCTTCTGGTTCGCGCAAATGCTTCGCCAATAACGCAATCGTGGGAGCCTCGAACAGGACCGCGAGCGGAAGCTTCCGTTGAAATTCCTTGCCGATTTGGCCAAATAGCCGCACCGCCAGGATTGAGGTTCCGCCTAGCTCAAAATAGTTTTGATTCAGTCCGATCGGAGCGACGCCGAGCACGCTTTCCCAAATCTTCTGCAGCGGTCTTTCTGTTTCGTCCGCGGGGCGGTGCGGGGACGAATCCATGTCCTTAAACAGCAGCGGTATCGGCGCCTGTTTCCGTTGGGCGCGCGGCGAAACCTGCAATTCGTGTATGCGTGCCTCCGGCACATCCCGTATCAGTTCGAGCACTTTCTGGTAGTCGTCGAGAACCTGCCGAATCGTCGTCGCATCGTACAGGTCTGGGTTGTACTCGAGCTGAGCGCGCACACCCTCGCGGCGCTCCAGCAGGCCCATTTGCAGCTCGAAGTGTGTGCCTAAGCCAACATCCGGCAATGGCGACACCGTGAGCTGATCGAGTTCCCGGGGACGCAAAAACGCGAGCTGATAAAAGAAGTAACATTGCGACAGCGGGTTTCTTCCGTGTACGGACCGCACCGCCAGCTCATCCATCAGGACTTCAAGAGGCACATCGGCATTATTCAGAGCATCCAGCGTCACGTCGCGGACGCGGATCAGCAACTCCTTGAGCGTAGGATCTCCGGCCAGATTCAACTTCAGCGTGATCGGACCAGCGAAGGGCCCGATCAGGGGCTCCGTCTCCTGCCGGCGATTCGCCACCGGCGAACCGATGATGATCTCTTCCTGGCCGGCATAGCGGCAAAGCAATGCAGCATACCCGGTCAGCAATATCGTGAACGGCGTCACGCCTTCGGCCCGTCCCAGGTCTTTCAGCGACCGCGTCAGATGCTCGGGCAGTAACAAAGTTTCCATCGCTCCGTGCGAGGACGGACGGTTCGCCGGCGGCCGATCCGTCGGAAACTCCAGTACCGGCAGCGGTGGTTGTAGCTGCTTCTTCCAGAATCCGATTTGCTCGGCAGCCGCTTCCGACTTCAGCCACTCTTCCTGCCAGTGCGCGTAATCTCCATATTGAATCGACAGCGGCGGCAAGGTCGGCTGTTCACCCTTCGACACGGCCTTGTAAATTTCCCAAAGATCCTGCTGAATGACATTTTGCGACCACCCGTCCACAATGATGTGGTGGGTCGTAATCATGAGCACGTGTTCTTCAGGTGCCAGCCGGAACAATCGGGCCCGCATGAGCGGCCCAGCCTCAAGATCGATCGGCGCGCTCGCTTCGGCTCGAATCGACTCCCATAACTTCTCTTCACGGTTTGCTTCCGGAACAGAATCAAGCCCGGTTATCGGGAGGTTGACCGGTTGCGCCGGGTGAATAATCTGGCGCAATTCGTCGCCCGATTTCTGGAAGGTTGTGCGCAAGGTTTCGTGCCGCTCTACCAGCAACCCAAGACTTTCTTCAAGGTTTGCAATGTTGACTTTGCCACTGAGTCGGACACAAGCGCGCATGTGCAGCGCCGGATCTCCGGGCACGATCTCTTCGAGTATGAAGAACCGCCGCTGCGCTGCGCTAGCCGGCAGTTCGTAAGATTCGGAATGTGCAACCTCGGTCTCGTTCTCGCTCTGGCTTTCTTTGGCACTCGCTGCCGCCATTGCCGGCGCAGCCGCCGCGGCCGCCCCCAGCGAACGCGCCGAATGTGGCGCGCTTTCAGCCGGCTTCGTCGACGAGCCCGTCCCCAGCCGTTTTTGCTTCGCTTGCGCAGCGCCTTCTGAAACCGCGAATTGAGAGATTGGCCGATTCGGATCTCGGACGATATCTTCCAGCAGACCCTTGAAATCCGCGAGCAAACGAGTAATCGTGGCCGCGTCGTAAAGGTCCGAGTTGTATTCGCAGGCCAGCCGCCAGCCCTCGTTCCGCAGAACCAGGAAGACATTCAGATCGTAGAGTGCTCCCTGCGATTTGGAGGGGATCACCGTAAGCTTGATTCCGGCAAATTCTTGCGGTTTAACCGGGTCGCGCTGGCAAATGAAGTTGAGCCGGAACAGCGTGTGGTGGCTTGGGTAGTCGTTGGGCCTCAGTTCCCTGAGTACTTGTTCGAAGCGCACATTCTGATTGGCAATGGATTGCAAGCCAACTTCCTGCGCGCGGCCCAGCAACTGCGGAAATGTTGGGTCGCCCGCAAGGTCAACCCGCAGCACTACGGTGTTGATGAACGGGCCAATCACCGGCTCCAGTTCGACGCTGGTGCGCCCGGAAACCTGGGTAGCCGCAGCAAAATCGGTTTGCCCGGTGTACTGATACATCAGAACGCCAAGCCCTGCGAGCAGAGTATTGAAAAATGTCGCGCTTTCGCGGTTGCCGATTTCCCTGACCGCATCAGTCAATGCCACTGGCAATAGAAGCGAAGTAATTGTGGCTTCGAACGTTGGCGAGGCTTGCCGTAGATGATCGGTAGAAAGATCCAGCAAAGGAAGGTCCCTCAGCTGCTCTTTCCAGTAGGCAAGCTCCTTCTGCACGGCCGGCGCCTGTGCCTGCTCACGCTGCCAGACGGCGTAATCACCGTACTGAATGCTGAGCTCGGGCAAAACCGGCTCCTCGCCGCGGGAGTAGGCTTCATAAATCAACCCAAGCTCGTTCGAGATGAGGCCGATCGACAGGTAATCGATCACCGAATGGTGCGGCGTCACCAGCATCACATGCTCGTTGTCCTCGATGCGCAGCAGCGTCGCGCGGAACAACGGCCCTACGGCAAGATCGAAGCGCCAGCGCGCTTCCTTAAACGACAGCTTGTCAACTTCCGCGTCGCGCTCCGGCTTCGGAATCTGCCGCAGATCGACAACGGGAACTTCGATTTCGAGAGCCGGTTTGATGACCTGCGCGGGCTGTCCATCCACCGCCGTCAATGTGGTCCGCAAGATTTCGTGCCGCTGAATAATAAGGTTGAACGCGCGCGCGAGGAGCCCCGGATCCAGCGCTCCTTGCAACCGAAACCGCACCGGCACGCTCCAGGTTGGGTTCCCCGGATTCAGCCGGTCAAGCCCCCAGAATCTTTCCTGCCCCAGCGAAGTGGGGAGGACATAGATCTCCCCTGGATCAGGCGAGCCCGCTGGCGTCGTGACCGGTTCTAAGTTTTCCGAGATTTTCGTTTCACCCACGATGCTCAGTTCACTTGCTCCTTTTCGGGCACCTTCAAGACGGTCTTCACGCGATAGCGATCGCGCGACACAGCCACAATCGCCGGCGCCGCTTTCGCGGGGGCTGCGTGATCCATCTGTTCCAAAACTGATGCGATCGTCCGCTGCTTCAGGATCAGCGCCGGCGCAATCTTCATCCCGGCCTTCCCTGCCCGCGCCACGATCTGGAAAATGTGCAACGAGTCCGCGCCGAGTTCAAATAAGTTGTCCTTCACACCTACCCGGTCAAGATGCAGAACCTCGGCCCAAATCGCGGCCAGAGTCTTTTCCTGTTCTGTGCGCGGCGCCACATATTCCCGCTGGCGCGCAGTGCGCGCCGTATCGGGCACGGGCAGCGCCTTACGGTCGATCTTACCATTCGGAGTAAGCGGCATTGCGTCCATGCGCACTACCGCCGACGGCAGCATGTAATTGGGCAGCTTGCCCGTCAGTGCCTCGCGCACAGCGGAGATCGTCAACGCCTGCTGGTCGCTGGTCACATAAGCAACCAGGCGCTTATCGCCAGGAATATCTTCACGGACAATCACCACCGCTTCGCGCACACCTGGATAGCGGGAGATTGCCGTCTCGATTTCCCCGAGTTCGATGCGGAAACCGCGCAGCTTCACCTGGTGGTCCAGCCGACCCAGGAATTCAATCGTACCGTCCACGCGATACCGGACAAGGTCTCCCGTCTTGTACATGCGCGCGCCCGATTCAGTGGGCGATGATCCGCGGCCAAGTGATACGCCCCGAACCGATTCTCCGCGGAATGGATCGGCAATGAACTTCTCGGCCGTCAGCTCCAGACGGCGGAAGTAGCCTCGTGCCAGCCCGTCGCCGCCAATATGGAGTTCCCCTGCAACTCCGATTGGCACCGGTTGATTGTTCTTGTCGAGCACATAGAACTGAGTATTATCGATCGGCGGTCCGATCGGAACCGTCCCTTCGCCAGCTTTGACTTCGATGGTGGAGGACCAGATCGTCGTTTCCGTCGGCCCATACATGTTCCACACCGATTGCGCGCGGCGTGCGAGTTCGTTCGCCAGATCGCGCGGGAACGCTTCCCCACCGCATAGCGCTTTGAGCGCGGGCTTCCCCTCCCATCCCGCCTCGATCAGGAGTTTCCACGTCACGGGCGTGGCCTGCATCACCGTAGCCCCGCAGCTGTTCAGGCGCGCCATTAACAGATTGCCATCCGCCGCAGCTTCGCGGCTGGCGATGACCAGAGTTGCCCCCATTGCCAGCGGCAGGAACAATTCCAGGCCGGCGATGTCGAAGGAGAGCGTCGTTACCGCAACCAGTACGTCACTGGCCGCGAAGCCCGGCTTCTTGCTCATCGACAGAAGCAGGTTGACCACCGCCCGGTGCGGAATCTCCACGCCTTTCGGTTTGCCTGTCGAGCCCGAGGTGTAAATGACGTACGCCAAATCTTCCGCGGTCGCCACAACCGGCGGAGCATCGCTCGAGTGCCGCGCAATATTGGCCCACTCAGTATCGAGAAAAACATGCTTCGCGTTGCCTACATTCACGGTCTTAAACAGCGCTTCCTGAGTCAACAGAACCGGCACGCTGGCGTCATTGAGCACGAACGAAATGCGCTCGGCCGGATAGGTGGGATCCATAGGTACATACGCGCCACCAGCCTTCATAACGCCGAGCAGCGCCACAATCATGTCAATCGAGCGCTCCACGAATATACCCACCATCACTCCCGGGCGGACTCCGTTATTTCGCAGATAATTCGCCAGCTGATTCGATTTGCGATCGAGTTCGCGGTAGGTCAGTCGCTCGCTTTCAAACACCGCCGCGATTGCGTCCGGCGTTTTCCGCGCCTGCGCCTCAAACAACTGGTGCACGCATACGTTGTGCGGGTAATCGGCCGCAGTCCGGTTCCAGTCGACCAGCATTTGCTGTCGGCTCGCCACATTGAGCAGCGGCAGCCGCGAAACCGGCTGATCGGCGTTGTCGACCATGCCGAGCAGAAGCGTTTCGTAATGGCTCAGCCAGCGCGCAATCGTCGCTTCGTCGAACAGGCCCGTGTTGTAATCGCAGTCGAGCATCAGGCCATCTTTCGATTCCACGATGTTCAGGAAGATGTCGAAGTTGACGAAGCTCTTGGGATTCGGATCGGCCTGGGCTTCCAGTCCGTCGAATTTCATGTCGTCGCCCACGCGCTCCAGGTTGAACTGCACCTCGGTCAACGGCAGGCGGCTCGGATCGCGCGGAGTCTGAAGCTTCCTTACCAGACTGCCATAGGTGTAGTTCTGGTGCTCGTAACCGGCAAGCAACGTCTGTTTCGTGCATGTCAGAAACTGCGCCGCCGTTGGATCGGCGGTGAGCTTCCCGCGCAGCGGAATGAAATTGACGCAATGCCCCACCAGAATGGCATCTTCCAGCAGCGATTGCCCGGCCGTGGGGATGCCAACGACAATGTCATCCTGCCCGCTCAGCCGGCTCAACAAAATCTGGAATCCGGAAAGCAGCGTCACAAACAACGTACACTTCTGCTTTGCTCCCAGTTTCTTAACCGCGTTATACGCCTCGGCGCCGATTCTGGTTCTGTACGTTGCCCCTTTGAATTCGCGAATGCCGGGCCGCGGACGATCCGTGGGCAGATCAAGCAACGGAGGCGTTTCACGAAATTGGTCGAGCCAGAATTTCTCGGTCTTCGCGCCTTCGGGCCCGTCCAGAAATTCGCGCTGCGATTTCGCATAGGCCGCAAAACTCATGGGCGCAGGCAAAGACCAGGACGTGCCGGCGTTCAGCGCGTTGTAGATCTTCGATAATTCATCGAGCAGCACGTTGGTCGACCAGCCATCGCACACGATGTGGTGTGAAGTGAAAATAAGCTGCCAGGAGTCCGAGGTCAGTTTCAGCAACTGTGCCCGAACCATCGGCCCTTCCGCAAGCCGGAATGGAGTGTGCGCATCGTCCTGGATCATTTGTTTTACGCGCGCATCACGCTCGTCTCGCCGCAGCGAAATAAGGTCCACTGTAGGAATGTCGAGATCGAGTTGCGGTACGAACTTCTCTAGCTGTCCTTCGTGGACAAACTTCGCCCGCAGCGCATCATGGCGATTCACCAGCGCACGAAGGGCTTCTTTGAGTGCGGTCTCGCTGAGCTTGCCGTTCATGTGCAGGCTGAAGGACTCATTGAAACAACAGGAGGCATCGTCGCTCAACTGGTCCGAGAGCCAGACTTCTAATTGCGGCTCTGTCACCGGAACTTCCACCTCCGCCGGCGTCGCCACGGACGGTGCGGCGACCGCTGCGATTGAATCGATCACGTTTCCGGGCTTGGAAAAGAAGCCGGCATTCTGCATGTCGGCTACGCTTTCCTTGAATGCCGCAAAAACTTTTTCAAGATCGGCATCCGTGTGCGTCGTCGTAAGGAAGCACGGGAAACCTTCCAGAAGGTGAACCCCTTTCGCCCGCAGGAAGTAATAGAAGAGACTGGCGAATCGCTCCTCGGTAGGAAACGCGAAATAGAAGATGCTAGCGAAGTGCTCAACGCGCGTTGGAACCTGTTCGCGCTCGAACAACTCGTTGAGCCTCGTGACCAGCTTCGTCGTCCGCTCGTTCAAGC
>Ga0209698_10005128_pt1 | contig 14251 bp, 16 predicted proteins | sample LitLauG_LLR_2012_FD_187203 | JGI IMG/M metagenome (GOLD analysis project Ga0209698, IMG submission 187203) | Freshwater sediment microbial communities from Pennsylvania, USA - Little Laurel Run_MetaG_LLR_2012 (SPAdes) (version 2) | ecosystem: Environmental > Aquatic > Freshwater > Creek >... | reverse complement strand
TCGTAGCCCATCAGCACCATCCAAGGTTTCGCGAAGAGCATTGGCGAATACCACAGGAACCCGATCGCCATGGTCGCCAGAGCAGCGACCAGCACTGCCCACAGATTTACACCGAGGAAATTCATCGGAAGCCCTCCATTTGCTGACACAATTCCCTTACGCCGGCTCAGACAGATACACCATGCCATAAAGGCTCAGAAGAGTAGGAGTTGGAAAGGAGAGAGAGTATCCAGTCAGCTAACGGCCCCGCGTGTACCAGATCGATCCCGGCGCTTTGTAATTCCGGCCTTCGCCCCACACCGCGTGGGTCTGGCCATCGCTGTCAATGGCCAGTCCGAAGTAGTCGCCAAAGGGAAAGCGGAATCCATTTGGAAGGATGTAATCGTAGCCGCGCGCTGGACCCGAGAGCTGCACTTCAGGTCCCCAGGTGGCGCCGCCATTGGTCGAGCTGCGCAGAAATGTATTCCACAACGGATGATTGCGGCGTCCTGCCTCGTTGGCCCGCGCATCCATCCACGCAATCCGCACATCTCCGGACGCTGCCGCCACAATCGCGGGGAAGCAATGCTCCGCATTCGGCGCCGCTCCAGAAACGGCAACCCGCGACGACCAGCTCGTTCCGCCCGTAGTCGAAGAGGAGAAATAAATCCGCTCCGGCCCGCCGTTGACTCCGCCGGCGTTCCACAGAGCGTACAGTGCGCCGGCAGCGTCGGAAGTCAACACAATCTGCGCGCCGAGGAATCCGGCCTGGCAGTTCTCTGGATCGCAATCTGGAGGCGCGCTCGAGACATCGAGCAGCACCGTGTTCCACGAACGTCCGCCATCGGCCGACCGGCTGATGTACACGCTGACCGGACGCCGCGCCACCTCACGCTTCGCGTAAGCCGTCCAGCCGAAGAACACATTCCCCGCCGGATCCACCGTCGCTCCGCCTGCGAGCGACCAGCCCGGCTCCGCATTCGGATTCACTTCCGACACGCTGAATGTCTGGCCGGCATCGTGCGATGCCGCCACTAAGAACCGCTCTTCGTGGTTGAATCCCACATAAACATCCGCGCCGCGTACCGTCAGCACTGGCTTGTCGGCGTCTTCCCGTCCGCGTTCCGCCCATGAGAACGACCAGGTGCGCCCAAAATCCAGCGACCGCGCCACTATCACATCCCGCTTGTTGTTCTGCAGCCACGACGCGTAGAGCGTCTGCCGGTCCGCAGGATCCACCACAATTTGCGGATCAAACTGCCCGGTCGGGAAGGGAAGCAGCGCTTTGGATGGCTGCCAGGTCGCGCCATTGTCGTTGCTGACGAGCAGCGCAATCGTCGGTGCCCTGCACGAGCCGCAACCCGGAACCATCCCATACTGCGGATACAGCACGTAGACGTGTCCATGGCCGTCCGCCGCCATGGCAGGTTCCCACTGGTCGCCGATGTGGTAGCCGAGTCGGCGCTGCGGTTCAAATGTCCCCGCTGCGAGCGCGGCCTGCGCCGCGAACACTCCCAGCAGGCACACGAATGCCACCTTTTGCACGACAGACCGAGCGGCTGGAAAACGGTGGGTCACAAAGGGCACGAAACGATCCCTAAATGCAGGCTATCCGGGACTTTACCCTGATTTCAGAACTCAGTCAATTGCCCTGACAGGCTATCTGCACGAAAGTTACAGTCCCGTGACTTTCCCGCGGCTTCGTCATCTAATTAGAGCGACACACCACCATCCAACCTAGGAGACGAGCACCATGGCGAAAGCCACTTTTGCAGCAGGATGTTTCTGGGGAGTCGAAGCTACCTTCCGACAGATCCCCGGAGTCACTTCGACCCGCGTCGGCTACATCGGCGGTCACACCGAAAACCCTACGTACAAAGACGTTTGCACCGATCGTACCGGCCACGCCGAGGCCGTCGAGGTCGAATTCGACCCCGCTAAGGTCCCCTATTCCGATCTGCTGAACGTCTTTTGGGAGAACCACGACCCGACTCAGGTGAACCGCCAAGGCCCGGACTGGGGCACCCAATACCGCTCCGCCATCTTTTTCCATTCGCCGGAGCAGGAGCGCGAAGCGCAGGCCTCAAAGGAGTCGCTGGAGAAGGCGCACCGCTACTCCAAGCCCATCGCTACGCAGGTCGTTCCGGCCGCCACGTTTTACCCGGCCGAAGACTATCACCAGCAGTATTTGGAGAAGCGCGGTCTGGCGAGTTGCCATATCCGCTAGCCCGCGTTGGTTTGGTATCAAGGCACGCCTTGAATGCGTGCCGACAAAAGCTGGTTTTGTATCAGGGCATGCCTTCAGGCGTGCCGACAGAAGCTGGTTTGGTATCAGGGCACGCCTTCAGGCGTGCCGACAGAAGCTACAAAAGTGACCGGCTTTTAGCCGCTGAGGGTGATTTCTAGCCTGACTACGAGATCGACGCTCCAGCAGCAATCGCCGGTTCTTTGGGGCGGAAGAAGAACAGCAGAACGAAGCCACCAATGTAGAAGAGCACGCACTGCTCAAACGTACATCCCAGAAACCGCAACACCAACCCAAACAAGGCCAGTGCCTCGCACAGTGCGTAGGTGGCGATGAATCCAGTTTTCCAGTGATTCAGGCTGACAGTGTCGTCAGGGTGCGTGGCCAGGCTTTCTGCCGCACGGAACACCAGCGTCCGCCGCACGACAAAAATCACGCCCACCGTCGCAACCGCCAGCATCGAGAAGAGGTAGTTGACAGTGGGATTCACCGCTCGCACGCTGGGGGCGAAGATCTCCGCCACGCCTGCATACAACAGGATACTGAGCAGAAGGCACCACTGTACAAGCCGCAGCGTTTTAAGAGCTTTCAGCATCGGGCGCGGGCAATTTTCATCCGTCTCGGGGGGTTACATAACATTTTACGGCGGAATTTCAGACCGGATGTAAATTTTTTGTATGGTGCTAGTGAACATGGTGCATGGTCGTTCGTGCGGGCCGAACTCGAACAAACGCTTGAAACGATACCGGGTAATTTCCGTAGGCAGGGTCCAGTACCGACGGTTTCGAATACACAGTGAAATCGGCCCCTAAACCAAGCTGCCATCGATGATTCTGAATCACATCTCGCACGCCGCCAAACGTGTACGCTCCCACCCGATACGCAGGATGAGTCGCCGCCTGGGGAAACAATTCATCTTTGTCCACCAACTCGAACCGCGAAAAAACATAGTTGCGGTTCTGAAAATTCAAAGTGGATTCCAGCAGGTATCCATTCAGAGTAGTTTGCGTAGCGATTTTGCGGACTCGTCCCCACACCAATGACGTCGCCCAATCCCCGTCCCGCAGCGGCCGATCGTACTCCGCCGACGCCGTTTGCCTCCACTGGCTTCCCGGCTCCAGCGCCTCCGGATGTTCCAGCCTTCCAATGCTGTATTGCGCCGTCCAATTTCGTGATGGCGCAACGCTCACCCTCCCAGACCACGAATCCAAGGCTGCCAATTGAATACTCCAGCGCTGCTCATTCGGCTCGCGCCCGTTGAATGCCGATGCTTCCACCTTCACTCGATCAAGCATGAACCCAGTGGTTACGACTCCAAAACTCGTGTGCGTCGAATCCTGCAAATGGTGACCCAAAGGCGCCATCGGCAACTCCGCCGCCGAAGCACGATGCAAGTACGTCACGGGACCCAAGGCTGGCTCGGCGGAGGGCCCGCCGTACAGCTCCCATGAGATCTTTTCGGTAAGCGGCAAGGTATAGAACGCAGAGAGTTCAGCAAAGACATTGTGCGGATGCTGGTGATCCACCAGTTGCTGTCCGTGATAGGTCTCGCCCGTTTGAAATAACTCCGGAAACCCCGGATGCGGCGAGGTTAGCGATTCCGCAGAAAACATCTGCCGGAACAAAATCGTCCCCGAGCGGAGCTTGTGCTGCTCCATCAGCATGCCCCAGTTCACCGATTCCGCCTTGCCCGCTCCGCGCGGCCCGCCTTGCTGGTTGTAATCGGCGAAAATCACGCCGTGTGCCATGAAATCCCACCCGCCGCGCATCCACATCCACTCGTAGGCCGGCACCGAAGCCGGCTGCCAGCCCGTTCCCGACCCCGCATGCGGCGACGGCAACTCTGTTCCTGAGTGTTCTTCCATGTTCATCTGCGCCATGGGGCCATTCTGCGTCATCGAGTTGGGGTGATCGTGCGCAGGCTCTTGCGACAAACTGCAGCCGGATGCCAAGGTAACGACCAATAAAATCAGTAGAGTCCTTCTCACCAGATCCTCTTCATTTCGCGCGCCTGACTGCTCTGCTGAGTGCCTACAGTCAACGTGCCTCAAAAGCCGCGCAGCGGCCGCGTTCATTAGCCCGGCGTGAATCCCGGGACCGAACGAAGAGCGAGTCCACCTCAAGCGGACAGCACCAACTCCGCAATTTTCCGGGAGATTAGATCCGTAGAGGCAACTGACTTGGAGGACTACTGGCGAGAAATGCAGATACCGTGCCTTGCGGCAAATCGAATGATGACAAATCAAATTCCACGGCCCAATCAACCACTACGGGCGCTTGCACCGCTACCGGCGATGCCGTGATCGCCCAATTGTGTCCGTTTGCACAACACTGATACCGGACTGGAGCTGGTGCCGGTGGATGGCTGTGGCATCCCTGCGCTGGCCCACTTGTCGGAACGGCCAGAGCTTGTGCCCCGGGCGTGGCCGCGCACATGCTAAACAAGAGAGCCACTGCGGTTACGCGGAGAACCCAGTTCATGGAAGGATTATGTCCCGGTGATCTTGATGCGAAGTTCCTCTGGAAGCCGTTGCCGGATTTCCTCGGGCAATCGGTCATGGACCCGCCGCGCGCCTTCTTTTGCCGCATCGAGCACGGTCACTGGTGCTGGAGTAGCCACGGCCACTCCAAGCCAGATCAGCGCCGAAAGCGCAAACCCTGCCAGCGCGGCGATCTCGAGCCAGAATGCATGATGCGGGGCCAACTTCCAGATCACTCCAAAGGCAAGCAAGAACACGCCGGCGGAGATCGACGCCAGTGCAATCAAGGCAACATCAATGATTCTGTGGATTTGCTGCCGGCTGCGGCAATGCTCGCACTCCGCGAAATGCTGCTCGTAGTCGCCGCGCATTTCGGGCGCAAGGCCGGAGATGTCGTACCGCCAGCCCGCCAATATCTTTCCAACGATCGGATCAACGCACTGCTGACTCATGGGGGAGCACAAACACCCTGCAACAAAGTGCCGCGGCCTGATCCCGGACAAAATCAAAGATCAACCGGTTGCCTACAGGCGAATCGGCTGCAGCGCCTCCGTCTGCCCGGCCAGCATTACGCGGTTCGTGAATAATCCACCGCGCAACGACAAGGCCTTCTCGGCCTCTCTCCGGGCAATTTCCGGATGATTGTTCTGCTCAGAGAGATGCGCCAGTACGACAAACGTTGCACTATTATCATAGTCGCTGGCGAGGAAATCCGCGAGCGCCGCGTTCGAAAGGTGCCCTACACGACTCATCACCCGCTGCTTCACCGACCACGGATACGACCCGCCCCGCAACATTTCCAGATCGTGATTCGATTCCATCACCAGAACATCGCAGCCGCGTAGATGATCCTTCACGCTGACTGGAAGGTATCCGAGGTCCGTCGCAACTCCAACCTTGATGCCTTCCGCGCGAAACGTAAACCCAACCGGATCGGCGGCGTCGTGAGGAATCGTGAATGGCTTTACTTCAATGTCGCCTACCGTGAATCGATGCCCCGATTCGAACCGTTCGAGTCGCTCCAGTTGCGGACGTACTCCATTCTCGTCGCGCATCGCGCGGGCCCACATCTGGTGCGTCGCGCCTGTCATGAACACCGGGATTCGCAGCTTCTTGGCGAGCGTTGCCAGCCCATAAATATGGTCGCAATGCTCGTGCGTGATCAGAATCGCGGACAGGGAGTGCGGATCATCGCCCAGCGATTTCATCCGCTTGAACGTCTCGCGGCAGGAGATGCCGGCATCGACGAGGATCCTGGTTTTTGCGCTCGACACCATCGCGCAATTCCCCCGGCTCCCCGAAGCCAGCATCGACACACTGACACCCATGCTTCGCAGCATACGCGTAAATCCTGTGGATTCGGGAGTTACTTTTTGGTTAAGCCCTGAGGCGGACCGCAGACCTCGGACCTCGGACCGCCGACCGCAGCCTTCGCCATTCCGGCGAGGGCCAAGGTCAGAGGTCGAAGGTCCGAAGTCTGGTCCGTTACTTCAACCCGACTCCGTAAGGGTTTCATTTGCCGAGAGGCCTGCATCAGGACAAGGAATCGGCACAGAGGCACAAGACTTGAGAAATTACACGCGGGAACTCCTTACGGACGTAATCCAACATGAATCGCAGCTCATCTTGCGGCAGGCAAGAAAAGCAGCTTCTTCCTTGACCCGCGGCTTGAGGCTTGCGAACTGAGAACTGCCTTACTTCCCCTGCTTCAGATTGTCCATCACCCGCCGCATCACCGCGCCGCCATACGCACCGGCAATCCCGGGAAGAAAGGCGAGAAACGATCCGTAGATCTGCGCGCGTGCCGGCTTCACGGTGCGAATCAGATAGGCTGCCAGTTCGGTTAATGGGACAAAGGCTCCTACCGTCAAAACCCACCGCCAGGGCCATCGCGGGCGGAGCATTCCAAGTACCATGCACGCCGATAAAACCAGCAACGCTGTGAACAGCAAGTCATCGACGACAACGTCAGCCCATCCCGTTCCGATGCCACACGTGGCGGCCAACGGATAGACCCACCAGTCTCGCCTTCCCGTCTCCATTGTTTCGGAAATCCCTCACTTTGAGTGGGCTGCCAATCGGAGGTCAGTTCCACGCTCAGTGCTAGCTCCTCAATATTTGTAGAACCCTCTTCCACTCTTCCGTCCCAGCCAGCCCGCATCCACCATCTTGATGAGCAGCGGGCACGGCCTGTACTTCGGATCTCCTAGCCCACTTTGCAGCACCCGCATGATGTCGAGACAAACATCCAGCCCGATGAAATCGGCCAGCGTCAGCGGACCCATCGGATGCGCCATTCCCAACTTGAACACTTCATCCACCGCTTCGGGCGTAGCTACCCCTTCCATCACCGCGTACATGGCTTCATTCAGCAGCGGCATCAGCACTCGATTTGATACGAAGCCCGGCGCGTCATTCACTTCAACGGGAGTCTTCTCCAGTTTGACCGACAGATCCCGCACGGTCGCAAACGTCTCCTGCGAGGTCGCCAGGCCGCGAATTACTTCCACCAATTTCATGACCGGTACGGGATTGAAGAAGTGCATCCCGATCACTTTCTCCGGACGCCTGGTCAGCGCCGCCAGCTTCGTGATTGAAATGGAAGACGTGTTCGACGCCAGGATAATCTCTGGCCGCGTCACCTTATCGAGATCGCGGAAGATTTCCGTCTTGATTTCAAATCGCTCGGTAGCCGCCTCTACGATGAAATCGCAGTCCGCGAGTTGACCGCGGTCGGTCACCGACTGGATCCTGCCCAGCGCTGACGCCTTGTCGTTCTCGGTGATCTTGTTCTTCGCCACCTCGCGGTCGAGGTTTTTTGTGATGATTGCGATCGCGCGCTCTACAAAACGTTGCTCCACATCGCATAAGACGACGTTGTACCCGCTGCGCGCGAACACATGCGCAATCCCATTGCCCATTGTCCCCGCGCCGACCACGCCGACACGCCGGATATCCATACGTTCACCTCAACGAAAACGTACGAGTCTACCACTCCAGCCGGATTGAACGGGAATGAACGAGAAGGAAGCGGACAACGCAACCACGCTGCGATTCAAAGGAAGGAAATACGACTCAGCGCAAAGGAATGCTGTTTTCACCAACCCGGATTTGCTGTCAAAGTTGCGCCCACCGCAAAAACTATAAATTCGTGACAAAGGCATCGCGCCCGTTTCCCCGCCGCATCCGATCTCATGTACGAGACGAAGCGCGTCTCTTCGGTGACGGAGGTGACTATGAAGCGCAGCACGATTTGGCGTTGGTTGAGAATGGCGGCACTGGCCGCTACCGTTTCCATCGGCTTTGCCAGCTTGGCTTGGGGCCAGGATCGCGACGACTACAACAACGGCTATCGCGACCAGGCCAGTGAGCAAGGCTATCGGCGCGGTTACGACGATGGCTCTAGCAAGGGCCAGTACGACCGTGAGCGCGGACGCCGCTTCAATTTCAAGAACGATGACTGGGAAGACTCTCGTGGCTTCGAGCACTGGATGGGCTCGAAGGGCCACTACAAGCAGGCTTATCGCGAGGGCTACGAGCGAGGCTATCGCCGCGCTTATGGTAACGATCGCTATCGCGATCGCGACGATTACCGCGGTCACGACCGTGACGACTGGCGCTAATCCAAGTCAGGTGTGAAGTCGCAACCCGGGTGCCCCATTTCTCGCGCATCTTTTGCGCGAGAAGTGGGGTTTTCTGATGCCATGTGGCGACAGCCGCCTCGGCTGTCCGGCGAAGCGCAGCGAGCCGCACTGCGGGCAGTTCGCTCGATTGCCGAGGCGGCTGTCGCCACATGCTTGTGCGTACAATCACAGCCATCCGGCGCTGGCCGGCATAGCATAAGACGGTTTTGGTCAAACTCAGTTTTGGACCCGTCCTATGCCAGTCAAGACCATTATTGAGCCTTTCCGCATCAAGTCCGTCGAACCCATCCGCTGGACCACCCGGCGCCAGCGCGAGCAACTCCTCGAAGCTGCGCATTACAACCTGTTCCTGCTCCCCGCCGAGCATGTCCTGATCGACCTGCTCACCGACTCCGGCACTGGGGCCATGTCGACCCATCAGTGGGCCGCCATCATGGAAGGCGATGAGAGCTACGCGGGCAGCAGCAGCTTCGAGCAGTTCCGCGGATCCGTGCAGGACATCTTCGGCTACAAGCACGTCATCCCCACGCATCAGGGACGCGCCGCCGAACGCATCCTTTTCAGCGTCGCCTGCAAGAAAGGCGACATCGTCCCCAACAACACGCACTTCGATACCACGCGCGCCAACGTTGAATTCGTCGGCGCTGAAGCCATCGATCTGGTCATCGAAGAGGGGAAGCATCCTGCATCCACCCATCCGTTCAAAGGAAACATGGACGTGGCAGCCCTCGAAGCGCTGATCGAGCGCGTCGGCCGCGAGCGCATCCCGCTGGTCATGCTTACCGTCACCAACAACTCCGGCGGAGGCCAGCCGGTCTCGATGCAAAACGTGCGCCAGGTGCGTGCCGTCTGCAAGCGTTACCGGATCCCGCTCTATTTCGACGCCTGCCGTTTTGCGGAAAATTCGTGGTTTATTAAGCTGCGCGAGAAGGGATATGAGTCGAAGACTCCCAAGGAGATCGCCCAGGAAATGTTTTCCTACGGCGACGGTTGCACGATGTCCGCCAAGAAAGATGGCATGGCGAACATCGGAGGCTTCTTATGTACCAACGATGATGTGCTTGCGCAGCAGGAGAAAAATCTTCTCATCCTCACCGAAGGCTATCCGACCTACGGCGGCCTGGCCGGGCGCGATCTTGAAGCTATTGCCGTCGGGGTGCAGGAAGCGCTCGAGGAAGACTACCTGCGCTACCGTATCGCGTCGACCGCGTATCTGGGCAATCACATTGCGAATGAAGGAGTGCCGATCGTGCAGCCGCCAGGTGGCCATGCCATCTATCTCGATGCCCGGGCGTTTCTGCCGCACATTCCACCGGATCAATTTCCCGGAGTAGCGTTAGCGGCCGAGTTATACCTCGAAGGTGGAATTCGCTCGGTAGAAATCGGCACATTGATGTTCGCCGGCGCCGCGAAGATGGATCTGGTCCGCCTCGCCATTCCGCGCCGCGTCTACACGCAAAGCCATATCGACTACGTGGTCGAAGTTATTCTCGAAGTGTGGAAGAACCGCGAGCAGATTTCCGGCATGCGCCTGACTCACGAAGCGCCATTCCTGCGCCATTTCACCGCGCGTCTGGAACCGCTGAAGGTGCACGCCGCACACAGCTAAGCATGGAGCCCCGACGAGAATGGAACTCGGGACGCCTCGTCCGGGGGAGGTTTTCAGCGGACGATGGCGTCCGCTGCTCCCGAAGCGCTGAGTGCATCATCTGCCGTGCCGGGCGAACAGTTTTGTGGGAACAGGCTTCTGTGGTAACGTCCCATTGATTCCAGTTTCCGGCATCACTGAAGGCTGAGGAGACTCAATGGCTGCCATTATTCTGATCGTACTTCTCGTCGTCATCGCGGTCGTGCTGATCGGGATGTACAACGGTCTGGTGCAACTGCGTGTGCGCTGCGACTCGGCGTGGTCTGACATCGATGTGCAACTCAAGCGCCGCCACGACCTGATTCCCAACCTCGTCGAAACGGTCAAGGGATACGCCGCGCACGAGAAGGGCACATTCGAGAACATCGCCAAGTTCCGTTCACAGGCGATGCAGGCCACCTCGCCCGCCGACAAGGCCGCAGCCGAAAATCAACTGACCGGCGCGCTGAAGAGCCTGTTTGCCGTGGCTGAGAATTATCCCGAACTGAAAGCGTCGGAAGAATTCACGCAGTTGCAGGGCTCGCTCAGCCAGACCGAAGATTCGATCCAGAATGCGCGCCGCTATTACAACGCGGTCGTGCGGGATCTCAACACGAAGATCCAGTCGTTCCCGACAAACATTATTGCCGGCATGTTTGGCTTCACGGCGCGGCAATTCTTTGAAACGACAGAAGCGGATCGGGAGCCGGTGCAAGTGAAATTCTAGCGATTTTGTAATTTGGTAATCGGGGAATTTAGTAATTTGAAAATCCCACGCAAGATTGCCCTCTTTGCCCTACTTTGCTGCATTCTCACTGGCGCCGCTGTCGCCAAATCCTGGCGCGTTGCTGATTTCCAAGACGATATCGCCGTCCACACCGACGGATCCGCCATCGTCAAAGAGCGGATCACGCTCGTCTTTGTCGGAGAGTGGCATGGCATTCACCGCACCATCCCGATCGAATATCCCGGGCCGAACGGCACGAACTACGAACTCTTCCTCGACGTGCAAAGCGTAACTGATGGAGACGGCAACAAGCTCAAGTACGACTCCTCCACTTCCAATGGCGCGCGCGACTTGAAGATTTATATTCCGGATGCCGTCGATACGACGCGTACCGTCGACATCACTTACGCGGTGCGTAACGGCACGCGCTTTTTCAAGGACTACGACGAGTTCTACTGGAATGTGACCGGCAACGACTGGCCGGTGCCGATCGATCACGCTGCGGCCACGGTGCACTTCCCCGCCGCAACAGCGGGTTCGCTGCGCGCACAGGCATTTACCGGCGTCTACGGATCGAGCCAGCGCGACGCTACCGCCAAGGTCGAAGGATCCGACACGACCTTCGAAACGAACAATCCTTTGCCCATGCGCGGCGGCCTGACGATCGATGTTTACATCCCGCAAGGGCTTTTCAAGGAACCCAGCGCGATCACGAAATTCTTCTGGTTCGTTGGCGGCAATCCGATTCTCTTTCTGCCACTTCTTACTCTCGCAGGGATGTGGACGCTGTGGTGGTTCAAAGGACGCGACCCCGACCCCGGCATGTCTGTCGCCCCCATGTACGAACCACCTCCGGGTATTTCCCCGGCCGAAGCCGGCACGCTGCTTGACGATACGATTCACCCGCGCGACATTACATCGACGATGGTCGATCTAGCCGTGCGCGGATATATCAAGATCGAAGAGACCTCGGAGAAAGTTCTTCTCTTTACGCACAAAGATTACATCTTTCACCTGGTGAAGCCGCGCGAACAGTGGGGAGCCGACCTCGCCCCGCATGAGCGTGTCATGCTGGAGAATGTCTTCGCGGGCGGCGCGGATACCCGCCTTTCCAGCCTGAAAAACCGCTTCTACACCGCGGTGCCCATCATTCGCCAAGACATTATGTCGGCGCTGAAGACAAAAGGAATCTACCTGCTCGATCCCGAGTCGGCCAACGGATACAGCATCGTGGCCGCCATCGCCATCCTGATTCCGTTCGGCATTCTGCAATATCTTGGATGGGCGAACTTCTTCAGTTCTATTCCACTGCTGATCGTGTGCGGCATCATCTCGGTGGTGATCTGGTGGCTCTTTGCTCGGGTCATGACCGCGAAGACCGTGAAGGGCGGGCGCGTTCGCGTTGCCGTGCTCGGATTCCAAGAGTTCATGAACCGCGTCGATGCCGACCGTCTGAAGCGAATGCCTCCCACGACATTCGAAAAATACCTGCCCTACGCGATGGCCCTCGGCGTGGAGCACCACTGGGCGCAGGCCTTCGCAGGAATTATCAAAGATCCTCCGCAGTGGTACGTAGGTCCGGGCGGCTACGCTGGCGGATTCAATCCGATCTTCTTTTCGAGTTCCATGCACAGCATGGCAACGGACATGCATCAGGTGTTTGTGTCGGCCCCGCGCGCGAGTTCGAGCGGATCAGGATTCAGCAGCGGCGGAGGATTCGGCGGCGGTGGAGGGTTCTCGGGTGGCGGGTTTGGTGGCGGAGGTGGCGGCGCCTTCTAATAGACATAAAGTTGATCAATGAGCGATGTTGCCTGCTTTCGACAGTTGTGCAAGGGGATGTTCGGTCATACGTTCCAAAAATGAGGTTTATCCTTGAAGTGGGAGGGTAACGCACAATGAGGCCAGCCCGTTTCCTTGCAATCTCGCTAATGCTGATCATTGGTCTCGGAACAGCACAAGAGACCGAGACGTACACTAGGACGTACGTCGCCCATTATCTGGAGACTTTTCCAGGTCCTCAAGTTTACAAAGACATCCACAGCGGAACCACGCTGTACGTGGAAACCGACGGGCGGCATGTGGCAGCCATCTCCGGCGACGGAAAGCTGCTCTGGACTAAAGATCCGTACCAGGATGCGCATATACCGTCTTACCGAACAGAAAAACCGCAAATCTTCTACATCGGCTCAGTCTCGAAATCGATCCCCGACGCCCGTCCCTACGCTGGACGCGAACCGTACAAGTTCGTCGCAATTACGTTTAACAACTCCCAATTTGGTTTGCTAACGATCAGTACCGGGGAATTTAAGTTCCTTGGCCAAGACTGACTTTCATTTTGGCATTGTTGGCGAAAAATCTCTATAGCGCTCATTATCCCGGTCAGTCTCCTTCCCGAAGAGCATAAGGCGTACCATGGATCATGGATGAAACATACCTGCAACGCCCCGGCTCAGGCCCCGCTGACCTCTTAATAGCCGCTGATATCCTCCTTCGAGAAGAGCCAGATGAGGAAGAGGACGAGGAGGAGGAACACGACGGCGACGAGGAAGATGACGATGGAGACGAAGGCTATTCGGAGTGAACGCGTTCTGCCTTTTGCAAAAGCTCCATAGCCCTCATTATCCCAGTACTATTTTCCAATTATTGATCTTCTCCCTCCCGCCCCTATAATCGCGGCATTTCTCTGGGGTTCTCACGTGCATGAATGAGCGCTTGAAGTCTGCGAAAAAGATACTGATCACCAGCGTCTGTGCCATTGCCATTTTGTGGCTTGCCGGTTGCGCCGGAATCTATGCCATCATGCGTCAGCCGCCGGAGCGCTTCGCTTCGGTGATGGCCCGCATCCCCGGGCCAGTCGCTTTCCTCGTCCTGCCGTTCGAAACGCTGTGGAAGCATGCTCGCTCCGGATCGCTCCAGATCGGCGACGCCGCGCCGGACTTTACGCTCGCCAAGCTCGACAAGACCGACCACATCCAACTCTCGAGTCTCACCGCGCAAGGCCGCCCCGTTGTGCTCGTTTTCGGCAGCTACACTTGACCGCCCTTCCGGCGGGAGGTGCCCGCCCTCAACAAGCTCTACGAGCAGTATCGCGATCGCGTGAGTTTCCTGGTCGTCTACATCACCGAGGCGCATCCCAGCGATGTCTGGCAGATGCAGAGCAATGTCCGTGACAAGGTTGTCTTCGCCAGCCCGCGCAATGAAGACGAGCGCGCGTTTGTGGCTGGAGCATGCGTCCGCAAACTAGGAATCGAAATACCTGCGCTGCTTGACGAGTTCGGCAATTCGACTGAGGGCGCCTATACGGCTTGGCCCGATCGGATGTACCTGATCGATGCGCACGGCAAGGTCGCGTACAAGAGCACGCCGGGTCCGTTCGGATTCAAGCCCGATGAACTGCGGGCGGCGTTGCAGAAGATCCAGTGAGAGCGATCGACCACTAAGGACACGAAACACGAAGGAAAAAGGCCGCGATTGCTCGCGGCCCTCCTCTTTATAATTTGACTTGCCTTTGGTTTATTGCTCGCCCGCACTCGCGTTGGTGCCCCACAT
>Ga0209698_10005127_pt1 | contig 14252 bp, 9 predicted proteins | sample LitLauG_LLR_2012_FD_187203 | JGI IMG/M metagenome (GOLD analysis project Ga0209698, IMG submission 187203) | Freshwater sediment microbial communities from Pennsylvania, USA - Little Laurel Run_MetaG_LLR_2012 (SPAdes) (version 2) | ecosystem: Environmental > Aquatic > Freshwater > Creek >... | reverse complement strand
TGCGGGCTTAAATTTGGGCGAACGGGTCCATCGTAGCGTAAATTATGATTGCGCAGCGCGGATTACACTGGCAGCGCTCACAATCCTGTTGGCGAACCCGGAAAATCCGGGCAACTTCGTCCGAGGCAGGTTCGTTGAGCCAATGTATTATGTTGGGCATGCGTCTGTGCCGCTTTAATGAAAATCGTTTTGGTGTTGTCGATGGCCCGAATGTTCTGGATGTGACGGCGGCGCTGGACGTGTTACCCGCCTGCAGGTATCCTCTTCCTTCTTACGATCTTCTTTTTGCGAATCTCGACAAGGTTCTGGCCAGAATCGGCGAAGTGCGGCCAGGTTCACCTTCCGTTCCGCTCGATAGTGCCCGGCTGCTCAGCCCTGTCGCGAATCCCACAAAAATCATTGCCGCACCGGTGAATTATCAGAAGCACCTCGATGAAGTGAAAGGCGATCAGCAACTCCACCAGAACAATCAGGCGCACACGATTACGATTCACAAAGCCGGCCTGTTTCTGAAGGCCTGCAGTTCGCTGGTCGGCCCGGGCGAGGGGATCGCGCTGCGGCATCTGGATCGCCGGAACGATCATGAAGTGGAACTCGCATTCGTCATCGGGAAGAAAGGCAATAACATCCCGCGCGCCGAGGCGCTGAGTTATGTCGCAGGTTACGCGATCGGGCTCGACATCACGATCCGCGGCTCGGAAGACCGCAGCTTCCGCAAATCGCCGGATACCTATACGGTGCTGGGGCCGTGGCTTGTGACCGCCGATGAGATTCCTGAACCCGGCAACCTGGATCTGGGGATTGCGGTGAACGGTGAAGTGCGGCAGAGTTCGAACACGAAGTATCTGATTCTCGGAGTGGCCGAACTGATCGAACTGGCGTCGTCTTTCTACACGCTGCATCCGGGCGATATCATCAGCACGGGGACTCCGGAGGGCGTTAGCCCCATCGTGCCCGGGGACCGCGTCGTGGCGACCATTGAAAAAATAGGTTCTATGACGGTGGACGTGCGCGCAGCGTAGAGGAGAAAGCAATGGCGGCAACTGCATTTTTCGAAAAGCCAGCGGTTTCGGCCGAGCGGCAGGAGTTCTATCAGCGCCTTGACCGGAAGAGCGCCGCACCGCTTTGGGAAGTCCTGGGAGACCTTGTCACGCCGCAGCCCCGCGGAGCCTGCGTGCCGGTTCTGTGGCGTTACGACGAGGTTCGTCCTTTACTGATGGAGGCTGGCTGCCTGATTACGGCGCGCGAAGCGGAACGGCGGGTAGTGGTGCTGGAGAACCCGGGAATTCGCGGCGCTTCTCAGATCACGCAGAGTCTCTATGCAGGCATCCAACTCGTGCTGCCGGGAGAGTTCACGTCGAGCCATCGCCACGCGGCTGCTGCCCTGCGTTTTGTGCTGGAATCAAACGGCGGGTATACGGCGGTGGAAGGCGAACGCACCACGATGGAGCCCGGCGATTTTGTGCTCACGCCTCCCTGGACGTGGCACGACCACGGCAACCCCGGCGACGCGCCCGTGATCTGGCTGGATGGACTCGACGTGCCGCTCGTCAATCTGCTGACCGCCAGTTTCGCCGAGCATTACCCCGGCGGCGAGGCCCAGGCGTTGACGCGTCCCGAGGGCGATGCGCAGGCTCGTTACGGCGCGAACATGCTGCCGGTGGATTACGAGACGAACAGTAAGTCCGCGCCGGTTTTCAGCTATCCGTATTCGCGCAGCCGCGAGGCACTGGATCGGCTGTACCGAAACGGGCCGCTCGATGCGCACCACGGCGTGAAATTACGATACGTCAATCCGGCGACAGGCGGCTGGCCGTTGCCCACAATAGGCGCGTTCCTGCAGTTGCTGCCGGCCGGATTCCAATCCGCGACGTATCGTTCGACCGACTCCACTATCTATTGCTGCACGGAGGGAACGGGACAGACGCAAATTGGAGATCAGGTTGTGAGTTGGGGCAGGCACGACGTCTTCGTGGCGCCATCCTGGTATCCGGTGTCACACGAAGCTGCGAGCGAAGCCGTGTTGTTCAGTTTTTCCGACCGCCCCGTACAGCAGATGCTCGGGCTTTGGCGCGATCAACGATAAAGACTAAGACGCCCCCGGCGGTTATTCTCCCGCCACCGAAGCGCGCTGAACGTCATCCACCCTGACTTCGGTACAAAACCGGCAAAACGTGCATACAATCCGAAGTCCGGACACTGAGTCAGTGAGAGTCATCGGATAGCAGCGATGCATCCCGAATCGGCAGGCGACATCATTCAGAGAGTTCGACTCGTGCGTCCTGTGGGGCCAAAGCTTCACAACCCTGGTTTCAGTTCGTCAGGAGTTGGCAGCTGGGCCTGCGGTTGGTACCTGCCTGCGTCGTCCATACGAAAATCTTACCGTTTCTGCCTGCCGTTACAAACAAGGCGCTAATACGCGACGACTTCGCTTGCTACCGGCAGTTCCTTTTCCGGTTTGAGCACCCAGCGCATGGAGAACATCGTGATCGCCGAAATCAGCGCCGGAATCGCCGCGGCGTAAAACAACTCACGCGAGGCCCAGTGGCGACGCAGCAGTTCGCCGGCAACCAGCGGTCCCACGATGGCGCCGATGCGTCCGATGCCCAGTCCCGATCCGATGCCGGTGGCGCGCAGGTCCGTTGGGTAATAGGTCGCGGCGAGCGCGTTGATCGCGGCCTGCGCGCCGGGCACGCACCATCCCGCGATGAATACCACGACGAAGATCAGAGCGATGCCGAGCGACGGTTGCCCGATGGCAGCGATGCTCAGCGTTCCCAGCAGGAAACACGAAGTCAGCACCGGCACAAAGCCCAGTTTGTGCACGAACCATCCGAGCGCAAAAGCCCCCACCGTTCCGCCCACCTGCACCATCGCCCCGGCCAGCACGGCGTTGGAGTTCGAATAGCCCAGGTCGCGCACAACCGTCGGCAGCCAGTTTGAGAGGAAGTAGAGGTTCAGCAGGTTCATGAAGTTGATAATCCAGAGCAGCACAGTGCCGAGCGCGCGGCCTTCGTGAAACAGGTGCACGATCGGCACGCCCTGCTTCCTCTCTTCATTCACCAGATACTGAACGTTGTCGCCGGCGGGCGCAAGCGGATCGATCTTCCGGAGCGCAAGTGCAATCTTCCGCGGGCTGACGCCGCGCAGGGTCATGAACTGCAGGGATTCAGGCAGAACGAAAAACATGAGAACGGCGATGAGCAGCGGAACCACCGCGCCGAAATAGAAGACGCCGCGCCATCCGTAGAGAGGGATCAGTCCGGCGGCGACGAAACCGCCGATCGCCGCGCCGGCGGTGAATCCGTTCGAGACGATCATCATGACAGTGACGCGCAAACGGGCGGGGCTGTACTCGCCCACTAAGGCCATGGCGTTCGGCATGATGCCGCCAAGGCCGATCCCGGCAAGGAAACGGATGGCCAGCAGTTGGTCGATGGAATTGGCTCGGGCGGTAAAAAAAGTCAGCGCGGAAAAGTAGAGCGACACGCCGATCAGGACCGGCCGCCGTCCGATCTTATCCGCCATCATGCTGAATATAAGCGAACCCAGCAGCACGCCAACCAATGCGGCGCTGAAGACCGGTCCGAGCGAAGCACTGGGGATCTTCCAGTCACGCACCAGAGCTGGCGCGACGTACCCGATTGCCTGAAGGTCGAAGCCGTCCATGATCAGGCACATGCTGCAGAGTATGAAAATTCCCCATTGATACGCACCCAGCCTGCTGCTGTCGATCAATGCGTTGACGTTCACCCTTTCGTTATTTCCCATGGGTCGCGCTCTTTTTTCGGACTGTCGCGGACGGATGTTACAGTCTCTGCCGCCGACTGCGCCAACCATCATATATTCACACGCCGCCAGCCGCGCAGTGCAGGATTGCCGGTTGGTGTAGCGTTATGCCGCAGAAAAAATTGCGCGAAGGGCCTCAGGCTCGGAAATCGGTTCAGACCGGTTACCAGAAGCTGCTGGTAAGAAGGCGCAGCCGTGAGCTATGTTGCCGGCGCTGATGCTATTCAGTGGCGGTGGCTGATTTCAACGGAGATGGCAATCCGTACTGCAGGTTGCCGGCGACGAACGTTTCAACCGGCACCGCTGTAGTCGCAAGAAACCTCTACCGTCTCAACGTTTTATCCTCGTTCCGAAGAATCAGTGCAAACAGTGGCAAAACCCCATCAAACCCTCTTGCACGGCGGTAACGAGGGTTTCGAATCCCTCTGGGGACGCTATCTCCCGATCAGCTTTTCAGTCGCGCGTCTCTCCTGGTAACGGCCCGCTCGAACTTGCTCTGGTACCGGTTCCAACCAGTAAGCCGGCGATTTTTATGAGGCGCATAACGTGAAAAATGCTACAGCCTCTCCAGGCGAACCAGCGGGAGCGGTCGGGGCCGCCTGTTTAGCCACACTGTCGGCGACGGGTTTTGGTCCGTTCACATTCAGTGTCACGCGCCTTCCGGCCGGCTTGACCCTGTCGGGCAAGATGATCGTCGGAACGCTGCCTCCGCAGTCACGCTGATGGCGACCGATGCGGCTGGAGTTCGGCATCTCCGCTCGTCACCCTTACCATCGCGGCGGCGTCCATGACCAGAAACTACGCCGTTCAGGACGAGAGCCGGGGCAAGATAACAATAGCCCCGGACTTGCTGACTCGGAATGTTGCGACGAACATTCAGGTCAACACCCACAGCGCCGATCTGCAAATCGATGAGATGCGGATTTCATATTACAAAGCTCAGAACTGGAACTGTACCACCAGCTGGCCCGTTCGCGGCTGATAGGTTAGCGATGAAGTATTGATGGAGCCGAAGCCGGAGACAATCTGTTCACCGGCGGAACAGGCACCGTTGGCGCCGGACGGGAGCTTGCAGACAGGCGCGGTTTGGGGGCTAGTGACGCTGGGGTTGTTCAGATACGTCCGATTGAGAATGTTCTGGAATTCGGCGCGGACGTTGAGCCCGATGTGCTCGCGAATCTGGAAGTGGCGTCCGAAAGCCACGTTCTCGACAGGGCGGCGTTGACCGCGGAAGTCAGGATAGTAATAAGCACCGCCGTACTGGCCCGGGGCGGGGTTGGCCCACGCGGCGGCGTTGAGTACGAGCGTGTTGTTGGGGTCGTAGCAGTGACAGTTGAGGTTGTTTAAGTAGAGCGGCTGGCCGGGGACACGCACTTCGTTGGGTACGGACTGGAAGGTGAGGTTGTTAATCGAAGCGGAGGCGAGGTTGCTGGGGTAGCCGGTGGTGTTGGCGGTGGGGGCGAGAAGAGGAATGCCGCTGGCGTAGTACATGAAGCCGTTGAGGAACCAGTTGCCAACGACGGACGAGACTAGTCTGGGGCCAATTTTCGGCAGCGTGTACGTGAAGCCGACGCGGCTGACCAGAGGCTGATCGAGCGAAGAAACGGAACGGGCGAGGCCCCGGTTCTGGACGTCCGGCGTGCCGCCGAAGGTATCGAGCGATTTTTGCCAGGTGAACCCGAAAGTGAAAAGCAGGCCGTAGGAGAGGCGCTTATTGGCGGAGACCTGGAGCGAATTGTACCAGGTGTCGCCGAGGGGCGCGTTAACGGCACCAAGGCCCGCGTTGAACTGCGGGTAGGGGCGCAGCGACTGGGCGACGGTGGCTGTGAGCGGGAAGCCCGGGAAGGGAAGCTTGTTCTGGAAACGCCCGGCCGCGGCCGAGCCGATGGGGGCGATGAGCGTGGCGAGGTCGGATGGGTTGTTGAGGCTGAGTCCGTTGGCGGCGAGAATGGCGCTGCTGACGTAGTTGTAGTTGACGAGAGGCCCGGCCGGCGCCGCGCCCATCGTCCAGTACGCTCCGCGGTTACCGATGTAGGAAGCCTCGACAACGAGATTGGACATGACTTCGCGCTGGACGCTCAGGGACCACTGGGCCTGGCGAGCGGGGCGGCCGGCGTTGGGATCGTAATACTGAGGGCCTGTACCGGGAAGGACGCCACCGATGGGGTAGTAGCCGGTGCTGTAATTGGGCCAGGCGATCTGGGCGGCTGTGAGAGGGGCACCATTTACAGTGACACCCTGGCCCCAGGTCATAACGGGGTTGCCGGGGATGGACGCAGGTCCGAGCGGGTTGTTGGCGGCGGCGGTACCGGTGTTGCCGCCGTAGGCGGTGCTGGCGTAGACGACGCCGAAGCCGGCGCGAATTGCGGTCTTGGGAAGAAACTGGTATGCGAGGCCGATGCGGGGTCCGAAGGCAAACGGGTAGTTGTGAGTGAAGTCGCAGTGGCAGGTGGCCTGGTAAGTGACGGCACCGAGCGCGCCGCCGGCGACGGGATTGGGAATGTTGGGGGCGAAGTTGGGGGCGCGGCCGTATTGTTCGGTGTAGAAGCGCATGTAGTCGTAGCGCAGGCCGAGGTCGAGCGTGAGTTTCCGCGTGACCTTCCAGCTGTCCTGCGCGTAGAAGCCCCACTGCTGTTTGCCGAAGCGGACGTTGGAGTAGGGATCGATGTTGGCGGTGTCGACCGCGCCGAGCAGGAAGCTGGCGTAGGGGAAACCGATGTGATTGGCTCCGATATTGGCGTTGCTGGTGCCAGTGGATGTGTTGACCAGATACGGCATCGCCGTCTGGGCGCTGGTGAAGTTGAAGGTGTCCTGACTGGCGTTCTGCGTGTAATTTCCGCCGTTGCGAAGCTCGGCGCCAAACTTGAGGGTGTGGTTTTCATGGACCCAGGTGATGTTGGCGATGGCTTCGACCTGGTTGTAAATACCGTTGACGCGGTTCAGGGGGCCAAGAGGCTGGGTGGAGCTGCCGAAGCCGCCGCCGAGGGAATCGGCGAGGCCGTTGATCAGAGGGAAGGTGAGCGGCTTATTGAAGGCGGCGCTGCAGAGGCCGAGCTGGCCGCAGGCATCGTAGTTGGGCGTGAGGGATGGCCGGCCGAGGAAGTCCTGATCGTAACCGACGCCGAGGTGAAGCAGCAGAGTAGGCGTGATGGTGTGGTCGTAGTTGAGGCGTTCGCGGTGGGCGTAGATGGCGCCGCCGAAGGAGTACGAAATGGGCTCGGGCAGGCCGTCCTGTCCGTAGCTGTTGGGGGCAACGGTGAGGGTGCGGCTCCAGAAGAAAGAGAGCTTGTCTTTCGCGCTGAGAATCTGGTCGAGCTTGAGCGAGGGGGCATCGGTATAGCGGCTTTGCGGCTGAATGTTCTGCCAGTTGTTGACCACGCCGCTCGTGTTGCAGGGCGGGCCGGCGACGCACAGGGGGGCCGGCATCATCGCCTGGATTTTCAGCGAGACCGGGTCCATCCGGCTGAAGGGGATGGTGTTGTTGGCGAAGGGATCGGTAACGCTCTGGCCGTTCACGATACGCGCGGTGGCTGGATCGTAAATCTGATCGGAGATGATCGGCCGGCCGAGGGGGTCGGTACCGAGATTCTTATTCCCGGCGGCGGCGATGGCGGCGCTGAAATTACCGGCGCGGTAGGCGGCCGTGGGAATGGAATCGACGGCGGGGAGGAAGTTCTGTGTGTTGAGGTACTGCTCCCAGCTGAAGTAGAAGAAGCTTCGGTTTTTGCCATTGTAGACTTTGGGGACCCAGATGGGGCCGCCGACTGTGAAGCCGTAGTCATTGCGGCGAATTTCGGGGCGCGTGTGCTGATTGGGCTGGCCCGCGAGCGTGGTGAAGGGCTGGCCGGAATTCAGGAATTCGTTCTGGAAGTAATCGTAGCCGCTGCCGTGGAACTGGTTGGTGCCCGATTTCATGGTGACGTTGTGAACCGAACTGCCGGCCTGGCCGAACTCGGCCGAGTAGTTGCTGGTCTGCACCGTCCACTCCTGAACGGAATCCATCCCGGGCTGGGTTTGCTGGTTGATAGCCTGGCCCATGAGATTGGAGCCGTCCATGCCTTCCACGAGAAGGGTTTCGGAAGATGTGGCGCCGCCGTTGACGCGCACGGTGGGTCCGGTGGTGAAACCGGTGGGCACGGGCTGGAAGTAGGCGCCGGGTAGGAGGGCGACAATCGTATAGGGGTTGCGAAGGCCGGAACTGCTGGAGCCGACTTGAAGGAGCGGAAGGGCATCCATAGTTTGGGTTTCGACGGTTTGGCTCAGTTCGCCGCTTTCGGTCTTCAGCAGGGGAGCTTCCGCGAGAACAGTGACAGAGTCTGATGCGTTGCCCACTTCCAGTGCGGCGTCGACGCGTATCGTCTGTGCCGCCTGCACGGTCAGATTCGGGCGGACGAGCTTCTTAAATCCGGGAACCACAACGGTGACGTCATAAGTGCCTGCGGGCATTTCAGCGATGGTGTAGTTGCCTGTGCCTGAAGCCGATACGGGGTATACGGCTCCGGTATCCGTGTTGCGGGCTTCTATTGCGGCGCCGGCGACTACCGCGCCCGCCGGGTCAGTAACGGTGCCAGTAATAGTTCCACGGTCGCTCTGAGCAAACACGGCCACAGCGGAACCCGAAAGAAGCGCAAGAACTAACGTGAGGCGCATCGCAGTCTCCTTAGCTGAACATGCCAGAAGGCACCCATTTCTACAGCCCGCGTGTTACCAGGGCGGTTGCGGAGTTGCAGAATACCCGTTGATTCTTGTTTGGCGTCTTGGCCGTCCAGTCGATATTACATCCAATCTTTTCGGGGGGGAATGACTTTTTTTGAAAATTCTGAGCCAAGCGGAAGCAATGGCCCGGATTCACCTCGATTCTCAGGCCTGCACCCGCATCGTCGCGGCTTTCGACCGAAAGGTCCGTCAGAGTGCAACGCGACAAGCGTCCGGGAATCGCCTGTGTGCTCCGTCTCGATTCGAGGTGCGTTCGTGTGCGGTAACGCAAAAATTGGCAGGGCTAATACCTTTGGCAGGGCTAATACCTAAGGATGAGCTCGCGACGCTCGGACATTTGTTGCGTACCCCTCCGGGATCTCGACGAAAGCGCCGAAGTTTCGAAGCAGACTGTCACAAACGCCAAACCGTAATGCACCCGTCCCGTGGCGAGAGCGCCACCAGATCCGGGACGACACCGGAGGTCGTTCCCTTTGACACCGTGTTGCCGCAGGATTAGACTTTACAGCGATTGGCCGGCCGTGTTGCCGGACTCCGAAAGAGGCTAATGTATGACCCCTGCTGAATTTCCAGCGATCCGGATCATGGGATGGAGCATGCTGGCATTTTGCGGTTTGGTGGCGCTGGCAGGCCTGGCGCCCGCAGCTGAAACATCCAACAAAGCCCGCCCAGAAGCGACAGCTAAACCTGTCACGTTTACCCGGGACATTGCACCGATTTTGCAGGAGCGCTGCCAGGATTGCCATCGAAAAGGCTCGATGGCGCCCATGTCGCTGGTGACGTATGAAGAGACGCGGCCGTGGGCGAAATCCATTCGACAGCGCGTGATTACACGCCAGATGCCGCCATGGCACATCGACAGAGCGGTTGGAGTGCAGAAGTTCAAGAATGACATCTCGCTGACGGACGAGCAGATCGACACCCTGGTCCGGTGGGTAGATACGGGTGCGCCGCAGGGGGATTTGAAAGATATGCCCGCGCCCCGGCAGTTTCCTGCCGATAACGAATGGAAAGCGGCGAAAGAGCTCGGCAAGCCCGATCTTGTGATCAAGTCGGAGCCCTACACCATGGCGGCCCATCATCAGGATGTCTGGTGGAGGCCGGTATCCGATGTTCCGCTGACTGAACCCCGCTGGGTGCGCGCCGTTGAAATTCGGCCGGGGACTGCAGCCGGGCGCAAAATAACGCACCATGCGGTCGCATACCTGGCTCAGAACGATCCCGATGACGACGGTTTCGGGCCGGGGGGCGATCCAGGTCTGCGCGGGCGCGCCATGTTAATGGAGTGGGCCATCGGCAAGGGTTATGATCTCTACCGGCCCGACTCCGGCAAATTACTGCTGCCAGGCGCGCAGATTTCCTGGGACGTCCACATCCATGCCGTGGGCGAAGAGATTCGGGATAACGTCGAACTGGGAATCTGGCTCTACCCCAAAGGTCAGGAGCCGAAGTACCGGACGTATTTAACCGGGTTCCAGGCCTTGCGCGGATTTCAGGAGTCGGCAGCCTCGCAGACCAGAGCGGGGCGAAATATCGATTTACCGCCGAACTCCATTTCGGAGTTTGACAATTACACTGTGTTGAAGCAGGCCGCGCAGCTTGAGAATTTCCAGCCGCACATGCATCTGCGGGGAAAGGCCATGGCGGTAGAAGCGATCCTGCCGAACGGCACCATCCAGCCGGTCAGTTATGTCGGTAATTTCAACTTCAACTGGATGACCAACTATATTTACGCGGACGATGCGGCGCCGGTATTCCCCAGGGGGACCATGATCCATGTGACCGCCTGGTACGACAACACGAACGCGAACCCCAATAATCCCGATCCGGATGCCTGGGTCGGGTTCGGTGACCGGACAGTGGATGAAATGGGTCACGCATGGATGAACGTGACTTATATGAGCGACGATGACTACAAAGCGTGGGCTGCACAGCACACAACAAAGGTGCAGACAGCAAGCGGATCGGCCGCGCGTTAGCACAGTGGCGGGAACATCGGCAGGCTGGAAAAGAAATGTGTTCCGCCAGATCCTGATGTGGAGTGTTGGCGGAGCACTGTTGTGCGGACAATCTTTGCCACTGGAGCCTTCGCGCGAGTCCGGCGCGGGTGTCACGGGCGCTTTCGAAGGATGGTTCAAAAACGCTGACGGAACTTTTAGCCTTTTGCTGGGGTATTACAACCGGAATCAAAAACAGGAACTGGATGTCCCCGTCGGACCGAATAACCGGATTGAGCCCGGCGGGCCGGACCGTGGTCAACCCACTCATTTCATGCCCGGCAGAGGCTGGGGACTATTTGCTGTCAGAGTACCGGCCGATTTTGGGGCGAACAAGATCACGTGGAGTCTCACCGCCAACGGCAAGAGCACGGTCATCCCGGCAAGCCTGAAGCCCGATTACGAGATCTCACCATTTATCGAGGCCGCAGCGGGAAACACGCCACCTGTCCTCAGCTTCGAAGAGAGGGGTCAGTCGGTACAGGGCCCGCAGGGGTTGGTGGTACAGCGCACGGCACAACTGGGGGTTCCCCTGCTGCTGACGGTGTGGGTTTCTGACGATGCGAAGTTCACGAGTTCGTCGGGCGTGCGGCCGAAGAACCTGGGTCCGGCGGTGACGGTGAAGTGGACCAAGTATCGGGGACCCGGCAATGTGATGTTTAGATCAGACAGGCCCGAAGTCGAAAAAGTGGAACGTAAAGAGAACGATACTCCGTTTAACGGAAAGGCGGTCACAAGCGTCACATTCACCGAGCCGGGAGAGTACATGCTTCACGTCACAGCCAACGACTATTCGGGGGAAGGCGGCGCTGGGTTTCAGTGCTGCTGGACCAATGGGCAGGTGCAGGTCACAGTCCGGCGGTGAGCTTGCGCCGCTACGGAGAGTTCATAGATTGATCACAGGAAACTTGACCGCATGCGTGGTTTTGATCGAGGTGCGTTCGCGCGCAACGGTGCAGACGGGGCAGGGGGTCGACACATCAGCATATGCTCATTACGCCGAGGGAATCGTTGCGCGCCCGGGCCGAGAGCATTGCGTTGGCCATCGCTGTGAGCTGGACGGCGAATGACGTCGGGCTTTTCATCGTGACGATACCGGTTCATGACGGCGGGCGATGGGCTGGTCGGGTTCCGCGCCGGCAGGGATCGGCGATGGTGAGCAACCTGGCATTCGCATCTTCTCCTTAAGAGCGGGCCGACGAACACTTTCAACGCGCACTTAGCGCGCCACTACACGCCATCTCATGGTGATAGAATCATCCCGCCATGGTTACCATCACGTCCCGCAGCCGCCGCAACTTCTTGCGGTTCCTTGCCGGCAGTCCTCTGATGACTTTTTCGTCCACGCGATCCTGGGCGCAGCAGATTGCCGCTGCAGATCCGCAGGGTACCTCTGTGCACAAGAACGCCAAAGACTTTCTCGATGTCATGGAATTTCAGGATGCCGCGCGCACCGTGCTGCCGCCCGCGCATTGGGGCTACATGGCCTCGGGCGTCGACGACGACCGGACGCTCAACGCAAATATTAGTGCCTTTGGACATTACCAGCTGAAGCCGCGCCGCCTGGTCGATGTCTCTGTCTCCAAATCCGATCTCAAAATTGACGTGTTCGGTGCCGCCTGGGATACGCCGATCTTCATTTGCCCAGTGGGTTCGCAGATGACGTTTCATCCCGATGGCGAGTTGGCCACAGCCCGCGCCGCCCGCGCGAAAAAAACCATGCAGGTGCTTTCCACCGCCACCACGCAATCGGTCGAAAACGTGGCCAAAGCCTTGGGAACCGCGCCCTGGTATCAGCTCTACATGCCCCTCAAATGGTCGGACACCGAAAAGCTGGTGAAGCGCGTGGAAGACGCCGGATGTCCCGCGCTCGCCTGGACCGTGGATCTCCTCGCCGGCCGCAATACCGAAACCGCCACGCGATTCCGCCAGCAGGACACGCGCGATTGCGTATCCTGCCACGTGAACGGCGCCGGCACCCCGATCCACCGGCCCATGCTGGAGGGGATCGATTCGCGCTACAACCCGCCGGAAGCCACCTGGTCGTACGTGGAACGACTGAAGAAACTCACGAAGATGAAGATCCTGCTCAAGGGGCTGGATAATTCGGAGGATGCCAAACTGGCCGTCCAGCATGGCGCCGACGGCATCATCTTATCGAACCATGGCGGCCGTGCCGCGGAGACGCTGCGCGCCACAATCGACTGCCTGCCCGAAGTGGTCGAGGCTGTGAACGGACGCATCCCCGTGCTGGTAGATGGAGGTTTCCGCCGCGGCACCGACATCTTCAAAGCGCTCGCTCTCGGCGCTAAGGCTGTTGGTATCGGACGCCCCTACATCTGGGGCTTGTCTGCGTTCGGCCAAGAGGGCGTTGAACGCGTGCTGGATATTCTGCGCGCCGAACTCACCCTGACCATGCGCCAAATGGGCGCGCCGACCGTGCGCGAGATCACGCGCGCACACGTCGTGCGGGCGTCAGCCTGATCTTTCCGGCGGCGGCCTGCGATGCCCCTCGCAACCCAACCGCAAGAGGCGTATGCTTCTGATATGAAATTCGCTTACCTCGCTGCTTTCGTGTGCCCGGCGCTGCTCACGGTTCAGGTTTCCGTTCGCGCCGCCGATCCCGACAAACCAATGTTCTGGAGCGCCGCACAGAACAAGGATTTCGACAAAAACGCCACAGCCAAACTCAACGACGAGCGCCACCTCGGCACCGAGCGCCTGCTGGATTCCGCTTTCGTCGCCTTTCGCAACGGCAGCGGCGAGGCGGAACTCCACGTGAAGCAGGCAGACCTTCTGCTGATCCGCTCGGGTTCGGGGACTGTACTGGTCGGCGGCGAGATGATCGAAGGCAAGCCCACTGGTCCGGATGAGATCCGAGGCAAGTCGATCCGGGGCGGAACCAAGTACCCGGTCGTCGCGGGCGACACGCTGTACATCCCGGCTAACACCGTGCACCAGTTTCTGATGGAACCGGGTCAGAGTTTCACGGCTATGGTCATCAAGATCACGCCCAAGCAGTAGCGTCCGATACGAACCGCGAGGGCGGCGCGGGTCACTTGCCGCCCTCTTTGATATGCTTCTCCAGCATTTTTCTGCGAACCACTGCGCCGTACACATTGCCTTGTGAGTCGACGCCAACCCCTTCAGCTCCGCTGTGCTCCTGGGTCGTCGATTCCATGTCGACGATCATTGCCCGGATCGAACCGTCCTTGGCGCTGCCGATCCGGATGCCTTTGATGACGCCCGGTTGATCGGAACCATAAGATTCCGAATCGGCCACGTACATGGTGTCGTCTTTGGCAATAAAGATTCCGCTGGGCCGCCCCCATTGCGTCCAGGTATCGAGGTAGTTCCCGTCCTGATCGAAGATCTGAATTCGGTTATTAGACCGATCTCCCACGAACAGCCGCCCGCGCGAATCGATGGCGATGGTGTGAGGCGCGAAGAACTCTCCCGGGCCCGAGCCTTTCTTTCCCCAGCTCTTGATGAACGTCCCGTCCTTTGAGAACTTCGACACCCGGTTGTTGCCCTGCAGGTGACCTTCGGTGACGAAGATATCGCCGTTGGCCGCAACCGCAACATCGGTGGGCTGATCGAAAAGGCCCGGGGCGTCTCCGGCAACACCGGCTTTACCGAGCGTCATGAGCACCTTGCCGTTGGGGCTGAACTTAAAGACCTGCTGGCCCTTTCCGTTGCCGCCCTGTTCGTCGGTCACCCAAAGGTTGCCGGACGGGTCGATTGTGGCGC
>Ga0209698_10005126_pt1 | contig 14253 bp, 12 predicted proteins | sample LitLauG_LLR_2012_FD_187203 | JGI IMG/M metagenome (GOLD analysis project Ga0209698, IMG submission 187203) | Freshwater sediment microbial communities from Pennsylvania, USA - Little Laurel Run_MetaG_LLR_2012 (SPAdes) (version 2) | ecosystem: Environmental > Aquatic > Freshwater > Creek >... | reverse complement strand
ATGGATCGCAACAAGCTTCCCGTCATGGGCAAGGTCTGGGGGCCGGATGCGGTGGCGAAGAATCAGTCGACGTCGTTTTACGGGAATATCGTGGCACTGTCGGAATCGCCGAAAAAAGAAGGTCTGATCTACGTCGGGACCGATGATGGGTTGGTTCAGGTCACGAGCGACGGCGGAGGGAGTTGGACGAAGTACGAGAAATTTCCGGGCGTGCCGGAGATGACGTATGTGAGCCGGCTCGCAGCTTCGAATCATGATGCAAACACCGTGTATGCGGCGTTTGAGAATCATAAGAACGAAGACTTCAAGCCCTATCTGCTGAAGTCGACGGACAGCGGAAAGAATTGGGCTTCGATTGCAGGCGATCTGCCGGAGAATGGTCCGGTGCTGGCGTTTGCGGAAGACACGGTGAATCCGAACCTGCTGTTTGTGGGCACCGAGAGCGGGGCGTTCTTCACCATCAACGGCGGAGGGCACTGGGTGCAGTTGAAGGGTGGGCTGCCGCGAATTTCTGTACGGGACATGGTGATCCAGGCGCGCGAGGGCGACCTGGTGATGGCAACGTTTGGGCGCGGGTTCTACGTGCTGGATGACATCACACCGCTGCGGCAGTTGAAGGCGGATTCGACCGAGCAGGCTGCGGCGACGTATCCGGTGAAGGACGCGTTGATGTACATCGAGCGGCATCCGCTGGGCGGGCCCAAGAAAGGGTTTCAGGGCGACGCGTTTTATGCCGCGGACAATCCCCCGTACGGGGCGGTGTTTACCGCGTATCTGAAAGAGAAGATCAAGACGAAGAAAGAAAAGCGGCAGGACGCGGAGAAGGAGGCGGCGAAGAAGAATGAAACGCTTCCCTACCCTTCGAACGATGAGTTGCGAGCCGAGGCGCAGGAAGCAAAGCCGGAGGTTTATTTCCTCGTGTACGACGAGAGCGGGGCGGCGATCCGGCGCGTGGAAGGCGCCACAGACTCAGGATTTCAGAGAGCGGCGTGGGATTTGCGATATCCGGCGCCGCAACTGCATGAGAAATCCGAGGATGGCGAGGGGGATTTTCCGGATGCTGCCGATCAGGGGCCGCTCGTCTTGTCAGGGGATTATTCGGTGCGCATGTTCCAGAAGGCGGGCGGAGTCGTGACGGAGTTGGGAGCACCACAGTCGTTCAAGGTCGCGACCGAGGGAGCATCCACGATGACTCCTGCAGACCGAACGGCGCAGGAACAGTTTCTGCGCAAGACGACGCGGTTGTATCGAGCGGTGTCAGGAGCAGTCAATACGGCGAACGATGTGGAGTCGCGTCTGAAGAAGATTCGGGAGGCTCTGAAGGAAACACCTGCGGTGGAGAAACAATTGGGCGGCGACGCGGATGCGATTGAGCAGAAAGATCGCGAAATCTTGCGCGCGCTGCATGGCGACGTGGTGATCGCGAGAAGGAACGAGCCGGTGCCGTCGTCGATCGAGAACCACGTGAACTCGATCATGGAAGGCGAGCGCTTCTCCTTGGCGAAGCCAACCCAGTCGCATATCGATTCGTACAACATCGCGGCGGCCGAGTTTGGGGATCAGCTGGCGAAACTGCGCACTCTGGTTGAGGTGGACTTGAACAAGCTCGAAAAGGATATGGAGGCTGCAGGGGCGCCGTGGACTCCGGGGCGCGTGCCGCAGTGGACGGAGAAATAATGGCGGACGATCGCAGAGGCACGCAAGGTCCCTCGACTGCGTGCGTCGGTTCGCTTCGCTCGCCGGCGCACTCCGCTCGGGATGACAATGCGTCGGGATGATAATGCGTACGAGTGGATTAACCGATGGAACTAGTGCTCAGACGTTCGTCGGGTTCGTCGGGAAGGTAATTCCCCAGAAGTTCTGCGTCTTCTCATCCTGCTCGACGAACTCGAGGCCGTAGGTAGGAGCTCCCTGTAGGGCGGCCAACTGGGAAACGACACGCGCAGAAATCTCAGTGCCTCGCTGATTCTTCAAGACGACAATAGAGCCAACCTGGAGCTCGCGATTCAGTTGTACGACGGCTCCGTGGCGGTTCAAATTTGTTGCTCTTGCGGGCGTGCTAACCGAGCTCTTCTGGCGATCATCATCGGACAAGATAACGGCGGCGCTGAGTGCCATCCGGCTGCTGCGGCGCTTTAAAACCTGGATACGGGTTAAGGCTGCTGCCGCAAGGTGTGAGCGATGAGTCGATTTCACGCGGTGTTCCGTATGTTTGGGGGTCATACTTTTCAGGACATTAACCGGAGAAGATGCCTGCCGCAACGCACGTCGGTCACCAGCGATGGTTACCGCACAAACTGCTTGAAAAATCTAGGCTTCTGACCGTCTAGATCTCGACGCCCTGAGCTCGAAGAAAGACAATGAGGCGGCTGACGGGCAGAGCGGTTACAAAGTTGTAGCTGCCAGAGAGGCCGTCGGCGAAGCGCAGGACGGCATCACTCTCAAACGCTCCTGCATAACGCAAGACGTCGTATTTGCTGATGTACTCCTGGATTTCACGCTCAATTAACTTGCGGAACGAAATGACCGAGGTTTCGACCGTAGACAACATTCGGCGAGTTTGTGAATTCAGCACGGCCAAGGCAGTCACGAATTGAAAGTCGCTGCCGGAAAGTTCGTTCAAAAATTCGGCGGCTTCGTCTTTGCTGCGCGGCTTTTCGAAAATCCTGTTTCCTTTCGCGACCACGGCGTCTCCCGAGACGATGACGGAGTCGGGACATTCGGCAGCAATCTTGTGGGCTTTCGCCTCCGCGAGCTTGCGAGTCAACTCCGCAGGATTGTCATCGCGAATCGCCTTCTCATCGAGATTGCTGGGGCGTGTTTCATAGGGAAGGGCCAGTAAGTCGAGGGCGCGCTTGCGAAATGGGGATTCGGAGGCGAGAACAATTTTCATTTTGAAGCACCCTGGCGTTGAAAAAATAAACATAGCACGATGGATGTAGCGTAGTTGGCACGGCTTTTTGATTTTTTCCTGAAGAACTGTCTTGCCTTTCGTGCGTGACGTTGTGTTAAACTCGCGCCCGACTGTTGCTCGGGTTGTGGGACGCAGCAACCGCCGTGGGGAAATCCGTCTTTGCCCAGGAGGACTGGGGAATGGGCCTCGCGTTATTGGTATTGATTTGGCTGATCACCCTGATCAGCACATACTTTTTTGTCGCCAAGACCTGGTGGCTGCCGGTGGGCGCTTCTGCCGCAGCCGGATGGATCGACGGTCAATTCACCAAAACCTTCATCATCATGGGGATTGTGTTCCTGGCGGCACAACTCTCGTTGGGATACATCGCGTGGCGATATAGGCAGACGCCGTCGTCTCCACCGGTGGCGTATTCGCATGGGAACACGAATCTGGAAATCCTGTGGACGGCGCTGACCACGATCCTGTTCATCGGGCTCAACCTGATGGGCAGCAGCGTGTGGGCGAGCCAGCGGTTTGATCCGCCGGAATCGGGCGCGGTGCAGGTGGAAGCTACCGGAATGCAGTTTGCCTGGTACTTCCGCTATCCGGGCGCGGACGGGACGTACGCCAAGACGAAGGTTAGCTTGATGGATCCCTCGGCGGGTGGCGAGGCTGCGGTCGGACTTGACTCCAACGATCCCTCGGCGAAAGACGACGTGGTCACGGGAACGATGTATCTGCCCGTGAATCGCGAGGTCGACTTAAGTCTGAGGTCGGTGGATGTGATCCATGACCTGTTCGTGCCGTCGCTGCGTTTCAAGCAGGATGCAGTGCCCGGGTTGAACATCCACATGCACTTCAAACCCACGCAAATCGGCGAGTACGAAATTGCCTGCGCCGAACTTTGCGGCCTGGGACATTACAAGATGCACGGCATGGTGCACGTGGTCAGCCAGGAAGATTTTGACAAGTGGCTGGCGGCACGGGAGGCGGAGAAACAGTAAAATGGCGACCCCAGTTACGGTTCATGCGCACGCGGCTCCTCAAGGGTTCATCCGAAAGTACATCTTCAGCCTCGATCACAAAGTCATTGGACTCCAGTATTTCTTTCTGGCGCTGACGGCGGTATTCGTGGGGATGTTCCTGTCGCTGCTGATGCGCATTCACATGGTGTGGCCGACGGCGACGTTGCCGCTGGTGGGCGAGATCAAGCCTGAGCAGTATCTCGCGCTGCTCACGATGCACGGCACGATTATGGTGTTCTTCGTGCTGACCACGGCGCCGCAGGGCGGCTTTGGCAATTACTTCCTGCCGATTCAGATTGGGGCGCCGGACATGGCGTTTCCTGTGCTGAATATGCTGTCGTTCTGGACGACGTTTGTGGGATTTGTCGTGATCCTTGCGGCGTTCTTTGTGTCGGGAGGCGCGCCGTTGCATGGGTGGACGGGGTATCCGCCGCTGAGCGCGATTCAGTCTGCCGGACCGGGCGAAGGGCTGGGCGCGGATTTATGGATCACGAGCATTGCGATCTTCTGCCTGGCCTCGCTGATGGGCGCATTGAATTTCATTACGACGACTCTCGACCTGCGCGCCAAGGGCATGACGATGATGCGCATGCCGCTAACCTGCTGGTCGTGGTTCATTACCGCCATTCTGGGATTGCTGGCGTTTGGCGTGTTGCTCTCGGCCGGGATTCTGCTTTTGATGGACCGCAACCTGGGAACCAGCTTCTACGTTCCCCTGATCGTAGTGAACGGGCAGGTGATGGGGCATAAGGGCGGATCGCCGCTGCTGTGGCAGCACCTGTTCTGGTTCTTCGGGCATCCCGAGGTGTACATCGCGATTCTGCCGGGCATGGGTGTGGCGTCGCAGATTCTGTCGACCTTCTCGCGCAAGCCGATTTTCGGCTACAAGGCGATGGTCTACGCGATGCTGGCCATCGGGTTCTTCGGATTCATGGTGTGGGGCCATCACATGTTCATGAGCGGGATGAGCCCCTACTCAGCGTTTGCGTTTTCGATCTTGACCATGTGCATCGGGGTGCCGTCGGCCATCAAGACGTTCAACTGGCTGGGCACCATGTGGAAGGGGCGCATTCGATTCCACACGCCAATGTTGTATGCGATCGGGTTCGTGTCGCTGTTCGTGTCCGGCGGGTTGAGTGGGCCGTTCCTGGCGCAACCCGTGCTCGATATTCAACTGCATGACACGTACTTCGTGGTGGGACACTTCCACTTAATCATGGGTGTGGCGGCGATCTTTGGGATCTTTGCGGCGACGTATTACTGGTTCCCGAAAATGTTCGGGCGAATGATGAATGAAATGATGGGGCGCATTCACTTTTTCATCACGCTGGCGGGAACATACGCGATCTTCATGCCGATGCACTATCTGGGCATGGCGGGTCAGACGCGGCGGTATTCGCAATTCACTGAGGTGGCTTATCAGCAGAAGCTGTTGCCGCTGCAGACGTTCATGACGTACGCCGCGATTATCACGATTGCGGCGCAGTTTGTTTTCGTGATCAACCTGTTCTGGAGCATGTTCAAGGGACCGAAGGCGAGCGACAACCCGTGGGAGGCAACGACGCTGGAGTGGACGACGGCAACTCCGCCGCCGCATGACAATTTTGGCGGAGTGACTCCGGTGGTAAACCATGGGCCGTATGAGTACGGAGTGCCGGGCGCGCCGAAGGATTATGTAATGCAGACGGATCCTCCGATGGCGGGGGCGCATTGAAAAGTGGGGATACCGACCCTAACGGCGCAGACAGCGCGACGTCAGGATGGGGCTCCCGCCCGATATGCGGGCACATGGCACGAGCGGCAACCATGACGGGGCATTGGTGCACTAAGTAGTTATGGCGACTTATCTTCCGACCACACCGATTGACGACATAGGACACAAGCCTCCCGCACCTCCAGAGACCGGTGGAGGTGATGAGGGCCGCGGAGGCGACCAGCCGAACTACGGGGCGCGGCTGCGGCGGGCGCGACTTGGACTGATCTGCGGAATCGCTACGGTGTGCATGGTTTTCATCTCACTGACCAGCGCATACATCGTGCGGCAGGGGCTGCCAACGCTCGAGGAGAATTCGAACACTTACGTACGCGACTGGGGATCGGTAGAGTTGCCGTGGCTGCTGCTGGGGATCAACACGGTGATCCTGCTGGCGAGCAGCGTGACGATGGAACTGGCGCGACGTGCTGCGGTACGGCAAGCGGCGCTGGCTCCGGTGCGGTCGATTCCAGGGATTTCGCTTGGCGACGAAAAGAATTATCCGTGGCTCGGGATGACGATGGTCCTCGGGCTGGCGTTTCTTGTGGGGCAGTGGATGGCGTGGAGTGAGTTGCACGCTCGCGGCTTTTATGTGAATACGAATCCCAGCAGTTCGTTCACGTTTCTATTGACGATCACGCATGCCATACACCTGGCAGGTGGGATTCTGGCGCTGCTGTGGGCAGCCAGCGCTTCCCTGCTGCGCAAGCCGGTTGAATCGCGACGAATCGCGGTCGATATCACGGCCTGGTACTGGCATTTCATGGGCGTGTTGTGGATATATGTGTTCGGCTTGTTAGGGTTCGCGAGATAGCACTTTTCGATTGCGGGTACGGGCAGATAAGGAAGCGAGCCAGGCGCGCGATTTTGTCGCCCGCTAAAAACGATGGCGATTCGCGCAGTTCGCCAGGTCCTTCGGTGGGCAAAATACGCCCACCTCAGGATGACAACCATGGGTAGAAAGGGGAACTTTCAGAATGGCGGATGCCACGCTGGAGCATAACGCTGTGCATGGCGCGCCCGCGAGTGCGCATGGATCGGCGGGAGAGTTTGAAGCGCCACTGTTTGGAGCGTATTCGAAAAAGGTCGGGATGTGGCTATTCCTGGCGTCAGACTCGCTGACGTTCGGAGCGCTGCTGTTTGCCTTCAGCTACAACCGGATCTATACCGCGTGGCCCACGCCGTTTCACGTGCAGAGCATCACGAATGCCACGATCATGACGGCGTGCCTGCTGTCGAGTTCCTTGACGATGGTGCTGGGAGTGTTCGCAGCCCAGCGCGGGGATCGGGCGTGGACGCGAAACTGGCTTCTGGCAACCATGGCGTTCGGCACGGCCTTCATCGTGCTGCACGGGATGGAATGGACGAAGCTGATCGGCGAAGGGCTGACGCTGCCAGGCTTTCCGAAGCCTGCGACCGCGGCGTCGGGTGAACTGGTGGAGATTTCGAAGAATGTGCCGCAGTTCGCGGCGACATTTTTCGGGCTCACGGCGATGCACATGCTGCACGTGACCATCGGCGTGATCTATCTGGGCGTGGTCGCGCTGCGAAAGTTGTTTTTGCCCATCCTGGGAGCGCTGTGGCTCGCAGGATTCCTGCTGATTCCTTCGGACAATGTTTTTCACTATGGCATTCATGCGCTGCTGATCGGGCTGGTAGTTGCGGCGGTGATTCTGTTCCTGAAGCCGAAGGATTATGACGCGCATGACGTGGAAGTGTCCGGGCTGTACTGGCACTTTGTCGATCTGGTGTGGATGTTCATCTTCCCGCTGGTGTATTTGATGTCGACGAGGATTTCGTAAGGAAGCGAGCCAAACGCGCGGTTTTTGCGTCGCAAAGAACGCGACGCTTCGCGCGGCTCGCTCGGGTCCTTCGGCCCGCAAAGAGCGCGGGCCTCAGGATGACAAGGCCTACAGGAGAATCGAATGCACGCTACGGCAGCTCACGATGACAGCAAGGGGCAGTATTTCTGGGTGTGGGGGGCATTGCTGGTTCTGACGGCGATCGAGGTCGTGCTGGCCTACAGACAGGTCTTTCAACCGGTGCGGATGCTGGAAATCCTGTTGGTGCTGTCGATTATCAAGTCGGCGCTGATCATCGGGTACTTCATGCATTTGAAGTTCGAGACGGCGATGATGCGCTGGATGTTGGTGATAGCCGTCACCGCATGCTTCATCATCATGTATTTCTTTTTCTTCCCGGATGCGGGGCGCATCTTGCCTCCGCCGAGCGGTCTTGGAGTGCAGTGAGGGTATGAGATACGCCCGCAGATCGTGGTTGCTCGTGCTCCTCTCAGCCGTGCTCTGGACCGCGCCGGCACTTGCCCAGGGCTGCGCCATGTGCCGGGCCACGGTGAAGTCCACTCCCAAGGAAGGTCAGCGGGCGATCAATCGGGCCATTCTGGTGATGCTGGTGCCGCCGCTGGGAATTATGTCACTGGGCTTTGGGTTTGCCATTCGTTACGGAAAGCAACGGGACAAGGAGAACGAGAAAGACGTCCCGCTAGTTTCGCTTTGATTTTCAATCCACGATTTTGATTCGATTCAGCAAGGGCTCCGGCATTGTAATAGCAGTCGATGCATCTACGACGGAGCGGCAGCGTCTGCGCTAGGGTTACGCGACTGCAGCATCGGCTTCCCTGTCGAGAGTGGAGCTTTCCGAAGCACCCGTGCGACGTAACAGTTCGAGCGCCCACCTTACTCTCGCAACCTCGACCGAAACGACATAAACCAGGAATCCTTCCTTCTGCAGTTGTGCTTCAAACCGTGCCGTGTGACTTTCTGTGAAACCCAACCCAGCCAGGGTTCGGGAGTTGCCGCACAGCGCCGGAGCGTCCCGAGCCACTCGCAACGCGCGAAGGAATGCTTGCGAGCGAATGAAGAAGCCGATCGACGGAATCAAAACCGCACCGAACTCGGAAAGCCAGCCAATCAGTGCTGCAGTAACGACGCTGGCTTCACGCTCCGCGTTCAGCAGGTTAGCACTGCGCACCATGGTTGCGATCGGATGGGTGGGCGCGAGCATGAGACAGATGTGCTGGTTTTCGAACCCCGCGGCGTTGAGTGTACGCACAACTTGGGCAACTTCGACGGCATCAGGGTAAACACCGTAGGCAGCGGCCGTGTGTTCCATTGTCCTTACACACTCCTTCTTCCCGTGTTCGCGCGATGACGGAACGAGACCGCGACGAACAGTACACACCACACGGAAGGTTTATGGGACCCAGAATCGTCGATTCTGCAAGCACAGCCGCTGCCAAATGGCGAAGTCGTTGGTTTGCTGGCGAATATCGTGATGGGATGACGACTAACTCTCAGCAGAACTGTCTGAGCGCCATGTAACTTTTTCCCATGCCCCACGCAACCGCCCAGCATGGACTGGCAATGTGCAAGAACTCCCTGGCACCAGTGACAAACTACGGGGACGCGGTTCACTCGGAGCCGTCTGACCGCATGTATCTGCAAGGGATCACAGCTCGGGCTTGATTGGCACGGGGCTTGCACAACCCGGGCTAGGAAAGACCAACTTATCCATCGGAGGTTCGTGATGATGAAGAATGTAGTAGTTCGTCTTGCAGCGGTACTAGTGTTTGCGGTCGGCTTGGCGGCTCTTAGCGCACAGGCTAGTGGGCAACAGGGGATGCGTGACTCCCAGCAACCAGGCGTGAGTCAGCAGCAAAACGACATGCAGACTCAGGATGCCAAGGCGTTTAGCGGCACGATCGTGAAAGAAAAAGGCAAGCTCGTGCTGAAAGACACCACGGCCAATGTCAGCTATCAACTCGACAACCAGGAAAAAGCGAAGGAGTTCATAGGCAAACAGGTTAAAGTGACGGGCAAGCTCGATCTGGAGACAAACCTGATTCACGTTGACAACATCGAGGTACTCTCGTAGACAATTCGGTTCTGCTGCCAACACGCGCCGCTATCGCCGCGCGCGGGGGGCTTCTCCTCTCGCCCTCCGCGCCTCGGGTTTCCGTTTTGGTTAGAGGGCCTCACTCTCCGATTCGGGAGCCTGTTCGTACAGACGTGGCGAGCTACGAGATGTAGCGAGCTACGCCTTACGATCCTGCGCGATCCCTTATAATAGAAAGATTCGGTAAGCCCTCTGGACCCCTCTGAGTGCCTGAGCTCTAGGGCCCGTGCGGCTATTCGGCCCTTATTCGATGTCCGCTACTCTAAGCCAGACGGAAAGCATTGTCGTGCGCGGCGCACGCGTGCATAACCTCAAGAACATTGATTTTGAGGTTCCCCACAACACATTGACGGTCGTGACCGGCGTGTCGGGGTCGGGCAAATCTTCGCTTGCTTTTGACACGATTTATGCCGAGGGGCAGCGGCGCTATGTGGAGTCCCTGTCGGCCTATGCGCGGCAGTTTCTGGAGCGTATTGAGAAGCCCGACGCCGACACGATTGACGGGATCGCGCCGGCGGTGGCAATCCGGCAGAAGAATACGACGCGGAATCCGCGGTCGACGGTGGCGACAGCGACTGAGATCTATGACTATCTGCGGCTGCTGTTTGCGCGCGTGGGGCGGACGTTTTGCGCGAACTGCGGACGCGAGGTGAAGAAGGATACGGTGGATGAGGTGGCGGACGCGATTCTGGCGCTGGGGCCGGAGACGCGGCTGCAGGTGCTGTTTCCGCTGCAACGGCCGGGTGACGGGGGCCAGGAGCCAACCGCCAAGACAGAGCGGAGTTCGAAGACGAAGAAATCCCAAATTCTGCCAAAGGCGCGCAGAAGTGGGGCACCCAGTGCAGCGATTAGCGATGCTGTGAAGACTCGGCTGTTTGATTTGCGGAAGGCGGGGTTCAACCGTCTTCATCAGAACGGGCAGGTGTACGAGTTCTCGACTCCCGAGTCTTTGATCGATATCGATTTCAATCAGCCTGTTTTCATGTTGGTGGATCGGCTGGTTGTTTCGGCGGAAGCGCGGACACGGATTGTGGATGCAGTGGAGACGGCTTATCGGGAATCGGGTGAGGTAATCTTTGAAATTCCCGGCGATGACGAAGAAGCGGGCAGGAGTCCTTTCGACTTGCGCTCAGGGCAGGTCCGCTCCACACAGACCTTGCGCTTTGCGCAGCGGTTTGAGTGCAAGCATTGCGGTATCCGGTATGAGGAGCCGGAGCCTCGGCTGTTTTCATTCAACAATCCATTTGGAGCGTGCCCGCGCTGCCAGGGATTTGGAAATACGATCGACTTTGATCTCGACCTGGTGATTCCCGACAAGGCGAAGACCCTGGCGGAAGGCGCGATTGAGCCCTGGACCAAGCCGAAGTACCGGCCTCTGTTCGCGGATCTGAAGCGCTATGCCAAGCAGGCTGGAATTCCGCTGGATATGGCCTGGATCGACATGGCGGAAGAGCATCGCAACCAGGTGCTCAATGGCGAGGGAAAGTTCCTGGGTGTGCGCGGATTCTTCGCTCACCTGGAGCGAAAGAAATACAAGCTGCACGTGCGCGTGTTTCTGAGCCGGTATCGGGGATATTCACTGTGTCCGGAATGCAACGGGTCACGGCTGCGGTTGGCGGCGCGGCAGGTGAAGATCAACGGGCGCAATTTGTGTGAAGTGTGTTCGCTGACGGTGGAAGATGCGCTGCGGTTCTTCGATCAGGTGCAGTTGAGTGCCGAAGAAGCGGAGATTGCCGATAGGTTGCTGCAGGAGATCCGCGAGCGCCTGCGGTTCTTGAATGAAGTTGGGCTGGAATATCTGACGCTGGACCGGCTGTCTTCTACGCTCTCCGGCGGCGAGGCACAGCGCATTCAGCTGGCGACGTCGTTGGGATCGCGCTTGGTGGGGACTCTTTATGTATTGGATGAGCCCTCGATCGGGCTGCATCCGCGGGATACGCACAAGCTGATCAAAATCCTGCAAGACCTGCGGGATTTGGGGAACACGATCCTGGTGGTCGAGCACGATCCTGACATCATGCGGGCGGCGGACCGCATTCTCGATCTGGGCCCGGGAGCTGGTGAGAATGGCGGGAAGCTGGTGGCCGAGGGAACCTATGACGAGATCGTGCACAATCCCGTATCGCTGACCGGGCGATATCTTTCGGAAGAGTTGCGCATTCAACCGCCGGTTACCCGGCGCAAACCGGGAGCGCAGCAGATCGCCATCAAGGGAGTGCGGGCCAACAATCTCAAAGGTGTCGACGTCCGTATTCCGCTCGGGATGCTGGTGGCGATCACCGGAGTGTCGGGCTCGGGAAAATCGACGCTGCTGCATCACGTGTTATATAGCGCGCTGTGCCAGGCGAAACAGCAATCGAGCAACGGAGCGACGGGGCCGGCGGCAACGTGGGACAGCCTCGAGGGCGATCGGTTTATTGATGAGGTCGTGCTGGTGGATCAATCGCCGATCGGGCGAACTCCGCGATCGAATCCGGTGACGTACATCAAGGCGTTCGATGCGATCCGGGAGCTGTTCGCTTCCCTGCCCGAGTCGAAGAAGCGCGGATTCAGCGCAGGACATTTTTCGTTCAACATTCCCGGTGGACGTTGCGAGATCTGCCAGGGAGACGGCACGGTCACGGTGGAGATGCAGTTCCTCGCGGATGTGGAACTGATTTGCGAGGAGTGCAAAGGCACGCGCTACAAACCGACGGTGCTCGAGGTGCGGTATCGCGGAAAGAACATTCATGAGGTGTTGAACCTGACGGTGAAAGAGGCGCTGAAGTTCTTTGCCGAGGCACCGAAGGTTACGGAGAAGTTGCGGTCTTTGGAAGAGGTCGGGCTGGGATATTTGCGGCTGGGGCAGTCGGCGACAACTCTCTCGGGCGGCGAGGCGCAGCGCATGAAGCTGGCGGCGCATCTGCAGCCTGCGACTCGAGACAATGGGAAAGGCGAGGGACGGGGCCGGCGACTGCTTTACATCTTTGATGAACCGACGACAGGACTGCATTTTGACGACGTCAGCAAACTCCTAGCGGCTTTTCGCCGTCTTATTGATGCAGGGGGATCGATTGTCGTCATCGAGCACAATCTGGAAGTCATCAAGACGGCGGATTGGGTCATCGATCTTGGCCCGGAGGGCGGCAATCGCGGCGGGAAGGTTGTGGGCGTGGGGCCTCCGGAGGCGATTGCCAAGCTCAAGGATTCTTACACGGGAAAGTATCTGGCGGGTATTCTGAACGGCAATGCGAACGCGCGTTCCAATGGTCGCAAATAGGCTGGGAGTCGCCGTAGTTGTGATCTGCGGGGCGGTGTGTGCGGCTCCCCTTGTGCCGTTCGCCGCGGCCTCGCAGACGTCTTCCCAAACCTCTACCTCCGCACAGGCTGAGCAAGCGCCAACTGGAAGTTCTTCCAGCAAACCTGGTCATCACGGCACGGTGCGACACACACGGGTGCGCGAGGATAATACTCCGCCGCCCGAGTTGGCACTGGCTGAGGATCTCATTCAAAAGAAAGACTACGCAGGTGCCGAGCCACTGCTGTGGAAAGTGGTGACGAGTGCTCCCGACAATTACGTTGGATGGTTTGATCTGGGATTCGTGGAAAACGGGCTCGGCAAGATGGATGAATCGATCGCGGCGTATCGCAAGTCGGTGGCGGCGAAACCGGATGTGTTCGAGTCGAACTTGAACCTGGGACTGCAGCTAGCCAAGGCCGGTCAGCCGGATGCAGAGCAGTTTCTGCGGGAGGCCACGGTACTGAAGCCGACCAGCAAAGTTGCGGAGGGACAGGCGCGCGCCTGGCTGTCGCTCGGTCACGTATTGGAGCGCAGCAAACCGGAAGAGGCGCTGGCGGCATATCGGCAGGCTGCGGCCCTTCAACCGAAGGATGAAGAGCCACATCTGGCAGCGGGACTTCTGCTGGAGAAGGAAAATAAGTTTGCTGACGCAGAACAGGAGTACAAGCAGGCGCTGGCGGTGAATCCCGTGTCGGATGCGCTGACCGGGTTGGCGAATATCGCGATGCGCGGGCGGCAGCTTCCGCAGGCGGCGGAATATTTGCGCAAGCTGGTTGCGGCCCATCCCGAGGACGGCTCGGCTCATATCCAACTGGGGCGCGTCCTGGCCGCTGAGAGCAAGTATGATGACGCCGCCGCTGAGTTGCAGGCTGGAGCGAAGCTGGCGCCGGGGGATGCCAGCGTGCAGAGGGACCTTGCGGATGTCTACGCGATGGCCGGCAAAAATGCGGAGGCGGAGGCTGCCTATCGCGGGCTGATTTCCGGGCATCCCAATGATGCGGAAGTTCATCATGGATTGGGGAAGGTGCTGCTGCACGAGAAGAAGTTTGCCGACGCTCAGCAGGAATTTCTGACGGCGGTGAAATTAAAACCCGACTTTGGGGCGGCGTATGGGGATCTGGCGTTCGCGGCCAGCGAGAATAAGAATTATGCGCTGACGCTGAAGGCGCTGGAGTTTCGCGCGAAGCTCATGCCGGAGGATGCCGGAACCTATTTTCTGCGGGCTTCGGCCTACGACAACCTGAAGGATTTCAAGGATGCGGCCGTGAATTATCATCTCTTCCTGAAGGTGGCGAACGGGAAGTATCCTGATCAGGAGTGGCAGGCGAAACACCGGCTGATTGCGATCGAACCGAAGAAGTGAGTATGAGGGCGCGGGGGTTCA
>Ga0209698_10005125_pt1 | contig 14255 bp, 9 predicted proteins | sample LitLauG_LLR_2012_FD_187203 | JGI IMG/M metagenome (GOLD analysis project Ga0209698, IMG submission 187203) | Freshwater sediment microbial communities from Pennsylvania, USA - Little Laurel Run_MetaG_LLR_2012 (SPAdes) (version 2) | ecosystem: Environmental > Aquatic > Freshwater > Creek >... | reverse complement strand
CCGAGCAGTTTTTTATCTTTACATCGCTTCGCATTTAAGCTATATAGCACTAAACTAGTTTTGATTCGCGAACCGGTGATCAGAACAATCTGGCCACTCGCGCTGGATCCGGCTCAGGAAGTCCACGTCATGGCGGGCAGTAAGGGCAACGGGACACCGGTTTACAAGAAAATTCAGAACGTGATTCGCAAGCGGATTCAGGCCTCGGAACTGAAACCGGGCGACCCGGTGGCCTCCGAGCGCGAACTAGCCAGGACCCACGGCGTGAGTCTGATGACGGCCCGCCACGCCCTCGCAGGCCTGCAGCGCGAAGGCGTGGTTGAACGGCGCCCTGGGGCGGGCACCTTTGTCGCTGCTCCAAAGATCCACTTCAATAAGCTGATGAGCTACACCGAGCAGATGTCCAGCCGCGGATTAAGCCCGCGTTCGCGGCTGCTCGTCGCAAAGATCATCGGGGACGAGCCGGAGATCGCTGCTCGGCTTCGCCTGCCTCCGACCAGTCGGGTGGTAAAGATTGAGCGCCTCCGCGAAACCAAGGATGAGCCGCTCGCCTTGGAGACTTGCTACCTGCCAGCCAGTGAATTTGCCGATCTAGTGCGTGCCCCACTGGGAAAGATTTCTTTGTTTGCGGCTTTGAACCACGACTATGGCGTGGAACTAGCCTATGCGGACGAGGAAGTCGACGCTACTCCGGCTGAGGCCAACGTCGCCGAGTTGCTGAACGTTCCCCGAGGAGTTCCGCTCTTGCGCATTCGCCAAATGATCTACTCGGCACAAGGTAAAGCGACGGTTTATGCAGTAGGTTTCTATCGATCGGAGTGCCACACTCTGTTCATCCGCCGTTTTCGCTAGCACTCACCAAAGTCATCTTGGAGAAGTTGACGACGGTAATTTTATGTCGGAGGGCGGCGAACTTCTCTGGTCATAGGGAGTGATGAACATCTGACGGTTGCCCTCCGAACTCTTCCCTGCTTCTTCCTCCTCATTCAATCGGGCAAAGATGGCCCGCTCCCTTTCCGCCTCGGCCGGCATCCGCGCCTTAGTGTAGGCGCGCGCCAGGTTGAAGTGCACCTCGGCATAGTTGGGCGCCAAACGGCTGGCAATCTCCAGTTCCTTGACGGCCGCCTCGGTCTTCCCAGTTTCCAGCAGAGCGCGCCCTAACAGTTCGTGGCCTCCAGGGGCGTTGGCATCGAGTTGTACGGCCCGTTCGGCATTGGACAGGGCATCCTCAGGATGTTCCGCCTTCAGAAAAATATCTGCCAGGCGCGTATAGGCCAGCGCATTTTCAGGCGCGAGCTTGATTTCCTCGCGCAACTGCGCTTCCGCCTCATCGTGTTGGGAGAGACTCTCCAAGGCCGAGCCGTACGCATAATGGAGATAGAGCGTGTTCGGAAAATCCTTCAGCATCTTTTGAAATTCCTGAAACGCCTCGTTGTAGCGCTCGGCGTATAAGAGCGCAGCGGTTTCTCCGGCAGCGCGCACCAACGCTCCGCGGGAGGGCTCCACTTGATCGGGCAATCGTGGGATACGCAGAAGTATCAGTCCAAGAACAGTTTTCGTTGTGTCCGTAAGCTGGTTTCGGTCAACTTCTGGAATCAACAGGTCTTTCGCTCCATCAAAATCACCACTCCAGGTTCGCAATTCAGCCAACCTTAGACTGGCGATTCTTTGCGCCTCCGGGGTTCCATGAAAGCCCAGTTCGCGGCCATGCTCCAGATGAAGGTAGGCATTCCTGTACTCTTTCGTTTCGAACTCGCATAAACCTAGGAACACCCAGGCTTCCGCCCGTTGCGCTTTGATTCCCAGGGAATTCTTCAGCGCAGAGATGCCATCTGTTGGGCGCCCCGCGATGTAAAAGAGTGTTCCCAATTGTGCCCAGCCCTCGTCCCACTCCGGTCGAAGTCGCAGGGCGTTCAGATAATCAGTAATGGCTTCTTCGGTATGGCCGGCCTGTCCGGCAGCGACGGCCTTGTGGCTCCATTCGTCAAACTCACCCGAGGGAATCCCATCTGCCTTCGTTTTGGGAGCGAAGCTGTCGATCGAAACGAAGTGATTGGCATAGGCAGCGGCAACTTTCGATTCCACATCTGGTTTCTCAGGCTCGAGTTTCTCGGCGGCCGCGGTTTTCTGCGCGGACGACTCCGTCTTGCCGAGTTCCGTCAGAGTCTTGGCAAGGATCCTAAGAGCGGTGCTTGACTGAGGCGCTAGCTCCACGGCGCGTTCTGCCAAGGGTAGGGCGTCCGCGGGCCGATGCGTCTTCAGAGCGATCGCAGCCATGCGCATGTAAGGCAAGGCGCTGTATGGCGTGACTCGGGTTTCTTCGCGGAGCTGTTTCTCTGCTTCGTCATAACGCGAGCTGAAATCCAACGCCGACCCATACGCATAATGAAGAAACGGTGTGTTCGGATAATCCTTCAGCATCTGCTGGAAAGTTTGGAATGCTTGTTCGAAATTTGACGTGACCAGAAGTTCCGCCGCTTCCGCGGCGTCGCCGATCAACGCATCCTTGCCAGGGTCGAGCTGATCGGGCAAGAGTGGGATCCTCAGCAGCGACATGGCCAGAGCGATCCTGGTCTGCTGCACCAGCGCTTCTTTCCCGAATTCAGACGACAGGAGGCCAAAGGCATCCTCAAATTCTCCATTTAAATTCAGCAGCAAGGCCAGGTGATAAGCGGCCGGCTTCTCCACATACGGAACTTCCGCGAAGCCAAGTTCCTGCGCCTGGCGCAAGTGGGTGAGCGAATTCTGGTAATCCTTGAGCTCGAATTCAGCCAGGCCCAGAGACGCCCATCCCGGCCCAAGCTTCGGGTTCGCGTCAGTGAGTCTTCTGAATTCTGGAATCGCTTCAGTAAAACGGCCTGCGTCGGCGTAAAGAGTCCCTAGGTACCACCAGCCCTCCGGCCAGTCGGGACGGATCCTGAGTGCTCCCTCATATAGTCGAATTGCATCATCGCTGTTGCCGGCCGCACGCGCAGCGCTGGCTTGCCGGGAGAGAGTATCGAAATCTTGTACTGCATCCTGTCCAAAGACCAGGAAGTACGGCCCCGCGGGCACCGCTACAAGAATCGCGAGAAGAAAACAAAAAGCAACAGTTCGAGCCTTCAGCATCAGCTATGCGCCCCAACAAATCGTAGCACCGGGAAACATTCAGCCAAAATAGAGTCTCACTCCCGATGGCAGTCGTATCGTTTTGAACCGGAGAACCATCGTCATATTTCGTCGTTCTGTTCCCAATCGCAACTGTGATAAAAACGAGTTTCGCATGCGCACGAAGCCAAGACTCTCGTTATCTCGCCGCCATTTTCTGTACGGAGTCTTGGGAAGCACAGCTCTGAGTAACTTCTCCCGATTCGCTCCAGCACTTCCAAACTCTGTTTATGCCTTTGAAGAGGTCCCTTCGTCCGCCAGCGGGATCACATGGGTCCACACCGCCGGGAAATCTCCCGAAAAATATTTCCCCGAAACCACGGGCGCCGGTTGCGCCTTTTTCGACTACGACAACGACGGATGGATGGACATCTACCTGGTTGACAGTGGCAAGGCGGACTTCTTCACTCCCTCATCGCCGCTCCGCAACGCGCTCTACCGAAACAACCGCGATGGCACCTTTACCGACGTCACCGAGAAAGCCGGCGTGCCTGGCAATGGCTATGGCATGGGCGTCACCGCTGGCGACTACGACGGCGACGGCTTTCAGGATCTCTATGTCACGCAGGTTGGGCGCAGCATTCTTTATCACAACAACGGGGATGGCACCTTCAGCGATGTAACCGAGAAGGCCGGCGTCGCCGCTCCGGGCTGGGCGTCAAGCGCGGTCTGGTTCGATTACGACAATGACGGCCGACTCGATCTCTATGTCGGACAGTTTGCGGAATTCAGCAAAGACAAGGTACTAACCTGCGGCACAGGAGATGGCAAGCGCCACTACTGTGATCCACGCCTCTCCGCGTCGCGGCCTAGCTGGTTGTTTCACAACAACGGAGATGGCACATTCACCGACGTCAGCAAAGAATCCGGAATTGCCGCCTCTCTGGGAAAAGCGTGGCAGGCTGTGGCCACCGACATAAATAATGATGGCTGGATGGACCTGTTCGTGGCCAACGACACAGTCGGCAACTTCCTCTTCGTCAACCGCGGCGGCGGCCGTTTTGAAGAGATCGGTATTCAGGCCGATGTTGCCTACAACACCGATGGTCGCACGCGATCAGGCATGGGCGCCGACTCCGCCGACTTCAACCAGGACGGCTGGATGGACCTGTTTCTCTCCGACCTGAATGCCGAAGTGTACTCCCTCTACCAAAACAAGCACGATGAGAGTTTCGCCGACGTCGCTGCATCCTGGGGCATCGCCAAGGCAACCCGTTCCATGAGCGGATGGGGCCTGAAGTTCTTCGACTACGACAACGACGGCGAACTCGATCTGATCATCGCCAACGGTTCCCCTGACGACCTCATCGAAGAAATTTATGATGCCTTCAAGTATCGCGAGCCTCTCCTGCTCTTCCGAAATAGTGGGAAGACCTTCACCGATGTGAGCCGCGAAAGCGGTCCGGTCTTTTCAAAACCTGTCTCCGGACGTGGTCTGGCCATAGGCGACTTCAACAACGACGGCGCGGTTGACGTGCTGGTTTCCGTCAACGATGGTGCCCCTCTTCTACTTCGCAACAACATTGGAAAAGAAAACCACTGGTTAGGAGTGCGGCTGGTCGGCAAGAAATGCAATCCTGATGCAGTAGGCGCCCACCTCACCTATCAATCCGGCGATTTGAAACGAAGCAGGATGAAGGTGGGCGGAGGTGGCTATCTTTCTTCCCACGATCCTAGAGTCGTCCTCGGAATCGGGAAGCGTAGCAAGATCGATTGGTTAGAAGTCAAATGGCCGCAGCCGAGCGGCACCGTAGAACGCTTCACCGACCTTCCGATCGATCGCTACATCACCATCGTCGAGGGCACGGGCAAGTGGAAATAAGCGGCCTCGATCGTTCCAAAGTTACCTAGCCGATCGATCGTGCGATGAATTCCGCGCCAACGACCGCCAGAGCAGCATCCTCGACAGACGACAACCCGCTCACCGCAACTGCTCCCACGACTTGCCCCTTGATTCGGACGGGAATCCCACCTCCCCAGCCAACGAATCGTGGGTCGCCGTAGTAGGAAATGTCATGCCCTCTCTCGGGATGTTTTACTTTCTCTCCAATTTCCTGAGTCGGTTTGCCCGTCCTGGCTGCGGTCCATGCCTTGTTGATTGAGACCACAATCGAGGGCAGAGGCACACCATCCATGCGAGCAAATGCGATCAGCTCCCCGTGCGAGTCAGCAATCGCGATCGCGACGGCCTTCTGTATCTCCTGGGCTCTTTCAAGGATTAGATCGACCGCCTGCTTAGCTTCAAAGTAACCAATCGTCACGACAGTTGGCATAACGCTAAGAAGTTCCCAGGACGAAGAGCGCCGGTGGCAGAATGCCGACAGGATACACGAAGACCGGATTCAGCAAAAATACCCATCCGGTCAGAAAGGAAACAGAATCCCTTTATCTTTCAGCTTCTCAAAACGAGCAGCAACAAAGCGATACAGTTGTGCCGGTCTCTGGCCGCCTCGGCGATACTCGGAGAGCGGTTTCAAGATTTTCAGGATCGACATCTTCCGTCGAAAGTTTCTCTTATCCAACTTCTTCCCCAGGATTGCCTCGTAGACTTCCTGCAGTTCGGTGAGAGTAAATTTCTCGCCGAGCAACTGGAAGCCGACAGTCGTGTACTCGAGCTTGTTCCGCAACCGTTCCAGGGCATAGCCGAGAATCGCAGGATGATCAAAAGCAAGGGTGGGAAGATCATCTGTCGAGTACCAGCCTGCTTCGGCTGCGTCGCTCCCGGCCTGTAGCGTGCGATCCGCAGAGATCAATGCGAAATATGCAACGGTGATCACACGCCCACGCGGATCTCGATCTGGCTTTCCAAAGGAGTAAAGTTGTTCCAGGTAGACATCCGACACACCAGTCTCTTCCTCGAGCTCTCGTAGCGCGGCTTGATGCAGGTCTTCGTTCTCATGAACAAAACCGCCGGGAATGGCGTATTGGCCGGCGAAGGGAGCGATGCGCCGCTTCACGAGAAGCACCTTGAGAACTCCCTCCTGAATGGTGAAGATTACGATATCAACTGTGACTTTCATCGGTGTTTCTAACCGACAACGAGACGAGCGCGTTGCTCGGCCGCCCGCACTGTCGCGATCGCTCCGGAATTGAATTCCAGGAAATCGGCCTGCACGCCGTCGCTGAATACGGCCCCTCCTGAGGGCATCAGTGATTCCAGCGCGAGTTCCTGTCCAGAGTCAAGCATGCCGGCTATGATGCTCGCTTGGGAGTGACGGCTCACGAATGGCTCGCGAACCACATAAATCAGCCGGCGATCTTCCCACGGCATTCTCACCGGCTTGACGGGAGTGCCTCCACAAAAACGAGCGACCCCCGATGCCATGTTAAACACAGAGGACAGCCAGCCGGTTGAACCTGCTCCAGTCGACACCAGAACGCCACTGGACGATTGAATCTCCGATTCGTTGCCACAGGTGATTCGGTAAAGCGCGGAGACGTGACTCCGCGCGCCAATAAAGAGATCGTTGAACGCGAGCAAGCGTTGGCCATCTTGCAGCTTGGTTTCGGCTAATGTGACTTCGCGAATCCTTGCCTTCACTTCTATCACGTTTGCGACGGCTGAACGCGCCTGATCCGGAAGAAAAGGCAGCAAAATGCCGTCGAACCTTCCTGGCTCTGGGTTCACGGCCACGATCGGCTGGCCTCCTACATATTTCGCGGTGTTCGCCACCAGCCCGTCCTGGCCCAGGGTTACCACCACATCCTCTTTTTGAAATTGGAAGCTCGGCACAAAGACCCGATCCACCAATTGCTGCGGCATTTCAAAGTCCAGGGACCGGCGGAGCACATCCAACGCAGATCGATACGCATCATCTTCGTGCTCGTAATCGGCAAAGTCACCACCGGCGTGCTCAATGTAGAACTTTGCCTGCGAGCGGGTGTTGAAGCGCTCCACCAGTTCCTGCAACCGGGTCTTGCGCGTTACGATGACTAGCTTCTTGTACATGTCTATTTTCCCGCGGTGCCGATCAAAGATCTGAGCAGATCTGGAGATACATTGAGCTCTCCGATCTTCTGCGCGTTCTCCGCCATCTCTTGAAAGGCGAGTGCGACCATGGCTTTCGGGTCGGCGTTCTTCCCGCCGAGCATCATCAACTTCTTCCAATCCAGATCGCGCAATGGCTTGAGCGTTTCTGTCAGCGTATACGCACGGCTGTCCGCGTCCTTGCGCTCGTTCTCCACCCGCCTGTCGATCAGTTGGGACCTCTGCTCCTCCACGGCTATATCGGCTGCCATCTGCGTTTCACGGATCTGACGCTTCTTCTCTTCGACGGCGATTTCGGTGTTGAGTTCGCTTTCTTTGATGAGCCGTTCCTGCTCCACGGCGGCATTGCGCCGGGCGTAAATCGCCTCGTCGGCGCGCCCTTGCAATGCTTCACGCGCCTCGGCCTCCAGAGCTCGGCCTGTTTCAGGAGTAGGTTTTATCCCGAGAATCGACAAGCTCAGGACTTCCACACCCAGACTTAAGACCGCCTGGGACTCGCGCAATTTGGCGAGCGCTTCTGCCACGATGGAATCAGAACGGACCAGCGCGTCCCGCAGTACTAACTTCTGCGTGATGGCGCGAGTCAGGGTTTGTAATGTGTGGACGAGTCGTTCCGCCAGCTTGCGCCGCGAGTCGGTCTGCGGATCTTCGGAGTTGTAAGCCCGGCCTTTTTCTACCGTGAAATCCAGCATTGAAGCCAGCCGCTTCGGATCCGACACTCGATACGTGAGTTGCCCTTGAATCGTAATGGCCTGGAAATCGGCCGTGGCCTCCTGGAAGACGAAAGGCACGTCCGCACTGGCCATCGGGATCGCAACAATCGTGGAGGTCGGCACGTAGTAAATAAAGGACAAACCTGCACCCTCGCGTTTGATCTTCCCGTGTTTGTACTGGAGAACATAGGTGGTTGGCGGTACCTTCATGAAGCTCAGCATCGGGAACCTCCTTTAGTGTCTTACAGACACTAATATAGTGTAGGCGTGACACTATGTCAAGTGATTTCTGGGGGCGCCGGAAGCCTCACAGAATCAGGCAGTTCGACCGTATCCTCGTTACCGCTAGAATGGTCGCGTGATCCGCTGGGTAGCAATCTCCTTATTGCTGATCGCGAACTACGGTTACGCTGGCGATCTGAATGCTGAATTGGCGCGGATCATGCGTGGGCGTTCGGGCACCGCGATCGTCGTGGATGTGGGATCAGGGCACTTGCTTGCCACCTATCATCCGGAGGTCGCGGCCCGCCGCGTGGCTCGGCCGGGTTCGGCCTTCAAGCCATTTACCTTGCTGGCCTTGTTGCAGTCGGGCAAGCTCAGCCCAGGGGAATCCCTCGCCTGCCGACGCACTCTGCGCGTGGGCAAGCACGACCTCTGCTGCTCGCATCCGCAGACAGGCCCACTACAGGCGGTCTCCGCCCTGGCGTACTCCTGCAATGACTTCTTCGCAACATTTGGATTGCGCTTGAGCGCGGCGGAACTGCAGGCCGCGTTTGAGAACGCTGGTTTTGCTTCCCCCAGCAGGTTCCTTCCGGAAGAGGCGGTGGGTTTCATTCACCTCGCGCGCACAGATGAGGAACGACAATTGCAAGCAGTCGGCGAGGGCGATATGAGAATCACGCCGCTGGAAATGCTTGCAGCGTATCGGGGGCTTGCGCTCCGTCGGACCGCGTCAAACGAGAAATCAGCGGACGAAACTGTGTTTGCAGGCCTCGAGCAGGCGACGACTTACGGGATGGCGCGCATGGCAGCGATCCCTGAAGTCAAAGTTGCCGGAAAGACTGGGACTCCCCGCTCAGACCAAGGCTCGTGGACGAACGGTTGGTTTGCCGGTTTCGCTCCCGCGGATAAGCCGGAAGTCGTGGTTGTGGTTTTTCTTGAACGTGGAACGGGGCCCAGCGATGCCGCTCCGCTCGCCGGCGACATCTTTCGCGCCTGGTACAGGGCCAAAAAGCCATGACGCGCCTGCTTCCCACGATGTTGCTGTTTGTGGTCAGTGTGTCGGCACAGGCACAGCAACGGTCAGTGCAGGTGCGCTTATTCTGGCAGCACCCGCCTGCGGAGATCCGGGTCGATCCGCAAACCGCATCCCTTGAAACCTGTAACACCTGCCCGCGAACCCCCTTGACAGTGCCGACCCAGATCACTGCAAAAGCATCGACAGTCCTGGCCAGTTCCACTTCCTCTGCAGTCGTTTTGCTCACGGGCCGCTTTCGCGTGAGCGGCAACGGATTCCCGCCATTCGCCGTTGCAAACGAGCTTCGCGTCCAGGCTCGCGATGACCGCCTGCTGCTCACCCTCAACATGTCGCTGGAGGAGTACGTAACAGCGGTACTGCAGGGGGAGAGCGCCGGCTTCAAGTCGGACGAAGCGCTGAAAGCCATGGCCGTTGCGGCGCGAACCTACGCAGTTCACTTCGGCTCACGCCACAAGCTCGAGGGCTTCGATTTCTGCGACACGACCCATTGCCAGGACCTGCGCCTCGGCAACGAATCTGCGCGATCACGAGCAGCGGTTGCAGCCACCGAGGGCGAGTTGCTCTGGTTCGAAGGCCGTCCCGCCGCGACTTATTATCACCGCAGTTGTGGCGGAGAGATTGAAGACGCAAACGCACTCGAACCGGCCTTGCATGCCGCATACCTCCGCCCGCACCACGACGACTACTGCGTTCGCACACCCGATGAGTGGCAAGCCGAAATCAGCAAGATCGATTTAGCCCGCGTTCTTGGGCGACCTGTCAGTACGGTGCGGGTGATGGCCAGGTCCGAGTCCGGCCGCGTCAAGAAGTTGCTCGTCGATGATCGGGAGATCAGTGCCACCGATTTTCGATTCGCGATCGGCAGAGGTTTGGGCTGGGACAAGCTCCGCAGCGATCTTTATCAAGAAGAAGACCGCGGTGATCGCATTGTCTTCCGCGGACGAGGCCAGGGACATGGCGTCGGACTCTGCCAGGCCGGCGCAGAAAGCATGGGCGAGCAGGGCCACACTTATCGTGAAATTCTCGCGTACTACTACCCCGGAACGGCGATCGGACTGAACGCACAGGGTCTGTCATGGGAAAAGCTACCGGGCGAGTCGCTCGACCTGATCAGCACGAACAGGAACGATGCGGCGACTCTACTTCCGTTAGCGGAACGCGCCCTGCACGATGCCATCGAACGCACCGGTTGGGACATCAAAACGCGCCCGCAAGTTAAGGTTTACCCCACGATTTTCATTTATCGAGATGCAACCGGCGAGCCCGGATGGGTCGCCGCCAGCACTCGCGGAAGCATCGTCCGACTTCAGCCGATTACTACATTGCAGCGGACACATTCTCTCGACTCAACGCTGCGCCACGAGTTCCTTCACATGCTGATCGAATCGCAAGCCCGCCCCGACACGCCCCTTTGGTCGCGGGAAGGCTTGGCAATCTATCTGACCAATCCCGCAGCGGCGATACCGCGCACGGTCGATGTTGTTGCACTCGAGAAACGGCTGCATTCACTCCGAACCGAAGAAGAGATGCGAACCGCGTATGGCGATTGCGCTGCGGCAGTGGCCGATGCCGTACAGAAGAACGGATTAAAAGCGGTCCTCGCCTCGCTAGGCGCACCCAGGAACTAAAAGCACTCGTGGAGAACGTCACACTTCGATCGACGGCTGCGCCAGAACCGGCGCCGTTTTAGATTCGGTCGTGATCGGCTCCTCACCACCGCTAGCCCGCATGATCGCCGCCGCAAGCACAACCCAAGCCGTCACCAGCAACATGTATCCCGCTCCGAGGCGGAGCGCCATGCTCCACTCCTGCGCACTCAGCGGAGCTGCCTTTCGTGGAACCATCCATGCCAAAGTAAAAGGCACGTACGCCCCGATCAGAAAGCAGACAACGTAAGCCAGCCAAAACCGCACCTCGCGAATCGGACGGTACGCCGCCGCAGTGATGAATCCACGAAAATTCTTCGTCGCCACCTGTGCTCCGACCGGCAAAAAAACAATGGGCCACACGATGAAATAGAGAATCCACACTGCCGCATGCGTCGCTGTGAACATGGTCCGAGGCGTGATCTGGCGACGCAGGAATGATGGCAACAGATGACGCACCCATCCCCCAAATTGCTCGTCATAGTCCCACAGTTGTCCGATGTACCAGAGCACGAGGCCGAATAACACTGCCCAGACTAGAAATGCGGGAATGCGACCAAGCACCCGGCGCAGCGAAGTTCGAAAACGACGCTCGGACGTTACTCCAAAATAATCAAAGGTTGCGCTGTGCAAGCACAAGGTCAGAAATGCAATCACCAGGGCGCCAACAACGGTCAACGCAAACTGCCAGCCCGTCTCCTCCGGGATGCGCGTCCAATAGAAGAACGCAATCATCATCAATGCGTTCATGACGACGTGTACGACCCATACGCGTTTGCTGTCGAGCACCGCGCTCAACGTATCGCGTTCGAAGCCTTGCACTCGGGAACTCATTGGACCTCCAGCGTCAGCGGATCGCTGGTCGCAAAATACGAAGGCTGATACATCGGCTCGACCTTGCCCGGACTCACCCGGAAGACGCCGGGATTGACTACCTTCAGCAGGTAAACATATTCCTGGGCACCGCGCGAGAAATAGGTCTGGAAGAACGCCGCGCGATCGTCATGGAACTCCCGCCGTGTAAACCACCAGTTCCACCAAGAGGGCTTCTCCGTCAGTTCATAGAGATTATCGTGCTCAATGAACTCGGTCCCGGCAGGAATCGGATCTTCCACCATCATGTATTTCCATTCCGAACCAGTCACGGTCAGCCGCACCGCGAGAGTATCGCCTGATTGCACCGGGCCGTTCAGCGGATCCAGTTTGTAGCGAATACGGTCGTTCTGCCGAACTGGCGACAGCTTGAAGTACTCGCGCGCCAGCGTCAAATTGAATGACCCGACATTCGTCAGCTTCTTCTCGTCAGAGTAATACTCGCCGCGCAGCGACCAGTACAGGCGGCCCTGCCCCTGCTTGCGGATGACCACTCGGTTGCTTTGACCAAGCTGATCGGGCCCAAGACGAATCGTCGCCGAACTTGGAGAAAGTGCATCCGCATCCATAAAGCGTTTCGTCAGCACCGGCTTGTCATTCACCAGCACTTCCACGGAATAGTCCGGCTTCAATTCGCCACTCTGTTTGAGAAAGTCGATCAGACCATACACCACGAATGCCGTTTGCTTCGTCGAATCCCACCAGTAACCTTCATCGCGGTGCGTCACCAGCCAGAACGCAGCCTTCGGCAACAAGGGACTGGCAGGATTCACCTTGCTCAGAAACTTTGCCGCGAATGCAGTTGCCTCCGGACTGGCGTCGGTTTCAAAGTCCAGCATCGGATCGCGCGTCAAGCTCCAATGCGCCGACTGATCATCGACGATCGCTCCCTTCTCGACGATCGCCGCCAAGTCGCTCACCCGCGGATCGTTCGCCAGGTTCATCGCCAGCCCCAGCATCGCCGCGCCATACGGTGTGAGATCGGAACGCTGCTCCCATACCGAATCGAGAATCTGCTTGTCGGTCATTCCACTCAAGGCCAGCGAGTACGCCATGTAAGCGCGCAAGTCGGCAATGATCCTTTTGTCGCCGTCAAACGCACGCCGCACCCACGCCTGTGCATTCGAGAGCCGCCCCTGATCCAAGTCATACCCAATGCTCTTTGCTTGACTCAACCCAGCCAACACATACGCGGACATAAAGACATGACTCTCATCGGTCTGCCACCAGCCCCAACCGCCATCATCGTGCTGAAAATCGTACAGGCGCTTGACTCCCGCATCGATTTTCTTCTTCAGCTCAGCCTCGTCCATCGCCGGCTTCAGCCCAAGTTGCTTGATCGCATCCCCGACAATGACGTCAGGCAAGAAGCTCGACATCGTTTGTTCCGTGCACCCATAGGGATACGAAGTCAGATACTCCAATGCGCCAAAGATGGCTCCCGCTGTGGAAGCGGAAAGGTCCACTTGCAACGAGCGCCCACTCGCTTCGCTACGGTCCGGAAACGCAATCTCCTGAGCCGCCTCACCGTTGACCTCACTGATCGAACCGGACCGCGGCATCGACATCTTTACGCCATACGGAATCACCGGCAGAGTGAGTTCCATCGCGTCGGACTCCTCATTCGTAAGCGCCTTGGCAAGAACGGTGCTCTGCAGCACATTTCCGGCTTTCACGCGCCAGTCCACTTTGACGTCGCCTCTGCTCGGCACGTTGACATCCCGCGTTGAGCCCTCGATCACGTCGAGGCCCTTCAGGTCCATCGACACGCGGGCAGTCTTCGCATTCGGCAAATAGTTGTGCACGATAGCGGAAATCGTGACCTGATCCCCCTGACGGAAGAAACGCGGCACCGCAATTCGCACCATCACGTTCTTGCGGACAATAACTTTTTCGACCGCCGTGCCGACTTTGCTGTCCGCTGTAATTCCGCGGGTGGTCGTTCGCCAGGTGGTCAGTGAATCTGGAAAATTGAACTTCACCGTCGCCTTGCCATCGGGCCCCGTCTTCACGTCGGCAACCCAGAACGCAGTGTCGGGGAATGCCTTCCGAATCTTCGGCTCAACTAAAGTTTCTGGCTTGATCTCGGCCAGCCACTTGTGGACTTTGACATCCGCAAGTTGCATCTGCTTCTTGCCAGCCTCGCCGTGGAAGTAGTAGTTGAGCGAACTGTCGGTTGTGACACGGTTAAACACGCGGCCATAGAAAAACTTCAGAATGTCAGTCGTGGCTTCGGGCCGGATTGCATAGATCGCCTCGTCCACAACACCAACGCTGAATTCAGCGCTCGCCGGCTTCCCCTCCGCATCGGTCGCCGCGATCGTGTAGCTCGCACCCTCCCCAGGCTGAAATTGCGCCTTCGAGGGCTGCAACTGCACCTTGAGTTTGAAGGCATCCGGCGGAACGTTAATGCTCTTCGAGCCTTGGTGGAGTTTGTTGTCTTTCAGGAACGCTGCGCTGATATAAAAATTCGGCGCGTTTTCCGTATGGATTGGTACCTCGACGGTGACCGGCCCGCCATTGCTGCGGACCACCTGCCGGTTCAAGAGTCCGATGCCCTCCGACGTAACCAGGATGCTCACCGGGTCCTTACCGGCCATGATCAAGACTTTCGCCGTATCCCCCGGCTT
>Ga0209698_10005124_pt1 | contig 14257 bp, 10 predicted proteins | sample LitLauG_LLR_2012_FD_187203 | JGI IMG/M metagenome (GOLD analysis project Ga0209698, IMG submission 187203) | Freshwater sediment microbial communities from Pennsylvania, USA - Little Laurel Run_MetaG_LLR_2012 (SPAdes) (version 2) | ecosystem: Environmental > Aquatic > Freshwater > Creek >... | reverse complement strand
CTGAAATCTGCTGTCGAGTTGCTGGCGACCGGCCAAGTCTCTGCTGCGCTCGACGTACTCCAACAACAGGGCCGCGTGAAGGAGATTCCCAACCAAGAAGAGCGAGTTCGGGCCATCGCCAAGAGCTACATCGAATCGCCCCAGAACACTCTTATCGTTTCACCGGACAATGCTTCCCGCCGCGAACTGAACCTCGCGGTTCGCCAGGAGTTGAAGGCCACGGGCGCCGTTGCCCCGGAAGATCGCAATTTCGGTGTGTTGGTTCAACGTCAGGACATGACAGGAGCCGAACGATCCTGGGCCAGCCACTATGGGATCGGCGACGTAGTTCGCTACACACGCGGCAGCAAAATCATCGGAATCGAAGCTGCCGCCTACGCATCGGTTGTCGCGATCAACCCATCCGCAAACGAACTCACGGTCAAGAAAGCGAACGGAGAGCTTGCCACCTACGATGCCCGCCGTCTTACAGGCGTCAGCGTTTACCAAGAGATAGAACGCGAGTTTTCCGTAGGCGACCGCATCCAGTTTACTGCTCCCGACAAATCACTCGGCGTGGCGAATCGCGACATGGCCGCCATCGAGGCGATCCACCCCGATGGTCGCCTGTCCGCCCGCCTCGACAACAATCGCCGGATCGAATTCAACCCCAACGAGCATCCTCATCTCGACCATGGCTACGCCGTTACCAGTCACAGCTCCCAGGGCCTTACCGCCGAACGCGTCCTCGTTCACGGCGATACCAGCGTCCACCCAGACCTGCTCAACTCCCGCTTCGCCTACGTTTCCATCTCGCGCGCAAGCCTCGACGCTAAGATCTATACCAATGACACTGCCGAACTTGGCCAAAGGTTGAGTGGCGAGGTTTCTAAGAGTTCTGCTATTGAGTTTTCTCACTCGACAGCTAACGCGATGGCAGATCTCAGTCTGGGGCAGGGTATTTGAGGCAAGACCCCATTAGTGTGTCGCAAAACGTCATTAGATATGATTAAGTAATGACATATTAAGACATGAGCTATGGCGAAACCTCTCCAGAAGATTATGCGGTACGTCGTCCAACACGGGATCGTTAGGCCCCGTGACATTGAAGCCATCGGCCTTCCACGGGAGTATCTCGTTCGTCTTCACCGCCAAGGCCGGCTCAGTCGGCCTGGACGCGGAATTTACACACTGCCCGACGCCAACGTAACGGAACGCCACTCTTACGCTGAAGTGGCGAAGCGGGTCCCGAAATCCGTTATTTGCCTGCTCTCGGCTCTCGCCTTCCACGAGATCACGACTCAGAGTCCCGCTTCGGTTTGGATTGCTCTCCCCAAAGGGGCAAGAACGCCTGCGCTCGATTCGCCCTCACTCAGGATCGTACGACTGTCCGGCCTATCATTAACTACGGGAATCCTGAACCATCAGATCGAGGGCGTCTCCGTCCGCGTATATTCAGCCGCCAAGACTGTCGCCGACTGTTTCAAGTTCAGGAACAAAATCGGACTCGATATCGCAATCGAAGCCCTAAAGGATTGCCTTCACCAAAAAAGGGCCAGCATCGCCGAAATCTACCGCTACGCCAAAATCTGCCGGGTTAGTAATGTCATTCGCCCTTATATGGAAGCGTTGTGATTGGGCTCTGACAATGCCGACGTCGAGATATTGCGTGTTTATCGGCAGGAGGCGCGGATGACTCCTGCAAAACGCCGTAGGCACAAAACCGACCGTGTATAGAATCAGGTGAAAATGGGTAAGAATGGATAGCCACATCGCCGAAGGCGTTAGCCAGCCGCTCCCAAATTCTCTGTTGGTTGGAGCGTTGCTGGACATGATTAACCCTTTACCGGAGGGTAACGAAGAGCATCTGACAGTCGAAGAATTGACGCGCAATGTATGCTACGCGCCGAAGCGGATCAACGTGATCCCCTAATTCGCGAATGTCTACGCGCTCTCGTTCATTGCGCTCTATATTGCGCGATTTCACGATGGCCTGGAGGCTTGTGTCTAGCTCGTCTATCTGTTCACGCAGATTGCGCTTTCCACGTTCAGCGATACGTCTTTGCAATGAACCGGCTATTTCTCCCGTCTCGGGAGCGCGGCCTTCCTTGGAAGGTTCGTCGGAGTAGAACCGCCATGTGCCACTAGGTTGTTGGAACGTCACATGATGACCTTGATCATCTGGGAGCGGTCCAATGAGGCTGGGATTAATCCTGAAACTCCGGTCCCATACCCGGCGCTGTGCGTAGTTGATGTTCAGGTCCATGGCGGTGTGGAAGCCTGGGGCCACATAAAAGACATCATTTCCTGCTTGCTCCAAGGACAGCAATGACTGATGCTGATCCGAAATCAGTTGAGGGCGAAGATGCATGCGGTAGAACGGGGGCTGGAAGTGCCCTTGCTTTGCTTCATTAGCATTCCCTCTCACCATCTGATGCACCAGCTTGAATTGCAGGAACAAAGGAATGCCGGGCCGGTCAAAGCGTACGTCATAGCCTATTCCCGGCTGGCCCTCTTCTATCAAAGAAGGGAAGACAGGTGCTGCCGTCAAGGGCATCCCCTGCCCCACAATCAAGTCTTCCGTCAGGCAGTAGCCGTAAGAGAACTCTGAAAACTGGCACTTATCCATAAAAGAATTTCACCGCGAGTCCGTTTCGGGGTTGCCCAGGAAACCCCATGATAGAGCGAACTATTCTTGAAGCGCAGCAGCAGGCAACTGTGCTCCCCGATCCGAGACAACCTCAAGGACAACGCGCTCGCGAAGTTTAAATTCAAAATCTTCAAGCTCAACCGTATATTTTTGCCTGCCGTCTTTCTCAACAATCTCCGCTTCTGGAATGTACTTGCCGATGGAGCGATCAAAACACTCGAGACTTTCCCAAATGCCGATGTTGATGAAGGTCGAGTAGAACGGATCGCCGACACTGAATGTATGGAACTGGGGCTGCGATGGACGCATATCGATTTTCGTGAGTATCTCGCGGTACAGGCCAGAATTTGGCCCGACACTCATCTGCTGCCATCGGGATTGGAATTTTTGCTCCATCCCGATCTTAATTAGCCAATGTACAAGAATAACGACCACGACACCTCCAGTCGGAGCTACGGAAAATTCGGATTATGGGACCACCTAACTTCCGATGACACCGAAAACATCTATTCCGCCTTGAGCCAGGTAGTACTGCGCACCAGCCAGGAGATTGGAAAGAGCTGCGGTACGCCCTTCCTTCAATACGCCCGGCTGGACAATATACATGTCAAATTGAACCTGCTGGCGCGCCTGTTGAGACAGAATGCGATTGGCCGATTCCTCGTCTCCCTTAACATAGCCCGTGACAACATTTAAAGTAGCGCGGTGGCGAAGACGTGCCAGCAGTTGATCAGGCCGGAGCCAAACGGACGATTTGACCGCCTGTCCGCATACGTCGTAAAGATCATCGACACGATTTCCCGGCTGCGGGCCGCCACTTGCCTTGCAATGAAACATCTTCACGCGTGGCCCCGCAGCGGTTTCCTCAAGTGATATGAAGTCAGACATTTCGCCGCTGCCGTCGTCGCAGAACACTACCGCTGCATCCGATCCGATCAAGCGTTCCTCTGTCCACTCAAAAATTGATCGACGGCCGTTCCCAGAGGGCTTTTCCTTGGTGATGTCCACTCCCGCCGCGGCCCAGTCGATGGTCTCGAAAGAGTCGTTGCCGAAGATCTCCAGCTCCGCTGGCAAGCGAAAGATGCTTGTGCCTTCTATAGCCGACAAATCAGAAGTGTAGAAACTCGGCAGTTCCTCGTTGAGATAGTCCTCCATCCATACATCTTCGTTGCCGCGGTGAACGACCATGTCAGGGCCATCCTCTAGGGCAGGCTGAAACAAATTGATGCCTTCGAGAGAGAACTCGCCGCGCCACTCTATTTCATCGTTTCTGATGGCGAAACTCACACCGCCTTCACGACTGTCTACAATCTCCAGGTCGAAGTCGAGAAGATTCTTCTCTGCGACTGTCCCGTCAGCGCGGTGATAGAGCACCGGCGGGGGATCGCGATAGACATCGGAGGCCCATGTCATCGCGATGACGCCTGCCGGAACGTGGATCAATTCTTCGCCCGGCGACAACAGATCGAGTCGTGATCCCGTAACGGCAATGCGTCTGCTTGCTATTTTCCGCGCCAGATTGTTACACCAATCCAGGAGTTCCGGAATCCGATCATAAGTATTGCTCCAAACCTTAGAAGCCGTACTCACTCCGATGGTGATTTCACTCCCGTCCTCGACTGCTTTGCCAAAACAGTGCCCGCGATCAAATAGTCTTCCGTCCGAGTCCTGTATCGCCTTGTCGGCGCTTGGTCCCGAGATGATGCGATAGGACTCGATCTGACCTAGTTTATGGCGCTTGCGCATCCCCACGTTGAAAAACTCGGCCCCCTCAAGATCATTAAGTACCCTGTTGATGATGCTGTTGGAAAGGACGCGCGCCCGGCCCGTGACTATCCTGCTGGCAAGGCGGGTGTACAGCTGTGCATGCCGGCGGGAAGAGCAAATGAAAAGCAGATTGGCTTCGCGATTGTGGTGGAAGATAAAGAGGTCATAAGCGACATTGGTGAATCGCTCGTCAGAAGACCAGGGAGAACGGACGGCCTCCCTCGTCAAGTAAACCGCCGCCCCGTGCGGATCGCTTACGCCCTTAAAGATGATCTGCAGCTTCTCGGGTAAATCCGGCTCGGCCGTGAGGTCCACGCCTTCCGGCGTCGCAAAAACCTTGACATGGAAATACGGCCTCACCGAATAAAGGGAAAAGTCGTCCATGTCGGGAGCCGCGTCAATCTGGAAGCTGTCCAACACCTCGCGCGTATGCACCTCGGCCTCGATCCGGCTGGCACCGAGATTCTGCACGATGTCCCGCCACACGGCGCGCGCCTCATAGAGCTGGCCGAGTTCCTCACTGCTGCTGGTTGGCTCGGCCAAGAACGTGGCGCCGCCGATATTTTGCTGTCCGGTCCGGGCGAACCTGCCAATGAACTGGAGGGTAATCGCGAGCGACTTATGGGGGCTGTGAACAGCTGCTATTTTTAGGTTCGGGAGGTTAAAGCCCTCACCAAACATGTTGACGCACACGATTCCGTCAAGCTCATTGGTCTTGAGCTTGGCAACGATACGCTTTACGTGAGCAAGGCTATGCTGACCATTGACAAACGCCAAACGGAGCCGGGTACTGCGCTCGTAAATTTCCTTAAGCTCCTTGGCTCTGGTAAGGGTATCCGCCCGCACCATCACTAAGTGTTCCAGCCCGGCGGCGCGGTCCGTACGGAATTTCGCCTCCGTTGCGGTCGCAATCGCTATGTCAATGGAAGCCGCAGCGCGGCGCTCGACTGGCTGGAACGTGATGTCCCCGAAAACATGATCCTGATACGCATGTCTCAGATCGTATGTGAAAACAAACTTGCCTTTTATTTCCTTCTCATCGCGGCGAAATGGCGTCGCGGTGAAAAGGACCTGCTTGGCATCGCCTAAGAGGTCCAGCAGTCGGCTCCAAGTCCGGGCGGGCGCATGGTGTGCTTCATCCACGAGCACGAGATCAAACAGGTCGGCGGGCGGGGCTGGTATTGCTCCGTCTCTCGGGCTTACGCTCGGGACTGTTGCAACGACCACGTCGTATTGCCGGAGATCCTCCCATGCGTCGTCGGAGCCGATCGTGCCTTCCGTAGCGAAGACTTTCGGGCCGGCAAGGTCGAGCGGCAAGGCCTCAATCTTTTTCAGGTCCACGAGGGCGCTAAAATTCTCGGCGATCTGTTCTCGCACCAGGCGGCTTGGGGTGAGAACGAGGACGCGCTCCGCTCGCAACAGAAACGCCACTGCCATGAGAACGGTTGTTTTGCCTGACCCCGTGGGCATGGTCACAATAGCAGGCTGTTTTGAATTAAAGAGGTGGGCGGAGACCGCATGTACAGCGGCAAGCTGGGCGCTGCGAAAGCCGGGAGGACGGCCATCGCTGATGGGAAATCTCAGGCTGCCGTAATTGGTGGAAAAATATCCCATATGACTCTAAGCGCATGCCTCTGCATTTTCCTAATTCTTGGCCACCGGCAGTCCAATCCATGCGCGGCTGACGGCTTCGGTAACGAATACGGCACTCTGCTTCCCCGTGCTATCGGCAGCTGTTTTGGCAATGTCCCGGACCTGGGCGCTGTTGAGGGTTCCGGTGCCGTTATATTCAGCCCAAGGCATCTGATAGGTTCTCCCATCGTCCGATGTAATCCGCCGGGAGAAGCCTTTCTGCTCCATTGCAGCATGGAGCTGGTCGTAATCCGCCCATTCGGCCTGATGAAGTTCGACGCGAACTGTGAAATTAGCCATAGAGAAATCTGCCTCCTCACTCAATTGGTTTTTGCACACATTTGTCACAAACCTACGCGCCGGGTTCGGTAGCCAGGTTGTCGTCCAAACTGAGCACCTTCTCGATGACCTTGAGCATCGCGTCACGGGTTTGGCGCGCGTTGCGCAGCGTAAAGACCTTCTCCCCGGTCCGCTTGGTTGAGGGCACCAGAATGCCGAGCTGCTCCCACGAGGGATTTTCGCGTGAGAAAAGATCAACTTCCCGCTCTTCCCCCCCCGCCCCGTGCTTGATGACAGCCGGGTGGCCCAGCTTCTCCAGATTGGAGAGATCCACGTCTCGTTCATGCATCTTGCGCGCTACTGCCACGTAGGCTGAAATGGCGAGCGCAGAATCGACGAGCAAGGTTTCGCGCACCTTCTTGCGGCGGGCAATGTCTAATTTGCCGAGCTCAGGTCGAACCTCTGCAAGCTTGTTCCAGAATCGGACTGCATAGTCCACGTCGGTCTTCAGAGCCTCTTCATCCTCTGGATTGCAGTCGCCCCAATAGGCCTCGAACGCCCCACTCAAGGTATTGAAAGCGCAGAGACGTGGGTTTTTCTTGCTCAGGCGGTCACGGATAGTGTCCACGTTGTCACGCAGGGATGGACATTGCTCGGCCAGCGCACCGGCAATCTTCGCGGCACCAATCCGGTGCAGCCATTTAGAACGGGTCGGGTCTGCTTTCTTTCCCTCCTGGTTCATCGCGTAAAAGATTCGGTTCTCCTCGCTCTCTGGTACGTTGTAAATCCTCACGCTCACCTTCCGGTCAAGCTTGAAGGAACTGCCTTTTGCAACGCTTTCTGCCGCCCTGAGGAGCGCCATGTGCCGGTGTCCTGAGTCCGGAATCGTCGCCGCGCCCGCACCGATTTTCAGGGACCTGGTTTCGTCGTTGTACTCAAGCGCCGTTTCATCCTTGCGGAAGTTCCAGCTCAGCTGGCCCAGGTACGCCTCACCTTTAATGAGCTGTTCAGCCCATCGATCTACCTTTTCGTCATCCATGATGCGTTTACCGGTGACGGAATCAATCCCGCGCTGGCGGTTATCGTCTACTTTCAGGAAACCGGTTTTGTACAGCTGCGAGATGTCATGGGCGGTCACAACCGCGTCATAGCAGGTATATGGCCCGTCCTCGGTACGAACAACATTTTCAATGGAAGTCTGCAATCCCATAAGTTTTCTCCACTTATATGTCGGTACGAGTATAGGTACGAGTACTAAAGTAACGAGTACGAGCATCACATACTCGTACCAAATCTGTCAAGTCTGCGTTTCTTGTGGGGAGAATTTGGGGACGCGGACCAAGACCGGCGATGCGGTTCTATCGTGCGGCTGGTGCCAAAGCTTCGTGGAGGACAGCTTCGAGCAAGCGGCGGGTTTCAGCCTCGGCGGTGGTGAGGTGCATTTCCAGCTGGTCGCACACGGCCATCAATGCAGCCACTTTGGCGACGATGCGGTCCTGTTCGGCGCGGGGCGGGATGGGGATTGGCAACTTGACCAGGATGCCCTGATTGATCTTAGGCATGGTGGCCTGCGCACCGCTGGCGTGCATGGAAAAATAACCGCGCGCGTAGGGAGCGATTGCGCAAAGATGCACGTAGGGAAGACTTACTTCCTCCGACAGACGAACCTTCATTATCAAGTCAGGATATAAGAACAGGCCCGGTTCACCGGTATAGTAGGCGGCCATCCCTACATACTCCCGCGTATTCCCCCTTTGAAATAGGAGGTCCCCGGAACGTAACCAAAACTCAGAGTTTTGGTGGATGACCGCGTCAACATGCTTAAAGAAGTGCGCGTTAAATGTACCCTTCGTTGTGGCAGTGAGAGTTATGGCTCTTGGAGCGTCGGGGCGCGAGGAAGGCTTCGGAGAGATGCCGTTTTGTGGACCAAACACAATGATGTCTTGCAGCGGTTTCCATTGCGAAGTCGATGGAAGATCGAACGGGAGATCGTCTTTTGACAAGCGAGATTCATCATTCTCTTGCGCTAGGGCGCGCGCTCCTAACAAGCCTACCCTCTCAGCCTCTATGCGGGTGAGAAGGTCGGAAACCGGCTCGTCCTTCGAATCCTGCGAAACGAGTCGTCCGCGGACGGCGAGGTTGAGAATGGTCTGGCGAAGCGGCTTGATCTGGTCAGGTCGGAGAAGGAGTCGTGGGAGATGACCTAGGTAGAAAGTGGCGTCTCGGCGAAAATCTTCCGGACCTGAGCCGTGGTTGAGATGGTAGTGGGTTGCCGCTGAAAGGCGATCGCGTCGAGCCTCTCGCTCATTTCGCGCTTCCTCTAGCTGATCGCACAAAGCCATCAATTCATCGACCTTCGCAACGATACGGTGCTGTTCGGGCAGTGGCGGGAGCGATAGCGGGAGGTTTTCCAGTTTGCCTTTGGTAATGTGTTGCAGCCCTACGCCGCCATGCGCTTTTGCGATCATCTCGTCTAAGCGGCCATTGATTGCGATTTGAAGGAAGCGGTCGTAGTAGGCGTCGCCAATCTGAATGCACCTAAAAATATGCTGATTCAAGGCGGCTCTGCCCCGCTTCCAGATGAATGCACCGAACGATGTTCCGGGCGTTCCCGACCAACTGATCAGGAAACACCCAGATTCGATGATGTGCCTTTGCTCGACGGATGACTCGTCACAATAGTTGAAGGGAGCATTTTCGTTGTTAAGGTTTTGAATTCGGACAATAGGCAATCCAGCAGGCAGCCAGTCCGTCGGCTTGAATGCTCGACCATTGATCATTTCTAAACATTCGCCGAGACGAATCCATTGCCAATTGTTTGGAAGCGAGTAGGGTTTTTCAACCTTCTGGATTTCTGTCGAAATTTTGTCGTTCGTGCTCTTTGTTTCCCTGTACAGGCGTTTCCATTCTTTCTTGATCCGGTGAAGGAGTTCGGAGGCCGGCTCATCGCTTGGGTCTTGCTCAACAAGCTTACCTCGCACGGAAAGGTCGATAATGAACTGCCGGAAATGGGAAACCGCTTCGGAAGCATCACTAATGCGGTTGAAATAGGCATCGAGCCGCGCCGGATTCATCGCAGCAGCGCCTCGGCCAAAATGGCCTTAAGCTGGTCCCGCAGAGAGGTGGCTTGGCTCTCGGCCTCGTCGAGCTTGACGAGCAGTTCCTCGGGATTCCCGTGGTTGTCTGCGATGGTGTGCGGATTCTTGAAGTCGAGATTATAGCCGCGCGCCTTTACCTCGTCGGCGGTGACCTTCCATGCAACCTCTGTTTCTACCCTACCCTTGCGTTTAGCCCCTCCCCACCAATCGACGCAGGGCTTTAGGTATTCGACGCGAATGGGCTTGGTCATCGAATAGGCTTTCTGCTCGTCAGGCACGCGGTGCTCGTAGAACCATATGTTCTTGGTTGGCGTGCCCTTCTCGAAAAACAGGAGGTTGGTGCCGATGCTGGCATAGGGTTTGAAAACGCTGTTGGGCAGGCGAACGATGGTGTGTAGGTTGCACTCCTCCATCAGGTGTTCCTTGAGCCGCGTCTTCACGCCTTCACCGAAGAGCGACCCATCAGGCAGCACCACAGCCGCGCGGCCTTCGGGTTTGAGGATACGGATGATGAGCGCGAGAAAGAGATCGGCGGTCTCGCGGGTCTGGAAGTGTTTGGGGAAGTTACTCTCGATACCGTCCTCTTCACGGCCGCCGAAAGGCGGATTGGTGAGAACGATGTCCACGCGGTCACTGGCGGTGTAGCTGATGTAGGGCCGCGCCAGGGTGTTGTCGTGGCGCACAAAGCTGGGGTTCTCTATGCCGTGTAGCAGCATATTGGTCACACAGAGCATGTGCGGGAGTTGCTTTTTCTCAACAGCCCGCAGGGCTTCCTGCATGCGCTGTTCATCCTCTACTTTCTTCACGTAACGCTCACGCATGTGGCTGATAGCGCAAGTGAGGAATCCGCCGGTACCGCAAGCAGGGTCCAGGAGGATTTCCGTGGGCCGGGGATCTATCCGATTCACCATGAATGCTGTAACAGCGCGAGGAGTGTAATACTCGCCCGCATTGCCGGCGCTCTGCAGGTCGTTGAGGACTTGCTCGTAAATATCGCCGAAATGCTGACGCTCAGCAAGATTATTAAAGTCAACCCCACTGATTTTGTTAACGACTTGGCGCATCAATTGACCCGACTTCATGTAGTTGTATGCGTCCTCGAACACATCGCGCACGACACGGCGGCGGTCTCCCTGCTTGCCCGCTACCGAGAGTTCCTTGAGCTTTGGGAAGAGTTGAGTATTAACGAATGTGAGGAGATCTTCCCCCGTGATGCCTTCAGGATCAGCTGCCCAGGCACGCCACCGAAGTTCCTTCGGGATGGGCGACCGATACTCATCCTGCATCAACTCCAGTTGCTGATCCTGGTCGTCAATGATTTTCAGGAAGAACATCCAGCATAGTTGCGAGATGCGCTGGGCATCGCCATCGACGCCTGAATCCTGGCGCATGATGTCTTGTATCGATTTGACGGTATTGCGAACGGACATTGCTTAAGCTTCTTTCTGGTAAAGGGCGGACTGGAGTTCCTGTACCGCGAACATGAAATCCGCGCGGGTCCCGAATTGCTTGATGAGCTGCATGGGCGTGCCCATCGTATCAAGCGGGGGGATCTGGAGAATCCGTGGGTCGCCAAGGTCCATGACGCCCTGATCCTGATATTTCTGCAACAGCACTTCGAGCACGGCGCGGGCCTGCGGACCGTATTTGGTGAAAACATCTCTTTTCCGGACGTTTTCTGCACGCTCGCGACGGGTGAGTGGTGGCTGGTCGAATGCCACATGGCAAATGAGGTCAAATGGGTCGAGGTCCCTGCCTACTTCATCAGCAATCGGCTCAAGAGAGAGGCCTTCGTTTTCGAGTTCTTCGACGATGGCCTGCTTGCGTTCGGCAGCTTTCCAGCGTTTGAGGAAATCATCCAGGCTGGCAAAGCGTTTCTTCAGGGCCTTCTTGGTAAAGTCTCGCAGCGTCTCGGTAACGAGCCTCCCCTGCTCATCGAGATATTCCACACGCTCGGCAACGATTGTGGCCCCTACCCCATCGACATAAATCTTACGTGGCGGCTCTTCGTTAATATTGATGTTGATGTCGGGCGGTTGATCGACAATCACCTCGTCATCTCCCGGCTGCGCCGGCAAGGGGTCGCCGTTCTCATCGACAGGTACGTCATCTGGGGGAATGATGGGATCATTCTGACCGGGCTCGTAAATCTGAACGGGCTCACCGTCGAAATCTGGATCGGCGAAATGATTGGTCGCACCCCGAAAATCAATCAGCGTGAAATAGAACTTCTTGGTGTCTTCATGGACGCGGGTTCCGCGCCCGACGATTTGTTTAAACTCGGTCATCGAGCCGACGGCACGGTCAAGAACGATGAGTCGGCAAGTCTGGGCGTCAACGCCGGTGGACAGCAGCCGCGAGGTGGTGACAAGGACGGGATACTTTGCTTCGGGGTCGATGAAATTTCCGAGCTGCGCCTGCCCCTCGGCGTCGCTCCCAGTGATTCGCATGACATAGCGGTGATTCTCGTCGCACAGGTCTTTGTTTTCGTTAATTAACGCCTGCCGCATCCGGGCTGCGTGTTCCTCATCCACGCAAAACACGATGGTCTTCTGGAAACGATCACGGCTTTCTTTCAGGAAGTCGGACACTTTCTTGGCGACAAGCTTGGTGCGATCGTCAATGACGAGGGTGCGGTCAAAATCCTTGGTGTTGTAGATGCGGTCTTCGATTTCGTTGCCATCGCGGTCGACGTCGCCCCTCTCCGGCCGGTAGCCGTGGACATCGACATCGATATGGACCTTGATCACTTTGTACGGGGCCAGGAAGCCGTCCTCGATGCCTTGCCTCAGTGAGTAGGTGTAAACCGGCGGCCCGAAATAATGAATGTTGGAGACGTACTTGGTTTCCTTTGGTGTTGCGGTGAGGCCGATCTGTGTAGCGGCGGAGAAATATTCGAGGATTTCTTTCCAGGCGGCATCGTCGGCGGCGCTGCCACGGTGACACTCGTCGATGACGATCAGGTCAAAAAAGCCGGGCGAGAATTCCCGGAAGAGTTTCTGGCGTTCCTCCGGCCCGGTGATGGCTTGATAAAGACCAAGGTAAACTTCATAGGCTGTGTCGATGCGGCGCTTTTTATCGAGTGCGGTCGTGAGTTCAACCTCGGCCCCGTCTGCGCGCTCGATGGTTTTCGATCCCGTGCTGAGCTTGGCCATGGCCGCGCCGAACGGCCTGAAATCATTGACCATCGTCTGATCCACGAGAACGTTGCGGTCAGCTAGAAACAGAATGCGCTTCTTGCGCCCGGCTTTCCATAGCCTCCAGATAATCTGAAACGCGGTGTAGGTCTTGCCGGTGCCGGTGGCCATAACAAGGAGAATCCGGTTCTGGCCTTTCGCAATGGCTTCGACCGCCGCGTTGATCGCGTTCATCTGGTAGTAGCGTGGTCCCTTGCCGCTGCCGTCTTCAAAGTAATCCTGCAGGACGATGGCTTCCTCGTCGGACGTGAGTCCTTTCCAGGCGCGGTATTTGGACCAGAGTTCTTTGGGCGATGGAAAGGCATCAAGCGAGAGCGTGGCTTCTTTTTCCATGCTCGTCCCGGTGCGGTCATGAAAGACAAAGCCGTCGCCGTTGGAGGAGAACACGAACGGGATATTGAGTGTCGCCGCATAGTCGAGCGCCTGCTGCATCCCGGAGCCGACGCTGTGGTTATTGTCCTTGGCCTCGATGATGGCAATCGGGATATTGGGTTTGTAGTAAAGGATGTAGTCGGCGCGCTTGGCTTTGCCGCGGGTAACGAGCTTGCCCCTGACGATGATGCGGCCTTTGGTGAAGTTGACCTCTTCGCGGATCTGCATCATCCCGTCCCAGCCCGCGCGTTTCACCGCGGGGCCAATGAACTTGGAGCAGATGTCGCGTTCGCTCAGGTCTTTCTTATTCATGCGGTTATTTGTTTATTTCATGCTCAAGCGCCGTCAGCGTTTCCATGATCCAGTCGAATTTGGGAGCATCCTCGAATAACATGACAGCCATATTCCGGTAGTCCCGTTCCAACGCCGCAATCCGGTTCTCGACCGGCGAAAGCCGGAAGCTTCCGGGACGCGCAAGATCGTAGCGAGCCCAGGCGGAAGGATAGAACGTCTCCTTATGTCTCACAACTTGCGTTAGCAGGTCCTTGTCGGCCAGAGCGTCCGCTCGGATCGGCCCTTGGGCCAGCATCGCAACGTCATAGTAATGACGAGAATAGCGGTCGAGGATCGGTTTCTCTGGCGGGCGGTAGTATTCTGCATGAAGAATTGTTGCTTTCTCCCAAAAGGTTCGCTTGGCGAGTAAGGCGACGACCGCAACGTCTCCATCGACAACAACATTCGGGAATTCTTCGGCGGCGAATGAACGGATCGTAAAGCGATCATGTGGCACAAATTCCGCGTGCGTTCCCAACTCAAGCACGACCTGGGGAGAAACGTAATCAAGATTCTTCGTGATTGCAGTTGGGTAACGAAACTGAACCACGTTAGGGTCCTGTTCACTAGCATGAAGACTCCATGCGTCCGTCGCTCCGAGAATTTCTCCGCAACGTGCTTTAAGCACATCCAGAAATTCACTTCCGATATACCGCCGGCATTCCGCCATCATGTCGTCAAGGATGCCTGCCCGCTTCGTCTTTGAGATACCCTCCTGTCGCGGGTCACGTTCTCCTTTGAAACCTAATGCCACGTAGTCCACAGCAAGGTCTATATCCTCGGAGAACCGGTTAATTGCGTGGAATATCTTCGACAGCGATGTGCCGCCCTTGAAGAGGAGTCGTCCGGTAAGAGCGTCGATTGAGAAAAGCTGCTTCAGCATCCAGCAGACCCAGAAGTCTTTTTCAATGATGGCTTCGGGCAAGACTTTGCGCTCCGCTGTTTCCGTG
>Ga0209698_10005123_pt1 | contig 14264 bp, 13 predicted proteins | sample LitLauG_LLR_2012_FD_187203 | JGI IMG/M metagenome (GOLD analysis project Ga0209698, IMG submission 187203) | Freshwater sediment microbial communities from Pennsylvania, USA - Little Laurel Run_MetaG_LLR_2012 (SPAdes) (version 2) | ecosystem: Environmental > Aquatic > Freshwater > Creek >... | reverse complement strand
TTGGCCCTTGTTCCGCGACTCCACTTCCTCGATCGCCTGGGCGACCAAGTCAAAACAGTTGTATTCCATCAGTACTCGTCTTCTGGCTTCCGTGACTGCTTCGAGATTGAACTTTTCAGGGTGAGAGATCAGTCCGTCTATTTGTGCGATCGACGTTTCGACATCGGCAATATCGATCTTCAGCATGGATTCCGCTGGAAACAGTTCCGAAGCGTTCGGCGCGCCGTGATAAATGGGCATAGTGTGGCCCAGGTACACGTCGCTGAGTTTCTCCGTCACATAATTGACGTAGACGGAATTCTCGATCGCAATGCTGAACATATATGGGTCGATCGCCTGCCTTTTGTCCAAGATCGGACGACAGTCGAATCCATAGATGTCGATCTTGTCGCCAAAGTGATTCGCCACTTTGCCGACAAAGTCCATACGCAGTTTGTGCCCTGGAAGAAAAGTCTTGCCGCTCACGATCATGGACAAGATGCGAGTCTTCGGGGTGGGTTGGTTTTCGATGAGATCTTCCAGGGAGAGGAACCCGGTTGGATGGAGGTAATGTCCCACATCGGCGCGCATCTCGACCCTGACTCCGTACAACCAGGGAAGGCAGGTTGGAGCCACGATTTGGGGGATCGCCTCAATATTCTTGAACGAAATTGGTGTGAGGATTGCCGAACACCGCTTGAGTTGATTCCTTGTAGGAAGGTAGAAGTCGGGCGTTTCGTTTTGAATGTAGAGGATTTTCTTCCTCGCGAGCGAACCGAGGTCAGGCATTGGAGAGCCAACCACCTGCCAGTCCGCGTCGAGGTTATCCGTAAAGAACTGAATACTGCGACACTTTCCATTGCATCCGAAAGTCTGCCTGAAGGTGGGGAATCTGCTTGCCTGATAAATATTGGCGCTGATCATCGAGTTCCTCGAAATGCATTCTAGCAAGTAGGATCCTACGCGGGTCTGCCATGCAGGCTACTGTGGTTCCTGGCGGCGGAGGCAGGGGGTAGAGGCTAGTTGTCGGTTGTCAGTTCGCCTTTTGCGGCGACTTAAGGGCTATGGTTTTCCGACCTACTGCGATGAAGCTGCGGAAGGATGGGACACCCAGCTTTTTATCGAGGGGAAGTGCTAGATTTCGATACGGGGGACACGGGCGGCGATGCGGGTGAAGACTTCCCAGGGAATCGTCTCCGAGGCGTCGGCGTGATCGAAAGCAGAAATCGATTCATCTCCCTGCTTGCCGAGAATCACGACTTGATCGCCGGCCTGGACGCCCGGGATTTCGGTGACGTCGAGGACTGCGTGATCCATGCTGATGCGGCCGACCAGGGGAGCACGCTCTCCGCGGACCAGGAGGCTGAAGCGGTTGCCGAGATGGCGGTCGAGGCCGTCAGCATAGCCTGCGGCAACCAGCGCGAGACACATCGGCTCGGTGGCCACAAAGGTTCCGTTGTACCCGACCACTTCGCCGGCCGGAATTTTGCGGAGGCTGATGACCGCGGTCTTCCAGGTGAGCACCGGCAGCAACCGGCGGCGAGCGGAGTCGAGGGAGGCGGGCTCGTCAGTATCGGCGGGCGGCCCGAAAGCGGGGTCGAAGCGCGGCATGACTCCATAAAGGGCAATGCCCGGACGAATCATCGCTTTCATGCCGTGCCGGGCCGCCAAGGCGACGATTGTGCCACACATGCCGCCAACCAAGGTGGGAGAACTGCCTACGCTGAGCCAATCCGGATAGAGGCCCGCAGCCTCAACTTTGCCGAGCGCCTGCTGCAATCGGGCAAGCTGCTGCTGTGTAACTTGTCCGTCGGATTCGTCGGCGGCAAGGAGGTGGGTCATTACGCCCTCGAGCTTGAGCGGAGACCCTGGCTCAAACCGCGGCAGCACAGCGGCGAGACTATCGAGGCTCGCGCCCTGTCGACTCATACCGGTATCGATTTCGAGATGAACGGGTAACGAACCCGCATGGAGACCCGCGGCGCGCGCTGCCGACTCAAGATCGTCGAGTTGCGCGGGCTCCCAGACGACGGGGGTGAGCCCGTGCTCGACCACTGCCGCGCCCTGACCGGAGAAGACGCCGGCCATGACCATGATCCGTGCACCGGGACAGAGAGATCGCGCGAAAACTCCTTCTTCAACGCTGGTGACGCCCAGCCACTTTCCCCCCGCGCGCACGACGGCCGGGGCACAAAGGGCGAGCGAGTGGCCATAGGCGTCGGCCTTGACGACAGCCAGAAGCTCAACCTCAGGAGCGGCGAGGCTCTCAAGAAAGCGATAGTTGTCTTCAAGGGATCGGGTACTGATTTCAACCCAGCAGGGGCGCGTATTCATCTTGATGTCCTGGAGCCAGTTTATCGCGAGCAACCCGGACGGCTCATCGCAGCAAGGCGAATGCAACGACGGTTTCTGGTTGCGCAGGGATTGCCTGGAGCAAGTTCCCTTCGAGTTCGTGTGGGATGGGCATTTCGCAGGCGGCGATCTCGTTGGCGGTTGCTCCCGCGAAACATAGCTCGCAGTGGGCGAGGGCCTTGGCGGCGTTAGTGTCGGCTTCGGGTCCTGCGTCCACCTGGACGGGTGGACCGAAGACGCGGCAGGTCATGGGACGCCATTCGTACACGTCGCAGTGTCCGGTGGATGGGTTGAGAGCCGGACATGCGGCATCGTTGGCATAATCTTCGAACCGGGCGCGGTCGGCATCGGTGTCGCCCAGGCGGCCTGTTTGCGGATCGCCGGGAAAGCCAGGCCCGTGCTCGCATATCCATTCTGTTGCGCGGCGCTCAATCTCCGCAGCCATTGAGGGACTTTCGCCGCGCAGGGTTTCCATGCCGGCGGCCAGGCGCAGGGCGTCAAGCTGATTGATGGCGAATGCGCCGTAGCAGCATTGCGTGCAGCCGGGCCGGCAGACCAGCCAGGCGCCGGCGCGATGCGCCACATCGGCGAGTGCCGCGTCAACGATTTGCACGAGGACTTGATCGCCTGCGGGAAGGGCCATGCCGCCAAGGATACCGGATCCAGTTGTTCTTCGCCTCGCCTGCGCGCTAATCTGTCCGCGGAGGATCCCATGACTGACGCCAGGAGCACCGTTATTCCCGGTCATCGTTACCGCAACGCGCCGGCGGCAATCGAGTGGCTGCAAAATGTCTTTGGCTTCGAACGCCACGCGGTGTATGAGGGCGAAAACGGAACCATTGCCCACGCCGAATTGACACTGGGAGGCGGGATGATCATGCTTGGCTCCTGCAAGGACGATGAGTATGGCCGCGGTTTCAGGTCTCCGCATGAACTCGGCGGGATCGAGACGCGTAGTACGTACATCGTGGTTACGGACGCCGATGCGGTTTATGCGCGAGCCATGGCTGCCGGCGCTGAGATTGTCCGGCCACTGCAGGATACGCCCTACGGCAGCAGGGAGTTTGGAGTGAGGGACCCGGAAGGCCACACGTGGAGCGCGGGGACTTACGATCCTTGGGCATCGCAGACGTAGAACTTCCGGCAGGGCAATCGCGTAGACAGGGATCGTGATTCGTGCCGTCCCTCCGGGGCTGTGCATCTAAATTGACATGCACTCCCAGGGGTGCGTCCGCCACCGCGGACTTCCCCTGGGCTATTTTCGGCTCCTCCCTCCGGGAGGAATTTGCGTCTTTCGGTCGGTTCGGAGGATTGAGCAGGCTGCTTGAATGAGCCGAGGGACGTTCAAGCGATTACCCTGCAGTCTCGGCTGCTCGCTTACTCCAGCGAATGCCCATGCGCTATAGTCGTTGGGTAGTTCCTGTGAGGTCCCCGTGAGGTTGATTCAATTGCTGCTTCCCCTTGTGATGTTGTCTGCCGTTGTGCCTGCAGGCGTTGCTCAACGCGGCCGGTTGCTGGTTGCCCAGAAGGGCGATACGAGCCTGGCCATTGTCGATCCCGTTGCCGGGGCCGTGGTTGCTTCAGTGGATGAAGGCGGAATCACAGGCCATGAAGTTGCAGGGTCGCCGGACGGCAAGCTGGCAATTGTGCCGATTTATGGGAACTCCGGCGTTGGCAAGCCGGGAACCGACGGGAAGAATATTGTGGTCGTCGATGTTGCTTCAAGAAAGATTGTGGGCAATATCGAGTTCGACCACGGCGTGCGGCCGCACTGCCCGGTGTTTGGACCGAAGGATGGAATGCTCTATGTGACAACCGAGATTGACCACACGATTACCGTGATCGATCCCAAGACGTGGAAGGTTGTTGGAACGATTCCGACGGGACAGCCGGAGAGCCACATGCTGACGATTGCGCACAATGGGCTGCGCGGCTACACGGCGAACGTTGGACCGGGAACGGTTTCAGTGCTGGATATGAAGGCGCGGAAGACGCTCGCGGTGATTCCCATTTCTGGTTCGACGCAGCGGATTACGATTTCGAACGACGATCGCTGGGTGTTTACCGCGGACCAAACCAAGCCGCAGATGGCGGTAATCGATACCGCGACCAACACGGTGAAGACGTGGGTGCCGCTGAGCGGGCTCGGCTACGGCGCCGCGGTGACCAAGGACGGCCACTGGCTGTTGATGCCGATTCCTGCGAAGAATGTTGTGGACGTTGTGGATCTCGCGAGCATGAAAGTGGCGCATACGGTGGCCGTGGGCGCGAATCCGCAAGAGGTGCTAGCGGGGCCCGGCGGCGGGTTGGCCTATGTCTCGTGCATGGGCGCGAATCGGGTGGACGAGATTGACCTGGCAACGTGGAAGGTGTCGCGGTCGATCGCTACCGGCAAAGGTACCGATGGACTGGGCTGGGCTGCGGGAGACTGATTACGCGGTGATGCGATGAGGCGGGACTGGAATACTCTGGCGCAATCGCCGCTGCCCGCCGCTTTTGTTCTTCTCCTTGCATTTGGCATCGGTGTGGCGCGCGGGCAGACTCGGGCGACACGGGAGATTGCTCCGGGGGTGTGGTTTCTGCTCGGCGACGCGGCGAAGGGCTATAGCAACACAGCGGTCATCGAGATGCAGGACTACCTAATTGTGGTGGATGCCAATTATCCAGCACGGGCTCGCGAGCTGATCGCGGAAGTGAAGCAGCTTTCTCCCAAGCCGGTGCGATATGTGTTCGATACGCATGCGCACGGCGATCACACGTATGGAAACTCGGTGTGGACGGCGGCGGGGGCAACGACACTTGCCTACTACAAGATTCTTGACGAGATGAATCGCTACGAGCCGGCACGCTGGCAGGCGGCAGAGGCGAAGCGCGCGGATGTGCGGGACTTGCACCGGGAGAATGTAGAGCGCCCGTTGAAGACCTTCCGCAAGAGCCCCTTTGTGTTGAGGGACGCTACGCGCGAAGTGAACTTCTTGTTTCTCGGCTGGGGACACACTCCAGCGGACGGGTATGTGTGGCTGCCGAAGGAGCGGGTTCTCTGCACTGGCGATGCCGCCGTGAATGGGCCGCGGAACAAGCTGTGGGATGCGAATCTTGGCAACTGGCCGCGGGTGCTGGAGAAGGCGATTCAATTGCACCCGTTGAATGTGTTGCCCGGACACGGCGATGCGGGTGGAATTGAGATTCTTGAAGGACAGCGGCAGTTTCTACTCGACTTATATAGTGCGGTGAGGCGCCAGGTGGATGATGGAAAGACGCTTGCGGAGATTCATGTGGAGTTGCCGGAGCGAGACCGGAATTGGGTGCCGAAAGACTTGGCGTTCGATATAGAGGCGAATTATACGGAAATCACGCAACACAGGCCGGAGGGGGCTGTGACGCATGTTTGGAAGTGAGAAACGCAGCTTCCAGCTACTAACTTCCAGCCGCTAGCTCTTCGGCTCGCTGCGCTTTGCGCTTACCAGAGACCGACAATGAGCAGGATTGCGTAGATTGAGGAGAGGGCCAGGGCCCGCTGGCCTACGGACTTGAGCGGAAGCTGGAGAGCTTCAGCGTTTCGTTGCCGATGGAGATCGTACGCGTAGCCCGCGATAGCCACGAGCAGGGCCAGTGCAATCCATCCACGCCTGAAGGCGATGGCAATCGCTGCGGCAACAGCAAGACCAACCAGTGAGATTTGAGCGGCGCGGCGGTAGTTTTCGCGGGCGGGTGCGTTGGAGCGAAGTGCGATGCGGGCGTCGAGGCGAGAGTGCACTACCAGAATTCCGGCGGTGGCTTGGATCGCAAGCAGGATCCACAACCACCAGCACCATGGGGCGATGGACCCGGAAGCCGAAAGAGAAGTGGCTATGGAGCTGGATGTGAGAGCGAATGCGCTGGCGATCTGAAAGAGCGTGGAGCGCTGACGGTTTTTTACATTCATGGCGATGGCCAGCGCGGAGAAGGCGGCAACGCCGAGGCCCATGGGGAAGATCGCGGTGAGGGGCCAGGCGGCGAGAAGCACAAGTCCGCTGAGGGTGAGGAGGACGGTCCAGCCGGCGAACCAGCGGATGGCGGCACCGGTCTCCTCATGCCACTGCTTCCAGACGAATCGTTGACGTGCGAGGACGACCATGGGGTCTTTGGCGGCGAGGGCGGCGAAGGCGGCGGTGAGGGTGGCGAGCTCACTCCAGCGCCAGGCTCGGGAAAGAATCGCGGCGCAGACGATGGGGGTGAAGAGCATCGCCGTGGCTCCGTGCTCGCGGGGAAGGAACCAGGTGCTCTGTTTCGATTGGCGGGCGTTGCTGATGACTACCGATTCTGCTGCCATTGGGTCTCCGATGTGGCGCATGACACTGGAAACTTTCGCACAAGGAGGCCGAATGTGCTGTGACTTAAGTCCTATTGCGGGAGGTTTTCGGCCGGGTAGTGTAAAGCACAGAAGGATGCCATGTTGACTTTATCCCCATCTCCAGGTGAGGTTTCAGCAAGCGAAAACGCAACGGCCAAACAGGCCAAACAGAAGAAGATACTGGTGCGCAGAGTTTCGCCGGATCGCTCACAAGGAATTCGGCGGGCTGTGCAGCTCGCCTTTCTTGTTTTGAATGCGGTGATTGGCGTGCAGTTTATTCTGTGGGTCCGGTACTTTGAGAGTGGGGGCACGGCGCGTTATTTTGAGAGGCCCGCGGGCGTGGACGGCTGGTTGCCGATCGCGGGGTTGATGAATCTAAGGTATTTCCTGGTGGTGGGGACGGTCCCGCCGATTCATCCGTCGGCGATGGTTCTTTTGTGCGTCTTTCTTGTTTCCAGCCTGCTGGTGAAGAAGGCATTCTGCTCGTGGCTGTGCCCGGTGGGCACGGTGTCGGAGTATCTGTGGAAGCTGGGACGCAAGTTGTTCAGGCACAATCTGGTTCTGCCGAAGTGGCTGGATGTGGCGCTGCGTGGACTGAAGTACGTTCTGCTGGCTTTCTTTGTGTACATTGTTTTCACCATGCCGGCGATGGACCTTGGGGATTTTCTGGCGTCGCCGTTCGGGATTGTTGCGGATGTGAAGATGCTGAACTTTTTCCGCTACATGGGCTTTGTGGGAATCATCGTAATTCTTGCGCTGGTGGTGCTGTCGGTATTGGTGCAGAATTTCTGGTGCCGGTTTTTGTGCCCGTATGGCGCGCTGATGGGAATCGTGTCTGTTTTGAGCCCGGTGAAGATCCGGCGCGACGCCCAGGCATGCATCGACTGCGGCAAATGCAACAAGGCCTGCCCATCGCTTCTGCCGGTGGACAGCCTGGTGCGGATCCGGTCAGTGGAGTGCACGGGATGCATGGAATGCGTCGCGGTATGCCCGGCGGAAAATGCCCTGCAAATGGCGTTGCTGCCGCAAAAGGCTGAGACGGCAGCCGCACGGTGGCGGGGACGGGTGCTGATGCCACGCACAATTGTGGCAGTGCTGGCGATTGTGTTCCTTGGATTGATTGGAACGGCGCGCATTACGGGGCACTGGCAGACGAATCTCGCTCGCGAGGTGTATATGCAGCTGGTGCCGAATGCGGAGAATATCGATCACTGAGCCGGTTACGATGCGGCAGTTAGCAGCGCTCCGAGGCCGGCCTTGTCTTTCACGACGATCTGGCGGGCGTCTACTTCAAGAAGGCCTTCAGCCTGAAGGCGCATGAGGTTGCGAGAGATGAGCTCGCGGACTGTGCCTAACTGGCTGGCGAGCTCCTGGTGGCTTACCGGCAGATGGAATTCGATCCCCTGAGGAGTCTGTTTGCCTTCGGTCTCGGCAAGACGCAGAAGCAGGGAGATGAGTCGCTGTCGGATGGTGGTGAAGGAGAGTTCCTCGATGATGCCGACAAGACGGCGAAGGCGCGCGCCGACGACCGCCAGCATCTTGAGGGCGACCTCGGGATGCTCCATGCAGAAGGCGTGAAAATCGTTGCGCGAGATGAATGCGATCTCGGTGTCTTCAATCGCCATGGCGGAGGCGGGGTAGCGCCCTCCGTCGAAGACCGGAAGTTCGGCGATGGACTCGCCTGCGTTGTTCATGGCCAGCACCTGCTCGCGTCCGTTGACAGAGGTCTTGAAGATGCGCACCTTGCCATGCGCGATGATATGCAGACCGTGGCAGGGCTCGTCTTCAGAGAAGAGCAACTCGCCGGCCGCGAAGTGCTTGCGCGCGGTGCGCGCCGCGAGTGATTGAAACTCTGCACGCGACAGACTTGAAAGCAGCGCTGTCTGCTCGAGGATGGTTGCCAGATCTGTGCGGGGAGGGGGCATGGGAAGAGTTTATCGGAGAGGCGCGAAGATTGGCCCGAGCTTTGTTTCGCTGGAGTGACTAAAGTCGCTGTGCGGCGGTCTCTTTGCACCTAATGTGGGTTCAGGAGAAGAACATGACTGACCTTACACAGACGGTTCGCGAGATCGCACTCGGACAACCACACTCCATTCGCGTCTTCGAGCGCTTTGGCATTGACTATTGCTGCGGCGGGCGCAAGCCGCTTGCGGAAGCGTGCGCAGAGAGGCGAGTTTCCGCCGAAGAAGTGGCGGCGGCGCTGGAAGCGGCGGCTGGCACGGCGGCGCCATTGCCGGTTGACTGGTCGCATGCAACGCTGGGCGCGCTGATCGAGCATATTGAAAGCACGCATCATGTGTACGTGAAAACCGAGTTGCCGCGGCTGGCGTTGTTGGCGCAGAAGGTTGTGAATCGCCATGGGGATACGCAAGCGCATCTGCCGGCGATGCAGAGCTTGCTGGTGCTTCTTGACGACGAGCTGATTCATCATCTCGGCAAGGAGGAGCACGTGCTGTTTCCGTATATTGCGAAGCTGGAAGGGGCGCTTACTTCAGGCGGGGCGCATCCGGATGCGTGCTTCGGCGATATTACTCATCCAATTGCAATGATGACGACCGAACACGAGGCCGCCGGCGCGATGCTGGCGGAGATTCGGCGGCTGAGCGATGACTACACGACGCCGGTGGGCGCGTGCCCGACGTATCACGCTTACTATGACGGGCTGAAGGAGTTTGAGCAGGATCTGCATCAGCACATTCACCTGGAGAACAATATCCTGTTTCCACGGGCGATTGCGATGGAGGCGGCGGGGGTTGGGGTGACGGCGTAGGTGAGTTGTTTTGTTCGTGGCGAGGAAGCACTCCTCAGGGGCTAAAGCCCGGGTTCATTCTTTGCCATTTTCGGCACGACTGAAGTCGTGCCCTTTCAAAACATCGGCGCTAGTCGAGCGGGCGGTCCCAGGTTTCGAGGACCTTTTTGAACTCGAGCATGAATTTGCCGGAGTCCGCGCCGTCGATGAGGCGATGGTCGAAGCCAAGGCAGTAGAGCTGCACGGAGCGGATGGCTATTGTGTCGTTGCCTTCAGCGTCGGTGTGGACGACGGGCTCTTTGCGGAGTCCGCCGATGGCGAGGATCGCGGACTCAGGCTGATTGATGATGGGGGTACCGAATTCGCCGCCAAAGACGCCGGCGTTGGTGAGCGTGAAGGTCGAGCCGGAGGCTTCCTCGGGCAGGAGCTTTTTGGTGCGTGCGCGAAGGGCCAGGTCGGCAAGGGTGCGGGCCAGATCGACAAAGCTGCGCTGCTCGGCCTTGCGTACGACGGGCACAATCAGCCCCCATTCCAGGGCCACGGCGATGCCGAGGTGGATGTTCTGGTGATACTGGATTGAGGTATCCACTAGAGATGCGTTGACGATGGGAAAGCGGCGAAGCGCTTCAATGGCCGCGGTGGCGATGAAGGGCATGTAGGTGAGGTTGAGGCCGTTGCGCTGTTGGAAGGCGGATTTCTCGCGCTCGCGGAGGCGGACGATGCGGGTCATGTCGACCTTGTAGACGGTGTGGACGTGAGGGCTGGTGCGGACGCTCTCAACCATGCGCTGGGCGATGATGGCGCGCATTTTGGTCATGGGGACCAGGTCGCCCGATAGAGGGGGCGGCGCAGGGACCTCTGCTGAGCGCTGGGATGAACCACCTTGACCGTGCCGGCTTATATGGCGGAGGATGTCTTCCTTGGTAATGCGGCCGCCGGAACCGGTGCCGGTTACAAGGCTGAGATCGACTCTGTTTTCTTTGGCGATGGAGCGGACGAGAGGCGAAGAACGAAGGGGTCGGCCGTCGTGGACGGTCTGCGCAACGGAGACTGAAACTATTTCGCTTGCCGGGGCTGTGGCGGCGGGTTTGCCTGCTTTTTGTGCGGCGGCGGGCGTTGCGGCGCCGATAGCGCCACCGATAACTGCAACCACGGTATTGATTTCGACGGTTGCGCCTTCGGGGATTTTGATTTCGGTAAGCATGCCGGCCACTGGCGAGGGGATTTCGGCGTCGACCTTGTCAGTGGAGATTTCGAAGAGCGGCTCGTCTTTTTCGACGTGATCCCCGACCTTTTTTAGCCACTTTGTGATGGTGCCCTCGACGATGGACTCGCCCATCTGGGGCATGACGATGTCAGTTGCCTGGGGCGAGGACGTGGCGGTGGGAGCTGTGCCGCCGATGACGGCAACCACGGTGTTGATGCCAACCGTCGCGCCTTCAGGGAACTTGATCTCGCTGAGGATTCCGGCTTCGGGCGAGGGGATCTCGGCGTCTACCTTGTCGGTGGATATTTCGAAGAGCGGCTCGTCCTTTTCGACGCGGTCGCCGGCCTTCTTGAGCCATTTGGTAATGGTGCCCTCAACGATCGACTCGCCCATCTGGGGCATGATTACGTCGGTTGGCATGAATCCTTCTCTCCGCGCATGTGGATGCGTATGCGGGCGGTTCCTGCCGGATTATAAATCGCAGCACGTGCAGGGGTGGACCGGCCTTTTCGAGAAGGTCTGGAAGAATATTCCCTCAGGGGCTAAAAGCCCATGCTCTTTTTGACGTTTTATGAACGGGCTGAAGCCCGTACCCTTCAAAACAAGAGTTTGGAATCACAGTTTGGACTGGTCGCGGTCAGGCCGAGACGGGGCGATTTTTTTTGTTCGCCAGACGCTCGACTTCGGGGGGAACCTGGAGGGGCGTGTCCTGGGCCGGGAAGAGCGGGTCGTTTGCGGCTTCGGCGGTGGCGCGAAGAGCGGCGAGACTTTCGACGGCCAAGACCTGCTGCCCGAAGACAATGCCGAATTGGCGGGCTGCCTGGTGAGCTACGGCTTCGAGGTTGAGCGATGCTTCGTCGAGGCTGGCGGGGGTCGGCGAGGATCTACGGGCGATGATTTCATTTTTGAGGCTGGTTACGGGGCGGTTGGTAATTCCGCAGGGATTGATGAGAGCGAATTCGCGAAGGTCGGTGGTGACGTTGAAGGCGAAACCGTGGGAGGTTACGCCTCGGGAGACGTGGATGCCGATGGCGGCGATCTTGCGCTCTCCATTCGGATGCTCTTTGTCCATTGAGGCACAAGCGTCGCCGAAGGATGTGCCAGGCGCAGGGCACCAGACGCCCGTTAGGCCGCAGATGCGAGCGGCGGGGACACCGTAGACTCCGCAAACGCGGATGAGGGCCTCTTCCATGAGACGGACGAAGTCAACGGGGCCCAGGCGGTTGCCACTGATGGGGTTGCGGAGGCTGCGGAGATCGAAGATTGGGTAGCCGACGAGTTGGCCGGGGCCGTGATAGGTGACGTCGCCGCCGCGGTTGATCTCGTGGAGTGTGACGCCGCGGCTGGCTAACAGTTCGTCCGAAGCCAGAATGTTGGAGCGGTTGGCGTTGCGGCCGAGAGTGAGGACGGGGGGGTGCTCAAGGAGGAGCAGCACGTTTTCGACACGGCCCCGGAGGCGAAGGTCAACCAGTTCCGCTTGCAGGCGGAGGCCTTCGTCGTAAGGTACGCGGCCGAGAAAGAGGTACTGAATCATGGCTGCCTTGATTGTAGCGAGCGGCCCGCGTATGGATCGGAACAGCCTTCATTCCTCAAGCCGTGCCGCAAACAGCTTTGCAAACACGATCCGGTGCTCCCAGACAATCAACAGCCAAAGTAGCGTTGCAAACGCGCCCATTCCAATACCGCTTGGGTTCATCAGGATGTGAAACATGAGAATGTTGAACAGCACGGGACCCAGCAGCGTGAGCCCCATCCCCACAAAACGGTTCGCCAACAGCAGAATGCTGGAGACAACCATAATCGCGCCCACCACGTAAAAGTAGTGCGCGGCAAACAGGGCCGCCGTAAACTGTCCGGCCACGCCTGCCGGCATTGGGCCCATGGGTATGAAACTCAGGAACATGTTGGAGCCGAAGACCAGGAACGTCAGGCCCAGCAGGTAGCGCGCGATCATGGTGACAATCTTCATGGAGATCTCCTTGTGATTTGAGGTGAACATGGGGAATGAAGCCGAAAGCGGAACTGCAACCCAGCGGGAGGGGGAGGAAAGTCCTCGCTGCGAAATGGATGGTTCCATATTGTCTGTCGATTCAAATGATTCGGGATTTGAGGATGCCAAGGCAGGCGGCCTGATCACCTTTCGAGGTAAACTATCCACTGGCAGGAGGACCGGGCGGTCGCTGCCGGAGGCTTGGGAAACCGGGTCTTCGGGGGAGGAAAGTCCGAACTCCGCAGGGCAGTGTGCCGGATAACGTCCGGGACGTGGGCCTCAAAACCCATGGACGGCCAGTGCCACAGAAAATATACCGCCTCGGCTACCCCTCATGCTTTCTGGCTTGAGGGCCACCCTGGAAACGCAATACCCGAGTTGGCCCGGCTTGCCGGGTACGCTCGCCGTTGCGCAAACTCCAGCGCCGGGGTAAGGGTGAAATGGTGCGGCAAGAGCGCACCGCCCGTCCTGTAAAGGCCGGGGCAGGGTAAACCCCACACGGAGCAAGACCAAATAGGGAGGGAAGCACCGCGAAAGAGCCAAGTGGTGCTCTGCATCGGCCCGATGCGGCAAGGCGGCTCTGGAAATTGCCGAAACCTCCGGGTAGGTCGCTGATGAGTGTCCGCGGCAACGCGGCGCCTAGAGGAATGACCGCACAAGACAGAATTCGGCTTACAGGTCTCTCTTGCCGAATAACACGAGCCCCGGTTGGGAAGGTCCCGGCCGGGGCTCGCCATTTTTTGTCAGTTCGTAGTTCACAGTTCGCAGTTCGGGCTGCGATAGGATCGTGACATGTTGCGAGTGAAGAGATTGGAAGAGGGCGCGCGGCTGCCGGTGGTGGCGCATCCGGGCGAGGATCTGGGTTACGACCTGTTTGCACTTGAGGCTGTCGTGCTGGGGCCGCGCGAGACAACGCGGGTGCGCACGGGGATCGCGGTTGAGGCTCGGGATCCGGGGACAGGCGCTCCGCTGGGACTTCTGGTGCGGGATCGCTCGTCGATGGCGGCCAGAGGGATTGCAACGACAGGCGGAGTGATCGACGCGGGCTACCGGGGAGAGATTCTGGTGCTGATGACGAACCTGGGTGAGACGGCTGTGGAGTTGAAGGCAGGGGAGAAGATCGCACAGATGATTCCCGTCCCGGTGCTGACGGGCGGCGTGGAAGAGGTGGATGGACTGGAAGACTCGGCGCGTGCGGGGAAAGGGTTTGGAAGCTCGGGGAGGTAGGATAGCTTCCAGCTTCCAGCTTCCAGCTTCTAGCTTCTAGCTTTCAGCTCTCTGCTATTCGCTTAGGTTGAACGGATTGAGGGTTGCGACATCCCACCCAAGATTCACGACTCGGGACGAGATCGAATTGATGTCTCAGGAGGATTGCGATGATTACGATTCTTGGGGCGGGGGGCGCGATCGGAAACGAGCTGGTAAAGCTGCTCGCGGCGCGCAATCAACCTTTCAGGCTCGTGGGGCGTCATCCGGTTGCGGCGCCGGGGGCAGCCGAGGTGGTTTCAGCAGACCTCTCGGACAGAGAGCAGACCGTGCGCGCGGTTGCCGGCTCCAGGGTGGTGCATCTTCTGGCCGGGCTGCCGTACGACCACAAGGTGTGGGCGGAGACGTGGCCGCGCGTGATGGGAAATACGATTGAGGCGTGCAAGCG
>Ga0209698_10005122_pt1 | contig 14266 bp, 14 predicted proteins | sample LitLauG_LLR_2012_FD_187203 | JGI IMG/M metagenome (GOLD analysis project Ga0209698, IMG submission 187203) | Freshwater sediment microbial communities from Pennsylvania, USA - Little Laurel Run_MetaG_LLR_2012 (SPAdes) (version 2) | ecosystem: Environmental > Aquatic > Freshwater > Creek >... | reverse complement strand
TGGCCATACTGACCCAGGCGCTGCTCCTGTTCAGGATTGGCGCCCCCGAGAATGCCGCCCACCCGCATGCACACAGAAAACAGGCACGCCGTCTTGCGGTAGATCAGGTCGAGATACTCCTGCGGCGAGATGAGCTTGCCGAGTTTCTCCATCTGCAGGAGTTCGCCCTCGACCATCTGCTGGGTCAATTCAATCAGCACGTCGAGAATACGGAAGTTGCGCTCCTGGACGGCAATCTTGAAAGCCTGCATGTAGAGCCAGTCCCCGGCCAGCACGCACTTTGAATTCCCCCACTGTGTGTTGGCAGCGGGGCGGCCACGGCGGGTCTGGGCTTCGTCGATGATGTCGTCGTGGACGAGCGTGGCGGTGTGGATGATCTCCACAACCGAGGCGAGTTTGACCGCGCCGGTTCCCTTATAGTTGAACAGCTTGGCAGATAGCAGCAGCAGCGCGGGCCGGATGCGCTTCCCGCCGCCGACGCGCAGGTACTCGCCGATCTCCGTGATCGCAGCTACATTCGAAATCGTGTCGCGCCCGAACTGCTCCTCTATAGCGACGATGTCATCGCGCAGCAGATCGAAGATCTCTTTCCCGTTGATGGCCGTGGTTGTACTCAATTCTCTAATTCTCACCGAGACGCCTAGTTCGTCCGGTAATTCGTAAACTGCATGTCGATGCCAAAATCCTTCTGCCGCAAGAGCGTGATGATCTCCTGCAGGATGTCACGGTCTTTGCCGCTCACCCGCACCACGTCGCCCTGGATCGAAGCCTGCACTTTCTTCTTGGATTCTTTGATCAGCTTCACAATCTCGCGCGCTTTTTCGATCGGGATACCCTGCTGCATGGTGATCTTCTGTTTCACAGTGCTTCCCGCCGCGGGTTCGAGCGCGCCGTAGGTCAGGCCTTTGAGCGGCACGCTGCGCTTCACCAGTTTCTGCTGGAGAACGTCGTTCACCGCCTTCATCTTGTACTCATCGGCCGAGTGCAGCACGATCGCATCCTTGCCTTCCAGCACGATCTGCGACTTGGAGTCCTTTAAATCGAATCTCGTGGTGATCTCCTTCATGGCCTGCTGGATCGCGTTCGAAACCTCCTGCAGGTCGATTTTGCTGACGATATCGAATGTGTTGTCGGGCATGTGCGAGCGCTTACTCTCTTAGATTATCGTGCTACCCATTTGGCTGCGAGCTTCGAGCCCCGAGCTACGAGCAAACACCGACCCCACTTGACTCTTGAGGGTACCAGAAGAATCGTTCTCTGAGCACACGAACCGTAGTCAGGAGGTTATTTCGCCCAGGGCAAAGAATTTACAAAAGTTGGCCGCGGTCTGACACCCGATTTCCTCCGCTGTGCTGCCGCGCAAGGCTGCAATCTGTACGGCAACTTCTTTCACGAAGGCAGGCTCGTTGCGTTGCCCGCGATGGGGAATCGGCGCCAGATAAGGAGAGTCGGTCTCGATCAGCATACGGTCGAGCGGCACCACCTGTGCCGCATCGCGGATGTTCTGCGCCTTGGGAAACGTAATGTTGCCGGCGAAGGAAATCATGAAGCCCAGGTCCAGACCGCGCCGGGCATGCTCCACAGTTCCAGTGAAGCAGTGCAGAATGCCGCCCAGTCCGCTGGAAATCCAGTGCTCACCGATCAATGACAAGCAGTCGTCCCATGCGTTTTCGCTGCGGTCGGAAGGGCGGCAGTGAATGATGATCGGCAGCTTGGCCGCTTTTGCCAGTTCTATCTGGTGACGGAAGACGGCTTTCTGTACCTCGCGCGGCGAGTGATCGTAAAAATAATCCAGACCGATTTCACCCCAGGCGATCACTCGGGAATGGCGGGCCCACTGTTCCAGTCGGGCGTACGCATTGTCGTTTGCAAGACTCGCTTCGTGGGGGTGAATTCCGACGCTCGCCCAGATCTCCGGATACTCGGGCTTCCCGTTGTATCTCTCGGCTAGTTGGATGCCGCAGTCGGCTGTGTCAGGGCCATCGCCGTTGCCGATGGCGAGGTAGGCAACAATGCCGCTCTGTTTGGCGCGAGCCAGCACCTGCTCGCGATCAGTGTCGTAACGCTTGCCTTCAAGATGGGCGTGAGAGTCGATGAACATCAGCGGGGGCATCCCGGACGAGTTACTTGATTCTCGGCATGTCGATGTCGTTTCCGTGGTGATGGAAAATCATGCGGGTTACATGTCCGCTGCCATCCTTCACGAAGATCCATCTCCAGTTCTCCCCCTTCTCGAAAAATGTGGTTTCGTTTTCCGGAAGTAGCTCTCCTTTCTCTTCACCCGTGGACTGGGCCATCAGCTTATCGCCGTCCCGCGAAACGGTAAGGATGGCATTCGGCAGAAACTCGTACTGCCCGGCGTAGGAGTCAAAGACGCGTGGATCGACGTGTACCGCCACCGGGTCCGCTGGGAGCAGGGTCTCGGCTTCCCCAATCAACTGCCACTCACCATGACGGCGAACATAGGTGGCCATCTTTGATGTATGTCTCCAAGATGGTCCTTCCGCTGCGGTCGGTCCGAAGCAGTTCCCGGTACGTTGCCACCGCCGTGTCTCCCGCCAAAAGCACTTTCAAGTCTTCTACGTCCAGGGTGGTCTTGGATCCTTTGAGGCCAGCGACCTCCTTTTCCACATCTTCCTTGGTGACAGCCTGCGGCGTGTCGCTCGTCCACACGGAGTCCTCGGCTACATGCTTGCCCCAGGCCGCAACATCGCCACGTGCGGCTGCGGCTTTCCGTTCCACGACGATTCGCTTCAGATCTCCTTCAGCGCTGGAAGACGACTTAGGCGACGTCGGGCTCTGCGACATCCCTAAGGAACAGAGCATCAGGACAAGCAGAACCGTTCCACACACTCGCTTCATGAAACCTCCGGATATTATGTTTAAGATTTTCAGTGGACGGCCATGCCGCACGCCATCCGCATCGGTTCAACCTACGCCCTCTGGAACGTCAAGCGTAGAGCCCCCTTTACCTCAACCTCGTTCCGACCGGCACATCTTCCAGAAAGCTAGCCAACACCGGCTTCCCGCCGTCCGGTGAGGCGGCCACGATCATGCCATTCGATTCCAATCCTCGCAGTTTGCGAGGGGCGAGATTCGCCACAATCACCACCTTGCGCCCGATCAAGGACTCAGGCGCGTACGCTTCGGCGATGCCCGCGACCAGTTGGCGGACTTCCGTGCCCAGGTCAACTTCGAGGCGCAGCAGTTTGTCCGCGCCTTTGACACGCTCGGCCGTCTTCACCTGGGCCACACGCAATTCGACCTTGGCGAAATCGTCAATGCTAATCTTGCCCTCGGGAACAGCGGTGGGTGGCTTGGCGGCGGCAGCGGGCCGAGCTTCGCTCGGCTGGGCGGGCGAGCCGCCCGTCCCCACGCTTACTGTCCCCGCACCGGCTCCAGTTTGTTCTTCCATTTTCTGCATCCTTTCGATGGCTGATTTGTCGGCGCGCGGGAACACGGCTTGTACCTCGCCCAGCTTCGTGCCCAGATGCAGTTGCCCCCACTGCAACTGCGACAGATCGAACTTCTTGATCTCTCCGAGACCGAGCTGCGCCCAGATCTTCGCGGTGGCGTCCGGCATGACCGGATGCGCGAGCGCGGTCACGATGCGCAAAGCTTCCGCGCTGGTGTAGAGGACCGTCGCGAGCCGCCGGCGGCTTTCTTCGTCCTGCTTTTCACCGAGCGCCCACGGTTCGTTCTCGACAATGTACTTGTCCACCGCTGCCACCAATCCCCAGGCTGTTTCGAGCGCACGAGAGAACTGGTATTGGTCGAACAGGGCTTCGTATTCGGCAATGGCGTTCTTGGCAGCGTCAGAGATCGCTGCATCGGCTGCTGTGTGCGCCGTGTGCGAAGGGTAGGGAACTTCGCCCTTGAAGTAGCGCGTGATCATGGTCAATGTGCGGCTGGCAAGATTCCCAAGGCCGTTTGCCAGGTCGGCGTTGTAGCGCTGCACCAGGGCATCGAAGCTGAACGATCCGTCTTGCCCGAAGACAATCTCGCGCAGCAGGAAGTAGCGCAGCGCGTCAATGCCGAGCACATCCACGATGGTTTCAGCGCGCACGATGTTGCCGCGTGACTTCGACATTTTGTTTTCTTCAAACAGCAGCCAGCCGTGCGCGGTGATCCCCTTGGGCAGCGCCAGACCCGCAGCCATCAGAAACGCGGGCCAGTAGACGCAATGGAAGCGCACGATCTCTTTGCCGATCATGTGCACGTCGGCGGGCCAGTACTTTTCGAACTTGCTGGTATCGTTCGAGCCGAAGCCGAGCGCGGTGATGTAGTTGGCGAGCGCGTCCAACCAGACGTAGGTCACGTGCTTGGGATCGTCCGGTACGGGGATCCCCCACGAAAACGTTGAGCGACTGATGGAAAGATCGCGCAGCCCAGAGCGCACGAACGACAGCACTTCGTTCCGGCGCGTTTCCGGGCGAATGAAGTCCGGCTGATCTGTATAAAGCTCGATCAGCTTGTCGTGGAAGGCGGAAAGCTTGAAGTAGTAGTTCTCCTCGTGAACAGTCTCGGTCGGCCGCCCGCAGTCCGGACAGGGAGCACCCGGCCCGACGACATCCACGTACAGTTCATCGAAAACGCAGTACTGGCCGGTGTAGGTTCCCTTGTAGATGTAGCCGTTGTCGCGAATCTTCCGCCACAGCGCCTGTACGCCTTGTTTATGGCGGCCGGAGGTGGTGCGAATGAAATCGTCATACGAGAGTCCGAGCCGGTCCCAGCTGGTACGGAAGGCGTTCGATACTTCGTCGGCAAACTGTTGCGGCGTCTTGCCGGCGGCCTGTGCGGCGCGTTCAATTTTCTGCCCATGCTCGTCGGTTCCGGTAAGAAACCATGTGTCGTCGCCGAGCATGCGGTGGCGCCGGGCGATGGTGTCACAGGCAATCGTGGTGTAGGCGTGTCCAATGTGCGGACGCGCATTCACGTAGTAAATCGGGGTTGTGATGTAGAACTTTTTGCTCATCCCAATAAATTCCTAACCACAGAGTACACAGAGGACCACAGAGGATCCGGTCTCCTCTCTGCTCCTCCGTGATCTCTGTGGTTCATGCACTTTGCTTGCTCCGCAGATACTGCTGAAGCGCTTCCTGAAGAACCGCCTTCAATGGGACGTGATTTTCCTCGGCCAAGTGTCGGCAATCCTCATATTCCGGCGCGTAGTTCGAGACGGTGCCATTCATGCTGGCGATCTTGATGCGCACCGGGCCCCAGTGCGTCTCTACGTTTTCCCAGCGCCGTGCCAGAGTGTGACGTCGCTCCTCGCGCCGACGGACTCCCAGGGTCGTGGTCTCCGCAAAAATCACCTTCGCCAGTCGCTCGGCATCTTCCGGTTTCGCGAGGACGGTCAGCAGCGCGCCCAGACGGTTCTTCTTCATCTGCACCGCAGCGCTGAAGACATCGAGCGCGCCCTCGCCCAACAAGCGTTCCATGGCGTACGCGAGGACCTGCGGGCTGAGATCGTCAAGATTCGCCTCAAGCACGGTGACGGTATCGGCGGGAGCGCTAAGCGCTGCCTCCACTTCGCCGATCGTCAAGCGCAGCAGGTTGGGATGGCTGGGGAAATCACGGCTGCCTGCGCCGTAACCTGCCTTTTCGATCTTCATCGAGGGGAAAGAGTCAAAACGCCTGGTCAACTCTTTCACGATCGCGGCACCGGTGGGCGTTACCAGTTCTACCTTAGGTCCGGACGAATATACGGGCGCATTCTTCAGCAACTTCAGTGTCGCTGGAGCAGGTACTGGAAGCGTGCCATGGGCACACTCTACCGTTCCTCCGCCAACGTTCAGCGGTGAGCACACCCACTCCTCCACTCCAAGGGCCTCGGCGCCCACCGCCGCACAGACGATGTCGACCATTGCATCCACGGCGCCGACTTCGTGAAAGTGAACCTTCTCAATAGAAGTATTGTGGATCTCGGCTTCGGCCTCCCCCAGCGCCTCGAATATGCGAATCGCAGTGGCTTTCGCAGTGCGGCTGATCGCACTATTCGCGATGATGCCGAGAATTTCGCTGAGTCCACGTCCATGCTCGTGTGGCGCGGGCATTCCTGCCCGCGAAGACCGATGGCCCGGCTCATGCTGCCGAGCGTTCGTCTTATCATGCTCGTGTGCGTGTTCGTGGGAGCCGTGTCCCTGCTGCTCCCAGAACACCTCGCGCGGCAAATCCTTCTCGCCGTGGGAATACACATCGACTTTCGTCGCGGAAATTCCCCCTCGCACCACGCGCGAGACTTCCAGCCGTGCCCCAATGTCGAGCGCCGCCACCGTGCCTTCGAGCAACTTCGGAGACACCCCGGCATCCACCAGCGCGCCCAGAAACATATCGCCACTGATGCCGGAAAAACAATCGAGGTAGGCAACGCGCATAAGGTCAAATCTTGAACCACGGAGGACACAGAGAGCCACAGAGGGAAACCCTGCAAAGAGTATGTCTCTGTGTACTTCTGTGTCCTCTGTGGTTAAGGGTTTTCGCCGACGCCGGTGAAACTTTCATCATAGGGAACGCTTTCCCCTCCGTCAAACCCACCGCCCACTGCGAGTTTGTTAGAATCGCTGTTTATTCAATAGCTTAGAGGGACTCTTTGTACCGACACCTGGAAAGCCGGCTAGCCGAATCCGTACGCGATTTCCTGCGCCGAGCCTACCAGCTCGAAGTCGCGAACATCGTCATCGAGCAGCCTCCGAAAATTGAGTTCGGCGAGTATGCGCTCCCCATTGCCTTCGAACTCGCCCGCAAGCTGCGCAAGGCGCCGCGTAAGATCGCCGAAGAGATCGTAACGGGAATTGGGCCGGTAGCGGGAATCGAGAGATTCGAGATCGCGGGCGCGGGCTACATCAATGCTCGGGTCAAGCGCGCCGAACTAGCTGCGGCGCTGGCTGCCGATCGAGCCCCGGCCGCCGCCATCCCGCCTGGCAAAGTGCTGGTCGAGCACTCGAGCATCAATCCCAACAAAGCCGCCCACATCGGGCATCTGCGTAACGCCATCCTGGGCGACACGTTCGTCCGCCTGCTCCGTTTTGCGGGCAGGGAAGTGGACATCCAGAACTACATCGACAACACGGGAGTGCAGGTGGCTGATGTTGTCGTTGGTTTTCTCCATCTGGAGGAGAAGACCCGCGGCCAGATTGAAGCACTCGCGGGCGCTCCGCGGTTTGATTTCTACTGCTGGGACCTGTATGCGCGTGTCTCGCAGTGGTACGAGCAGGACAAGCAGAATCTGCAGGCGCGCGCTGCCGTACTGCATGCGATCGAAGAAGGGAACGACGAGACCGCCGTGATCGCCGACCTGATTTCGACAGCCGTGCTGAAACGTCACCTCGAAACCATGGATCGGCTGGACATCGAATACGACTTCCTGCCGCGCGAGAGCGAGATTCTCCATCTGCGCTTCTGGGAGGCGGCGTTCGCCAAGCTGAAAGAGTCCGGCGTGCTGACCTATGAGACCGAGGGGAAGAACAAAGGCTGCTGGGTGATGCGGCGGGCTGGAACGGCGAAGTCCTTAACCACAGAGGGCTCGGAGGACACAGAGGAACACAAAATCACCGAGGAAGATCAGAAAGTCATCGTGCGCTCCAACAGCACAGTCGGCTACGTCGGCAAAGACATCGCCTACCACATGTGGAAGTTTGGCTTGCTGGGGCGCGACTTCGGCTATCGCAAGTTTTTCCGGTATCCCAACCAGCATGATTGCTGGATCTCGACCACCGGCGGTGAGAAGGACCACCCACATTTCGGCGATGTGGCTGAGATCTACAACGTGATTGACGCCCGCCAGGCAGAAGCGCAGAACACGGTGGTCGAAGCCCTGCGCGGGCTGGGCCATGGAGAAGCCGCCGACCGCTACACGCATTTTTCCTACGAGATGGTGGCGCTCACGCCCCGGTGTGCGGCGGAACTGGGCTATGACCTGAGCGAAGAAGACAAGGCGCGGCCGTGGATCGAGGTCTCCGGGCGCAAAGGTTTCGGGGTGAAGGCCGACGACCTGCTCGACGCATTGATCGCATCTGCCCGCAAAGAAGTCGATTCCCGGCATCCAGAGCTGAGCGAAGCGGAGCGGGCATCCACCGCGACACAAATCGCGATCGGCGCGCTGCGTTACTTCATGCTGAAATTCACGAAGCCCTCCGTGATCGCGTTCGATTTCAAAGACGCGCTCAGCTTCGAGGGTGAAACCGGACCCTATACTCAGTACGCAGTGGTTCGGGCCACCAACATTTTTCGCAAGGGCGGGTTCGACCCAGACGGTCTTTGCGTGGCAAGCCCAGTCTCCAATGAGGAATTTGGGAAGTATCTCGCTGGTCCCGAGGGTGACGAGATCTGGGAACTCTGGATCGCTGCCGCAAAGACTTCCTATGTCGTCGGGCAATGTATTGCGACCACCGAGCCGGCCTATCTGGCCAAGCACGCCTTCCAGCTGGCCCAGCTCTTCAACACTTTTTACCATCGCTTTCCCATCCTGAGTGAGGCCGACGAGGGGAGAAAGAGATTCCTACTGACCACCGTAGCCATGGTGCGCCGCGAATTGATCCGCATTCTGGCGGCGCTGGGGATCTCCGTGCCGCCCGTGATGTGAAGGCGGATGACGCTTGGGTTGCCCGCTGGCGCAAACCTGATCCGCCATCTGTAATTTTGGGGCGCAGGCCCAGACCATATAAAATTTCTACGGTCCATATCGCGATTGCCTAGGGTCGGGCTCTGTGTATCTCCAAGAGACAACTTTCAGGTTATTGATATGAATGGACTTATGTGGATCTCCAGCGGAAGTTGAATGGCATCCCCCGTGCTTTAGTACACAGCGGATGCAGTTCTAAGAATCTCCCGAATAGAATAAATAGGAAGCTTTGTTGGGGAAGGAGCCCTCAAGATAATGAATCGCACTTCGTTGACCCTGATGCTGGCAGCCGCACTTGTAGCCACGATTGGCTGTTCGAGCAAGAATTATGTGCGCCAGCAGACCACCCCTCTCATCAACAAGACCAATGAACTCGACGACCTGACCGCGAAGAATTCGCGGGACATTAAGGACGTCGATCAGCGCGCCCAGGCTGGAATCCAAGCCGTGCAAGCTCGCGCCGCCGAGATCGACCAGAAGGCTCTGGCTGCCGGAAGCAGCGCCGACAAGGCGCAGCTAGCGGCCACCAGCGCCACCCAACGCGTAGATACCCTCACGAATACTGTTGTCAACCTGGATAACTATCGGCCGGTCGTGGAAACCTCGGTGCATTTCGGGTTTAACAAGGACAACCTGACCAAGGAGGCGAGAGAAGCGATCGACCAACTCGCAGCCAGCGTCGCCGGCACCAAGGGATACATCATCACGGTGGAAGGCGCTACCGATTCAATCGGAAGTTCAGATTACAACTACGATCTGAGTCAGCGGCGCGCCAACGCGGTGATTCAATATCTGGCGTCCGAAAAGAATGTTCCGGCCCACAAGATCTATCTGATCGGGCTAGGCAAGGATAAGCCGGTGGAGCCGAATACAACCAAAGAAGGCCGCGCAAAGAACCGCCGCGTCGACATTCGACTGATGACCAACACGGGTACCGGAGCGACTCCAGCCCAGACGACTCCGAACACGACCACGCCGACGGCCAACGCGAACCCGCCGTCGATGTAGACAAGTTTTCCCTCCTCCCCGGAGGACTTCGCCAAACCAGGCCGTCCCATTTGTGGGCGGCCTGCTTTTTTTTAGCGCAAGCGCCCAACGATCCGACTTTGATCGTTTCCGGAATTTCGATCATTTCCGCGCTAAAATATGGCTGTGCGGATTGCGTTTGTCATTCTCACTGGGTTATTCCTCGCAACAGCGCTCTGGGCGCAAGATTCTTCGGACAAGGCTTCCGACCGCAACCGCGAAGCCCAGGAGAGCTCCAGCCGCGATACCCGAGTGGACATCACCCCGCCCAAAGGCGATGCCAAGAATCACCCCGATAGCAGGGGCGCGGTGGCTGACCTGACACCCTCCGACGATGGGTCCGATGTACAGGAGTTCCATCCTTGGAACCCCATGAGAGCGATGAAAGACGTTGAGGTGGGAGATTACTACTTCAAGCGCAAGAACTACCGCGCCGCACTCGATCGCTACAAGGAAGCGCTCTACTGGAAGGACAACGACGCCGTTGCCAGCTTCCGCCTGGCTGTATGCCAGGAAAAACTAGGCGACAAATCGGAAGCGAAGAAGTATTACGAAAAGTACTTGAAGATTCTGCCGGAAGGCCCCTTCGCCAAAGACGCGCACGCCTCGCTCGATCGGCTTGCGAAGGCCCAATAGTGTCGAAGGGAACTCCGAGCCTACTTCTCCACCCGCACAAAATCCCCCGTTGACGCATCCACTGCGATCCGCAGCTTGGCGCTGTCGCGATCGGTACCGTAGATTACATGCCAGGTGAGTTCATTCTTTTGCCGGTTCCAGTCCAGCAGGTAAAGAATGGGCGTGTCGGGTTCCTTCTCGAGTAGTTTGTCGCCGCCGTGCTTTTGCGCGGTCTCCAGAGCCTTGTCCGAATCCACCTTCAGAAACTGAATGTTGAAAATCTGGGTGCTGACGTTGCTGGGGTTGTAAGTATCCTCGACGTTGGGGGAAACCTCGCCGTTTGACCAGGTGTAGGATTTCTGCGACCGACGGGCCGGAGAAGCGAATCCGATCCGCCACGATCCTGCCTTGCCGTCGTGCCCTTTGAAGTCTCCGGTAATCTCCGATTCGACACGGTAGGGCTGAGCATCCGGAGCCCACCCGCGGGCCGGAACGTAGCACTTGTAGAGCGCGCTTTCTCCCGTGATCGCCTCGGGAGCTTTCGGTTGCGGCTTCTCCGCGGTCACAGGTTTCGTGGGTTCGGAAGAGCATCCCGCCAAAAATGCCAGCGCGAGTATCGCGACAAATAGTTTCCTCATCGAGTTTTCCTGTAGTAGTTTTGTTGGACGGTTCGCGACGCTATTGTACTGAACCTTGACCATGGATTCCTATCTCGAACGTTTGCAACGTGAACTTCAAAGCGCGACTGAGGGTGCGACGGCCGCCGGCGTTGGCCAGGCTCCGGCGGGGAAGTGGAATGCCGCCCAGGTTCTCGAGCATCTCTTCCTCACCTACACGGGTACCAACAAGGGAATCAGCAGGTGCCTGGAGAACAATGCACCCCTGGCAACCGGTGCCACGTTCCAACAGAAAATCAGGGCACTGCTGGTTGTCCGGTTCGGATACCTTCCCAGCGGTCGGAAAGCGCCGGAGCGTGCCATGCCGCGGGGGATGGCGGCCGAGGAAGTCCGGCAAGCTGTCTTTCCCGAAATTCAGCGGATGGAGTCAGGCCTTCGCGAGTGTGAAACCAGGTTCGGTCCGAACACCAAGATCATGGACCACCCGATCCTGGGGGCGCTGACGGCGGCGGAATGGCGCAAGTTTCATTGGGTTCATGGACGGCATCACGCCCGGCAGATTCGCCAGCGCCTCGGGAAGTCCTGAAACCGGATCCTTCAAAACTTTCCCGGAAGCGGCGAGGGCGCGATTCACGCTGCGCCCTGATCCCCAGACTGTTATTCCTGATCCTGCTGCTTAAGCCCGGCTTTCCGGGCTTCTTCCTGCGCGGCCTCAAGCTGCTGCTTGGCCGCATCGATTTCCTTCTGCTTGTCGGCAATCTGCTGTTGATACTGGGCGTCTTCCTTATCCCATGAGCCAGCGTTCCGCAGACGGTTGCCAGCGTCGGCGTACATGGCCGCCGCGCGCAGCTTGTATTCCCGTTGCGTCAGATCCAACTCGTGCGACAAGGCATCAACCTTCTGCTTCTGATCGTCGATCTTTTTCTGCAGATCTTCCGCGGCTTTCTTTTGTTCGGCAGCAGCATCGGCCTTGGCGTTCTTGGGGGCGCCCTTGGCGGCGTCGGTTTGTGCGATGGCCGTGGTCGGTGCCTGCGGATCGCTCGCAGGTGCGCTCGGCTCAGGCCCCACGACGCTCAGATGGACGTCTTTGGGAAGGTTGTCGTTGTCGTAGTGGTGGGTGGTCGAAGCCGTTTGCACCTTCGCTTTGCGAGCCGCCCGCGCATAGTCTCCCAGTGACTGCGCAGTTGCAACTCTCGCCCCCAAAAGGATCAGTACCGCCGCTGCCATGCATGCCATCCGCTTCATGTCATCACCCTTCCGCGAGCCTGCTGTTTCAGCATGGCCCGCGTTGCTTGATTTAGGAACCTGCGGTCGCACTCTTTGCGCCCGCCAGAAAACTTACCGTCGTCCGGTCTAATCGTGCCGCCTCGCGGGCGATATCGTCCGCCAACTGCCGCGCCAATTCCGGATCCCGGGTTTGCGCCAATTGTTGCGCGTAGCCCGCAATCGTGGTCAGAGAATTTCGGAGGCCCAACGCCATCTCCGACGAAATCTCCTGATGCATCTGCCCTTCTTGCCGGATCCGCTCCAACTCGGTTTTATCGTTGATCAGGAACGTAGTCCCCAATAAACTCGCGTCCTCGGCAAATACCGGAGAGGCGTTTACTTCCAGCACCAGGCTCTCGCCCGCGCGGTCCACGCAGTCAATGATCAAACCGCGTACCGCCAATTCGCCCGAGAGCGCCGGCGCCAACGCTTCGTCGATACTGGTCGGTCCATCCCCGGCGCGGGCTTCAGGCCGAATCTTTGCGCCCCGAAAAAGCTCGGCAACATTCATGCCAACCGGTGAGGCAAGACCCAAAAGCTTGCGCGCCGCGGAATTTGCTTGCCGCACCAGTCGATTGGTGTTGAAAAACAGCACGCCGCAGGAGAGGTTGGCCAGAACCGTTGCGCTGAGCGTGTCCGATGCTTTGGCGCGCCTGCGGTCGGCGAGTTGCTGCGCGCTCAGTTCATGCTTCTGCTGCTTCAATTGCTGAATGACGGCGTGATAAGCATGGACGGGCAGCCCGTTGCTCGATATGGGTACCTTGTTCAGCGATTCGGGCTCGGCTACCAGGTCCTTGCGCAACCGGTGAATCAGGAAGGCACCAAACACGAAGGCGGCGGCGCCTGCCATAAAGAGCAAGCCCATACGCACGACCATCGGGTTCATCAGCAGGTTCACAGCACCCTCCAGTACCAGTGCAGGACCTGATCACCGAAGAAAACGGCCAGCAGTGCCACGCTTCCCAGGAACACCCCAAACGGCATTTCGTAATAACGCAGAGCCAGGCGCGCCGACTGCCAGGCCCGCCGTTGTGCTTCGCTGGAGGTTGCGCCCCGAGCGACCCTCCGCCGGGTGCGTTTGATCCAAACCGCGACAATGGTGCTTACCCCAAACAGCGAACCGGCCATGGAAGCCGCAAAAATTGTCAGCACGGTCAGCTTGGTTCCGATGAAGGCCCCGATCATCGCCATCAGTTTCACGTCGCCGAATCCCATGCCTTCCACTCCCCGAGCCCGCAAATAGATCGCGGCCGCGCCATACAAAAACGAGGCGCCCACCGCCGCTCCCAGCAGAGCGTCAGAAAGCGACCACCATCGCCACGAAATCTCGTGCCGGAGCGAAACCGAGACCAAGCCGGGCAGGATGCGAGACGCCAGGTCATTCACCGGAACCACCAGGCTGAACGCAATCCCGAGCACGAGCCCGGGCAAGGTCATCGCGTCGGGCAGCAACTTGGTTTCGGCGTCGGTGAAGATCAATCCCAGAACCAGGTACCCCAGCACGATGCATTTCAACGTGGCCAGAGTCAGGCCGAAGTGCGAGTAGCAGGCAACGAACAGAAAGCCCGTCAGCAGTTCGACCACCAGGTAGCGGGGCGAAATCGGCTGCCTGCAAGCGCGGCATTTTCCGCGCAGAACCAGCCAGCTCAGTACGGGCAGATTGTGATAGAGGGGGATCGGGTCTCCGCAATGGGGACACGCCGAACGCGGCGTCACCACCGACTTGTCACGCGGCAGCCGGTAGATACATACATTCAGGAAGCTGCCAAAGCACAGCCCCAGAGCGAAGATCGCTGCTGTGAAAAGAGGTTCCACGTTTTCTAAGTGTCCAGTTTTTCTGGATTTGCCCGATTATATGTCGGCTAGGCGGGGGCTACTAAGGTACGAAGGTCATTGGCCCTTCGTCCCGGGTAAATCATTGTCAACAAAGCAGAAAACTTCGTCTCGAACTGCCTCTCCTAGGCTCTTTCCGTGGGGCATGAAGACCGTGAACACAGTTCCGGTTGCGTTCCCTTCCGAGCGGCTGCGAACCCGGATCGAGCCCCCGTGCTTCTGCACGATGCCGCGCGATACCCAAAGTCCCAGCCCGGTCCCGGCATCTTTCTTGGTGGTATAGAAA
>Ga0209698_10005120_pt1 | contig 14267 bp, 11 predicted proteins | sample LitLauG_LLR_2012_FD_187203 | JGI IMG/M metagenome (GOLD analysis project Ga0209698, IMG submission 187203) | Freshwater sediment microbial communities from Pennsylvania, USA - Little Laurel Run_MetaG_LLR_2012 (SPAdes) (version 2) | ecosystem: Environmental > Aquatic > Freshwater > Creek >... | reverse complement strand
GTGGTGGCGGCCGTGGTCGTGGGGACCGCGACGGGCGTGGCGGCGGTGGTGGGCGCCGCGATCGCTGGTAAGAGTCCCTAAGAACCACGCTGGCGTCATCCTGAGCGTAGCCGCTTTTCAGGCGAAGCGAAGGATCTCGCGTGGGTCGGCCAGGAATTCGCGCCCCCTCACCGCGAAGATTGCCGCCCTTTCCTCCTGGCATGTAAACTGAATACATCCGTGCGCCCGTAGCTCAGATGGATAGAGCGGTTGCCTCCGGAGCAACAGGTCGGGAGTTCGAATCTCTCCGGGCGCACCAGATCCCTTCCTTTGTAGGGCATCCTAACGCAATGTTTTTTCGATCACTTTTCAGCGAATGAGTTTTTCAACAGCCACGCCTGTTTACAACAGGAATGCGTTTTCGCCTAGAATCTGCTGAACGGAAATTGCATGAGCAACAATCCTGATTGGCTTTTCTACCACGATGACAAAGCGACAGAGGCAGAAATAATGCCTCGGCTGGTCCAAGAGTTCCCCGGATTCCGGCCCCGCTGGGAGAAGCACCTCTCGTTCTGGAAGGGCGAGCCTGCGGGTGGTTATAACGATATCGCGGAGTTTGCCCAATTCGTGGTTAAGGATCTCTATCCCTGTGGCAAAACCGAAGAAGTACAACATGCGTTTGATCTCATGGAGCAGTGGCTCGTCAATGGGAACCAGAACGTGCGCGACATAGTTGTGATTGGATTTCTCGAGGATCTTCAAAATATTGCGTCAGGGCAACCCTTCGGCAGAGCGGTATTTATTCCTTTCCTCAGGCCGCAGTCTCGCGAAGCTTGGAATGAGATTGAAAGAGTGTGGGCGGGGAAAAGCAGCTTGATGGACGTAGTTCGTGAGGAACTCAAAACGCAACGGTAGTTGGCGAAAAATCCCATTGCGCTCATCGTTCGGTTTTCCCTAAGGGTGAACACGCGGACTAAAGATTTCTCCACCAGAAAAAATCCACAGCCCAATGTGACATCTGACCTTGCGCCAGAAATTGAAAAAGCAGATCATAGCCAAGGCGAAAGCGGTACACACAAGGGGAGCTTTGGATAGCCTAAGTCCCTGCGGCTCAAGATTTTGCCCGTAAGTGATTGAGGCCCAAGATTTAATTTGAGATTTTCCGCTAAATCACTGATTCCACTGGATCGGGGGGGAGGGGGGTATCCCCTCTCGCTGCCCCAAGTTCCATATTTGGAACTGGCTCTTGAGTCGCCTTTCGCCCCTTCTGTCAAACATTTTTTCGTGCGAAATTCACAGCTCATTTTTGTCGTGCCCGCATGAACTACGACGCACTCCTGGTGGTCTCGTTCGGTGGACCTGAGGGTCACGACGACGTCATTCCCTTCCTCGAAAACGTACTGCGCGGACGCAACGTTCCCCGCGAGCGCATGCTCGCCGTCGCCGAACACTATGACCACTTTGATGGCAAGAGCCCCATCAACCAACAGACGCGAGACCTGATCGCCGCAATCAAGAACGAACTCGCGCGGCACGGGCCGAATCTGCCGGTTTATTGGGGAAACCGCAATTGGCATCCGATGCTGGCCGACACTCTCCGACAAATGAAGAACGACGGAGTAAAGCACGCGCTCGCCTTCGTCACGTCGGCCTACAGCTCGTATTCCGGATGTCGCCAATACCGCGAAAACATCGCCCGCGCGCAAGCCGAAGTCGGCGAAGGCGCGCCGCACATCGACAAGCTCCGCGTCTTCTTCAACCATCCAGGATTTCTTGAGGCCACCGAAGATCGACTCCAAGAAGCCCTCGCACGGATTCCCTCTGGCGAGCGGCAGAACGTGCAGATCGTGTATGTCGCCCACAGCATTCCTATGTCGATGGCGAACACATCCGACTATGTGAAGCAGTTGGACGAAGTGCGACGGCTCGCATCGGAAGCGATCGGCATAAAGAACGATGTTCTCGTGTATCAAAGCCGCAGCGGGGCTCCGGGACAGCCATGGCTCGAGCCCGACATCCTGGATTACCTGCGCGAGGTGAAGGAAAAAAAACTCGCCAGTGCGGTCGTGATTGCGCCCATCAGCTTCATCTCCGATCACATGGAAGTGCTCTACGACCTCGATATCGAAGCGCAACATCTGTGCGAGAAACTCGTCCTACCGATGGCGCGGGCGAAAACCGTCGGAACGCACCCCAAGTTCGTTGTGATGATCCGGGAATTGATTCTCGAGAGGACGGAAGGAACCAAACGCCGCGCTCTTGGAACTCTAGGCCCTCGGCAAGATTTCTGTGCCGAAGATTGCTGCCCCGCTCCGCAGCGCCCGATGCGCCCGCAACCCGCGCAGAGTTAGGAGCTGTGGACTCGCGCAAAGTTATGGATGGCGCAGCGTTAGGAGCTGTGACTGGCGAGGCGTGGTGGTTGGCGCAGCGTTGTGGTTGGCTTGGGCATTAGGAGTTTTGGGTGGCGCAGCGCCTCAGCGCTGCGATCAGAGTGCAATAACTCTTTTCGGCTTCAGCCGCTGAGGTGCACTCCAGATTCCTAGCCGGTTCAGATGAGACTCAGCGCAGGGTCGGTTGCGCGGTTGGCTTGAAGTAATCCGTCGCCTTCGGGCCACCAGCAACCAGACTCATCGTTTCGAGAATTGTCTTGACGACTGGCTCGTTGCCCACCGCAGTGTTCATCATCATGTGGTAAAGAGATCGAGTCGGCCAGTCTGCATTGAAGTAATGCTTCACGTAAGCCATGCGCTCGCGATCGACCGTATCGACCATCTCCCCGGCTTCTTCTTCCGAGTGCCCGTCCGCAATCGTTCGGCGAATCTTCTCCGCCCGCGGCGCATATAAGAAAACGTGAAATGCGTCCGGATGTTCGCGCAGGAGATAAGGTCCTCCGCGCCCAACGATAACCGCGTTTCCCTCTCGCCCGATGCGATCCATGATCTCCTGCATCATGGCCATCATGCAATCCGTATCGAAGATCTGATTGCCCAGGTGAGAACTGCGCTCGTAGCTTCCGCGCCAGAAGACCTTCGCCAGGCGATGCAGCCTGCTGTCCATCCGCTCATCGCAACGCTTGACCGCCGACGGATCGACCTTCGCAAGGTGCGCAATCTCTTCCGTGAGCAAGTGATCCCAAAGCTTCCAGCCCAGCCGATCCGCCAGTTGGTTTGCGATGGAAGCCGCACCAGAACCGAACTCGCGCTCGATCGTAATGATGCGAAACATATAGTTTTAGTGTACCGCCATTCCTCCGCCGGGTTTCGACCTCTTCATCAGGAACACCGCCGGAATCATACATAGAATGGCCACACCAAGGAACCAAAAACAATCGATATAAGACAGCATGGCTGCCTGCTTCTGGACTGTCCCCTGGAGAATCGCATACGCGCCGGGAGAACCAGGAGGACCTCCGTGCGACTGCAGCATAAGCGCCAAACCTTTCAGGCGAGACTGAAGCTCACTACTGCTTGCGCTCAGATGGCTGGAGAGATTCGTCAAGTGCACCTGCGCTCGGCGATCCAGCATGGTCGTGACCACAGAAATGCCGACACTTCCTCCCATATTGCGGGCCAAGTTCATGAGACCCGATGCGGCGTTGTTCTTGTCCCGCGGCAAGAAGGCATAGGCTGCGGTGTTGATGGGAACGAACAGGAATGCCATGCCGACCGCCTGCAGCATTCGCGCGACCACGGTGGTGCGGAAGTCGATCTCCAGATTGAACGTCGTCATGTGAAACAGCGACGCCGACAGCACGACCAAACCGAAGATCAGCAGCCAGCGCGGTGTGTAACGCGACAGCAGGAACCCCACCAGCGGCAACAACGCCATGATCATGAAGCCGCCAGGCATCAGCGCCAGGCCGGATTGCTGCGCTGTATATCCCAGCATCGTCTGCATGAACAGCGGCAGAAGCAGCGTGCTCCCCAGCAGCGCGAAGCCCAACATAAACATCAGCAAGTTCGAGATGGCAAACGTGCGCTCGCGGAACAAGTGGAGGTCGATGATCGGGTCCTTCTGTTTCCACTCCCAGAAGATCACGAAGAGCAGCGCGGCCACGGCAATCATCGTGAGGATGGTTATGAACTGGGATTCGAACCAGTCATCGCGTTGGCCTTTATCTAGGACAATCTGGAGCGTCCCAAGACCAAGCGCCACAAAACTGAGACCGATGTAATCAATGTGTGTCTCGCCAACCTTACGGCGCCGGAAATATGGCGGATCCTGAATCAGCCGCGAGGTCAACAAGAGTGAAATGATCCCAACGGGGATGTTGATGAAGAAGATCCAGCGCCAACTAAAATTGTCGGTGATCCAGCCGCCCAGAGTGGGTCCGATCGCAGGCGCTGTCACCACCGCAACGCCGTAGATCGCAAACGCCATCCCGCGCTTCGCAGGCGGAAATGTGTCGGCGAGAATGGCTTGCTCGCTGGGTTGCAGTCCTCCACCACCGATGCCCTGGAGAACACGGCACAGAATCAGGATTGCCAGATTGGGTGCCAAACCGCACAGGAAGGAACTGATGGTGAACAACGCCACACAGCCCATGTAGAAGTTCTTGCGTCCGACGATCGACGAAAGCCACCCGCTTAAGGGAAGCACGATCGCGTTCGAGACAAGGTAGGAAGTCAGCACCCACGTGCTCTCGTCCTGCCCGGCGGAGAGACTGCCCGCAATGTGAGGCAAGGAAACGTTGGCGATCGAGGTGTCGAGCACCTCCATAAACGTCGCCAGCGTGACCGCCAGCGCGATGATCCACGGATTGACCGCCGGACGCCAGTCATCCGCCTGGTCAATCGTGGCCGCGGATGCACCCATTAACGAATCCAGACCTTCGGGTTTACTGATAAACCGGGACGCAGGTCATGATCGTTGTTCGATCCTGCATCCAGCACGACCTTGACTGGAACGCGTTGCACGACCTTCACGTAGTTTCCCGTGGCGTTCTCGGGAGGCAGCAGGCTGAAGCGCGCGCCGCTGGCTCCCGCAATGCTGTCCACCTTGCCTTCGTACCTGCGCCCGTTCGCATCGACCTCGACGGTAACGCGCTGTCCGATTTTCACGTCGCGCAGTTGGGTTTCCTTGAAGTTCGCGGTAATCCAGATGTCATCGAGATTGATCACTTTCATCAACTCCTGGCCAGGAGCGACGTTCTGCCCCACCTCGACTGTACGATTGCTGACAATGCCGTTCACCGGCGCAACCACCTTGGTGTAATTCAGGTTCAGTTCTGCCTGGTCGAGACTGGCCTTCATGCGCTGCACTTCGGCGATGGCCGACTGCGCTTTGGCTCGCGAAATCTCCATCTGCTTGGGCGCTGTGCTGGCGTAGCGATAGTTTGCTTCAGCCTGAACGAGACGACCCTTGGCTTGTATCACCTGCTGCTCCGCGGCGTCGGCGTTAGCGCGAGCCGCTTCTACCCCAGCCGCGCTGGCTTTGGAGGCAGCCGTTGCCTGATCGTATTGCTGCTGCGAAATCTCCTGTTTGTCGACGAGCTGTTTGTAGCGCGCAAGATCATTCTGGGCTTTGACACTGTTGGCTTCCGCCTCTTCCAGTTGCGCCTTAGCTGCCTGGAACTGCTGCTGAGCGGCCTGGATGCCGGCCCGCGCACTGTTCACGTCCGCCTCGCTGGCAGACATCTGGCTGCTGGTATTGACTGATGTAATCGGAACCGAAACTCCAGCAGCAATCGCTGCCGCCTGCGCGTCGGCGAAATCCGCCTTTGCCCGCTCATAGGCGACCTGGTAGTCGGCGGGATCGATCTCAACCAGCACGGTTCCTGCCTGCACATACTGATTGTCCTGTACGTTGAGCTTGATCACATGGCCGGTGACGCGGGCGCTGATGGAATTGATGTGGCCATCGACCTGCGCGTCGTCAGTGGACTCATAGCTGGTGAAGTACCGGTACACGAAGAAACCAACCACGACGAGAAGGATGAGCGCGATCACAACCGCGATGCGAAAGCCCGGACTCTGCGCGCGCGAGGGTTGGGTGTGGTAATCCCGTTCCGTTGCAGGCAACGGCTTGTTCGTGGATTCCGGTTGCTCAGCCGCGGGATTGGCTTTTGGAGGCGCAGCCTGCGTCGTTTGCTCCATACGATTATTGAGTGCCTTTCAGATATCGCCTGACGCCCTGTTCGGCATCGCCGACGGCATACGCCAGTTCAACTTTTGCGAGATTATGAGCATAAAGACTCTGGATATAGCTTTCATGAGCCCCGGCGACTGCTTCCTGGGCCTGCACGACTTCTAAATTATCCGCGACGCCGGCCGAAAAGCGATCCTGCGACTGGGCAAGAGCTTGTTCGGCGAGTTCCACGGAACTTCGTGCCACCTCAACCTGCTCCGCGGCTGCATTGAGATCCAGGAGAGCCGTTCGAACCTCATAATCGATCCGCCCGCGCAGGTCACCGAGTTGGGCGCGCGCCTGCTTAAGTTGCGCGTCGGCCTGCAGGATATCGGCATGCACCCGGTTCCCGGCAAACACGGGGATATTGATGCCACCCATCACCTGCCAGGTCCCATTGGATTGGCCGGGAGTTACGCCGATGTCGCCGAAATTCGCATCCATATCGAGCGATGGGTAGCGGCCTGCGACGGCAGCTTTGCGGCTCAACTCCGCGCCGTGAACCTGCGACATTGCTGCCTGATAATCGGCACGGCTGGAATAGGCGCGCTGCAGATAGGTCTCCAGTGGCAAAGGACTCAGCGACTGAAATGGGGCCTTTTCGGTCAGCACGAAGGGTTGGCTAAGGGGCAAACCGATAATCCGCGCCACGCTCAGGGTTGATTTCGCCAGGTCATTCCGGGCTACGATCAACTGCTGTTGCCGGGTCTGCAGTTCCACCTGGGATCGCAGCGCGTCAATCGCAGGCGTCAGTCCTGCCTTCAGTTGGTCCGAGGCTTTGTCATAAAGAGCCTGAGCGCTTTTCACCTGCGCCTCGGAGGTTTCAACGCGCGCTGCCGCCGCGATCGCCTGCAGATACGAATTCCCGACCGCAAGCACGACAACCTCGCGCGCGTCCTTGAAACTGAGTTGGGACGCTTTCAGGTTCTCGGAAGCCGCGCGCTCTCTCTCCAGAGACCGATAGTTGAAGACGCTCTGCTCGGCACGCGCACGCAGATCGAAGTAGTTAAACGGCCCAATCACGCGCGGGACCGGGAACGGAAACACATTGGACTTGAACCCGAGGGCGGTAAGGCTCTGGGTCTGCATAGCCTCGGTCGCACGCACGGATATGTTCGGCAAGAGCTCCGCCAGTTGTTGCCACCTTTGCCCTCGAGCCGCCTGCGCCTGATCTCCCGCCAGCAACAAGCCAAGGTTGTTACGCAACCCGCGTTCGATGGCCTCCTTGAAGTCAATCTGCAGGACTTCGGAGGTGGCCGTGCCCTCAGGAGCACTCCCCAGGAATGGGCTTTGCAAACCCGGCAAGGTTACGGATGGGGTGGCGCCGGGGGTTTGAGAGAACAACGGTGACGAAATAAGAAACAGGAACAAGAAAAAGGCAAGAAAACAACGATTCGGTACTTTCAATGAGCGTCGCATTCTTGATGATGGATGTTCCGGCACGAGCCCCGAGGGGCAAAGGCCGAACTTCCTTTCCGTCTATAGCATACCTCGTCAGGTTCGATTCCTTTCCATGCGCCCGCGATGCAAACCAAAATCGGGCCTTAAGCTCAGAAGGACCCGTAATAGCCGAACCAAATTTATCGGCACGCCCCGAGGTGCAATGACTTCAGTACTCTGCCGTAATCTGCCTCACCCCGTTACTCTAAGCAGGTAAAGGAGTTCGAGTCATGCGGAGTGGTGTCCTAATTCTGGCCTTGATCGTAGCTCTGGCCTCGAACCTGGCAATCGCACAAAATACGACTGTTTCATCCGGTTCTGAACGAAAAGTCTCTTCGCGCGTAGCGCCCCTGTATCCCGACCTGGCGAAGAAAATGCATATTCATGGGACAGTAAAAGTCGAGGCGGTAGTTCGTCCGAATGGAAGCGTTAAATCCACGCGGGTTCTGGGAGGCAATCCGGTTCTGGTGGAAGCAGCTCAGGAAGCCGTAGGAAAATGGAAGTTTGAGCCGGGACAGAGCGAGACCACGGAGATCGTGCAACTCGCATTTGAAGGCCAGTGAAGAGCTTCCCAGGTCTTCTCCCCGGTCAGAGAGAACGTGATTTCATGACTTAGGTCATCTTGAACCATTATGACCTGAGGCTCATTCTAAATATTTGGCAGATGCGGCTTTGAGAGAGATTATCTAAACAGCATGAGCGCAGCAACGGGAACTGACTGGACTCACATCCTGTCTGATCCGGACCTTGTCCGGCAAGTAGGCAAGCTTCTGCAGGCCTACCGGGAAGCGCCTGTCGAAAAACGGGAAGAAGCTCTGCTCGAGGCAATGCGCGAAATCAAGGCAAGCACATCAAAAGGCGGGAAGTCGCCGGCCTCGGATGACCCCCAAGCCTCTCCTCGCCCCGTTCCCACGCCAACTTCGGCCACGCCTCCATTCGAGCCCGATCTGTTCAGTCCCAACTGGAGCAGCGACCGCAGGCGCCACCCGCGGATAAAGTGTTTCGTCGCGGTGGAACTGCACGTTGGCGATTCAAGCAACCCGATTTGGGGCAATCTCTCCAATACCAGTGCAGGCGGATGTCTGGTGGAAACGGCCAGCCCAGTTCCGTCCGGAGCGAAGGTCGAAATCGGGCTCTGGGTGCCCAACGGAAAGATCTGGGTAAAAGGCTTTGCTATAAGCGGAGTCGTCACTCGAAGCGCACCCACGAATGGAGTCCGCGTTCGTTTTGATGGCATGTCATCCGGTGAACGCGACAACCTGCGCCAATTCCTGAAGTTCGTGCAGGACACCACCCGGGTCTCGCAAAGCGAGCAAAACTACCTGCAGCTTCTGAAGTAGAATCTGCCCTTTTTTCTCTGCAGTTTTCACCGTACTGCAATCCCACAGCCTAGCGGAAATTGATACACTTTCTGCTGATTGAACCCTTTCACTCGGATGGAACTCTAAGTTCAAGTGAGTGAGTTGTCGGTCTTTTCAAAGGACCGAGCGGAGGAGCGGAACGACATGGCCGTCAGCGAGCAGGTATTAGCGACCGGACAACAATTAGACACCCTGTGCATCAACACAATTCGAACGCTCTCCATTGACGCGGTTCAGCAGGCGAATTCGGGCCATCCTGGCGCGCCGATGGGCCTCGCTCCGGTGGCCTACTGCCTGTGGCAGCAATATCTTCGCTACGACCCTCAAAATCCGCTGTGGCCAAATCGCGACCGGTTTGTTCTGTCCGCGGGCCATGCCTCCATGCTGCTGTATTCGATCTTGCATTTGGCTGGCGTGCGCAAGGCGGAAGACGACCGGGTTACAAAGGACCTCTCAGTCTCGCTGGAAGATATCAAGCGCTTCCGCCAATTCGATAGCCGTACCCCGGGACATCCCGAATCACATATCACGACCGGAGTGGAGACCACGACTGGTCCTCTCGGACAGGGTGCCGGGAACAGTGTGGGCATGGCGATGGCCAGCAAGTGGCTGGAAGCGCGTTTCAATCAGCCCGGATTTGAGATTTTCGATTTCAACGTTTGGTCCATTTGTGGTGACGGCGACCTGATGGAGGGCGTGGCCAGCGAAGCGGCCTCGCTGGCTGGACACCTGAAGCTCTCAAATCTCTGCTGGATCTACGATCACAACCACGTCACGCTCGACGGTCCGGCCAGTTGGTCGTTTACGGAGGATGTCGCCACCCGCTTTCTTGGCTATGGATGGAATGTCACGCGCGTCGCCGATGCCAACGATCTGGAGATGCTCGCTCGAGCGTATGACTGCTTCCTGAAGACGAATGATCGTCCGACGCTGATTATCGTGGACAGCCATATTGGCTACGGATCGCCGCATAAACAGGACTCGTACGAAGCGCACGGCGAACCGCTCGGGGTGGATGAGGTCAAGCTGGTAAAGAAGTTTTATGGCTGGCCGGAAGACGCCAAATTCCTGGTGCCTGACGGCGTCTATGACTGCTTCAAACAGGGCATAGGAAAACGCGGCGCCGAACTGCGCGGGGCCTGGGAGAAAAAGTTTGCGGAATACTCGGAGCAGTTCCCCGATCTCGCGGCCGAATTGAAGGAGATTCAGGGCCGGGAACTTCCCGAGGGATGGGACAAGAATCTTCCGAATTTCCCGGCGGACGCGAAGGGCATCGCCTCTCGCGAAAGTTCCGGAAAGGTGCTGAATGCCCTGGCGCAGAATATTCCCTGGCTGATCGGCGGTTCGGCCGACCTGGCGAAATCGAACAAGGTCGACTTGAAGATGCCGGGCGCCGGCGATTTCCAGGCGGGCAATTACGCCGGACGCAACCTGCACTTTGGCGTGCGCGAACATGGCATGGCTGCTGCTGCCAACGGGATGGCGGTATCCCGTTTGCGGGTGTTCAATGCGACGTTTTTCAACTTCACCGACTACATGAAGCCCTCGATGCGTCTTGCGGCTCTCATGGAAGTACCCGTCCTCTTTGTGATGACACACGATTCCATCGGAGTGGGCGAAGATGGCCCCACGCATCAGCCGGTCGAGCAACTGGCGGGACTGCGTGCGATGCCGAATATGCTGGTGCTGCGTCCGGGAGATGCCAATGAAGTGACCGAGGCGTGGAAGATTGCGATCCAGCAGAAGCATCGTCCGACGACGTTTGTGCTGTCACGGCAGGCTCTGCCGACTTTGGATCGGACGAAGTATGCCTCTGCCACCGGAACAGCCAAGGGCGCTTACGTGGTCGCCGATGCTGAGAATGGAACGCCTCAAGTCATACTGATCGGAACGGGCAGCGAATTGTCGCTTTGCGTTGACGCTTACGAGAAGCTCAAAGCAGAGGGCGTCAAGGCGCGTGTGGTCAGCATGCCTTCGTGGGAACTCTTCGAAGAGCAGGATGCGGCATATAAAGAAAGCGTGCTGCCGACAGGCGTTACGGCCCGAGTATCCGTAGAGATGGCAGCGACGTTTGGCTGGGAGCGCTACACCGGCAGCAAGGGACGCAATATCGGCATGCACCGTTTTGGGGCGTCAGCTCCATTGAAAGATCTGCTGAAGTATTTTGGGTTCACGGTCGACAAGGTGGTGGAAGAAGCTCGGGCAACGATTGGCCGTAAGTAATTGGTTGAGCACGCAGTTCGCTTGCGTCTCAGGGTCGGGGATTCGTCATCCAACAAGATAGGGAGGTTCCATGCAACCCACTGGAGTTATTGAAAACGCGAAGGCTACGAAAAATCCGTTGAAAGAGTTGCTCGCCTACGGACAGGCGATGTGGTTCGACTACATCCGGCGCGACCTGTTCACCACGGGAAAGTTGAAAAAGCTGATTTCCGACGACGGGTTGCGCGGGATGACCTCGAATCCTGCGATTTTCGAGAAGGCGATCGCCGATAGCAACCTGTATGACGACGTTTTGAAATCGCTTTCCACACGCAAAGATCTCGATACCACGGCGCGCTATGAGCAGATCGCGATTCGTGACATTCAGGAGGCAGCGGACACGCTTCGTCCCGTGTACGACGAATCGAACTTCCGCGACGGTTATGTCAGCCTGGAAGTCTCCCCATATCTGGCGCGCAAGACGCAGGAAACGATCGACGAAGCGCGACGTCTGTGGAAGACAGTGAATCGCGAGAATGTGATGATCAAGATTCCGGGGACGGCGGAAGGAATCCCGGCGATCCGGCAGGCGATCAGCGAAGGGATCAACATCAATGTCACTTTGCTGTTTGCGCAGGATGTGTACGAACAGGTCGCGGAGGCCTACATTCAAGGACTCGAAGAACTGGCGAAGCGCGGTGGAAATCTCAAGAAGATGGCGGGTGTGGCCAGCTTTTTCATCAGCCGCATTGATACGCTGATTGATTCCATGCTCCAGGACAAGCTGAAGAGCACGACTGACGCCGGGCAGCAGGCTCTACTCGAGAGCTTATTGGGCAAGGTTGCTGTTGCCAACGGAAAGCTTACCTATCAGGCCTATCAGCGGATTTTCAGCGGTCCCCGCTGGAATGCGCTGGCGGCAAAAGGCGCGCAGACGCAGCGCGTGTTGTGGGCCAGCACGAGCACGAAGAATCCGAAATATCGAGATGTCATCTACGTGGAGGAGTTGATCGGGCAGGACACGGTGAATACGATGCCGCCGGCGACGGTCGATGCCTTCCGCGATCATGGCAAACTGCGGAACAGCCTGACCGAAGATCTCCCTTGCGCGAAGAAAACGATGGATGACCTGGCGCTGGCGGGTATCTCGATGAAGCAGGTGACGGACAAACTGACAGACGACGGCGTGAAGTTGTTCGCCGATGCATTCGACAAACTCCTGGCCTCCGTTGAAAAAAGCACGCAGCAAAAAGGATAGACCGTGAGCCGAATGAAGACGTCCCTCCCCGAAAGCCTGGCTGCCACGGTGAAGTCGACGATTGCCGAGTGGCAGTCGGGCCGGAAAGTAAAGCGGTTGTGGGAACGCGACTCGAGCCTGTGGACCGGAGAAGACGAGTCGAAGTGGCTGGGCTGGCTGGACATCGTTGAGGAGCAACTCGCGCAGCACGATTCTCTGCAGAAGTTCGCGAAGGATGTGCAGGTGCGTGGGTTTGAGCACATCCTGCTGCTTGGGATGGGCGGGTCCAGCCTGTGCCCCGAGGTCTTGCGGATGACGTTCGGACGGATTCCGCACTTCCCTACCCTGCACGTGCTCGACTCGACAGATCCCGCGCAGGTCAAGGCGTTTGAGCATCAGATCGACATTGGGAAAACACTTTTTATCGTCTCGAGCAAGTCCGGCAGCACCCTGGAACCGAACATCTTCAAGCAGTATTTTTTCGAGCGCGCCAAGCAACTTGTCGGCGCCAACAAAGTTGGCAGTCACTTCGTCGCGGTGACCGATCCTGACTCCAAGATGCAACAGGTGGCCGAGAGCGACCACTTCCTGCATGTATTCTTCGGTCGAGCATCGATTGGAGGACGTTACTCGGCGCTGTCGAACTTCGGCATGGTACCGGCGGCAGCCATGGGGTTGGACACCAGAAAATTTCTCGACCGCTCGGCCGAGATGGTGCGGGCTTGCGGAGCAGGCCTAAAGGTAGAAGACAATCCCGGAGTAGTACTGGGGATCGTCCTTGGCGCGGCGGCCAACGCAGGGCGCGACAAAGTCACCATCATCACGTCGAAGGGAATCTCCGATCTAGGGGCGTGGCTCGAGCAATTGATTGCTGAGTCCACGGGCAAGATCGGCAAGGGAATCATTCCGGTCGATGGCGAACATCTGGGATCACCCGATGTGTATGGGAAGGATCGCGTGTTCGCTTACATCCGTCTGGAGAACGAGGCCGATTCCGATCAAGATGCGAAGGTGGCCGCGCTCGAGAAGGCCGGACATCCGGTCGTTCGCATCGTGATGCCTGACATCTACGACCTCGGGGCGGAGTTCTTCCGCTGGGAGATTGCGACGGCCGTCGCCGGAGCGATCATCGCGATCAATCCGTTCAACCAGCCCGATGTTGAGGCGAGCAAGTTGGCTACGCGCGCTCTGACCTCCGAATACGAAGCCAAGGGTTCGCTGCCCGCGGAAAAAGCAATTCTTGAAGACAGCGGGATAAGACTCTTCACGGATGACAAGAATGCAGCGGAACTGGCGAAGGCGGTCGGCGAAAAATCAATTGCCGGATATCTGAAGGCGCATCTGAGCCGGATTCATCCTGGGGACTACTTCGCTGTTCTTGGCTACGTTCAGATGAATGAAGAGCACGAGCAGAGTCTGCAAGCGGTGCGACATGAAATTCGCGACAAGAAGCATGTGGCAACGTGCCTGGGTTTTGGGCCGCGATTCCTGCACTCCACCGGCCAGGCTTACAAGGGCGGGCCCAACTCGGGCGTGTTCTTGCAGGTCACCTGTGACGATGCGGTGGAGTTACCGGTGCCGGGCCAGAAATACACCTTCGGCGTGGTGAAGGCTGCGCAGGCACGCGGGGATTTCCAGGTGCTGGCTGAGCGGGGACGCAGGGCTCTGCGCGTGCATCTGGGGAAAGATCTGAAGAGTGGGCTGGCTGCCTTACAGGCGGCCGTGAACAAAGCCGTTTAGTTCATAGATGACTCCGTGGGCGCGGGGCAAGCTTGTCCTGAGCGAAATCGAGGGATGGTCGCGCGACAACCGGCCTGAGGCCGGCGCTACGGGTACTTCGTAAGGAGCACGAAATGCAATTGGGAATGGTGGGACTGGGGCGCATGGGCGCGAACATGACGCGGCGGCTGATGCGTGATGGG
>Ga0209698_10005119_pt1 | contig 14268 bp, 9 predicted proteins | sample LitLauG_LLR_2012_FD_187203 | JGI IMG/M metagenome (GOLD analysis project Ga0209698, IMG submission 187203) | Freshwater sediment microbial communities from Pennsylvania, USA - Little Laurel Run_MetaG_LLR_2012 (SPAdes) (version 2) | ecosystem: Environmental > Aquatic > Freshwater > Creek >... | reverse complement strand
AGGTAGCCGATGTAGACGGCCAGGGAATTCGTCCCCGAGTCGAAGGTGTAGCCCCAGACCAAGTCGAGGATCTGGTCACGGGTGAGCACCTGGCGCGGGTGTTGCAGGAACAACTCCAGGAGGTCGAACTCGATCTTGGTCAATTCGATGACGCGGTCCCCGCGACGCACCTCGCGCGTGCCCGGGTTCAAGGTGAGGTCCTCGAAACGTAGGACGGTGTCGTCGCCGTCGGACGATTGACGCCGACGAAGCAGTGCGCGAAGGCGCGCCAGTAATTCGGCGAGGTCGAAGGGCTTGACCAGGTAGTCGTCGGCGCCCACGTCGAGGCCCTCGACGCGGTCGTTGACCGCGTCGCGGGCGGTCAACATCAAGATCGGCGTGGCGTCGCCGGCACGGCGAATGCGCCGGCACACCTCGAGGCCGTCGATGTCGGGCAGCTGAAGGTCCAACACGATGGCGTCGGGCGCGCGCAATTGCACCGCGCGTAGCGCGTCGGAGCCGTTCTCGAAGAGTTCGACGTCGTAATTCTCCATCCGCAACGCTCGACCGAGGGCGGTACGGATCGCCGCATCATCGTCAACAATCGCGACGTAGGGATTGTTGGTGGGTAGGTTGGTCACGGGCTTTCCTTTGGAATGCGGTCAGGCTCTAGTGTTACGTGTTGGTATTAATGGTCTTTCGTGTTTCACTAAGAATCTAGAAAGATTGTTAGCACCCTAGATGGCGGGTAGTTCAATTGGCAGAACGGCGGACTTTGAATCCGTAGGTTGGAGGTTCGAGCCCTCCCCCGCCAGCTTCATCTCACGACGACCACCTCGCTGAAGTACCTGATCAACGAGGTGGCCGAAACCTAGGGGTTGGCCACGCGCCCGGCGAGCACCGCTTGGGCGGCGGCCAGTCGCGCCACCGGGATGCGATACGGCGAGCAACTGACGTAGTCCACGCCGCACTGATAGAGCGTGGCGATCGACGCCGGGTCGCCGCCGTGCTCACCGCAGATGCCGATCTTGAGTTGCGGATTGGTGCTTCGTCCCCGGTCCACGGCGAGGCGCACCAGTTCAGCGACGGCCTGGTCGTCGAGCACGTCGAAGGGGTTGTGCTCCAAGAGCCCGTGCGCCAGGTAGGGCGCCATCAACTTGCCTTCGACGTCGTCGCGGCTGAAGCCGAAAGTCATCTGCGTGAGGTCGTTGGTGCCGAAGGAGAAGAAGTCCGCGTGCGCGGCGATCTCGTGGGCCAACAACGCGGCGCGCGGCGTCTCGATCATCGTCCCGATCGAGAAGTGCAACGGGGTGAGATAGTTGCTCGCGACGAAGTCGCTGGCGTCGAGCACCCAGGAGCGCGCCAACGCCAGTTCCGGCGCCGAGATGGTCAAGGGGATCATGATCTCCACGCGCGGGTCGCCGCCGGCGGCGAGGCGTAACTGCGCGGCCTCGAGGAGTGCGCGCACCTGCATGGCGTAGAGACCGGGTTTCAAGACGCCCAGACGAACCCCGCGCACCCCGAGCATCGGGTTCTGCTCGTGCCAGTAGCGCGCGGCGGCCAGGAGTCGCGACTCGTTATCGTCCAAGCCCTCACGGGCCTCCTTCACCAGGAGGGCCTCGAGGTCGGGCAGGAATTCGTGCAGCGGTGGGTCGAGCAGACGGACGGTGACCGGCAGGGCGTCCATCGCCTCGAGGATGGCGACGAAGTCGGCGCGCTGCACGTCGAGCAGGCGTTCGAGGGCGTCGCGGTACTGCTCGTCGGTGCTCGCGAGGATCATCGCGCGCACCACGGGTAGACGCTCGGGTCCGAGGAACATGTGCTCGGTGCGGCACAGGCCGATGCCTTCGGCGCCGCGTTCGCGCGCGGCGCGGGCGTCGACGGCGGTATCGGCGTTGGCGCGCACCCCGAGGTGTCCGGCGCGCACCTCGTCGGCCCAACGCAAGATCACGTCGAGCTGGGCGGGCGCGTCACTCGACGTCAGGGGCACCGGGCCGAGGACGACCACCCCCGACGTGCCGTCGAGGGAGAGCCAGTCGCCTTCGTTGATGACGGTCTCACCCACCCGCGCGTCGTGCGCGCCCACGAGCAGGTCGCTCACCCCCACGACCGCGGGTTTGCCCCAACCACGCGCGACCACGGCGGCGTGGCTCACCAGTCCGCCACGGGCGGTCAGCACTCCTTGCGAGACCAGCATGCCCGCGACGTCATCGGGCGAGGTCTCGGCGCGCACCAGGATCACGTCCTCCCCGCGGCGCGACGCCTCGACGGCCGCTTGCGCATCGAAGTACGCCCGGCCGACCGCCGCACCAGGCGACGCGGCCAACCCGCGAGTCAGGGGCGTGACGGTCGACGACGACGCGAACGTCGGGTGCAGCACTTGATCGAGGTGGTCGCCGGTGATCCGCGTCAGCGCCTCGGCGCGCGACAGGTCGAACGCCGGGTCGTTCACCATGTCCACGGCCATTCGCAACGCCGCGGCTCCGGTGCGCATGCCCGGTCGCGTCTGGAGCATCCAGAGGTGACCCTGCTCGATCGTGAACTCGATGTCGCACATGTCGCGGTAGTGCGTCTCGAGACGCGTGAAGACCTCGCGCAACTGGTTGGCCACGTCGGCGAACAGGTAATCGAGGTCGCTGAGGGGCCGGGTGATCGAGGTGCCGGCGACGACGTCCTCGCCCTGGGCGTTGATCATGAAGTCGCCGTAGGCGACGGGTTCGCCGGTCGACGGATTGCGAGTGAAGGCGACGCCGGTGCCCGAGCGCTCGTCACGATTGCCGAAGACCATGGCCTGGACGTTGGCGGCGGTGCCCAGGTCGTGATCGATGCCCTCGCGTTCGCGAAAGGCGTGGGCGCGCGCTCCGTTCCACGACGTGAAGATCGCCTCGATCGCCTCGCGCAGTTGGGTGCGCGGTTCCTGGGGGAACTCGCGGCCGCTGTGCTGGTGCACCACTTCGCGATAGCGAGCGGCCAGGACCTTGTTCACCTCGGCGCTGAGTTCGCCCTCCACGCGAACGCCGGCCTCTTGCATGGCGCGATGCAGGTGCTGGTCGAAGTGCGCCGCGTCGATGCCCACGACGATGCGTCCGTACATCGCGATGAATCGTGCGTAGGAGTCGTAGGCGAAGCGCGGATCGCCGCTGCGCGCGACGAGGGCCTCGACGGATCGGTCGTTGAGTCCGAGATTGAGGACCGTGTCCATCATGCCCGGCATCGAGAATTGCGCGCCGGATCGCACCGAGACGAGGAGGGGGTCGACGTCGTCGCCGAAACGTCGGCCCATGCGCTCCTCGAGTCGTGCCACCGCGTCATCGATCTCGTGGTCGAGCGCCAGTGGCCAGCCGTGTCGGAGGTACGCGCGACACGCCGTCGTCGCGATGGTGAAACCGTGGGGCACCGGCAATTCCAGCACTGAGGTCATCTCGGCGAGGTTGGCCCCCTTACCGCCGAGCAGGGCCTTCAGGGTCATCGGTGCGACACCGTGGTGGTGGTCGAAGTCGTAGACGAAGCGGCGTTGGGGTTCGCCCGATACCGACACGACATTGTGCTGAGGCGACATATTCATCTCCAGTGTGAGAGGCGGACTCTGGGCAACTGTAATGCCCTGGGCCTCTCCAATGGCTCAATTGGTTGAATTTGTCGAACCAATAATTTTCTATGTGAATCATAGAATTTCCAAGGACTGTCCGACGAGAGCGCGTCGAGAATTCAACCAATTCAACCAATAGCCAACCACCTGGTTGCACCGAGTGCGCACGTCAGCCGAGGCCGTGACCCTTGGCGATGGCGACGCCGATGGCGTTGGCGCTGGCGCTAGCGGTTGCTCTTGGGGCGACGAGGGCTTAAAGCGTTCGACGACGCAGAATCGTCGCCAGTTCGAGGGGATGGGACCCCTGTATGGAGTGGCTGGCACCCGGCACGTCGATGACCTCATCATGGGGTCGGCGGCGTCGGAATTCGAGGACGTCCTCATCACTCACCACTGACGAGGGGCCCAGGGCGCGCACCAGCGTCACCGCGACGTCGATCTCCTCGAGCCACTGCCACAGGTCGAGGTTTAGGTCGGCTCGGCGAGTGGCGGGGGCGTGACGCTGGTGACGCCAGACCCACGTGCCATCGCTTCGCTCGATGGCGTTGTGCAAGATTCCTCGTCGCAACGACGACTCGGAGCGGCCCGGGTTGTACGCCACGGTGCGCGCGAGGATCTCGTCGAAACTGGCGAATGACGCGGGACCCTCGATGAAGTCCAAGATGGGTCGCGCCCGGTCCGCGTTGACGCCCGGGGTGATGTCGATGAGCACGAGCTGACTGACGAGGGCGGGGAACTCGTGGGCCAGCACCAGGGCGACGATCCCGCCGTAGGACATGGCGACCAGCGGCACCGGGGGAGTGGTGAGTTCGGCCATCGCCGCCGCCACGTCGCTCGCGTGCTCGCGCGGTGCGCGCGCGCCGTAGAAGGAGCCGTCGGAGTGACCGTGGTGGGGGAGGTCGATCGCCACCAGGGGCACATCGAGCGCCAGGGCCACGGTGTCGAAGGTGTGGGCGTTCTGGGCGCTGCCGTGCAGCAACACCAGTCGCGGCGAACCCTCGCCCCAGACGAGCGCGCTGACCTGTCGCAGGCCCTCGACGGCCACGAAGGCCCGGCGCACGCGAGGACGGTCACGTTCGAGCCCCCACTCGGCCAGGTTCTCGTCGAGAGAACCGAACTCGTCGTAGTCGACCATCAACGCATCGTAGGAGAAGTTGGTGGTCACGGCACCTTGTACCATTGCGGCGTGGAGTCATTGTCAAAGCGCCGTCTCGTCATTGTCACGGGGCGCTGCCACCCCACCCTCGCCCAGGACATCGCCAGCAAGCTCGGCGTCGACCTCACCGAGGCCAATCTGCGCGAGTTCGCCAACGGTGAGATCCACTGCCGCTTCGATGAGTCGATCCGCGGCGCGCACGTCTTCATCATCCAGACGCATTCCTCACCGGTCAACGACGCGGTGATGGAACAACTCATCATGATCGACGCCGCCAAGCGCGCGTCCGCCAAGTCGATCACCGCGGTGATCCCGAATTACGGCTACGCCCGCCAGGACCGCAAGTCCACCGGGCGCGAGCCCATCACGGCCAAGTTGATCGCCGACATGCTCCAGACCGCGGGCGCGAATCGCGTCCTGTCGGTCGATTTCCACTCCGGTCAGATCCAGGGATTCTTCGACATCCCCGTCGACCACCTGGTGGCCGCACCGGTCCTGGAGGACTACCTCAAGACCCACGCCGACACCAACACGCTGGTCGTCGTGGCCCCCGACGCCGGACGCGTCAAGGTGGCCGAGCGCTACGCCCAGCACTTGGGATGCGACCTCGCCCTGGTGCACAAGACGCGCCCGCGCGGCACCGCCAACGTGGCCGAAGCGCGCCACATCGTGGGTGACGTGGCCGGGCGACACTGCGTCTTGATCGACGACATGATCGACACCGCGGGCACCATCGTCGCGGCGTGCGACCTCTTGAAGGCCCAGGGAGCGGGCGAGATATGGGTCATGGCCACCCACGCCTTGTTCTCACCGCCGGCGGTCGATCGCCTCTTCAACGCGCCGGTCAGCCGGGTGATCGTGACCGACACCCTCCCCTTGGGACCCGAGAGGCGCTTCGAGAAGCTCGAGATCCTCTCCGTGGCGACCATCGTGGCCAACGCGATTTCGGCGATATTCGAGGATTCTTCGGTCTCGGACATCTTCGGCGGCGAGAACCTGCTCTAGGGCCGAGAGTCCCCGGGGTTGCGGCGACGGCTAGACTATTCACCCTGTGCGCGACTGTTGGTCGTGTGCGCAATTCGCCTAAGGAGTTGTCATGTCAGAGACTACGTTGCACGCGTCCACGGACCGGGCCCAGGGAAGCCGTAACTCGCGCCGTCTGCGCAGCGCCGGATCCATCCCGGGCGTCGTCTACGGCGAGGGCGTCTCCCCGCTGCCGGTGTCGGTCGACGCCAAGAGCTTTCGCACGGCGGTCTCGGGCGACCAGGGTCTCAACACCTTGATCGACCTCGACGCGGACGGTCAGACGTTCATCGTGATGGCGCGTGAGCTCCAGCGCCACCCCGTGCGCGGTACCGTCTCGCACATCGACTTCCAGATCGTCGACCCCAACAAGCCCGTGGTCGCGGTCGTCCCCCTGCACATGGTGGGCGACGCCGTCGAAGTGCGCCACGCGGACTGGGAGATCGACCAGCAGCTGTTCAACCTGGAAGTCCTGTCGCGTCCGGACAAGATTCCTACCCACATCGACGTCGACATCTCGCACCTCACCCCGGGCATGGCCATCCGTGTCGGCGACGTGGTGCTGCCCGAGGGCGTCACGCCCGCGGGTGACGCGACGATCTCCGTCGTCAACACCCACGCGGGCCGAGCGGCCAAGACGGCCGACGCGAAGTCGTAGTCTGCCGTGGCGCTGCGGCGCTCGGTGTCTAGCGACCGTCGCGGTACGGCCAGCACGCTCGTCATACTCGGCCTCGCCAACCCTGGCGATGACTACGCCGGCTCTCGCCACAACGTGGGCGGTGACGCCGTGCGACTCCTCGCCGAACGTCGCGGGGCGCGCCTCGTCCTCGAGCGTCGCCAGCGTGCGCTCAGCGTGAGCATCCCCACGCCGCGCGGTCCCGTCACCCTGGCGGTGCCCACCACCTTCATGAACGAATCCGGGGCCGCCCTGCCGCCACTGCTCACGCGGACCTCGCTCGAGGACCTCTCACGGCTCGTCGTCGCGCACGACGACCTCGACCTCGAACCCGGCCGACTGCAACTGCGTTTCGGAGGCGGTCTCGCCGGCCACAACGGACTGCGTTCGATCGCCCAGGTTCTCGCCACGCACGACTTCGCGCGGCTGCGCATCGGCATCGGGCGACCGGTCCACAAGGAGCAGGTGACCGACTACGTCTTGAAGCGACCCACCGGTGGGCGAAGGAGTGAACTCGCCGCCGACGTCGCGCGCGCCGCCGACGCTTTGGAACTGCTGGTCGACAGCGACTTCGAGGCGGCCCAGCGACAGATCAACGCCGCACGTGACTGAGTCCACCGGGCTGCGGCGGGTCCTCGAGCTCGTCGCCCCCGCGCTGCGCGCGGCCAACGCCGCGGGTTCCTTCATCCCCAGCGGGTTCGCGACGCCGCTCGCCGTGGCGTCCTACGCGCTCGCGCATCGCGGACTGGTGGTGGTGACCGCCACCTCGACCGAGGCCGAGCAACTCAGCGACGCCCTGCGCGCGCTGCTGGGCGACGCGGCCGACGTCGCGCTCTTCAGCGCGTGGGACACGCACCCGCTCGAACGCGTCAGCCCGGATTCCTCGGCGATGGCCGAGCGAGCACTGCTGCGCTGGCGCCTGAGTGACGGCGAACGCCCCGACGTGGTCGTGGCGCCGATCCGCGCGCTCGCCCAGATCCTGGCCCCCGAACCGGCCATCGTGCCCCTGAGGGTCGCGCGCGGCAGCGAGCGTGACCGCGACCAGTTCCTCTCGGCGTTGGTGAGCCTGGGGTACCGACGCGAGAGCCTGGTGGAGCACCGGGCCGAGTTCGCCGTGCGTGGCGGCATCGTCGACCTCTGGCCCGCGCACGCGCACGAGCCCGTGCGACTGGACTTCTTCGGTGACGAGATCGAGCGACTCACCACCTTCGACATCGCCTCGCAGCGTTCCGTCGCCGACCTCGAGGTGATCGTCGTGGGTCCCGCGCGCGAGTGGCTGCCCTCCTCGGCGACCCGCCAGCGCGCCGAGGCACTCGTGCGCAGCCAACCCTGGGGTCGCGAGACCTTCGACCGCCTCTCCCAGGGTCACCTCTTCGACGGGATGGAGGGCTGGATGCCCCTCCTGGTCGAGGAGCGGCGAACCCTGCTCGACGAGGTCAGCGACCTCACGTGTCTGGTGGTGGAGCCCGAGCGGGTCCGCCACCGACTCGAGGAGCTGCTCGACGAGGAGCGCGAGCTCAGCGCCGCCGTCGCGACGACCTGGCAGGCGACGAGTGAGGTGCCCCTGCTGCACAACACCTTCGATGAGGTGCTGGCCGGTCGCATCGACATTGCCGTCGAACACGCCGGTCAGGGATCGCGCGGCGACCTTTCCTTGACGTCGCCCCCGGTGGTCCAGGGCGACCCCGCGCGCATCGCGGCGCACGTGCGACAGTGGAGTCCGGCGCGACGCGGCGTGGTGCTGACCTCGAACGCCGCTGCGGTCTCGCGCATGGCCGAGCAACTGCGCGGCGAGGGTCTCGACGTGACGACGGACCCCGCCAAGGTCCTCGACGTCCGACTCAGCGTGCTGCAGAGCTCGCTGCCGGCCGGCTTCGCACTGGAGTCGCCCGAGATCGTGGTCTGGTCCGAGGCCGACCTCACCGGGCGGCGCAGCGTGCACCGGGCGGCGCGCACGCGCACGCGCAACGTGGACGGCTTCTTCGACGACCTGGCGGTCGGCAGTTACGTGGTGCACCGCATGCACGGCGTGGCCCGGTTCTCGGGCACCACCACACGGGCGATCAACGGGACCACGCGTGACTACCTCATCCTGGAGTTCAAGGACGGGCGTAGCTACTGGCCGACCGAGCAGATCGACGCGCTCACGCCCTATTCGGGCGGCGACGCGCCCGCGCTCTCACGCATGGGCGGCGCCGAATGGCAAAAGACCCGGGCCAAGGCGCGCGCCGCGGCGTACCTGGTGGCTCAGGACCTCGTCGACCTCTACCGCCAGCGTTCGGTGGCCGTGGGTCACACCTTCAGTCCCGACAGCGCCTGGCAGCGCGAGATGGAGGACTTGTTCCCCTATACCCTGACCCCCGACCAGGCCGAGGCCATTGACGCCGTCAAGGCCGACATGGAGATGAGTCGCCCGATGGACCGTCTGGTCGTGGCCGACGTCGGTTTCGGCAAGACCGAGATCGCCGTGCGCGCCGTGTTCAAGGCCGTCCAGGACAACAAGCAGGCGGCCATCTTGGTGCCCACCACGCTGCTCGCCAGCCAGCACTTCGCCACGTTGAACGAGCGCTTCGGCGGCTTCCCGGTGAAGGTGGCGCTGCTCAGTCGCTTCGTGGACGACGCCGAGACCGCACGCACCATTGAAGGCCTCAAGGACGGCTCGGTCGACGTCGTGGTGGGGACCCATCGACTCTTGTCCGAGACGGTCGCCTTCAAGGACCTCGGACTCCTGGTGGTCGACGAGGAGCAGCGCTTCGGCGTCACCCATAAGGAGGCCATCAAGACGCGTTCGGTCGGTGTCGACGTCTTGACGCTGTCCGCGAGTCCCATCCCGCGCACGCTGGAGATGGCCTTCGCGGGAATCCGTGACCTGTCGATGGTCACGACGCCGCCGGCAGAACGCCGACCGATCCTCACGCACGTCGGCGAGTACGACGAGGCCGCCGTGGTCGAGGCGATCCGACGTGAACTGCTGCGCGAAGGGCAGGTCTTCTTCGTGCACAACCGCGTCTCGGACATCGAGGAGGTGGCCCGTCGCCTGGGTCAACTCGTGCCCGACGCGCGCGTCGCCGTCGCGCACGGCCAGATGGACGAGGGGACCCTGGAACGGGTCATGATCGATTTCTGGGAACGCCGCTTCGACGTCCTGGTCTGCACCACCATCGTCGAGTCGGGCATCGACCTGCCGTCGGTCAACACCCTCATCGTCGACCGCGCCGAGCGCCTGGGCCTGGGCCAGATGCACCAGTTGCGCGGGCGCGTGGGTCGCAGCGGACAGCGCGCGTACGCCTACCTGTTCCACGGGGCCAACCAGGTGCTCTCCGAGACCGCCTTCGAACGCCTGCGCACGATCGGCGACAACACCGCCCTCGGCAGCGGCTTCAAGATCGCCATGCGCGACCTGGAGATCCGCGGGGCCGGCAACCTGCTCGGTCACGATCAGTCCGGTCCCGTGGCGGCCGTCGGCTACGACCTCTACGTCCAACTCGTCGCCGAGGCGGTGGCCGACGCCAAGGGCATCGTCGTACCCGAGACGGTCCCCATCACCCTCGACGTGCCCGGCGAGGCGCACTTGCCCAAGGAGTACGTCGAGGCCGACGACGCGCGCCTCGAGGCGTATCGCCGCCTCGCGGGCGTCGCCGACGTCGCCGAACTCGAGGATCTGCGCAGCGAATGGGTCGACCGCTACGGGGCGCTGCCGCCCGCCGCGCTCGGGCTCTTGGAGCTGGCCGAACTGCGCCTGCGCTGCCTCGCTCACGGGATCACCACCCTGCAGGTGCTGGCGGCCAAGGTGGGGGTCCGCTCGCAACCGGTGGTGCGACTGAGTCCGTTGGACCTGAGCCTCTCGACGCAGATGCGCGTGCGCCGCCAGTACGGCTCGCGGGCCTACAGCGAGGAGGCCAAGGAGTTCCGCTGCGAGCTGCCCGCGGCGACCACCGCGTCGGCGTTGATCGCGCTCGTCGACGACCTCTTCGCCGACACGAAGCCGTCCTCGTGACTCGCTAGCATCGGTAGGGTGCGACGCGTCATCCTCTTCTTGGTCCTCGCCGTCATCGGTGCCGGTTGGTACGGTCTGTCGGGTTCGACGGTCGCCCTGGCGGTCAATGGTGCCTCGGTCAGTGAGTCGCAGTTCCACGCCGAGCTGCGTTCCTTCCAGACCAATCCGGGACTCTTCTGCTACATGAGCTCCCTGGCGAACACCGCCCTGGCCAAGCCCGGCGCGGGGCGCGACACGGTGACGGTGGCCGGCGAGACCGCGTGGGCGAACATCCGTATCGAGGGTCTCGCGATCGACAAGTACGTCACCGTGGCCCTCAAGTTCCGGCCCACCGCGGCCGAGTTGGCCGCCGCGACGACGTCGCTCGAGGGCGAGCTCTCCCAGGCGGCCGCCCAGACCTCCAATACCTGTCCCGGCACGCCGGCGCAGGCCTTGGCCGCGATGCCGGGCGAATTGCGTCGTGCCGAGATCGAGGAGCAGGCCTCGTCGGTGTACCTGTTGAGCAAGCTCAACGCCACCATTCCCGTCAACGCCAGCACGATCAAGAGTTACTTCCTCTCTCACCAGTCGAACTACGACAAGGTCTGCGTGGCGGTGGCGGTGGTGTCGCCGAGCAACCTGAGTGCCTTCGCGGCGGCCCAGAAGAAGGGACTCTCGGTCGCCACCTTGGCCAAGCAGTTCTCGGTCGACCCGTCGTCGGCCAAGGGCGGGGCCTACGGCTGCTTCGCCCCCTCCTCATCCTCCTTCGCCAGCGTGCGCAACGACATCGGGACGACGGCCGTGGGCCATTTCCCCACGGCGCCCCTGTCGATCAGTTACAACGGCGGGACCTACGCGCTCTTCGTCGCCGCCACGAGTAGGACGCCCTCGACGCTCGCCCAAGCCCAGGGCGTGGTCATCAGCGACATCCAGAGCCAGAACGCCACGAGCGCCAATACCGTCAAGGCCCGGATCCTCGCGGTCGCCGGGGTCGCGCTGGACCCGACGTACGGACGATGGGGCCTGGGCTCGAGCGGTCCGGCGGTCTTCGTCCCCGCCCTGCCCGCGGAGCCGGGTCCGGCGTCGACGTCGCAACTGACGACGGCGCCCACCACTCCCTACCAGTGAGCCGACCGCGGGTCCGCGTCGTCGGGCTGGGCCCGGGAGACGCCCGCCACCTGACCCAGGGCACGGTGCGCGCACTGCGCGAGGCGTCCGTCGCACGACTGCGCACCGCGGTGCATCCGGCCGCGGCCGATTTCGACGTCGAGAGTTACGACCCGTGGTACGAGAGCGCCGACTCCTTCGAGGAGCTCTACGCGAGGATCGTCGATGACCTGGTGCTGTTGGCGCACACGTCGCCGGACGCGGAGGTCGTCTACGCGGTGCCCGGCTCGCCGGTGGTCGCCGAGCACACGGTGGAACTGCTGCGCGAGCGCGGCGACATCGAGGTGATCTGCGAACCGGCGGTCTCGGTGATCGACGTGGCCTGCGCGGCCCTCGGCGTCGATCCGATGACCAGCGGACTGCGGATCCTCGACGCACTCGACTCCGTCGAGCCCTTCCGCGGGCCCGGGCCGTTGTTGATCCTGCAGACCTACGCTCCCGAGGTACTGGCGACGGTCGCCGATCGACTGCCCGGCGATACCCCGGTCGATGTGCTCTTTCACCTGGGGCTGGACGATGAGCGCATCGTGCGCCTGCGCGCGCGCGAGCTGGCGGGCTTCGCCGACGCCGATCACCTGACGTCGCTCTACGTGGCGGGACTGCGCACGGCGGGTGAGGCGATGGACGACCTGGTGAGCTTCACGCGACGCCTGCGCGCCGAATGTCCCTGGGACCAGGAGCAGACGCACGCGTCGCTGACCAAGTACCTGCTCGAGGAGAGCTACGAGGCCCTCGACGCGCTGACGAATCTGGCGGCGATGATCGAATCGGGCGAGGACGACGATGCCGTCGTCGCCCACGCCGAGGAGGAGCTGGGCGACCTGCTCTTCCAGGTACTCTTCCACGCCGAGCTCGGTGAGGAGGAGGGACGATTCACTCTCGCCACCATCGCCGACCTGACGCGCGACAAGCTGATCGGACGTCACCCGCACGTCTTTTCCGACGTGGTCGTCGAGAACGCCCAGGACGTCGCGGCGAACTGGGAGGTCATCAAGAAGGCGGAGAAGGGTCGCTCCAGTGTGATCGACGGGATCGCCTGGGACCTGCCGTCATTGTCGCTCTACGCCAAGGTCCTTTCGAAGGCGCGGGCCGTGGGCGTCACCTCCGCCCCGGTGCTCGCCGAGTTCCTCGCCGACGCTTCGTCGCTCGGCGAGCTCGAGAACCGAACCCGCGACGTGCGCGACGGCGATGCGGCGCCGTATGACGCGTTGATGGCGCGATTGCTCGTGCGACTGGCCACGTGGGCCAGTGAGCATGGCGTGGACCTCGAGGCGGCGTTGCGCCGCGAGGTCCTGCGACTACGCGACGAGATACGTGTTATCGAGGCCGACCAATCGAACCCTTCGCAGGTCGCCGAGTAGCCTTAACAGCGAAGATTCGAAGGAGAAACGCCATGAGCGCGATTGAAGTTGTCCTGGGCCGCCAAATCTTGGATTCGCGTGGCAATCCCACCGTGGAGGCCGAAGTTCACCTCGAGTCTGGCGCCTTCGGTCGCGCCGTCTCGCCCTCGGGCGCATCCACGGGCATCCACGAAGCGGTCGAACTGCGAGACGGCGGAGCGCAGTGGGGCGGTAAGGGCGTGCGCCAGGCCGTGCAGTTCGTGAACACCGAGATCAACGACGCCCTCGAGGGCTACGACGCCGAGGACCAGCGCGCGGTCGACTACGCGATGATCGACCTCGATGGCACCTCCAACAAGGGCCGCCTGGGCGCCAACGCGATCCTCGCCGTCTCGCTCGCCACCGCCAAGGCCGCGGCCATGGAGAGCGAACTGCCCCTCTACAGCTACATCGGTGGCGTCAACGCCCACGTGTTGCCGGTGCCGATGCTCAACGTCGTCAACGGCGGGGTGCACGCCAAGAACTCCATCGACTTCCAGGAGTTCATGGTCATGCCGATCGGCGCCGCGTCGTTCTCCGAAGCCCTGCAGTGGGGCACCGAGACCTACCACGCGCTCAAGAGCGTGTTGGCCGCACGCGGACTCTCGACGGCCGTCGGCGACGAGGGCGGCTTCGCCCCGGACCTGCCCGACAACGAGACCGCGGTCAAGGTCCTCATCGAGGCCATCGAGTCCACGGGTCGCACGCCGGGACGCGACATCGCCATCGCGCTCGACCCGGCGTCGAGCGAGATCTTCCGCGAGGGTTCCTACCACCTCGCCGGCGAGGGCCGCGTGCTCTCGAGCGCCGAGATGGTGGATTACTGGGTCGACCTGTGCGATCGCTACCCGATCGTCTCGATCGAGGACGGCATGGCCGAAGAGGACTGGGATGGCTGGTCGTTGATGACCGAGAAGTTGGGCACGCGCATCCAACTCGTGGGTGACGACCTTTTCGTGACCAACGTCGAACTGCTGCAAAAGGGCATCGACCGCGGTGTCGCGAACTCTATTCTGATCAAGCTCAACCAGATCGGCACGCTCACCGAGACGCTCGACACGGTACGTTTGGCCAACACGCACCGCTACAGCGCCGTCATCTCGCACCGCTCGGGCGAGACCGAGGACGTCACGATCGCGGACCTCGCGGTGGCCACCAATGCCGGACAGATTAAAACTGGTGCGCCGGCGCGTTCTGACCGGGTGGCGAAGTACAATCAACTACTGAGACTGGAAGAGCAGCTCGGAGATTCGGCCCGTTTCCTCGGGGCGACGTCGTTGTCGGGGGCGGCAGGTGTCAGCTACACGAAGTAACACAACGCGG
>Ga0209698_10005117_pt1 | contig 14269 bp, 15 predicted proteins | sample LitLauG_LLR_2012_FD_187203 | JGI IMG/M metagenome (GOLD analysis project Ga0209698, IMG submission 187203) | Freshwater sediment microbial communities from Pennsylvania, USA - Little Laurel Run_MetaG_LLR_2012 (SPAdes) (version 2) | ecosystem: Environmental > Aquatic > Freshwater > Creek >... | reverse complement strand
GCCGCCGAGATAGCGGAAGGCGCCCTTATCGGGGTCGAGCATGGCGCGGGCGAAGGCTGTGGCCGATGGGAAGCTGCGGTTGCCGGCCGGGCCATAGACGGGAAGAGTACGGGTACGGTCCTCGAAGAAGGAGGACTTTATCAGAGCGGGGAAATCGGCGGAGTGGTCGGCGTGGAAGTGGGTGTAGAGGATGGCATCGAGGTCCGTCATGGTGGCGCCCGCCTCGCCAAAGCGCAGCGCGGTGCCGCCGCCTGAGTCGATCAGCACGCGGGCTTTGCCATCACGCCAGATGAGATAGCCTGAGGAAGCGCGCTTGGTCTGCATCTCCGGGCCGCCCGAGCCCAGCACCTGCAGCTCGACGCCGTGGCCCGTACAGGGGGCGGCCAGCGTGGGGGTGGCGAGGGTGAGGCAGAGGGCCAATGGGGCGAGGGTGGCGAGGCGGTTGGACATGCCGGGACTTTCTCACAGTATTGCCTTGGCCGCCACAGGCTCGAGCCGTAGCCGGGGTTAGGCAGCCGGAAGGGGTTTGTAGCGCAAGGGCGAATGTCCCGCCGCACCCAACAACCACGAGCCCGGTCATTGGGTTCGCGGAGGTGCTGTGCGGGGAAGGCTTCCCGTGAATTGTTGGGTTACAGCGCAGAAACGCGCCTAACTCAACCTACTTACTGACTCCAAGAGCCGCCGGGCAGTCGCGGACAACGAACGGCAATGACGCTCAGCTACGGTTTTGGAGCGAAGAATAGATATACTGTCACCGTATTTCGCCGTCACCATTTCCACGACTTCAACTGACCTGGAAACCGTCGATCAAGCTCCCGCCATAGATCACCTTCCATCAAAACGTAGCCTTGATCAGTCGTGTGAACGTCATCCATATCGAGTTCATGCCACAAGAGAGGATCCTCCGGATTTCGCGGCCGAAACGCGACGCCCTGCATTCCTGGATTTGCTCTATAAATGTCGCGTTGTTCCCTGGGGCCGCTGTTATTGAGTCGCCCCTCGGGGGTCAAATAAACAAATCTCTTTGTCGAAGGTATTGACGTCTTGGTCCATTCTATTCTGCGGCCCGCTGGCAAAACGTTGATATAAAAATAGCCATCGGATAGCTTCATGCTTGTTGCGATTCGTATCTTTACTTCAATGAAATCAATTGCCCCTGGCGCGAGCTCTTCTAGCGCTGATTTCGCCTCATTTGAAACAATTGTTTCGCAATGTGCAAAGTAGTAGAAATCCGGCATGGGCATATCTACTTCGCTCAATCTCAGATCCTTGGGAATGCACTCCTCTGGCACTGGCTTGCCTTGCTCGATATAGTGGATGCTTAGCAAGCCGGCCGTTGATCGTGGAGATTGCGTAAAGGTTGGTGGATTCGCTATTCCAATGTGTGAGAACGCTGTGATCTCCGGCTGAAAAACATAAATCATCCACTGTTTTCCGTTCGTGTTGCCAAACCATTTGCGCCATGTTTGAATTGTCATGAGACATCTAAAACACGAACAGCTTCGGGGCTAAACGTGGGAAATAGGTGACAGTATATCTATTCTTCGAGGCCAGGGTTGGACTCCCCCTACCTATTCGTCAGCTTCAATTCGATGCGGCGGTTGCGGCGGAGGGCTTCTTCGGAGGAGCCTTCCTCCAATGGGGCGAACTCGCCGTAGCCGGCGGCGACGAGGTGCTTGGCGGGCACGCCCTTGGCGATCAGGTATTTGACGACGGAAACGGCGCGGGCGGTGGATAGTTCCCAGTTGGAGGGAAACTGCGCACTGCCGATCGGGCGGCTGTCGGTGTGACCGTCGACCTGGAGGGCCCAGTCGATCTCCTTGGGGATGGTGCGTTCGAGTTCCAGGATGGCGGTTGCGAGGCGGTCGATCGCGCTGAGGCCTTCGGGGCTCATGGCGGCTTGCCCTGAGGGGAACAGCACCTCGGACTGGAATACGAAGCGGTCGCCAACGACGCGGATGTCTTTGCGGTCGGCAAGGGCGGTGCGAAGCCTGCCGAAGAAGTCGGAGCGGTAGCGGCGCAGCTCCTGGACCTGCTGGGCGAGCGCTGCGTTGAGCTTGGCCCCCATGTCCTTGATGACGACCTGGCTATCCTTGTTCTTGGCGTCGGAGGCGTCGAGTGCTTCTTTCAAGGCTGCGAGCTGGCGGTTCAATTGGAGGAGCTGCTGGTTCAGTTGCTCGACCTTGGAAAGGGCATCGGCGGAGATGTCCTTTTCCTTGGAGAGGTCGGCGGAGAGGGCCGCGACCTTGCGGTCGGCGGCGGACAGTTTGTCGCCCGAGCCGAGGCCGGCGCCGGTGAGCTTTTCGTTTTCGGACTTGAGGGTGGCGAGGGCCGCTTGGAGCTCGGACAGGTCGTCCTCAGCCTTTTTTCCTTTGTCTTTTTCGAGGCTCAACAAGCTGGTGAGTTCGCTGATTTGGCGCGTCAGGCGTCGCAGCACGGTGTCCTTGCCGCTGCTCTCCTGGGCGACGTGGAACTGGGCGATCATGAAGACCGACATCAGGAAGGTGACGACGAGGAGCAGCGTCGACAACACGTCGACGTAGCCGGGCCAGAACTCGGCGTACTCGCCGCTGCTTCGTTTTGAGCGACCGCGTGCCATTCCGGATTACCTCTTGACCAGACGGGCGGCTGCGTCGCGCAGAAGGGCTGCGGATTCGGCCTGGGTGCTGCTCTGCTCGTCCATCCACTCGCGTACGACCTGCTGCTCGGCGCGCATCTGGCCGAGGAGGGCGTTGACGCCAAGAGCCAAATCCTTGACAGGCTCGCCGCCAGCGACGGCGGCTTGGCCCATCCGGTCGGAGAGGTTGGAGACGGAACGGTTCAGCGCGTCCAGCATGACGAGGAGGCGGCGGGTGGCCTCGTCGCCGGCACCCGAGCCGGGGGTCAACTCGGTGATACCGGAGAGCCATTCCTCAAGCTCGTTGTAGAAGCGGTTGTGGGCGTGGCTGGCCTGGAGTTCGAGGAAGCCTAGGATGAGGGAACCTGCGAGGCCCAGCAGCGAGGACGAGAACGCGGTGCCCATGCCGCGCAAGGGGGCGGCGAGGCCGTTCTTCAAGTCGTCGAAGACGGCGGCGCTTTCGGTCGACTTGGTGTCGAGGGTGGCGATGGCTTTGGAAACCGAGGTGATGGTGTCGAGCAGGCCCCAGAAGGTGCCGAGCAGCCCCAAAAATACCAGCAGGCCGACGAGATAGCGTCCGGTATCGCGCGCTTCATCGAGACGGGAACCGATGCTGTCCATGATGGTGCGCATGCTGGTGGTCGAGAGCGACAGCACGCCCCGGCGGTCACGCAGCATGTGGGCCATGGGGGCTAGAAGAATGGGATCGGGACCGGTGACGAGGCCGGGATCTGAGATGCGGAAGCTGTTGACGAAGCGGATTTCAGGATAAAGGCGGATGACCTGGCGGAAGGCGTAGATGATGCCGAGGAAGAGAACGCCGAGGATCAGGCCGTTGAGGCCAGGATTGGTCAGCAGGGAGCGGTGGAGCTGCTCGTAGAGGACGGAGGCTAGAAAGGCGACCAGGATCAGGAAGATCGTCATGCGGAGCAGGAACACGCCCGGCGGCTTCAAGGATATGGCGCGGATTTCCGGGGCTATGTCGTTGGATACCTTGCGGGCCATGGCAGTCCTTTTTCTCGCAAAAGGTCAAAACGGGTAACGCTCAAACCCTTTGGGTCCGGCACACCGGTGCCGGTCGCTATTTGCTCACCGTCCAGCGGAGAAGCGATCGTGGTCATGGTTTCCGCTGGACGGAAACTGTGGCTGTTGCCGATGAGGCCTGTCGCCGATGTGACTCGGGCCGCCACGGCGCAAAGTTATAACGAACTCACGACGCTTGCCCAGCACGCACACGAAAGCGCGGCCGGGCGGTATCACTAGGCAACAGTTCGTGAGGAATTTGCGGCGGAGCCGACACGCGGGGCTGGCATCGCGACCGGCGGGGAGCGCGATAGATATTGCGCAGAATGATGAATTCGCTCAGATTTTGCGCGCAAGCGGGCGCATCATCGAGAGAAATTTGACGCCCATCTCGTTGTCTTCGATGCGCACGATCTCGCAGTCGATCTCGACGCGGTCGATGCGCATGACGAGGGTGAAGCGTTCGCGCAGGCTCGATTCGCCCCGGAATGGATTGACCCAGCCCGCTTGCATCTGAAGGCGGGCGCCGTTGATGGACTGGTCGACGACCATGCAGGGAATCGAGGCCATCTGGCCGCCGGGGAAAATCAGACCCGGGGCGCGGGTCGTTTTGCGGCCCGTGCGGCGGGTGTCGGGCGCGGGATCGGTTACGGCCAACGTTGGTGGCAGCGGCTGTGGGGCGGCGCGCGCAATCCGGGATACGCCGCTGAGCCGCGCTTTGATCTGATCGATCGACATCCTGCTGTACTCCCGCAGTTGTTAATGCGAATTCAGATCAATTAAACTCCGTATATATTACCAAAGAGTTAGCGCGCAGGGATGAGCGTCAGGGAGCGCGGCAGGGGTTGCTGGGCGCGAAGAAATCGAACGCCCATCTCATTTTCGTTGATGCGGACGATGGCGCAAGGGACTTCGAGCTTATCGACGCTCATCACAAGGCGGAACTGAAGGCCGATCCCTTGCGGGTCCTTGTAGGGGTTGAACCAGCCGCTCAAGAGTTCCAGGCGGGCGCCGGTCGCGGAGATATCGGTGATGAGGCACGGCATCGGCGCGTAGATCGCGGCCGGGAAGATCTTGCCGACGGTGCGGGTTTGAAAGCGGGGTGCGCCGCGGCGCTCTATGCCGCCTGGAATGGGATCGCTAGCCACGGGGTGGCCGTTGTGGACCACCCTGACGCGTTCAGCCAACATGCTACCTACTCCCCACCACGCATACAAACGACACCCTCTGCAGAAGCAGAATACGATGTTTGTGATCAAAAGCCGTTAAAGCTTTGCAAAAATCTGAACGCTGTCAATTAACCAGGCGAGCACGTTTCAATACGGCTTGGGTGGCGATGCCAGACAGGGCGGCGATAAAAGCGATGGGTGCGGCATGCTGGGCGATCATGCCACCGGAGAGGGCTGCGAGGACTGTGGCTGTGATCGCGCCCAGGGACGCAGCCAACAGCCAATGCAGCGGGCGATAGGTCCACACCAGGGCTGCGACGATGGCGGCGCAAACGGCGGCGGGGATCGCGCTCCAGACGTAGGCGGTGACGGCCTTGTCGGCGGCCCAGGCGAATTGGCCCGCGGTATCGAGCGCGATCAGGCTTGCGGGGCCGCGGTGGATCGCGCCCGCGATGACGGCCGAGAGGAAGACGATAAGGCTCGCAAAAAAGGGCGCGACGAGGGTGATCAGGAGGAACGACCAGAGAGCGCGTTCGGCGCGGGAGCCGGGTGCGGGGGGCTCGGGTAGGTTGGTGGTCATCGTGAGAGCTCCTTCAAGCCGCGGCGGATGAGCTTGGCGGTATCGGCGCTTTCGCCAAGCTCTTTGGCGGCAACTGCGACCGCGCGGCTCGCATCTGCTGGACCATAGCCCAAGTTGGTGAGCGCCGACATGGCTTCGGCTGCGGCGTTGCCATGCGCGGAGTTTTCGCCAGCCGGGCCGTGGCCTGCCGCACCCGCTGGGGTTAGGCCGGAGAGAGCGGGGGCCTTGTTTTTCAGTTCGGCGACAATGCGTTGGGCGACGACCTTGCCGACGCCCTGGGCCTGCTGGACGGCGCCCCAGTTGCCGAGCGCGATGGCGTTCTGGAGGTCTTGAGCCGAAAGCACGCTCAGAACTGCGAGCGAGACCTTGGCGCCGACGCCCTGGACAGTTTGCAGGGTACGAAACCAACTGCGCTCGACCTCGCTTGAAAAACCATAGAGGCGGATGGCATCTTCGCGGACGTGGGTGTCGATGGTGAGGATCGCATCCTCACCGTGCTTCAAATTGCGCAACGTGCGTGCGGAGGCCTGGACCTCGTAGCCGACACCGTTGACGTCGAGGATCAGGTGGCTTTCACCCAGCGCTTCGACTTTACCTTTCAAGCGTCCGATCATTGCAAGCGTCCGGTTTACGAGGTGAGTGCAGGGAAGTCCCAGGGACTTAGTCCCTGGACCCGTTTTGAAGTGCAGTTTCTAGCCGGCGGCCTTTAGTTGGCGGGCGGCGCGGGCTTGGGGGCTCGAGCGGTGGTTGGCGTGGCAGATGGCGATGGCGAGGGCGTCGGCTTCGTCGGCGCTGGCGAACTTCGCTTTGGGCAGCAGGAAGCCGATCATGATCTGGATCTGCTTCTTTTCGGCGTGGCCGGCGCCGACGACGGTTTTCTTGATCACGTTGGGGGCGTATTCGGCGACGCTCAGCCCTTTCATGGCGGGGGCGAGTAGCGCCATGCCGCGGGCCTGTCCAAGCTTCAAGGTGGCGCGCGGGTTGTCGTTGACGAAGGTTTCCTCGACGGCGGCTTCGAACGGTTTGTAGGTTGTAAGCACGGTCGTCAGGCCGGAATACAGGTCGCGCAGGCGGACGGCCAGGTCGTCATCGGCTTCAGAGGTGACTGCGCCCGAGGCGACGTAGGACAGGCGCACACCGTCGCTCTCGATGATGCCCCAGCCGGTGCGGCGCAGGCCAGGGTCGATGCCGATGATGCGAATCGATGATGGGTTCATGGCTTCGCGTTTAGCATGAGGCGCATCCGAGCCAAACGAGTGCTTTACTCAATTCGCTTCGCGAATGGCGATGCCCCAGGGGTAGCGGCCGACTTTAATGCTTTTCAAGGGCTTCAAGGTGGCGGTGTCGATGACGGTGACGTCGTTGGATAGGCCGTTGGTGGTGAACAGGTGGCCATCGGACGCGAGCGCCAGGTGCCAGACGCGCTGGCCGACGAGGATGTAGGATTTAACTGTGCCCGTTGCGACGTCGATCGCGGCGACGCGGTTGGCGGGGCCGAGTGCTACGAACGCGGTCGCGCCATCGCGCGAGAAGACGAGGCCGACGGGCTGGACCTTATCGGTTTGAACGCCGTCGACCTTGAAGCGAATGGTGCGCTCGATGGTCCACGTCGCGACGTCGATGATACTAACGGTGCCACCGATCTCGGAGGTCACCCAGAGCTTGCTGCCATCCGCCGTAAAGCGGGCGTAACGCGGGCGCGGCGGCACGGGAATGTTGGCGATACTCTTCAGGGTCGCTGCGTCGAAGACATGGGCCATGTTGGTGGTTTCGGAGGTGGTGATGGCGACCCGGTTATCGGGCGACACCGCCATGCCTTCGGGCTCGACGCCGACGTCGACCTGGGCGACGACGAGCTTCGTTGCCAGATCGACGACGGTCGTGACCGCGTTGTCCTCGTTGGCGATGAACAGGCGCTTGCCGTCGGGGGACAGCGCGAACTGCTCGGGGTCTTCGCCGGAGGGCAGGTCGTGGAGGTGGGTGCCGTCGGCGGCGTAGACCTGAACGGCGTTGCTGTCGGAGGCACAGATGTAGACTTGTGAAAGGTCCTTCGAGAAGGCGATGCCGCGCGGACGCTTGCCGACCGGGAACGTGCGCACGACTTCAAGCGAGGCGCTGTCGATCACGGTGACGGCGTTGTCTTTTTCGCTGGAGACGTAGACCTCGTGGGCGATAGCTGGCGCATGTGCGGCTGCCACGGCAAATACGCACGCGATCAGACCCAGGGAAATCGAATTCGGCATCAGAGCTTGTTGACCTTCGAGACAAACCGGACCATCGCACGTCGGCGGGCGCGAGGGATGTTGTACCAATTGGCTATACTGCGGGCTGGTCCGCGGGCGATAGTGTTCTCGTAATGCACTGAAAGGTGCACCCCAAAAAAAAGCCGCCGAGAGGAACCCAAGGATGACTATTCGCAAAATTGCGATGATGACTGCTGCCGTCTGTGTGCTGGCTTCGGCTGGCCTTTCGCTATCGCCGCGCCTGGTGCACGCGCATGGCGACGTGACCCCGCAGCCGGTCGACGTTTCGGGGCTGCCGCCGCTCAAAGACGGCGAGTGGCTGACCGAGAACCCTTACCGGGGCAATGCGCGGGCAATCGAAATCGGCTCGTCGGCGTATAACCAGAACTGCGCACGCTGCCATGGGTTGCAGGTGATCTCGGGCGGCATCGCGCCGGACTTGCGCTACCTCGAAACGGGCAAGGTTGGGGACGAGTGGTTCATCCAGCGCATCCGTCATGGCGCGAAGAACCAGGACGGGTCCACAATCATGCCGGCGTTCGAGGGCTTCTTCAAACAGGAAGCAATGTGGTCGATCCGGACGTTTATCGAATCGCAGCATCAGGATTAATAAGGGTATCGCATGGGCGTGCTGGATAGGATCGCGGCGGGGGTGCTTGCGGGGCTGATGCTTGCGGGTGGGGCTCACGCGCGGCCGCTCGACGAGGTTATCCAGTCCAAGGTGCTGCACGTCGTACTCTACGACGACAACGAACCGTTCTCGTGGGAAGAAGGCGGCACCATCAAGGGCATCGACGCCGATATCGCGCGCGCGGTTGCAGGCAAGCTTGGCGTCGAGGCCGACCTGATCCTGCGCATGCAGGGTGAAAAGCTCGACCAGGACCTGCGGTTCAACATCGTACGCGGCACGCTCGGGGGCGGGATTGCGGGCGATGTTATGTTTCATATCCCCGTGGACCAGGAGTTCACGGCGAGCTTTCGCGAGGCGGCGATCGGAAACGCGTATTTCGAGCAGCGGGTGGCGCTGGCCTTGAAGCCGGACCGGGGGAGCGCCGTTGAAAGTTTCGATACCTTTAAATCCGAAAAAGTCGGGGTGCAGCTCGGCACGGTGTCAGACTATTTCCTGATGCGGTTCGACGATGGGGCGCTCGTCAACAACGTCGCCCACTACCTTAAGCCGGCGCAGGGGGTTGCGCGGTTTGAGAGCGGCGAAATGGGCGGGGTGCTCGGGGTGCGTTCGTCGCTCGAGGCGCTGATGAAATCGAAGGGAATTGCCGCTAAGTGGGTGTCGCTGCCGATGCCGGGGATCGTGCGGTCGTCGTGGGTACTGGGAACTGCGGTCAACGAAAAGAGCCGGGATCTCGGCCATGCCGCCGGGGCGGCACTCGCGGAACTGGCCGCCGATGGGACGCTGAAAACTATTACCGAAAAGTACGGCGTGAGCTATATGCCGCCGCCTACGCCGTGATAGGGTGCTTCGAAGCGGACTACATGTTGCACCACCATTGGATGCGAGCGCTTCGATGAACCTGACCTCAATCAATCGGGTGCACGTCGCGAAACGTGTGCCGGTGCTCGAATTTTCTGACGCATACTGGGGTTGCTGCCGTCACCGATTGGCCGTGGCTGGCCATGACGTTGCTATGTTCTTTTCCCGCGTAAGAGCCGGAGCGCTGCCGGCAGTGCTGGCCATGTCGATGGCTTTGGCGGCGGTTCCTTGCTGCGCGAGGGCGGCCGAGGCCGGTGATCCGATGAATTCGCCGGTGTGGGGGGATCTCGCGAAGAAGGTGTTTGCTGGCGCGCCCTATGTCTATGACGAGCGGGTCAAGGTTATAGTGCCGAGCGTGGTCGAGGATCAGGCGGCGGTGCCGATTACGGCGGATGCGCGCGGGATCGGGACCGTGACCAAGCTCGCCGTGATCGCCGACTTGAACCCGATCCAGCATGTGCTGACGCTTTCGCCCGACAAGGCCGAGCCGTATGTGTCGGTGCGGCTCAAGGTGGAGCAAGGCACGCCGGTGCGCGCGGCGGCTCTGACGTCCGACGGCGTGTGGCATGTCGGCAGCACCTATCTCGATGCGATGGGCGGGGGATGCACGGCGCCCGCGATGGCGCGCAAGGATGCCGACTGGACGACGACCGTCGGGCAAACCCAGGGCCGCATCTGGCGCGAGAGCGAAGGAACTGCGCGGCTGCGGCTGCGCATGCGGCACCCGATGGATACGGGGCTGGCCAAGGATGGGACTCCCGCGTTTTTTATCGAGCGGGTGGATGTCAAGGATCCCGACGGGGGCAAGCTTGCGACCGTCGAGATGTATGAGCCGGTTTCCGAGGACCCGACGATGACGCTGTTGATCACGCTGGCGCCGAGTGCGACCGCGGTGACGGTCGATGGGCGCGATACGGCGGGGGAGATTTTCAGGGCCAACATTCCGGCCGGGCCGCTGGTTCGATGAGGCCGATATTGCGGCGTGAAGCGTTGGCGCTGCTGGGGGCTGCAGCCGTAGCACCCCTGTTGCCGATGTTTTCGGTCGAGGCGGCGCCGCTCGCCTATACGTTGACGCCGCGCAAGATCGTGGACGGGGTTTGGATGGTGGCGGGCGTGCCCGAGACTATCACGATGAAGAACGGCGGGGCGATCGCCAACATCACGATTTTCGATTCAAGCGAAGGAGCAATCATCGTCGATACCGGGCCGTCGCGGCGGTTTGGGATGCAGCTTGCCGCACTGGCCAAGGAGCTCACGGGCAAGGGGATCGCGCGGGTTTATCTCACGCACATTCACCCCGATCATGTGTTTGGATGCCAGGCGTTCGGGGCCGAGCAGTTGGCTGGAACCGAAGGAACCATCAAGGGCTTGCGCGATTTCGGGGAGAGTTTTGCGTCGGCGATGTATGGGCTCGCCGGCGACTGGATGCGCGGGACCGAGGTGATTTTGCCGACGCGCGTCATCAAGGACCCGGTGGACGATATCGGCGACCGGCGGTTGCGGTTGCTTCGCATGAAGGGGCATACGGCGTCGGACCTGGTGATTTTCGACGAGGAGACAGGGATTATCGTCGCCGGCGATCTCGTGTTTCTGGATCGCGCGCCGACGACGCCGCATGCGAGCATCCCGGAGTGGAAGGTTGCTTTGGCCAATCTGGGGGCGATTCCGTTTTCAACCATGGTGCCCGGGCATGGGCCTGCGGAAGAAAGCGTGCGCGGCATCGAGCAGACGCGGCGCTGGATTACGGACGTCGAGCAGCTCGTGACGGGCGCGTTCGAGCGCGGGCTCGATATGACGGAGGCGATTGCGCTGGCGCTGCCGGCGTGGACCGATGGCGTCGCACTCGCGCGCTATGAGTATACGCGCACGGTCATGCACCTTTATCCCAAGCTCGAAGCCGCCCGGCTGCCGCTCGCCGGGGGCAAGATTTAAGGGTGGGTTTTGCTGGACTTTGCCCGCGCCGGCGCCAGCATGCGGTGCAAGACGGTCCGCGGCTCGACTGGCTTTTGAATGGGTCCTGTACTATTTGGCAATAAGAGACGGATTGTCCCTGCGGTAGTTTGCGGCTGGTCAAACTCCTTAGTGCCTGCCGGTCAACCAAGAAACCGGATGGCCAGTGCCGGGAGTTGCCAGGAAACAGTCCAAGGGGAATTCAATGAAAAGCTTGAAGTGGTTTGCATCAGCAAGCGTTGCGGCGGTGTCGCTCGCGCTGTGCTGTTCGGCTAACGCCGAAGTCACGATGGACGATATTTTGAACGACGCCAAGACTCCGGGCGATGTCGTTACCAACGGCATGGGCACGCAGGGTCAGCGCTACTCGACCCTCAAGACGATCAACAAGGACAACGTTGCAGGCCTCGTGCCCGCATGGACCATGTCGGTCGGCGGCGAGAAAATGCGCGGGCAGGAAAGCCAGCCGCTCGTCAAGGACGGTGTGATGTACGTCACCGGCTCCTATAGCCGCATCTGGGCCATCGACACCAAGACCGGCCACAAGATCTGGGAATACGATCACCGTCTGCCCGAAGGCATCATGCCGTGCTGCGACGTCGTGAACCGTGGCGCCGCCCTGTTCGGCGACCAGGTGATCTTCGGCACGCTCGACGCCAAGCTCGTTTCGCTCAATGCCAAGACCGGCAAAGTGACCTGGTCCAAGGACATCGACGACTTCAAAGGCGGCTATTCGTATACCGCTGCTCCGCTGATCGTGCCTTCGAAGGCATTCGGCCCCATCATCGTGACCGGCGTTTCGGGCGGTGAATTCGGCATCGTCGGCCGCGTCGAAGCCCGCAAGGTTGCGGACGGCGAAATCGTGTGGTCGCGTCCCACGATCGAAGGCCACGTCGGCACACTCGCCGGCAAGCCCTCGACCATGACCGGCAAGAAGAACGAAAGCTGGCCGGGCGACCTGTGGCAGACCGGTGGCGGCGCCACCTGGCTCGGCGGCACGTACGATCCCGAAACCAACCTGATCTTCGTCGGCACCGGCAACCCGGCTCCGTGGAACTCGCACATTCGGGCCGGCGACAACAAGTGGTCGTGCTCGCGCATCGCCCTTGATCCGGAAACCGGCGACATCAAGTGGGGCTATCAGACCACTCCGCATGACGGCTGGGATTTCGACGGCGTCAACGAAGTCGTCTCGTTCGACATGAACGGCGTCAAGGCTGCCGCGACTGCCGATCGTAACGGCTTCTTCTACGTGCTCGACCGTACCAACGGTAAGTTCATCTCGGCCGTGCCGTTCGTTTCCAAGATTTCTTGGGCGAAGGAAATCGGCAAGGATGGCCGTCCGGTTTACAACGACGACAACCGTCCTGGCGATCCGTCCAAGTCGGCTGATGGCAAGAAGGGCTCCTCCGTGTTCGCTGTACCGAGCTTCCTCGGCGGCAAGAACTGGATGCCGATCGCCTATAGCCCCGACACCAAGCTGTTCTATATCCCGTCCAACGAATGGGGCATGGACATCTGGAACGAGCCGGTTGCCTACAAGAAGGGCGGCGCGTACCTCGGCGCCGGCTTCACCATCAAGCCGATCTTTGACGACCACATCGGTTCGCTCAAGGCGATCGACCCGGCTACGGGCAAGACGGCCTGGGAATATAAGAACAAGGCCCCGCTGTGGGGTGGCGTTCTGACGACCGCAGGCGGCCTGGTGTTCTTCGGCACGCCGGAAGGCGAGTTCAAGGCGATGGATGCTGCGACTGGCGCTGAACTGTGGGCGTTCAACACCGGCTCTGGCGTTGTCGGTTCGCCGATCACCTGGGAACAGGACGGCGAGCAGATGGTTTCGGTGATCTCCGGTTGGGGCGGCGCGGTCCCGCTGTGGGGCGGCGAAGTTGCCAAGTCGGTTGCCGGCCTGCCGCAGGGCGGCATGGTTTGGACCTTCAAGATGCCAAAGAAGTTGGCCGCGAAGTAAGACTTTGCAGCCATACGATTTGACACGACTTGGGGTAGGCGGGCGTAACAGCCCCCTACCCTATTTTTTTGAGCACCGATTTAGGCAAACCTGAGCTATCAATGCCGGTAGGAACTATCTAACATGACCGCTGCCGCGAGCACGCACGCGCAAGATGCTGGATGGGAGAGCTTGGCTGTGACGGCCCGTTTTCTGATCGTAGACGACCATCCCCTGTTTCTAGAGGCGCTTCAGCTTGCGATTCAATCGGCCTACCCGCGCGCCGATATCGTGGAGGCAACGAGCATTGCGGATGCGAAGGCTGCGATCACACGGCAAGGCCCGTTCGATCTGGTGATGCTTGATCTTTCGATGCCGGGAACGCGCGGGTTCGACGGCCTGATCGAATTGCGGGCTTTACATCCGCGGCTGCCGATCGTGATCGTGACGGCGCATGAAGACCCGAGGATCGTCCACGAGGCGATGACGTGCGGGGCGGCGGGGTTCATCGCCAAGTCGGCGCGCAAGGCCGATCTTTCCAATGCGATATGCGAGGTGATGCGCGGTTCGATCGTGCTGCCGCCGGGATACCGGCCGCCGCCCTCGGATACGACGCTGGACCCAACGGCGCAGATGCTGCGGCGGCTGCAATCGCTGACGCCGCAACAGCGGCGCGTGATGCAGATGTTGCGGCAGGGCAAGCTCAATAAGCAGATCGCGCACGAACTCGACGTGGGCGAGACCACGGTCAAGGCGCACGTGTCGGAGATTTTACGCAAGCTCAACGTCGCGTCGCGCACACAGGCGGTGATTGAAGTTGCGCGGGTGGATTTCGACCAGCTCGGCGGGGTGGGCGATGACCATGGGCGGCCATTGGGCTGAACCTCATGCCCCCGGACGGCGGAAGATGAGCGCGGCGGACAGGCTTGCGGCAGACGCAAAGAGAACTGCCAGCGCGCCATAAAAAATCGGATGGTCGAACGCAAAGTCGTAGATCAGGCGCTCGAACCCGCTGCGGCGCAAAAAGACGCTTGAGTTCTGGGTCGCGAGCAGCTGGCCGTCGTGGAAAAGGTAGGTGTGGGCGGCGAGGGGGCCGACGGGGATGTTGGCCGGCAACCGGATGCTAGCGCGAAACAGCGAGCGGCCGACGAAGCCGACGCCGTAGTCGGCGTGGACGTAGAGGCCGTCTTTTTCCTTGATGCGCTGGAAGGCCGATTTGAAGTCGTCGATCACCGAGGGGGCTAGACCAC
>Ga0209698_10005116_pt1 | contig 14271 bp, 7 predicted proteins | sample LitLauG_LLR_2012_FD_187203 | JGI IMG/M metagenome (GOLD analysis project Ga0209698, IMG submission 187203) | Freshwater sediment microbial communities from Pennsylvania, USA - Little Laurel Run_MetaG_LLR_2012 (SPAdes) (version 2) | ecosystem: Environmental > Aquatic > Freshwater > Creek >... | reverse complement strand
CCAAGTCGGCATGCGCGATCTCGCGACCGCGGAACTGTACCACGGCCTTGACCCGATTCCCCTCCTGGAGAAACCTTATGGCGTGGTTCTTCTTAAAGTCGTAATCGTGGTCGTCGGTGTTTGGGCGGAACTTCAATTCTTTGACCTGCACCACGTGCTGCTTCTTCTTCGCATCGTGCTGTTTCTTCTTCAGATCATACTGGTAGTGGCCGAAGTCGACTGCCTTCGCGACCGGGGGCACGGCCGTAGGAGCTACGAGGACGAGATCGAGACCCAACTCCTGCGCCTTACGCAAGGCGGCGGCGGTAGGCATCACTTCGGTGGTGCCGTCGGGAAAAACGGCGCGAACTTCGCGCGCGCGGATGGACTCGTTCACGTTCTCTCTGCGATTCTGCCTGCGAGGAGGAAAATTTCTGCCAGGATACATTTGAAATTATGCGTTAAATTCGGAGGGGTAACCGGATAAGGGTCTGATAAGGGCCGGAGTGAGTGGCCATGCGAACAGCGGATTGAAGCCAGTGAGCAAGCGCAAAATACTATTCGCATTCAGTAGACCAAAAAGCAGGGCCGAAGTCAAAGGGGGGAAATGACCCTCGAACGGCTCTTCTGGGTCGTGGCATTCGCCATAGTCGCGGCGGCCGGAACACTGGAGGTTTCTTCGGTCCGGGGAGAGACGCAAACCTGGGATGAAGGAATCCACCTCTCGGCCGGGTATGCCTATCTGAGCCGCGGCGACTACCGCTGGAATCCGGAACACCCGCCGCTCGCCAAGTTGATGAGCGCTTTGCCCCTCCTCTTTCTCCACCTGGATCTTCCGGTGGGCGGGGAATCGTGGCAGAAACTGGACGAGACCAGGGTGGGCATCGACTTTCTCTATCACAACCGAGCCTCCGCCGATTCCATACTGCTGGCCTCCCGCGGCATGACCATTCTGCTTTCCCTGCTCTTCCTGCTATGCGTGGCCTGGTGGGCAAGGGGGCGCTTCGGCCCGGCGCCCGCGCTGCTGGCCCTGTGCTTGTGCGCCTTCGATCCCAATCTCCTGGCGCACGCCCGCTATGTCACCACCGATTTTCCAGTGACCGTTTTCTATTTCCTGGCATGCGCGCTCTGGGTGGATTATCTGCTGAGCGGGCACTATCGTGACCTCGCCTTGGCCGCGTTGGCGTTCTCATTCGCGATGGTGACTAAGTTTTCGGCGGTTTTACTGATTCCCACTTTGCCGATCCTTTTTGCGCTCCGCTGGTGGCAGTCGCCGCGGGAGTTTTCCGTGCGCCGGTTGCTTACCGCGGCGGCTCTGTTTTTGGGCTTCACTCTGGTTGTGGTGAATATCGTTTATTGGCCGGAGACCGTCCGCTGTTGGACGACGCACGTCCCGCCGCTGACGCAGGTGGTGCGGGGGGACGGATTCGTTGGCGCCGTCCTGTACCGGGCGGGAGAATGGCTGCACCTGCCCGCCCATGCCTTCCTGGCCGGCCTCGACCGAGTGGCCGCGCATAACCGGGAGGGCCACTCCAGCTACCTGTTAGGAATGCGTTCCGACCAGGGCTGGTGGTATTACTTCCCTGTGGTATACGCAGTAAAGAGCACCATGGCGGCGATAGCGGCCACGGCCTTGCTGCTGTCTGCCGGCCTTTGGACCGCCTGGCGGGTGCGGCGAGTCGATTTCGTGTGGCTGGGCCTGCTCATCCCGCCGCTGATCTATTTTCTGTTCAGTATGACCAGCGCCATCAACATCGGCATGCGTCACATCCTGCCCGTGTATCCGTTTCTTTATGTCGCGGCGGCTGCGCTCCTGGCGCGAACCTTCACCAGGCGGGCGGCGCGATGGCTCACGGTGACGCTCGCGGCATTGCAGATCGCCGAGTGCGCCAGCATTGCTCCGGACTTCCTGGCGTTTTTCAATGCCCTTTCCGGCGGCCCGGGCAACGGACCGCGTTACCTGGTCGATTCGAATATCGATTGGGGACAGGACATGAAGAAGCTCGTCACGTGGCTGGACGCGCGCGGCACTCATGCGGCCTACCTCATGTACTTCGGGAACGCCCAGGCGCCGAGTTACGGATTGCAGGTCTTGAACTTCCCCGGCGCGCTGGACGGGCCAGGCTGGGACGCCCTGGACGGCTTCGCCGCGGCCAGTGTGACGCCTCTCCAGGGCGTCTACCTGCCCTTGGAGGCGCTGGCGCGCTTGCGACTGCGGGAACCGGTCGCCAAAATAGGTTGGTCCGTGTACGTCTACGATTTCCGCAGACGGACCGCACCGTGACTGTAAGACTTCCATCCCACGGAGTAGTGGTGGCCATCGGAATCTATCGGTGACGAAAGCCACTGGCGTCCGGCGCCGGACCTCGTTATTATCAGTAAGAATGGAGGGCCCCCGATGAACCCTAGCTTGATCCCGTCACCCTGCGCGGCTCTGGCAGCCGCGGTCCTGTTCCTGCCGCTGGCTCAATCACCTGTCGCGGCACAAACCCATTCCCCGGCCACCAAGGCGTCCGTCTCTGGAAAACCTTGGACGCAACTGCGCACTCCGGATGGTAAGCCGGACCTCCAGGGATATTGGACCAACAACACCGTTACGCCCTTGGAACGTCCCAAGGGACTGGGCGCGAAGGAATTCTATACGGAGGAGGAATTAGCGGCCCGCATCAAGCAGGAAGGGGCGCGCCTCAAGGAGAACGAAGAAGACGGCCGGCCGACGGAGCCGGGAACCGCCGCCGATGTGCATTACGATTTTAGCCAGTTCGGGTTGGACCGGGCCCAGAGCACGCTAACGTGGGACCGGCGGACTTCTCTAATTGTGGGCCCGGAAGGAACTGTGCCCCCGTTGTTGCCACAGGCCCGAGACAGAGCCGCCCAGCTTGCTGCCCAGCAACGTGGACATGAAATGGATGGCCCTGAGAATCGGGGGCTGAGTGCCCGCTGTCTGATTCTGCCTGAGGAGGGAGTGCCGATGCTGCCAGCCGCGTACAACAACAATATGCAAATTGTACAGGGGCCGGGATACGTGGCCATTCTCCACGAAATGAACCACTCTGTTCGCATGATCCCCACGGATGGACGTCCGCACGCACCGCAAAGCATCCGCCAGTGGCGAGGAGACGCGCGCGGTCATTGGGATGGCGATACTCTGGTGGTTGACGTCACCAACTTTACCGCACTTAATCCTTTCCGCGGGTCGGGCGCGAACCTACACGTGGTGGAACGATTCACGCGGGTCGACGAGAACACGATCCTGTACCGATTCTCGGTCGAGGATCCCGAGACCTGGGATAAGCCCTGGACGGCCGAAATTTCAATGGCCAAAGATAAGGGGCCGATCTATGAGTTCGCCTGCAACGAGGGCAACTATGCACTGGCAAACACGCTCCGTGGAGCTCGCGTAACGGAGGCGGAAGCAGCGAAGGCCAGGAAGTAAATCGCTAGCGGTCCATCCAGCGTCATCCAGTCGTGCCGGCTGTCGCGTTAAAGCTCAATCATCCAATCGCTGCTCGCTGGCTGCCTCTTTACCGCGAACTCCGCACCCAACAAAACCCATTCCAGACCCAGCGTCATCCTGCGGTTTAGTTCACCGCATGGTTTCATCAGCTTGCGGTCCGGCGCCGGCTCTTCTTTCTCCAGCCTGGTAGGCCGCAACTGAATAGACCTGTTTTCAAATCACGGCGATCCACTAATTTCTTTTCCTTGTAAATCAGCAGCTTGCAATATCGAGAGCTCCGATGTCCGGCAGGCACGTTGTTATAGTGAAGTCGACAAGGGCGTGCGGCCCCGTACAGACTCAATCAAAGGGGCTTGGCTCGATCTTTCATTGTTTGTTATGAAAACTATTCTCTTCTTAGCAATTCCTTGGACGATTTGGGGGCAGACCGTAATCAATGGAGGACGCATCTTCAAGGGGACCTTGGATGCATCGGGTGCTGCCAGTACACTTCCACATCGCACGGGGACAGGTAGTCCGGCCGGCCGCGATCGCTGTGTGACGCCGGGTGAAACCTACTTCCAACTCGATGCCACAGGCGGCCAGAATCTGTGGGCATGTACTTTGGCAGGAACGCCGGGGACGTGGACGATGCTCAACGCAGGCGGAGGCTTGGCCGACCCCGGCTCCGGTGGCATAATCGCACGCACGGGGCCCGGAGTTACCGCTGCTAGAACAATTTCCGCGGGCACAGGCTTCGCTATTGCGAACGGAGACGGCATAAACGGCAATCCAGTGTTATCACTCAACACTGCAGTCGCTCTTACTAATGCCAACGCGCAGGCGAACAAGCCGTGGTATTGCAACTCAACGACGGGTGTCCTCGCGCTGGCCTGCAGCTTGAACGCAGCAGCAGCACTGAATGGGTACAGCACGGGAATGTGCCTGGATATCACATCCCATGCATCTGCGGATGGTGTAACGCAGCCAACCATCAACGTAGACGGCGTGGGCCTAAAGAACATAATGGAGGCCGATGGCGCTACTATTCCGGCATCGGGAATGATTGCGGCCGGCCGACCGTTCCGGGCCTGTTACGACGGAACGGTATTTCGGCTGGCACAGTATACCGGGGAGCCGTTCCCGGCCACACCGAACCAGTTCGTAACCGCGATCAATGCGGCGGGGGTCGCGACCAAGGCGCAACCGTCATTCTCAAATCTCAGCGGACAGGCAGTCATCGGCCAGCTTCCGACAACGGCAGTTACACAGAAGTTTTTTGGCGCAGCGGCCCCCGGATCGGTGGCCACGAATCTCCCTGGCGATCTGTACACCGACACCACGAACCATCACGAATATGTATGCAACGCTCCGGTGGGCACAGGGGCGCCCGCCTGTACTTCGGTAACTGCGGCAGGTTGGCTGCAAGTCGATGGAAACGGGCTCTCGGCTTTCGGTGGTTCTACCGGCGCGTCTCCGGCCTTTTCGGCTACGCCTACGTTCAGCCTTGCGGACGTCAGCCTCAAGAGTCCGATCATCGTGCAGCCTGCAGTGATGTCGGCCAACGTGACAGCGGTCACCTTTACGAACAAAACTGCGGGAGCGCGATTTGCCATTGACTGGAAGCAAGCAGCCGCGGGCGGACCATTCACCGTAACCTACGGGGCTTCGGTGAGCGGGAACGCTTGCGACGTATTCCCTGTTGCGGGCAGTGTACTCCGGCAGTGGTTCGTGGTGGGGGCCGACGGAAGCACGATTACGCCAGATGGATGCTCGGTGATTTCCGGCGGTGACGGCATCCTGACTTACGGAGGCACCGCGACGGCGTGCACGTTTACGGTGCCCTCGGGTAAGATTTGCGTCTGGCTCGACGCGGGGGACAAGGCCGTGAAGTCCAAGAACTCAGATGGGAACATCGGGGTGGTTCCGTTGTCTACCACCTGCACGAATCAGTTTGTCTCAGGGATCCCCTCTACCGGCATCCCGACGTGTGCCACGGTCACACTAGCGAGTGCCCAGTTCGCAAACCAGGGAACGACAACTACCGTTCCTCATGGGAACGCCTCAGGTAATCCGTCATGGGGACCCGTAGTAAGCGCCGACATGAATATCACAACCACCACTTGCACGGGCGCATCCACCCTGACCGCTCTTAACTCGGGAGCGGTTGGCACCTGCACGGTCATTGGCCTGCCGCAGAATTCGCGATCGGCAGCCTATACCACGGTCCTGGCCGACAACGGCAAGATGATCTATCACCCGGGGACAGACACGACGGCACGCACCTGGACGATCGACAGCAACGCAAACGTGGCGTATCCGGTGGGGTCGTGTATCACGTTTATCAACGACACGTCGGCGGGCACGATTACTATCGCCATCACGTCAGACACTCTGGTGCTGGCGGGGGCGGGCACCACCGGATCGCGGACGCTCGCGGCAAACGGCGTAGCGACGGCTTGCAAGATGACTACTACGCGGTGGATGATTAACGGAACAGGGCTCACATAAAAATGAAACGCACCCTTAAACTAACTGTTGGCTTGGCCGTTTGTATCTCTGGGCTGCTTGCTTTAGCGGCTCTGATTACGCCGCTCTTTGCGCAGCAGGCTTCTCAGGCAGTGCTAATCGCGCAGAAGATCGCGGCCAGCGGGGCCACGTGGACAGTCGTACACGAAACAGACTGCAGTTGTGCAGCCGGGACTACCTCTTGCCCATGCACTATTCCAAGCACAACCGCAGGCAATGCTATCGTTGTGATGATTGAAATGGGTTATGGCCTGGTAGGTGGTCCGGGAACAGTAACCGGGGTGTCGGACGGGACTGCATATACCCATTGCGCAAACTGTCGAACAATCAATGTTCCTGCGGGCGTTGGAGTAGACGCCTACTTTCGGACAACGAATGCCGGAGGCATTACCACGGTTACCGCAACAGGAAGCACCAACTGGAATACGTATGGTGCGCTCTTCATTTACGAGGTCAATAAGAGTTCCGGCACTATTTCGGAAGATGCGGATAATGGTGTCTCCAACGGCCCCTCCGTTTTTACGGGACCCACATTAACGATTGGTGCGGGACCGGACATAGTATTTCAGGTATTCAACTCTGGTGCCTCCATCAGTACTCCTTACATCACGTCTCCGTACGTCCTGAATAGCAATCTTGCGTATGAGCCAATTGGCGCCGGCGCCGCTTATGCGCTCGCGCAGACCTCTTATGCGCAACCCACTTGGACGGCCGGCGGCAATAACGGGGCGGCAGCCATCGCATTCAAATGAGGCTTCCATGAAACCCCTAATTCTTCTCTTTGTGGCATTAACCCAGTGTTGGGCGCTAGACACGATTACTCCCGGTCATCCTCGCATCTGGCTGACTCCCGCGCTGATCACTACCATCCATAACCACGTACTCGGCACCGGAGGCAGTTGCGGTGTCGGGGATCAGGTCTGGTGCAATTTCGTCACGCCCTATGCCGATGGCACTTTCAATGCCACTACAGATAATGCGGGTTCTTACCTTCTTACTCAAGCCCTCATGTACGTGGCTCTGCATAACATCCCAGGCGATTCGAGCGACGGGGCAAATTATGATCCAGCGCACCACACCTCGGCGCAGTGGGCCGCGCAAACGATAACCGCCTGGATGTACACTACCAATTACACCGTAAATATAATGTGCAGTACCTATGGGACCGGTCCGACGCTGGATGGTTGCATGGCGGGTTCGCCCCCGGCTCCGTCAGAGGGGGGCAATTTTAGCAAAAACAGCGGGCATCTGTTCGCACTCGTTTACGATTGGTTGCAATACGGCACGGACCAATGGGGATCGAATAAGGCAGCAGCGAACCGATTTCTGGCCGTGGCCGCGCGAAACCTCCAGAACGCCGCTTCTGGTATTTACGGGGCCTGCGATGCCGGTTCCGGCGGATCGATTATCCCTAACGACAACGAGTGTCTGGGTGGGCTACTGATGGCTCAGACCATGGCCGCGATTGCGATCTACGGCGATGGTCTTAACAAGCCTGATCATGTGAACTCCCTGGATGACATAGACCGTAACGGCAATCCGGCAGCGGGCACCAATCAGCAGTTTGATTGGGCGATGAACGATCCGACGTTCGGGTTTCGTAACTTCTTGGCTCCGTACGTGAACACCGGCAGGGGGGTAGGTGTCCCGCAAGCGGAAGGAAAGAGTTACGGATACGGCGATATCGGTTACGCCGCCAAGATGCTGCTCGCCATCGACACAGGAAGCAACGTAGTAACCTCTTCGATTGTCCCTGATTATCTTAACGAAACGACCACGTGGATGTTTCACGCGACTACTCCAGCATCCGACACCCTCGCCCAGAGCGTTATAGGCGGGGGTGAACCAGCATGGTATTACATGCTGCAATTTGGAGATGGGGATTACCCGTTCCGTCCGAACGAAGACGGCCGCGCCGCCATGCTGATGCTCGGGTATATGCTGGGCGCATCGACACAGGGCAACTACGTCCGTTCGTGGATCAACACCCAATTCCCGGTTTGGGTGCCGTCCACGCCGTATATCTATGTCGGTTACGACCTACTATTCGGCAATAACCCTACAGGCACGGCAACAGCCTATTCCGCGGCCACCAACTACGCCACGGACGCCCGTTGCACACTGCCAACATCCGGGTGCGGGATGAACTTCGTTTCCTCCCGGTCCGACTGGACCGCGAACGCTACCTGGTTGACGTTCCGCGCGGGAACCCCCAACGTGCGGCACGGTTATGAGGACACGGGGAACCTGACATTCTACCGGAAGGGCAAGTGGCTGGTGATGGGGCCGACCAAGTACGGTCAGCCGTGGACCTCGGCTGAGTTGCAGTCTACTATCAATTACCAGGGCGTCAATGACAGTAACGGCACAACGTTTGCCTGGAAGGGGCCACAGCAACAGACCGTCATTGCCGGCAATGTGGCTTCGGACCTGGCCTACGAGAACCCGCCAAGCGATCTGTACACCTACAATCAAGCGGAGTTTGGGAAGGCGTACCAGACCACGAGGCTTGCGGCGACGTATGGAGACTTTCTGAATCCGCAGCGGATCGAACGTCAGGTCTTCCATATCAAGCCGGATTACGTTGTGGTGATGGACCGAACCGTCTGGCGAGATGCTACCTGGCCCAGATTTCAGTTGATGCTGATGACGGACACGTCGGCGCCATCGAATGCCTCGGGCGTTATCACCTCGACAAATGGAACACAAAAGCTATTTGTGACGCCGTTACTGCCTGCCTCAACCGTCAATATCACTAACCTGAATGTTTCCGGCTCGGTATTTGATGCGGCCTACGCGAACGACTTCATAGCCTACGGAGCGTACGGCGCCGGATGTAATGCGGTGTCTCCGGTATGTTTGAACGACTTTGGCGGCAATCCGGGACCTTCAGGAATTGGGTTTTACAGATTGGAAGTAACCCCATCCGGGACGCGGGCCTCGCAGCCCACCTCGCAAACGCAACTGAATGTGCTGCAGGGGGCCGATTCCGGGACTCTCGTTACGCCGGTCGTCGCCATCACCAGCGGCAACTACTCCGGCGCTCATATCAAAGACTCCACGGCCAATTGGGTGGTGGGGGGCTCTAATATCCCGGCAGGCACGGGGCTCTCACTGCCGGTGTCTTACACGTACACTCCCAGTGTCACGGCACGATATCACCTGATTGCGAATCTGCCTGTATCGGCGACAGTCTGTGTGACCGGCACGACCACGGTGACGGTTCAGACGTGTGGATCCGGCACACAGATGACCACAAGCAGTCAGGGTACACTGGCATTTTCCGAGATCGCGGGCGCATTGGTGCAGGTCAATTCTCCCGGAGAGGTACAAGGATCTCCAGGAACCAGGTTAGCGGGCGCTGGAGCCAATGGAGCTTCTGTAAACATGGTGCATTGATGAAGATATTCTCTTTTCAGCGGTACTCTTCCGCGTGTGCCTCAAACCGTAACCTTGCCGCGAATAAACGATGACTTTGCCGCGTCAGCGCGGCTACGGCGCTGATTGGCGGTGAAGGGCTGTTAGCGGGCGCGTAGAATGGGAGCCAATTTCGGCGCGATAGGCGGGCGCCGGGTGGACGAGCGTCTGCAGCCATGCCGAACGGTAGCCGACTGCGCTTAAAAGAACCGTGTCGACGGGTTCTGCGGAAGGGATTTGTCGAGCACCTGCCCGAAAGGGCCATCCAATTTTTGGAACCTGCGGCTTTTCCGGAGGAATTTACATTGCGCCGTCACGCATCCCAAGGCTCATCGTAAGCCTTTGGGGCTCCTACCGGCCCACGAGGGCTATCCGATTTTCAGCTCCTTTAGATGTTACCTGGAGGCTCCCGAATCAGTCATAATCACATAGCCTGCCGCTATAGGATAGGTTTAGAATGACGACGACCACAAAAACTCCGGAATCGCTGCCGGAAGTTCTTCTGCCCGGCGGACAGGGGCCTTCGCCACTCTCCGGCAAGCCAAAGAAACGCGGACTGATCTGGGTGGTCTTCTTCCTCCTCATCGCAGGCGTTGCGGGTTACGCTGTCTGGCGTGCCGGCCAGCCTGGGCTCCAGAAAACCCAGGGGGGAGGGGGTGGTGGCGGGCGCCGGGCCGCTCCCGTAGGCCCGGTCCCTGTAGTTGTATCGAGAATCACACGTTCCAGCATCCCCGTCTACCTGAACGGCTTGGGAAACGTGACCGCCTTTTATACCGTCACCGTCAAGTCGCGGGTCGATGGGCAGTTAATGAAAGTAGATTTCAACGAGGGCGATTCTGTAAAGGAGGGGCAAGTCCTGATCGAGATCGATCCGAGGCCGTATCAGGCCCAGCTTGACCAGGCTCAAGCGGCGCTCGCGCGCGACACGGCGCAACTCGGACAGGCCCAAGCCAATCTGGGACGCGATACGGCTCAGCACACGTATGCCCAAACCGAGGCTGGTCGCTACGCGCAATTGGTCCAGCAAGGGGTGATTGCGCGGGATCAAGGCGAGCAATTGAAGTCGAACGCCGATTCGCTCTCGAGTACCATCCTGGCCGACCGGGCCGCCATCGAAAGTGCGCGCGCCCAGATACAGACCGATCAGGCCGCCATCGACAACGCCAAACTGCAACTGACCTATGCCAGGATTACAGCCCCGATTACGGGTGTCGTTGGGCTGCGGCTGATCGATCCCGGCAACATCGTCCATGCAGCCGACGCCAACGGCATGGTCGTGATTACCCAACTCCAGCCGATATCCGTGCTGTTCACCATCCCCGAAGACAACCTTCCGCAGGTCATGCAAAAGCTCCGAGCGGGTGCGCATCTTCCAGCTGACGCCTACAGCCGCGACAATTCCAAGAAGTTGGCATCCGGGCTTCTCATGACACTCGATAACCAGATCGACAATACGACCGGCACTTCCAAGCTGAAGGCAGTTTTCGACAATGCCAACGGCGCGCTTTTTCCTCAGCAGTTCGTCAATGTCCGCCTTCTGGTGGATACACTGACCAATCAGTTGGTCGTCCCGAACGTGGCGGTTCAGAATGGCCAACAGGGCGCATTCGTCTATGTTGTGGATGACGATTCCCGGGTGCACCTGAAACCGGTACAGGTGGGAATCACCACGGAGACCTCTTCGGTAATTCTCTCCGGTCTCTCGGATGCAGAAAGGGTGGTCGTCGATGGCACCGACCGGTTGCTCGAGGGCGCCGAGGTCCGGGTGCGTAAACCGGGAGAGTTAGAGAACCCGCCCGGCTTCGATCCTGCCGCGGGCGGAAAAGGCGGGAGTGGCGGATTCAAAAAGGGCGGAAAGGGCAAGAAGCGCGACGGTAACTTCAAAAAAAGCCAGGATTGAGGCGCTAGTCAGTGAGTCCTTCCCGAACCTTTATTCTCCGGCCCGTCGCGACTTCGCTGATGATGGTTGGCGTTGTCCTTGTCGGTGCTGTTGCGTTCCGGCAACTGCCCGTCTCGGCGCTACCTCAGGTCGACTACCCGACCATGCAAATCCAGACGTATTACCCGGGCGCCAGCCCGGAGGTAGTAACGTCCTCGATCACTGCGCCGCTCGAGAAACAACTTGGTCAGGTGCCGGGACTGACGCAGATGACGTCGATCAGTTCTTTTGGGAGTTCGCTGATCACACTGCAATTCTCGCTCGAACTCAGCATCGACGTAGCCGAACAGGAAGTGCAGGCCGCCATCAATGCGGCCACGACCTTTCTTCCTAACAATCTCCCGGTTCCTCCCGTTTACAGCAAAACCAACCCCGCCGACGCGCCGATTCTAACGCTCGCCCTTACCTCCTCGACCGTGCCGCTGCCGAAAGTCGAGGAGCTTGCCGAAACGCGCATGGCGCAGAGGATTTCCCAGCTTAGGGGCGTGGGCCTGGTGAGTATCAGTGGAGGGCAGCGTCCCGCCGTCCGCGTGCAGGCGAATCCCACCGCTCTTGCTTCCTATGGCCTGAGTCTGGAGACGCTGCGGACGGCCCTTTCCAGCGCGAATGTGAACCAGGCCAAGGGCAGTTTCGACGGACCCGATCAGGCCTGGACCATTAACGATAACGACCAGCTTAGGGCCGGGGTTCAATATGGGCCGATCATCATTGCCTACCGCAATGGGGCGCCCGTGCGTATTTCCGATGTGGCCACCGTAATCGACGGCGCCGAAAACAGCAAGCTCGCGGCTTGGGTGAATGCCGACCGGGCCATTGTGCTGAATATCCAGCGGCAGCCCGGGACCAACATCATTAGCGTCGTCGACACGGTTCAGACTCTCCTCCCCCAAATCAAAGCATCTCTGCCGCAGGGGATCGACCTGCGGGTGATCAGCGACCGCACGACAACCATCCGGGCATCGGTGGCTGACGTCGAATTCGAGCTGATGCTCACCACGGCGTTGGTGGTGATGGTCATCTTTCTCTTCCTGCGCAGCCCTTCGGCCACCATCATCCCGGCCATTGCCGTGCCTCTTTCCCTGGTGGGCACGTTCGCCGTCATGTACTTTCTCGGGTACAGTCTGGATAACCTTTCGCTGATGGCGCTCACGATTTCCACCGGCTTTGTCGTCGACGACGCCATCGTGATGATCGAAAACATCTCACGCTATATCGAGAAGGGCCAAACGTCGATGTTGGCCGCGCTCAGGGGATCCGAAGAGATTGGATTCACCATCGTATCGTTGACCGTCTCGCTGATCGCCGTGCTGATTCCGCTGCTGTTCATGGCCGATATTGTGGGACGCCTGTTCCGGGAATTTGCCGTGACGCTCGCGGTGACGATCATCTTTTCGGCGTTTGTCTCGTTGACGCTCACGCCCATGATGGCGGCCCGCATCCTGAAACACCATGCGGCAGCCGAGCAAGGCCGGCTGTATCGGTGGTCGGAGTGGTGCTTCGAAAAGACCATCGAACAGTACGGCAAAATGGTTCGGGTGGTGCTGCGTCATCAGCCCCTGACGTTGCTGGTGGCCGGCGGCACGCTGGCCCTCACCGTTTACCTCTACCTGGTCGTCCCCAAGGGTTTCTTCCCGGTGCAGGATACGGGCGCGATTCTCGGCATTTCGCAGGCGCCCGAGACGGTATCGTTTTCCGCCATGTCGCAACATCAGCAGGAGCTGGTTCGGGCCATCCGCCAGGATCCGGCGGTTGAGAATCTCACTTCCTTCATCGGCGCCGATGGCGTGAACACGACAATGAATAGCGGCCGAATCCAGATCACGCTGAAGCCCCTCGAACAGCGTGCCGGTGTTTCCGCGACGGATGTGATCGCCGGCTGCAGCCGAAGGTGCAGCAGGTAACAGGCATCGAGCTGTTCCTGCAGCCCGTGCAGGATCTGACCGTGGAAGACCGGATCAGCCGCACGCAATACCAGTACGCGCTCGATGCGCCGGACAAGGCGCTGCTGGATTTGTGGGTTCCGCGGGTTGTGGACCGGATGAAACAGTTGCCGGAACTGCGGGACGTCGCCAGCGATCAGCAGAACAACGGTCTCGGATTGGTGGTCAATATCGATCGCGACACCGCGGGCCGGCTCGGCATCACTCCTCAGAACGTTGACGACGCTCTCTACGATGCCTTCGGCCAGAGGCAGGTGTCGACGATTTATACGCAGACCAACCAGTTCCATGTGATTCTCGAAGTGGAGCCTCGCTACCAGCGGGATACGGCCGGCTTGAAAGACATGTACGTACCGATCGGGTCCGCGTCCGCCAATTTGGCATCTACCATCGCGCTGGCCGGAACGAATTCCGCACTCACGGGAGCAGCGGCGCTCGCCCCGGCTCCCCTGCGGTCGTTCGTGCAAGCAAACACGGTCGCGTCTCCTATCACCATTAACCACCAGAGCCAATTTCCTGTGGTGACTCTTTCCTTTAACCTGGCTCCGGGGGCGTCGCTCGGCGCGGCCGTTCAGCATATCAAACAGGTTACGCGGGAACTGGGCATGCCGGCCAGCATCGAACCCAGCTTCCAGGGAACGGCTCACGCGTTTGAGTCCTCGCTGGCAAACGAGCCCCTCCTGATCCTGGCGGCCATCATTACGGTGTACATCGTTCTGGGCATGCTCTACGAGAGCTTCATCCATCCCATCACCATTCTTTCCACCTTGCCATCGGCCGGAGTCGGCGCGATCCTGGCGTTGGTTCTGTTTAAGAAGGATCTGGATGTCATTGCGCTGATCGGCATCATTCTTCTGATCGGCATTGTGAAGAAGAACGCCATCATGATGATTGACTTTGCGCTGGAAGCGGAGCGCAAGGAAGGTCTGCCGCCCGTGGAGGCGATCTACCAGGCGTGTCTCCTGCGCTTCCGGCCGATCATGATGACTACCATGGCTGCGCTGCTCGGCGCCGTGCCGCTTGCCTTCGGC
>Ga0209698_10005115_pt1 | contig 14271 bp, 11 predicted proteins | sample LitLauG_LLR_2012_FD_187203 | JGI IMG/M metagenome (GOLD analysis project Ga0209698, IMG submission 187203) | Freshwater sediment microbial communities from Pennsylvania, USA - Little Laurel Run_MetaG_LLR_2012 (SPAdes) (version 2) | ecosystem: Environmental > Aquatic > Freshwater > Creek >... | reverse complement strand
GACGCATGCTCGTAAACCGTGTGGTCGACGGTGCCGGCAACGGTGTAAGGGGAAACCACGATGGCAGGGACGCGGACGCCCAGCCGATCGAAGTTGAAGCCCGGTGCCACAAAGCCGTCCGGATGGCTGACCATGGGCGGGATCTCGTGGTCGTAGATACCGCCGTGTTCGTCCCACACGATCAGCAGCAAGGTCGATTTCCAGGTGTCATTGTTGGAGCGAATGGCCTGGTAGACCTGGCGAATGAAGTTATCGCCGGCTTGCACGCTGTGATCAGGATGCTGGTCGGATGCCAGGATGCTGCCATTATCGGAGTAGGCTGGTTCAACGAACGAGTAATCCGGCAGGCGATTCTTCTTGCAGGCGTCCTGGAAGTCACCCCATAGACCGAAGTATTGGCGCTGATCGGAGAGAAGAAACGTAAGACCTTGGGTACCGCTCCACTTGGCGTAGTAGTAGATCATCGCTTTCTTCCCTGCTTTTGCGAGTCGCTGGTAAATGCTCGGTTTGGCGCGGAAGTAATCGGGAGACATGTCGAGGCGTCCGAACGAGGTGCCGAAGTGGGCAAAGGCGCGGTTGGGAAGTGTCGGACCGGGTACGGAGGAAAACCACTGATCGCAGACGGCATATTGCCGCGCCAGAGTGCTGAGAACGGGAACCTGCTCGGGCCGGAAACACCGCATGATATCGGCGGCCTTTCCGCCTACCTGCTCGTAGCTTTTCGCAAAGCCGGACATGTTCACCGCACTGGGCGGGCTGCCGAATGGAACACCGTACATCTGCATATACACGTCCGTGAAGTCGTGGCCGGGATCGAGCACCAGTTGGCCCTGATACTGGGCACCGTCGGTCACCGGCACATCCGGTCCGGCATTGCTGGGATTGGTGTAGTCATTGCCGAGAACACCTCGGATGTCCGGGTTCTCATTCTTCAGGAACCCGATCATGTGATCAAAGGAACGGTTTTCCATCATCAGAACTACGATGTGCTTGAGCTGGTCCAACGCAGGCATGGGGCCTCCAAGGCATGAGGAATGAAGTGTTGCTGCGATAGGTCGGGGCAGCCGAAAATTCGGATTGAGTCAACAGACAACGGTTCGGCCTACCTCCCGGAACTTTGACTCCGTGGCGACGGATCTTGGTGGGGAAGGTCCCGCAATCTCAATGGGGCGCGGGAGATTCGAGGAACATACTCCAGATGTGGGAGAGAGTCAAACCGGGGGTGGTTTTGAGGGTTGGGGGAAGGCGGGCAAAAATCCCTTCAGGATGACCGCGAACTGTGGCCCAGGTTAGCGCCCAGAGAACGGGCGCGAACCTGGGGCACCAAAAAGTCACGGCCTCTCAGTGCAGGTCCGCGCCACACTACTCCCGCTTCATGCTGTCGATCAGGGCATAGAGTTGGGTGCGATCGACGACTTCCACAAAGGGTTTCCCCGCACGCTTGTTGCTGACCACGAAGATGGTGGGCGTGTGCTGGAGGTTGATGCTCTTGCCCAGTTCCCGGTCGGCGATCACCAACGCGGCCAGCCTCCCCGCTGGGTCCACGACGAAGGGGAGGTCAAGTTTGTGCTCGGCGGCGAACTTTTCGGCAAAGCCGTGCAGGCTGTCGGGCGTGATTTCCAATTGATGCTCGAAGACCGAGTCGCGGAAAGCGTTCCCGAGGATTTTTGAATGCGTGTCGAAATAGCGTGCCAGCACCGCAGCTTCGAATGACCAGTTGTGCATGGGCAGCGGGAAGTCGTGGCGGACCACGGGAATCTTGTAGGTCTGGCCAGCCTGGGCTACCAGGGGCGCTGCCCGGCGGCAGTCGGGGCATTGCAGGTCCTCAAACACAACCAGGGCGACCTGTGCGCCTTTGGGCGGACGCAGGACTTCCGGTACGTCCTCGGCGAAGGCGGTCAGGCTGACGAGAAGCAGCAATGGCAAGAGTTGGTGAATCTTCATGTTTTAGTTAGATGCAAGCTTCGATTTTTCCTTCTATGGTAGCGAATTGGAGCCATTCGCGCACGGGCGGCCTACTTCATTCCTTCCAGAATGGAGCCCACAATTCCGCCTACCACCCCGCCCTGAGCGGCGTCTTTGGACCGTGTGGGCATGTACTCCATCAGCTTTTGAGCCAACCGGGAGATCGGGAGTGTTTGGAGCCACACCCGGCCGGGCCCTTGCAGGGCGGCGAGAAAGATACCGTCGCCACCAAAAATCATGTTCTTGATGCCGGGCACCGTGGTGATCTGGAACTGAACGCTGGACTGGAAGGCCCCTACATGGCCGGGGTGAACTCGCAGAACCTGGCCCGGCGCAAGATCTTTGACGATCAACTCGCCGGAGAGTTCAATCCAGGCCGTGCCCTGGCCGCTCACATGCTGCAACAGGAAGCCGTCGCCGCCGAATATGCCGGCGCCGAGCGATTGCTGGAACCCTACGCCGATCTGAATCTGCGGCGTGGCGCAGAGAAAGCCATGGCGGTGGATCATGTATTCGTGCCCTGGCCCGACTTCGATTGGGACAATGTGGCCGGGCAGCTGGGTGGCAAATGAAATTTCTCCGGCCGCGCCGATGGCACGATACTCCGTCATAAACAGTGTCCCGCCACCTGCCACTCGCTTCAGTACGCCGAACAGTCCTCCTCCTCCGCCCATCTGGGTGTGGGTCGTCATTTGGATCGCGCTGTTCATCCACGAGAGCTCGCCGGCTTCGGAGATGATGGACTCGTTCGGTTCGAGTACGAATTCGAGAACGGGCATGGTTGTTCCAAGGATACGACTTTGCATGAAAGACTCCTGATTGTGGATGAGTGGCCGTGGCGGGTAGAAAAGCCCGCCCCACACAGGGCTCAACCGCAGTTTACTTTAGCTCGGTCGGTTCGAGGTTATAGAAGTAATAAAACCGCAGACCCAGATTCTGGCCGGGGAACTCTCTGGGCAGGGGTGGGAATGGGTTGGAGGCGGTGATGCTCGCCCAGGCGGCGCGATCGAGCGCCACATCCCCCGACGGCAGATGGACCTGCATGCCGCTGACGTTTCCGTCTTTCAGGATGAAGAACTCGATCGATACTTTGCCTTGCTTCAAAATCGGAGGATAGACCGACGGTGGAAGCAGGTTCATCCAGTTACTGCGGACGATGGCCACAATGCGGGCCAGATAAGGCCCGAAGTCTACCCCCATGGTGTCGGTCAGAATTTCCGCCTGATCGAGTGCTTTTGCACCATGGCTGCCCTGGCTCAGGCCGTAGTCCCCGCCTTCGCCGCCGCCGTAGCGTCCGCGGTTGGCAGCGGCGCCTTGGATGGCTTGGTCGATGGCTGCGCCGGCGGTCATCGGCGTTTTGAAGCTCGGCGTTGGGCGGCCTCCCTGCGGAGGAGCCTGCATCTGCGCGATTTGTGGATTCTGGGCGGGCGCCACCAAGCCTGAATTATTGTTCTGCTGCGGATTGTCCTGCGGCGCGGGAGGCGGTTGTTGCTGCGCCGTCTGGTTCTGTGCTGGCTGTTGCGCCGACTCGCCCGGGCGGCCGGGACGCGAACTCTGCAGAATCTTCCTCAGCTCATCGCGGTCGATCTGTGGCGCTTTGCTGGTCGCGATGCGGTCCTTATCGGAAATGATCTTTGCGTCCGGGCGGCGCGTCAGCTTCTGCTCATCGGGAGGAAGTTCGAGGAAGGTGGCGTCTTTCTCGCGGGACACATCGGTCGGGATAGCCAACACCAGCGTGTGATGCGGCAACAATCCCATCAGCTTTTCGCCGTTCCACAGCAGGATGACGACGAACAAGTGCAGAATGACGGAAAGCCAGACTGCCTCTCGCTTGCGCGCGCGGGAGAGATCGTCCTGCAACTGGATCAGAAGATGCGGAACAGCGTCGGGATTGAACGTGCGGTAGGCAGTCTCCCAGTGCTGCGCCTCAAACAGGTCGCGCTGTTCGGCTGGGTGCGAAGCCGGCGTAACCGGATCGCTGGGCGGGATTTGGGTCACTGCCATCTGCTGCGACTATAAACCGTTAGAGACACGGCCAAGTCTCTGAGTTGCGTAAAGTTACGTAAAAAACGAGAGTTGCGGCCTTGATTGACCTAATTGTCGCATTTTTTAAGGCTTTGGGGTGAGTACCGGGGTAATCGGTTGTGTCTCAGCTTGCGTTGCCAGAATCATTTTTGCTTTTGGAATGGCTAGGTCTGACGAATATAAAGGCGTGAAGCGCATCAAACAATGAGTCCACAACGGCTTGCCCTTTCTTTTTGGCCGCAAGGGAGGTCCAGAACACGGTGTAGCAAAAGAGTGCCAACATCAGCGCCAGCACGATGTCTAGAATCCATTCCATATGATCACCCTGCCCAGTGATCGATTAACGCAGTTCTAAAGCACTGCGGTACCCAAAATCAAGCGCCAGATCGAGTTTTTCCTCCGTTCTAAATGTAGAGGCGGCAGGCGTGGGAAACGTGGTAACGGTTGCTGGCGAACCAGCGATAGGCTGAGTGGATCAGGCGATTGAACACCGGCAGACTGAATACTGCGTAGAATGGCCAAGCCCACCAGATGCGGCTTGCGACGTGGAGGTACACATCGGCTCCGGAGATGAGTTGGCTGTTTGGGGTCAGCAAACGGATGTCGGTGACTAATTCTTCATAGGGCATATTCAGCTTCTCACCTACCCACGGCTCTTCAAGGGGCGCGATCTTGAAGCCGTGGCGCTCGAGCGTCGGTCTCCAAGAGTTCACCCAGCGGGAGCAGAAACCGCAGTGCCCGTCGTAGAGCACCCACCCTTGAGCCGTGTCTCCCATGTCAGCGTTCTAAGGATGAGCCATGCCCGGGCCTCGAGGCAAATGGCGGCATTCATCAAAATTTAACTTTGCTGTCACCGGGCGTTTACGAAAAGGCACTAGCTTTCCTACGGGCGAGCCAACAGCCAATGGGGGTGGATGGCTTCCGACGGTTTGAATCTTTCAACAAAGGATGGCGACTGACATGAAGAAAAAGATCACTGTTGCAGCCCTTCTGGCTGCCGCATTGACGTGCGCGGGCTTCGCGCAACAGGGTCCGGTTCCGAAGGGTGTTCCGCACCTGGACCACGTGTTTGTGATCATGATGGAGAACCACGGGTACTCCCAGATTCTCAACAATCTGAACGCGCCGTTTATCAACTCGTATGCGCAGTCCGCGAATCTTGCTACCAATTACTATGCGATTGCGCATCCCAGTCTCACGAACTACCTGGAGGCAGTCGGGGCATCGAACTTCGGCGTGCTGAGCGACAACGATCCTGACTTTCACGCATCGTGCACCACCAACCTGACGACCGGGATCCCCAACACGGACAACCCGTCGAGCCCCAGCATTTGTCCGATCTCCGGAGGCGGAACTGATGCGGCCACTCCGCTGATCGACACCACCAACGAGGTTCAGGGGAATCCCGGCGAAATCAACATCGACGGAGTTCATTCTTTCGCCGCCAACCCCAACACCGTCGGTATTACCATCGCGGACCAGTTGGTCGAAGCGCATCACACCTGGAAGAGTTATCAGGAGAGCCTGCCAGTCGGCGGTCCTGACTATGTCACTTACAGCGACGGGTTTTTCACCAATCTCACCGATTTCACGAAAATCAATCCGCAGCTGAACCCGCCCTTGTCACAAGGCGATGTCGTAAAGCTGTACGCGTCCAAACACAATCCATTTGTGTACTTCGCCAACGTCCAGGCCGGCACGGACCCACACCTCAGTTACGCCAACGTTGCTGACTTCAATGATCTTTATGGCGACCTGCGCTCGGGGAACGTACCGGACTACTCGTTCATCGCGCCCAACCAGTGCAATGATCAGCATGGCCGCGGGAATGCCGGGCCGTTCTGCAATTACGACCCAGTGAGCGACGGCACACAGGCGGGCTTGAACCCGGCGCTGATCGACCAGGGAGACGTGACGGTACAGCGGCTGGTGACGGCGATCCACAGCTCCCCGGCATGGCGCCGCGGGAACAACGCCATTGTCGTGCTTTGGGATGAAAACGATTACAGCGTTGCGCCCAATAACAACCACGTCGTGGCGATCGTCGATACCAGCTACGGGCCGCACCGCAGGCCTAGCGGACAGTTTTACACGCACTTCTCGCTGGTGAAGTCGATCGAGGCGGGGTTTGGATTGCCGTGCCTGAATCACGCTTGCGATGAGAGCGTGAGCGTGATGTCGGACCTGTTTGGCGGTGGACGGGAGAGGGAGGGGAGGTAGTCTCCTGATTTCACCTCGGGCCTGGTCGGCGTGGGCTGACCAGGCTTTTTTGTTTTGCGGCCCGGACGGCGTTCGAAAACCGCCTGCCACGTTTGCGCTACGGATCGTAGACAGCGGTGTGCATGCCGGCCCGGCGGGCCGCTTCCTGCATCTGGTCCAACTTTCTCTTTTGCTCATCGAGACGCTGCTGGAGTTGGTTCGCGCGCCTCAGTTCCCGCGCCTGATAGCGGTTGTATGGTCCCTCGGATTGGACGCTCCCGTTGGCGGCCTGAATCGACGCGTGGATCTGGTCGATCTGCGCCTGCAGAGCCGCGATCCGGTTTTCTTGCGCGAGGATTTGTTTCTTCCATTGCTCAGCCGCGCGCTGTTCCGCCAGACGTTGTTGCGCAAAATGCTGATCGGCGGGTTGGCCGGCGGGCGACTCGCTTGCAGTTGATTGCGCGGGGCGCGGCGCCTGGTCCGCGTTTGGATCCTTGGGAAGATCCTTGTTTGTAATTACCCTGGGCTGCACACCGGCAGCAGTCTCGGCCTGCTTGTTGTCGCGGTTCTCGCGCGCAATGTCGCCGAGCGACTGCCCATGGGCCACCGAAGTGACCAAGAAGGCGACTGCCAAAACATTCCAGAATATTCGTTGCATTGAGTTTCCCTACTCGCTATGCCCAACACTTACATCAATGCTAACCCCGTTCAATGCGAGATGTAGCGACTCGCGAGTAACAGGCACACCAAACTAAAGTGCCAGTTCATCGTGGCCAACCGGCCATCGCCAGGACTTTCGCCGGCGTCATCCCGCTCTCGCGCAAGTGGTGGATGCTGAGGGCATCGTGGCGTTTGGCTAGACGAAGTCCGGATGCGTCGCGTAGCAGGTCACAGTGGAAATAATCAGGTGTGGCATAGGCGAGGGCACGAATGAGTAGAAGCTGGCGGGCAGTGGATTTGAGGAGATCAGCACCGCGGACAACCTCCGTGATCTGCATGGACTGGTCGTCGACGACAACTGCCAGTTGGTAGGCGGGGACATCGTCGCGGCGCCAGATCAGGAAGTCTCCGAAATCCTGGCCGGCGACGTAGCGCTGCGAACCGAGATTCAGGTCCGTGAATGTAATCTCGTCGGCGTCGGGAACGCGGAAGCGCCAGTTCACTCCGGCGGGCTCTGGGAATTCGAGCGCGTCGGTGCGGTGGCGGCAGCGGCCAGGATAGATGGGCTCATCGTCGGAATTGTTGGGCGCGGGTGGGGCTTGCGCGAGGTCTTTGCGGGAGCAGGTGCAAGGGTAGATAAATCCCTGGTCGCGCAGGCGGCGCCAGGCTGCGAGATAGTGCGCGCGGCGCTCGCTTTGAGTGTAGGGGCCGTGGGGGCCACCGCAGTCGGGGCCTTCGGTCCAGTGGAGTCCGAGCCAGCGGAGATCTTCGATCATGGCTTGGACGAACTGGGCGCGGGAGCGATGGGGATCGAGATCCTCGTTGCGCAGGATGAGGGTGCCGTGGTGGTGGCGGGCGCGTTGGGCGGCGATCGAGAAAGTACGGGCGTGGCCGATGTGGAGCAAGCCGGTGGGAGAAGGGGCGAGGCGACCGCGGTAGGTTCGTGGTGGAGAGTCCGGGATCACCATTCAGATTTGAGTTTAGGCCCTGACCGGCTAGAGGGCACCTTTCATTTGTCGCGGTTGCCCGCGACTGAACAGGCCAGGGCAGCCCCTGAAGGGGCGGTTGAAGCTGAACAATGATGGCATCGCTAAAGCGATGCCCTGATACAAAACCCGTGTCTGTGGCGACACGACGTACCAGTTAGAACACGCCCGCTCCGCGGTTGTTACGGGTTAAGCACCGCTAAATCAACAGTGGATGGAATGGTCTTACTCCTGCCCTTGTCTTCTGTGACTGCGTCAGGCAGCGGGAGATGAATATGTCAACGACTTGGAAATCCACGAGTAAGGAAACGAATAACAACACATATACCGGGGCGACGCTTTCGTCCTGGTCGCGCCAGCAGAAGCTGGCAATGATCGCGAGCTTTGTGATTCTGGGGATATTGCTGGGGATGAGCGCGTGCTCGAAGCAATCGTCGAAACCGGCGCTGGTGGCCGTTTCTGGGCCGCAGAGTCCAGCCGTCCCAAACGCAACCACCTCAACGGCGACAACTACAGCCATTGCTTCGACTACTCCGGCGGCACCCAAGAAAGTGCATAAGAAGCGGCCGACGGTGGTGACTTACAGCGATGCTAATTCGGGCGTATCTTTTGTTTATCCACGAAAGTACGAACTGGCATCGGGTGCCAAGGTTCAGGCGCAACTTGCCGACATGGGCGCTCCGATGAATTTCGTGCAGCCGGGGGGAGTTGCCGTCGCTACGGTCACGCTGCCGGGGGCTTCGTATCCTGGGACGGACTTCAATTCGGCGTTCTTCGATGTGAATGTGAATCGCAGCCTGTCGGAGCAGGAGTGTTCGCACTTCGCTCTCGCCGATAAGCGCAAGGCGGACGGCGCGCCGGCGGACGCAGAAAAGGTCACGATTGGCTCGAAAGATATGGAGATGACGTCGGACTTCTCCGCGAACGCGGTGAAACAGGCGGAAGCGAAGTACTACCACAGCTACGAAAACGGAGCCTGCTACGAGTTCGTGCTGGGGCTGGGAACGGCGGGATATGGCACTGCGGACGGCATCGAGCCGGTGGATCGTGAGGAGGTTTTCAAGAAGCTGGAGAAGATTCTGGCTTCGGTGAAGATCCAGGCAGTCGAGCAAGAGCATGTCGCGGCGAAGGCGGTGGAGAACAGGGAACCGGCGAAGTAAGTTGGTAACCCGAAGCGCGCCACAGGAGCGGGGGGCCACGCGGAGGAATCCGAGTGGCCTATGCTCGTGAAGACATCATCACTTTCTCAATGAGGGCGTAGCTTTGACGATGGCGTTCGAGGGATGATAGCTTCCGGTTTCACAGCCGAATCTTCCACCAAGCCCATGAAACTCGGCATCATCTCGGACACACATGGTTTGCTCCGACCTGCAGCTCTGGAAGCGCTCAAAGACTGTCAGCGAATCTTGCACGCCGGTGATGTCGGTAGCGCCGACGTGATCGAAGCGCTCGCTCGTATCGCGCCCCTCACCGCGATCCGCGGCAATGTGGACCGCGGCAGCTGGTGTGCCGGGCTGCCAGAAACGGAAGCCGTTGAGATCGCGGGCATCTCAATCTACATGCTGCATGACCTTGCTTCACTCGACCTGAAGCCGGAGGCGGCCGGGTTCCGCGTCGTCGTCCACGGACACAGCCATCGGCCAAGAATGGAAGAGAAAAATGGGGTGCTGTATTTCAATCCGGGCAGCGCGGGCTCTCGCCGGTTTCGGCTGCCGGTGAGTGTGGGGAGGCTGGAGATCCGGGGCGAACGGGTCTTCGGTGAACTTGTATCGCTGGAGTAGCGGGCTGACCCACTTTCCAGTTCCCTCCACAAGTGAGGCTGTCCCCTCCCGTCACTCCATCCTTTCGCGGGCAAGAATGCCCGCGCCACACGGCAATGGCAGACCTGCAAGCGGCGTCTGCGGGCGCACGGGGGGACGGACAGGAGTGTCCGCCCTACACGGGACGCGAGACTGAGGCCGACTCGAGGCGTGTGTGCTGACCGCGGAGCCAGAGGCGGACCCGGTCGACGTAGATGTAGACGACGGGCGTGGTGAACAGGGTCAGCATCTGGCTGACGATCAGGCCGCCTACGATCGTGATGCCGAGGGGGCGACGGAGTTCGCTGCCGGTACCAGTGCCGAGAGCCAGAGGCAGTCCGCCGAGGAGTGCGGCCATGGTGGTCATCATGATGGGGCGGAAGCGGAGGAGGCAGGCTTCGTGGATGGCGTCGGTGGGCGACTTGCCGTGGCGGCGCTCGGTGTCGAGCGCGAAGTCGATCATCATGATGGCGTTTTTCTTGACGATGCCGATCAGAAGAATGATGCCGATGAGGCCGATCACATTGAGTTCGTTTTTCGAGAGCAACAGGGCCAGGAGCGCGCCCACGCCGGCGGAAGGAAGCGTGGACAAAATCGTGACGGGGTGCGCGTAGCTTTCATAGAGAATGCCGAGCACGATATATACGGTCAGCAGCGCACACAAGATCAGCAGCGGCTCGCTCGAAAGCGAATCCTGAAAAGCGGCAGCGGTGCCCTGGAAACCGGCGTGGATGGTGGAGGGGAATCCGATGCTGCGCTCGGCGTCTTCAATGATCTTGGTGGCATCGCCCAACGCTACGCCGGGGGCAAGATTGAAGGAGATGGTGGCGGACGGATATTGTCCCTGGTGATTGACCGCGAGCGCGACGTTCGAGGGGCCGAAATGAGCGAAGGAGGAAAGCGGGACGGCGGTGCCGTTGCTGCCGCGGACGTAGATGTTATCGAGCGCTTCGTTGGTGCGGGAGAAGTTGGGCGCGACCTCCATGACGACGTGGTACTGGTTGAGCTGGCGGTACATAACTGACACCTGGCGCTGTCCGAAGGCGTCGTAGAGGGCGTTGTCCACGTCGGCGGCGGCCACGCCGAGACGGGCGGCGGTGTCACGGTCGATGAGGACGGTGGTTTGAAGCCCCTTATCCTGCTGGTCGGTGTTGACGTCGCGGAGTTGGGGCAGTGAGCGGAGTTTCTGCAACAGACGTGGCGACCAGTTATTGAGTTCGGCGAGGTCTTCTCCCTGCAACGTGTATTGATATTGTGCCTGGCCCATGCGGCCGCCGATGGTGAGGTCTTGCGCGGACTGCATGTAGAGCGTGGCGCCGGGAACGACGGCGAGTTTGCCGCGGAGGCGTCCGATGACCTGGTCGGCGGTCATTTTGCGCTCGGCGAGGGGCTTGAGGGTGATGAACATGCGTCCGGTGTTGCCGCTGCCGGCGAAGCCGACGATGGTGGCGACGGCCGGGTCCTTCATCACGATGTTGACGTACTGGCGCATCTTGCTGCTCATGGCTTCGAAGGAGATGTCTTGCGCGGCCTGCACGGAACCCATGACGCGGCCAGTGTCCTGCTGCGGGAAGAAACCTTTGGGAACGAGTATGTAGAGGTAAACGCTTAAGCAAGCGGTTGCGATGGTAACACCGAGTGTGAGCGGCTGATGACGGAGGACCCATCCCAGGGCATGCCGATAGGTGCCGAGCATGTGGTCGAAGATCCACTCGCTGGCGCGGTAGATGTGGTTGTGTTTCTTCTCGTGATTCCCACGCAGGAATTTGGCGCACATCATGGGAGTCAAGGTCAGCGAGAGGAGGAGCGAGACGGCGATGGCAATGGAGAGCACGACGGCGAATTCGCGGAAGAGGCGGCCAACGATTCCGGCCATCAGCAGAATGGGAATGAAGACGGCGATGAGGGACGTGCTCATGGAGAGGACGGTAAATCCGATTTCGCGGGCACCACGAAAAGCGGCTTGGACGGGGGTCATCCCCATCTCGATGAAGCGGGTAATGTTTTCGAGAACGACGATGGCGTCGTCCACCACGAAGCCGGTGGAAATGGCGAGCGCCATCAGCGAAAGATTGTCGAGACTGTAGCCGAGCAAGTACATCACCGCGAAGGTGCCGATGAGAGAGAGCGGGACAGCAACGCTGGGAATGATGGTGGCCCGGAAGGTGCGCAGAAAAGCGAAGACGACGAGGATGACCAGGATTACAGAGATCACCAGGGTGCGTTCGATATCAGCGACCGAGGCGCGGACGGTGGTGGTGCGGTCGAGAACGACGCTCAGGTTGATGGCGGGCGAGATTGCGAGCTTCAGTTGCGGAAGCGCAGCGATGACGCGATCGACGGTGGCGATGATGTTAGCGCCGGGCTGACGGGAAACAATGATGAGGACGCCGGGCTTACCGTTGGCGAGGCCAATGTTGCGGATATCTTCGACCGAATCCTGCACGTCGGCGACGTCGCCGAGACGGACGGGCGCGCCGTTGTTGTAGCTGACAATGAGATTTTGGTACTGGTCGGCGCGGAAGATCTGATCGTTGTTGCGGATGGTCCAGGCGTTGACGGCGCCGGTGAATTCACCTTTGGGAGAGTGTGCGTTGGCCTGGCCGAGGGCGGTGCGGACGGTGTCGAGGCCGACGCCGAGTTTGTTGAGAAGAGTGGGATTGACCTCGGCGCGGACAGCGGGCTTGGCGCCTCCGCCGACGAAAACCTGGCCGACCCCATCGATCTGCGCGAGCTTCTGGGAGAGGATGGAATCAGCGGCGTCGTACATCTTGGGCAGCGTGATGGTGTCAGAGGTGAGGGCGAGGATGAGGATCGGGGCGTCCGCGGGATTCACTTTGCGATAGGTGGGATTGCCGGGCAAGTACGACGGAAGCTGGCTGCGGGCGGCATTGATGGCCGCTTGCACGTCGCGGGCGGCGCCGTCGATGTTGCGATTCAGATCGAATTGCAGGGCAATGTTGGTGGAGCCGAGCGAACTGGTTGAAGTCATCTGGTTGATGCCGGCGATGCGTCCGAACTGGCGTTCGAGCGGCGTGGCAACGGCCGAGGCCATGGTCTCGGGGCTGGCGCCGGGGAGTCCGGCTTGCACCTGAATGACGGGAAACTCTACTTGCGGCAGGGGAGCGACCGGCAGGAAATTAAAGGCCAGGATACCGGCCATGAGCAAGGCAGCGGCGAGGAGCGAGGTGCCGACCGGGCGCTTGATGAATGGGGCGGAGACGTTCATGGCTCATTCACCGTGGAGGCACGGAGACACGGAGAAAAGCTTTTTTGTTCCCGTGACTTTTTCCCATCCCCCACTCCAAGGTCATCCTGAGCGAAGCGAAGGACCCATGTACTTTGCCGGCGGTGAGCATGACGCCGACGAGTCCATAGGTCCTTCGCTTCGCTCAGGATGACAGGTGTGTTTATGACACACGCTTTCATACGCCCTCGCTTGGAGTTGGTTCCTCGATCGGGTTGCCGATCTGGTAGCGCGAGAAACGCTGGGCCAGGCGGTCAAACCACAAGTAGACGACAGGCGTGGTGTAGAGAGTCAGGAGCTGGGAAAGGATCAGTCCGCCGACGATGGTGATGCCGAGCGGGTGCCGGAGTTCGCTGCCGGTGCCGCGGCCGAGGGCTAGCGGTAAACCTCCGAGCAGCGCGGCCATGGTGGTCATCATGATGGGCCGGAAGCGGAGCAGACAGGCCTGGAAGATGGCCTCCTCGGGCTGTTTTTTCTCCACGCGCTCCGCTTCGAGCGCGAAGTCGATCATCATGATCGCGTTCTTCTTGACGATGCCGATGAGCAGGATGATTCCGATCAGGGCGACGACGCCGAGATCGTTTTTCGTAATGAGAAGAGCGAGAATGGCGCCCACTCCGGCGGAGGGCAGCGTGGAGAGAATTGTCAGCGGATGGATGTAGCTTTCGTAGAGGACTCCGAGCACGATGTAGACGGTGATGATCGCGGCGAGAATTAACCAGGGCTCGGTAGAGAGCGAATTGTGGAAGGCGGCGGCGGTTCCCTGAAAACTGGTGACGATGCTGCGCGGCAGGTTAATTTCCTGCTGTACCTGTTCGATGGCTTGGGTCGCCTCGCCGAGCGAAATGCCGGGCCCGAGATTGAAAGAGAGCGTGACCACGGGGAATTGTCCCTGGTGGTTGATGGCGAGCGGAGAGTTGCGCTGCTCGAAATGAGTGAAGGTGGACAGCGGAACCTGGGCGCCCGTGTTGGATTTGACGTAGATGTGCTTTAGATCGTCGGGGCTGGCCTGGAACGAGGGATCGACTTCGAGCACCACGTGATACTGGTTGAGCTGCGTGAACATGGTGGACACCTGGCGCTGGCCGAAGGCGTCATAGAGAGTATCGTCGATTGCCTGGGGCAGAATGCCGAGGCGGGAAGCGGTGTCGCGGTCGATAACTAAGTTGACCTCGAGGCCGTTGTTCTGCGAATCGCTGGCCACGTCGCGCAGGGCGGGCGCGGCTTGCAGCTTCTGCAGCAGGCGCGGGGCCCAGGTGGCGAGTTCGGTAGCGTCGGCATCTTCCATCGAATACTGGTACTGCGTGCGGCTCACACGGCTTTCGACGGTGAGGTCCTGCACGGGCTGCATGTAGAGGGTGATGCCTTCCACCTTGGCCAGTTCCGGCTG
>Ga0209698_10005114_pt1 | contig 14272 bp, 10 predicted proteins | sample LitLauG_LLR_2012_FD_187203 | JGI IMG/M metagenome (GOLD analysis project Ga0209698, IMG submission 187203) | Freshwater sediment microbial communities from Pennsylvania, USA - Little Laurel Run_MetaG_LLR_2012 (SPAdes) (version 2) | ecosystem: Environmental > Aquatic > Freshwater > Creek >... | reverse complement strand
CGGTCCGATCGTGCCGGTGTCATGCCCGCCGTGACCCGGGTCAATCACAATCTTTCCGATCTTCAACCCCAGCGCCCGAATCAGCGAGCGATCCCCAGCCGCGTTCGGCTGCGCTTCGCGAGCCTGGAGATCGGCCGTATCGGGCGCAGCCTTTGCAATTGAATCTGCCTTGCGCCCCTCTCGATGCCGGGCCACCGGTTTCGCAGTCGCGTCGTCCTTTTTTTGTTCCGGGAGGGAACCGCGCTGCGCAGGAATCACTTCCGGCCGAAGTTTGTCCGGCTCCAGCGTCGCCACCGTCACTGGAGGGTCGTCGTCTGCCGAAACGATGGTCTTTGGAATCCTGCGGTCCGATCCCGGAACGGCCACCGTCGTCTTCACCACGCCGCCCGCCTTTACAGGCTGGTCCGCCGCTGAATCCGTTAGTGCAGGAACGCTGGGCGGAAGGTCGATCTCCTCGGGCATGATCTTTGTCTTCGTCTTTATTTTTACGACCTTCGGCGTCTCCTCAATCGACTTCTTCGACGGCTCAGCCTCGTCATTCGGTGTTTCGCCGCTCGTTTCCCGAAGAGGCGCGTCCTCCGAATTTGCGTTTGCCTCTTCCGCAGACGCCGACGTGTGATTGCCGCCCATCGCCATCATCGTCGCCCGGTTCTGTTTTCCGTGGACATCGATGATCAGGCGGTACGGGTTCGGCAGCAGGAACGCATCGTAGTGGGCAAGCTCATCCACCTCCAAAACGACCCTTGTCCGACCCGGCTTAAACTCCGCGACGCGAATCTTCTTGAGGAATCCATCGTCCACATCAAAGGTCTTCCCCACCAGTGTGGATGCGAGTTGCGTATCGCGCAGGTCGAAATAGATCCGGTCTGGATTCGCCAGGCGCTGCGACCCAAACTTCACTTCCTGTTCCACGTCAATCGCTACGCGCGTGTAGTCTGGAGTCGACCAGTGACGCACTCCTGTAACCCGCGGCAACTGGCTGTGCCGTTCGCGCATGGCCTTTGCCGTTCCATCGTCGCGCGTCTCGGAGCGCTGCGGACGGTCTGCCACCTGTGCGGCCCGCTCCATCTCCTCGGCGTCCGTATCGATCTCTTTCACCGCCGAGCGGGCGTCATCGGCCAGACGGTTCCGCGGATAGCGGTGCAGGAAATCCTCAAACGTCGCGCGCGCTTCTTCCGGATCGTTGAGATCGTCCTTATAAACCTCGCCGATCGTAAACAGTGCGTCGAAGCGATATTTGCTGCCCGGATATTCCTTGCGCAGGAAGCGGTATTGCTCGATAGCGCCGCGCATTATCTTGTTGTCGTCGAACTGCCGCCCCATTTCCACCATCAACTCGGCGGTTGCGACCACGCTGGGATCGGCTTTGGAAGACGTGGGCGCACCGAAGTAAACTCGGTGGTAGGCGTCGATCACGCGCTGGTATTCGAGCCGGGTGCGCTCCGCCGAGGGCCGTCCGTTCAGAGCTTCGCGCATCCGTTCTGCTTTGGCGTACTGCTGGCGGGACCAGGCATCGTTGTGATGGACACGCGCCCAAGCGGACAGCGGTAGCAGCGCCATCAACGCAACCACGCCGATCCGAAAGACTTGTGGGCTACGAATTAGGGTCCTAGAATCCTGGGTCTCCACTTGCCTTGTCCGCTGCGCGCCCGCTACCACGCGAGCCGCAGGCTATTCGGTATTACTGATGTACAGGATACCCCTTGCGTCGCGCTGCACACGTACTGGGTCGTGCACCGGGTTGCCGATCAGGTGCGAGCCTTCGCCACTCGTGTACAAATCGGTGATTTTACGAACATAATTCTGAGTTTCCCGAATGCGCGGAACTCCAGCGCTGCGCGCCACTGCCCCCGACCCCGCGTTGTACGCCGCCAGGCTCAGGCGAACGTTACCGCCATAATTTTCCAGCAATCTCTTTAGATGCCGGACTCCCGCATCCACGTTTTGCGCCGGGTCGAACGGATTGGAAACCTTGAGCGAACGAGCGGTTGAAGGCATCAACTGCATCAGCCCCATCGCCCCTTTGCGCGAGACTGCGTTAGGGTTGAAGTTCGATTCCACCTTGACCACTGAGCGCACCAGGTTGGGATCGACATTGTGTCGCGCCGCCGCTTGGTCGATGGCGGCATCGATGTCCTGCTGGGTGAAGGCGCGATTCAAGAGTTGGTGGCTTTGCGAGCGCTGGTCGAGATAGGTGTTCACTTCCGAGGCCGCCGATCGGGCCGCTTGAATCTTGGCGCCGCTGGTGGGCACCGGCTTCCAGCGATGCTCGGTCGAACTCCAGTACACCAGCGGAGCGCGCGTCGGCTGCGCAACTCCTGCCCCGGAGGGCGCGGCCCCGGCAGAACCGTCATTCACGTAGACCTTGCGGCCCGATTCGTCGGTAGTGGCGGTAATGGATTCCCGCCCGGCACCGGGTTCGGCGCACACCGCTGCCGTGGAAAGAAAGGAGGTCGCGACTGCCGTAGTCATCAGGGCGATTTTCAGGCGTTTGCGCATACGGGTCTCAGAGACACCACAGGCACACAGTCGCCAATGGGCCTACCTAACCCGAACCTGACGGAGAATCGTACAGCCAGAGTATGCTGATTATAGGGTGAGGCGGGGGCCGGGGCAATCTCTCCGAGGGTCGTTGAACCACTGGAGTAATCTCGGTAAGTTACTGAAAGGACTTGATCTTAAGGTAACGCCTGGCGTCCCGCTCGGCCCGCCTTTTCTCTGTGCTTCTCTGTGTTCTCTGTGGTTGATCCGGGTCACTCGAACCTGCCGGCCGCCGGCAATCTACAATGACCTCTGCAACCATGAACTCCCAAGCACTTCGCAAACTGTTCGACCAGGTCAGAAAAAAGCAACTCTCGCCTGACGAAGCTGTCGATCGCCTCCGACACCTGCCCTTCGAAGACCTGGGTTTCGCCAAGATCGACCACCACCGCGCCCTCCGCCAGGGCATGCCTGAAGTCATCTTCAGCCAGGGCAAGACGCCGAAACAGGTAGCCGCCATCTTCAGCAGCCTGGCCCAACATGGCAGTAATGTCCTTGCGACCAGGGCCACGGAAGAACAGTACGCCGCCGTGGCTGTCCAAGTCGAGAAAACCGAATACCGCTCCTTGGCCCGCGCCATCGTCCTGAAGCGCGACCGCAAGCGCTACGGGAAAGGCGTGATTGCCGTAGTCTCCGCCGGAACCAGCGACATCCCCGTCGCCGAAGAAGCGGTCGTTACCGCCGAACTCATGGGAAATTCGGTCCAGCACATCTACGATGTCGGCGTAGCCGGTATCCATCGCCTGCTGACCCATCGCGACGCGCTGGCCAAGGCGCGCGTCATCATCGTGTGCGCCGGGATGGAAGGCGCTCTCCCCAGCGTGGTCGGAGGCCTGGTCGGGGTCCCGGTCATCGCGGTTCCGACCAGTGTTGGATACGGTGCGGCCTTCGACGGATTAGCCGCGCTGTTGGGGATGATGAATTCGTGCGCGTCGAATGTGAGCGTAGTGAATATTGACAATGGCTTCGGCGCTGGATACGTGGCGTCGCTGATCAACAGGCGGTGAACTTGGCCTAGCATCGTTATAGCTTTAACAAGCCGAGTGTATAAAAGTACCCAACAGGAGCCTGCCGGGTGTCACCGGTTATTGGGCCGTGGCGTTCGCCAGCCCCCAAGCGGGATGGCTGGTGGGGACGGGAGGCACCATTTTGAAGATCAGCTTCTAACGCCTGAGAACGGTTTCGAGCGCGATTCACGCTCTCACGTTAATGTTGCGGCCCGAGTCTGAACCCGGGACGTCCGGTCGGTTGGCGGTCCCCGCGCTCGCGGACTGATTCTCTGAAGTGCTGCTTTGCGATGGGACCTGACTGGCCGTCCCCTCCGCGGCCGCGAATCGCATCTTCGCACGGAGTTCAGCCAGTGCCGATCCCGCCTCTGAGAGCTGGCCCGACTCCAGAGCTTGCCCTAGAGTCTGGAGTCTCTCACGGACTTGCAGCGATGCCTGAGCATTCCCGTGGCCGATGGCCTGGGAAGTGGAAGGGGCAACGGACTTCTGAAGTTGTGCGTAAGCTTGGCGGGCAGCCGACAGGTTGTCGGCTACGATGGCCTGCTCCAGTTTCTGCAAATACTCCCGAACATCCGGCTGAAAATAACTAAGATGTAGTTCAGTCCCCAACTGAATCCCAGGTGCCGACATCGCCTCGTTCCTCCCTTCCAAGCTCTCCTTGCTATGAAGCCCGCCTTTGGTTCGCCAATGAGGGCTTTCGACTTACTTCGACTGCCCGCAGTCGTGACTTATCGGAACTTCATTGTTGCCACGTTAGAAATATAGAGGTCTCTGAGAATCCGTTGGTAACGCCCGATTGGTTACCATCGCTGATACCGGTTCGGTCGAGAGCCCCAATCCAACCGGGAACGGCCGTTTTGTGGCAGAGTAAATGGGTGCAAGAATAAAAAGGAATGCTGACCTCCCAGGACCCTCGGCTCGCCGGGCGCGTCGCCTTCTCCTATCCGAATTTTGTCTCGTATACGCTGGCGCGGTTCTTCATCGTGCTCGCCCTCGAAATGCAATCGGTGGCCGTGGGATGGCAGGTGTATGAAATCACCCGGCGGCCGTTGGATCTTGGATATGTAGGGTTAGCGCAGTTCCTGCCAGGTATCGTGCTCTTCCTTTTCGCAGGCCACGCGGCCGACCTGTTCGACCGGCGCCGCCTCCTGATGTGGTGCTACGGCGGCTTTGCCGTCTGTTCGGCCCTGCTCCTGCTGATCAGCCGGGAAGCACCGCGGTCCGTTCACCTTATTTATCTGGTTCTCGTTCTGCTGGGAGTGGTGCGATGCCTCAATTGGCCCGCTAGCCGCGCGCTGCTTCCGCTGTTAGTTCCGGAAGCACATTTTGCGAACGCGGTCGCCTGGAATGCCAGCACCTTTCAGATCGCAACCATTGCGGGGCCCGCCATCGGGGGAATTGTCTATGCATCCTTTCACGGACCTGAGGCTGTGTACGCGCTGGCCGCAGCGGTCGCCGTGCTTGCGGTCGCGATGACCCTGCGTATCCAGCCGCGGCCGGCTGCTCGTCCCAAAGATCCAGTGAGTGCGCGCACCGTTCTGGCGGGCTTTCGCTTCATCTGGGAGAAGAAACTGATTCTGGGTTCGATCTCGCTCGACATGTTTGCGGTCCTGCTCGGCGGCGCGGTTGCCCTGCTCCCGATCTACGCGAAGGAGATTTTGCGCACTGGTCCATGGGGACTGGGCCTGCTGCGGAGCGCTCCTGGCGTCGGCGCCGCACTGATGGCGATTGTCGTGGCTCACTGGCCGATCCGACGGCGCGCCGGCTTGACCATGCTGTTATGCGTAGCTTGCTTTGGCGGGTTGACCATTGCGTTTGGGATCTCGCGCAGCCTGATCCTGTCGCTGGTCGCCCTGTTCTTACTGGGTGCGAGCGATATGGTGAGCGTAATCATTCGCGCCACACTGGTGCAGGTGGCCACCCCCGACGAAATGCGCGGGCGCGTCAACGCCGTGGATATGCTGTTTATTGGCGTCTCGAACGAACTGGGCGAGTTCGAATCCGGACTCACCGCGCAGTGGTTCGGCACCGTACCGGCAGTGGTCTTGGGAGGCATTGGAACGCTGCTCATCATCGCGGCGTGGGCCTGGCTGTTCCCGGAATTGCGGAATGCGGATCAGTTGACAGTTGCCGAACTGGCGCCGAGAGAACCAGGGTCACGCGATGAGTACCTTTAATCGTAACTGCTAACGATGTTCACACTAAGTGATGCATGGCTGATCGCCCTCTGAAAACAGCAGGCCCACCGCGCGCGAAGGCAGCATTCCCGAACTGCCGGGTGCTCTTGGTGCCATTCTCGTCTTCACGCGCTCGTCCTTCCGGAAGCGTCTTTCGAGCTATACTTCTCCGCCAAGATCGGGTCCCCGAGTTGGACCTGGTCGCGGTGGACGACGTCTTGAACAAGGCCGCGGCAGTGGACACCTGGCAATCTCAGATCTTGGAATTCCATCCCTTCGGCGACCTGTCGATCGAAAGAACATTGGCAGGGTTCGGAAGCTCGCGGGAATGGTTCCGGAGTGAATCGGTATGACACCGGAACACTGGGAGCAAATCCGGGGCGTGCTCGAGAACGCGATGGGAATGACTCCGCCTGAGCGCGCGGTCTTTGTCGAAAAAGCCTGTGGAGGCGATCAAGCCCTACGTCAAGAGGTCGAGGCACTTCTCGCCAGCCACGATGAGCTTGCGGCGGAACAGAGGCCGGAATTTCTGAATGGGCTCACCCTCGCTGTTTCAGCCGCCGGGCTTCCACACCAGGCCGAGCCTTGGATTGGGCGCGCGGTTGGTCCCTATCAAATCATCGAGCAGATTGGCGCCGGGGGCATGGGCGAGGTCTATCGTGCCGTGCGCGACGATGCACAGTATCAGAAGCAAGTGGCTGTCAAACTAGTGCGCGCAGGCCAGGACTCGGGTTTAGTCGCCAGCCGCTTTAAGAATGAACGCCAGATTCTGGCGAGCCTCGATCATCCGAACATCGGCCGCTTACTCGATGGCGGGACGACTCAGGAGGGCGTCCCCTATCTGATCATGGAACTCATCGCGGGTCAGCCGATCGACGACTATTGCGACCATCACCGGCTCGATATCGCACACCGGCTTGGCCTCTTCCTGAAGGTGTGCTCGGCGGTGGAGTATGCGCATTCGCGGTTGATCGTGCACCGCGACCTGAAGCCCAGCAACATTCTGGTCACCACGGAAGGCGTCCCCAAGCTGCTCGATTTCGGCATTGCGAAGATTCTCGATCCTGGAGCGTTCGGCGATGGGTTGGAAGCGACCATGACGCTGCTGCGCGTGCTCACACCCGGATACGCGAGCCCGGAGCAGGTCCGGGGCGAGACGATCACCACCGCCAGCGACGTCTACTCGTTGGGAGTTGTGCTCTACGAACTGCTCACCGGCCACCATCCTTATCGCGTACCCACACGCACGGCCGATGCCATCTCCCGTGCCGTTCTCGAATTTGAGCCGGAAAAACCTAGTTCGGTAGTGCGCCGCAGCGAGGCGGCCCCTGGACCTGATCAGACGGAAATCACACCCGCGGAGGTGGGCGCGGCAAGGGAAGGCACGCCGGACAGATTAAGCAAGCGCCTGCTGGGCGACCTGGACAATATCGTGTTGATGGCGTTGCGCAAGGAGCCGGAGCGGCGCTATGTGTCGGTCGAACGCTTTGCAGAGGACATCCGCCGTCATCTCGAAAATCGTCCGGTCCTGGCCCGCCAGGACACCTTCGGCTACCGGACGTCGAAATTCATCTCGCGGCACAGAGCCGCGATGGCCGTGGCTGTCCTGGCCACGGTGGCGTTGTTATTTGCTACCGGTGTGACCCTGCGCGAGGCCCGCATCGCGCGCGCCGAACGGGTCCGCGCCGAGCGCCGCTTCAACGACGTACGCGCACTCGCGAATTCCCTCATGTTCGAAATCCACGACGGCATCCGTAACCTGCCTGGATCGACTCCTGTCAGAAAGTTGCTGGTGGAAAGGGCCCTTCAGTATCTCGACAGCCTGGCTCAAGAGTCTCGCGGAGACACGGCTTTACAGCGCGAACTGGCCGCCGCGTACACACGCATTGGGGAGGTGCAAGGCAGCCCATTCTCGGCGAATCTTGGAGACATCGAGGGCGCCGTGCAGAGTTACCAGAAGGCTCTGGCGATTTCGCGCAGTCTGGCGGATGCCGATCCGGGGAGTCTGGAGAATGCCGTCGGTCTTGCGCAATGCTATCGCTTGCTCTCAAACGTGCTCCTGGTGGGCGGCGAGACCGCGACGGCGTTGGAGGACAGTCGGCGCGCCGTTCAGACCAGCGAAGAAGCAGCACGGACACATTCCAAGGACCGTAAACTTCTGCAGGAACTGCAGCGGGACTATGCAACCGAGGCCGACATCCTGGCCAGCACGGTGGTCGCCTCGCAGCTCGGTGACATTTCTTCTGCCTCTCCCCTTCGCCGCCAGCAGCTCGATCTGGCGGAACAATTGGCGGCGCTGGAGCCATCCGATGCCGAACTCCAGCACAACCTGGCAACCTCGATCGCCAGCATGGGAGACCAACTAATTTTGGACGGGCGCCGGCGCGAAGCCAAGGCCTATTATGTCCGCGCACAGAAGATGCTCAAGGAGTTGGCGATTCACTCGCAAAGCACGAACATCCTGCACCATCTTCATGACAGCTATTACGCGCTGGAAGTTATCGAGGTTGCTGATGGGAACATCTCGCAAGCGATAACTTCGGCCCGATCCGCGCTGGAAATTGCAAACAAACTGAGTCTGGCCGACCCACAAAACACTCAGATCTCACTGGCCCTGGCCGCGGACTACGATAGCTTGGCGGGCGCTCTCTCCCATACCCACCATAAGAAGGAGGCTTACGCATCGGTGGAACGGTCCCTGAGCATCCTCGCAGAACTGGTACAACGGAACCCCAAGAACACCGAGTTCCGGATCATGCAGGCCTTGCGATTCACCGACGGCAGCGAGGTTTTTCGCCGGTTTGGAGATTACTCTCGCGCTCTGCAATACAACCGCGGCGCCCTCGGCATCCTCGCACCCATTCAGGCAAAAGATCCGACAAATTCGGGCGCTCGACAATTTCTGGCGGTGGCCTGCAATCGGTCCGCGCTCGTCCTCACTCGACTTCAAAACCTCAACAGGGCAGCAGAGATGTACAAGCAGGCGTTAGACTTCACGCCCTCACAAGGAAATGCAACTCACCTCACCGAAGACCAAACCTATCTGATCGCCGACTGCTATGCTGGACTGGGACAGATCGAAATGATCCTGGCCGCGCGGGGGTCACAACGCGGGAAAGGGCAAAGAGTGCATTGGAAGCAGGCTTGTTCCTGGTTCGCGCAGAGCATGACGGCCTGGCGCCAAGTCAAAGAACCCGGCTTGACCGGTCCGGATGGAACCGAATATGTTCCCCCTTCAATGGTGGAACGGCAGCGTGCCCAGTGCCATGAAGGCTTGAGAGGTCCGAAATGAGCCGAACACTCGCACGGTAAGTTTCGGGCGGCCGCACCCCGGGATTCTTGGGGTGCCTGAAGACTACCTGCACACGATCGACCGCGTGGTTGCCAAACATACCACCCTCTGCTGCTACAATTTCCGGTTTGCCATTCTGATCGGGAGTGGCAGGCCGTGTCTCAACAACTGAGGTGTTTTCATGCCGGATACTCTGCAGCTTTCCAGTCCTGCCCCACTCACGACTTTTACCGAAGACGAAATATTGTTCCGTGACAATGTCCGTCAATTTGCCGACGACAAAATCCGTCCGCTGGCGAAGGAGATGGACGAAAATGCTGTGTTCGATCACGGTCTGATCGAGCAGTTCTTTCAGCTTGGGCTGATGGGCATCGAGATTCCAGAGCAGTATGGCGGAGCCGGGGGCAAGTTCTTCGAGGCGATTCTGGCCGTCGAAGAATGCTCGCGGGCCGACGCTTCGGCGGGTGTGATCGTCGATGTGCAGAACACGCTGGTTGCGAACGCGATCCTGCGCTGGGCGAATGAAGACCAGAAGAAGCGCTATCTCCCGAAGATGGCCGCCGACACGTTGGGCGCGTACGCCTTGAGCGAGGCCGGATCAGGCTCGGATGCCTTCGCGCTCCAAACCAAAGCCGAACTGAAAGGCAGTGACTACGTTCTAAACGGACGCAAGCTTTGGATCACGAACGGGAAAGAGGCCGGCCTCTTCATTCTATTTGCGACCCTCGATGCTTCGAAAGGATACAAGGGCATCACCGCCTTTCTAATCGAAAAGAGTTTTCCAGGATTCACGGTTGGGAAGAAAGAAGACAAGCTTGGAATTCGCGCCTCCTCCACCTGTGAACTGATTCTGGAAGATTGCCGCGTGCCCAAGGAAAACGTGCTCGGCGAAGCCGGCAAGGGATACAAGATCGCCATCGAAACACTCAACGAAGGCCGCATCGGCATCGGCGCACAGATGCTGGGCGTGGCACGGGGTGCGTGGGAATGCGCTGCGAAATACGCGCAGGAGCGTAAGCAATTTGGCAAACCGATTTCCGAGTTTCAGGGCATTCAGTTTCAGATTGCACAAATGGCTACCGAGATCGAAGCCGCGCGTTTGATGGTTTATAACGCAGCCCGAATGAAAGATGCTGGCGTTGACTTCGTGAAAGAGGCCGCCATGACTAAGCTCTTCACCTCGCAGGTGGCGGAGCGTGTGACCTCGCTGGCCATCGAAGTCTATGGCGGATACGGCTTCACCAAGGACTATCCCGTCGAAAAATACTGGCGTGACTCGAAGATCGGCAAGATTTACGAAGGCACGTCGAACATGCAACTGGCGACCATCGCGAAGCTGGTGATGGGAAAGTAAAGGTCCTAACCACAGAGGGGCACAGAGGTGTCTAGGATTTCCCTCCGTGTTCCTCTGTGCCCTCTGTGGTTATCGGTTCGGGTCAATCCCGCGATACTTGCCCTGAAAATAAAGCAGCGGTTCACCCTCTCCGACGACCACGTCCTCGACTTCGGCAATGAAGATCGTGTGATCGCCCGCCTTCTCGGCCTTGCGCAGCCTGCATTCGAGATAGGCGAGAGCGCCCCGGAGCACCGGCGTTCCTTGCGCCGTGCGATCGAAGTGGGCGCCCGCGTCTTCGGCGTGCTGATGAGTCTCGCTCGAGCGGGCATAATATTCCGAAATCGCCTGCTGATCGTTGCGCAGCACGTTCACTCCAAAGCGCTTGCGGGCGTGCAGATGCGCGTGGGTTCGCGCCCTGTGATCGACACATACCAGCACCAGCATCGGATCGAGCGACACCGACGTAAACGCGTTCGCGGTCATGCCGTGCACTTCGCCCCCCTGGTCCACGGTGATGACCGTGACTCCGGTCGCGAAGCAGCCCATGGATCTGCGGAAATCGTCGGATGTGAGGGTCATGCTACGAAACAAATACTATCAAGGATCGGCGCCCAAACTGATCGCCCGTTGGTCACGCGTCGACCTTCTCTCATGTGCCGCGACAGCGGGCGTCAGCTTCGATATCATCGTTGAACACCGAGCCTGAGCCGTTCCTGGCCCGGAAACATCGATATGAACGGGATCTCTGAGGACGCTCTTTCCACAGTGACGCGAGATCTGGATGCCGGCGGCACGGGTGCGATCTCGCGTGACGCAGCCTGCCAACTGTTGCGCACCGATGACTGCGCGCTTCCCTCGCTCCTTTCCGCAGCTCAACGCCTGCGGGCACGTTTCCATCCCTCCATCGTCACCTACTCCCGCAAGGTATTTCTTCCCCTGACCAATCTGTGCCGCGACTATTGCGGGTACTGCACTTTTCGCCGCGATCCCGGACAACCCGGCGCGCATACCATGACTCCGGATGAAGTCATGGAAGTCGTGCACGCGGGCGAACGCATGGGATGTACTGAGGCGCTTTTCAGCCTGGGCGATAAACCAGAATTGCTGTTCCCGGAAATGCGCGACACCCTGCGGTTTCTGGGCTACAAATCCACACTCCATTACCTGGAAGCGATGTGCGAAAAAGTGCTGCGGGAATCGAGCCTGCTCCCGCATCCGAACCCAGGATTGATGAGCGCGGAATGGCTGGAGCGCCTGTCGCGCGTGGCACCCAGCATGGGTCTGATGGTGGAAACCACCAGCACTCGGTTGCTCGCGAGGGGCGCCGCACACGACAACGCGCCCGATAAAGAACCCGCCCGTCGCCTGCGCGTGATCGAAGACGCAGGGCGGCAGAAAGTTCCGTTCACCACCGGGATCCTGATCGGGATTGGCGAAACGCTGGAGGAACGCGTCGATTCCCTCTTTGTCATCCGCAAGCTGCACGAAAAGTACGGTCACATCCAGGAAGTAATCGTGCAAAACTTCCGCGCCAAACAAGGAACCCCGATGGCGGCGTGGCCCGAACCCGGCCACCACGACCTGCTTCGAACCCTCGCGGTCGCGCGCCTGCTGATGCCACAAATGAACATTCAGGCCCCACCGAATCTTTCTGATCCGCACTACGATGACTTGCTCGATGGCGGCATCAATGACTGGGGCGGCGTTTCGCCTCTGACGCCGGACTACATCAATCCGGAGATGCCGTGGCCGCATCTGGAAGAATTGCAGCGGCGCACCGAAGCAAAGGGTTTCGAGCTGCGCCAAAGGCTGCCGGTTTATCCTGAATTTGTTGGGCAGGCAGCGGAGCACGGCGAGTTGCTGGCCCAGCGGTTGGGGAGCTCGGCCGATCCACAGGGCTTCGCACGGAGGGCAGCGTGATCACCGTTCTCACGGGCGGTACGGGCGGCGCGAAGTTCGTGGATGGACTGCGCCAGATCGTCCCGCCCGAAGAACTCACCATCATTGTGAACACGGGTGACGACATGTTGTGGTGGGGCCTGTACGTCTCCCCCGACGTGGACTCGATCACCTACATGTTGTCCGGAAGATTGAGCGAGGAGCGCGGCTGGGGTGTGAAGGGCGACACTTTTTTTTGCCTGCAGGCCATGGGGCAATTGGGACAGCCCATCTGGTTTCACGCCGGCGATCGCGATTTGGCCACGCACATGCTGCGTTCGAAGTTGCTGTCCGATGGCAAAACCCTGAGTGAGGTCACTGCCGAGATCGCGCGCAAGTTCGGGATCAAAGCGCGCATCCTGCCGATGAGCAACTCGCGAGTCGAGACGCGCGTTCTGACGCCCCTCGGAGAATTGAGCTTTGAAGAGTATTTCGTGCAGCGCTGGTATCAGGACCCGGTGGAGTCGGTGCGGTTCGCAGGCGCCTCGGACGCCGAGCCCGCGCCGGGAGTCATCGAGGCGATCCGGCAAGCGGACATCGTGTTGCTGGCGCCCAGCAATCCGGTGACCAGCCTTGGGCCGATTCTCGCGGTGCCGGGAATTCGTGCGGCCTTGCGTGAGAGCCGTGCTCGTATCGTGGCGGTGAGCCCGATCGTGGGCGGGATGGCCGTCTCCGGACCTGCCGGAGCGCTGTTGGCAGCGCAGGGTTTCGCAGTATCGATTGCCGGCGTAGCCGATTTCTATCACGACTTTCTGGATGTGCTGGTGGCAGATTCGCGCGATTCCCAGGCCGCGGAAACATTGCGCAGAGCCGGAGTGCGCGTGCGCTGCGTGCCCTCCATTATGCGCACAATCGAAGACCGGGTCGCATTAGCCCAAGCCGCCCTGGCCGCAGCTATCGAACCGGCCACGGAAACCGCCGCGGAGCGTTCATGATCCTGGTTCCAGTAAAGAATCTCGCGTATGCCAAGCAGCGGCTGGCTGACGTTTTGAATCCCGAGGAGCGGCTGGCATTGGCGCAGGCCATGTGCGAAGACGTGTTGCAGGAACTGGCGCGCTGGCAGGCGCGCCCCTTGGTGGCCGTCGTGACAGGCGATCCGTTTGCACGCGATCTGGCGGCGCGTTTTGATTTCGAGGTAATCTCTGACGCGGTGAATCCGGGCGAGACAGGCGCGATCGAGATGGCCACGACCGAGTGCCTGCGGCGTGGGGCAGACCGCACACTGGTGGTGCCGGCCGATATTCCATTGATGGAAGTGTCGGAGTTACAGAAGATCGTGGATTCTGCTCCTCCGGATGGAGCGGTGCTGGTGCCGGATGCGGCCGGGCGTGGCACGAATGCGGCGTTGCGTGTTCCAGCGGATTTGTTTCCGCTGCGCTTTGGGAATGACAGTTTCCTGCCCCATCTGACCGCGGCAAAGGCTACCGGCAAGCCCTGCGTTGTGCTCGAACTGTCGGGAATCGCCCGCGACGTCGATCGTCCGGAAGATTTGAGGGAACTGGCCGCCGCACACGGCGAGCGGTATTCACAACGGCTTGTGCGATCCTGGAACCTCAACGGCCGGGAGAGGATCTGCCGTGAGTAAACCCGCGCCCGGGGAAGTCCGCATCCTTCCTCTGGCCGTGGATGGAGAGATTCGGCCGGGAGATTCGTTGGGCGAAACGTTGCTGGCGGCGGCGAAGAGAGCGCGATTGCGATTTCAGAATGGAGACATTCTGGTCGTGAAACACAAAGTCGTTTCGAAGGCCGAAGGCGCGTTGGTGGCGCTGGACGAGGTTCGTCCTTCCGCATGGTCGCGCGCCTGGGGTCGTCGCTTCCAAGTCGATGCCCGAGTCACGGAACTTGCGCTCAGGGAAAGCCGGCGCGTCGTACGGAAGAAGCGCAGGGTGCTGATCACCGAGACGCGCCACGGTTTTGTCTGTGCCAATAGCGGCGTGGATGTTTCGAACGTAGATGGCGGGATACACGCAGTGTTGTTGCC
>Ga0209698_10005113_pt1 | contig 14274 bp, 16 predicted proteins | sample LitLauG_LLR_2012_FD_187203 | JGI IMG/M metagenome (GOLD analysis project Ga0209698, IMG submission 187203) | Freshwater sediment microbial communities from Pennsylvania, USA - Little Laurel Run_MetaG_LLR_2012 (SPAdes) (version 2) | ecosystem: Environmental > Aquatic > Freshwater > Creek >... | reverse complement strand
TTGACGATCAGCAGGTCGGATGACGTGTAGTGAAAGAAGAAGTGTTCGTAGGCCTTCACGACTTCTTCCAGATATTCGTCGCTGACGGCGCGCTCGCTGCTCGCGTTCTTTTTCTTCAGGCGCTTTTTGAGCACCTCAGGCGTGGCCTGCAGATAAATCACCAGGTCAGGCGTGGGCAACTGTTCGCGGAAATAATTGTAGTAGCGATTGTAGGTGTCGAGTTCCTGATCGTTGAGATTCAGGCAGGCGAAGAGCTTGTCTTTTTCAAAGATGAAATCCGCTACGACCATGCGTTGCGATTGCGGGCCGAGATCGAGCGCCTGCAGGCGCTCGAAGCGCCGCACCAGAAAGGTGAACTGCGCCTGAAAGGCCGCGCCGCGGTCGCCGTCATAGAACGAGTCGAGAAACGGATTGGCCTCCGGCTCCATGACCTGTTGAGCGTTCAACCGCTCGGCCAGAATGCGCGCCAGCGTGCTCTTGCCGACTCGAATGGGACCCTCTACTGCAATGTAACGGGGAAGCTCAAAAAGATTGGCCATTGGGGCTCGCGATGTTCGGAAATGGCAGGATATCTCGGATGAGGGCGAGTGACAATTGAGGGAAGAGTTAACAGGGGCGATGCAGCAACTATGTGAGGAATTGAAAGTGCTGAGGATTGAGTAATCGGGAAATTTGGTAATTGAGGAATTGAAGTTCAAAACCGGTGCGCATGTGATTTTAAATTCCCAATTACCAAATTTCTCAATTACTCAATTCCCCAAAATTTCCCAATTGCTAAATCGCATCCCCTACAATCGCAGTATGCTTGGACCTGTGCTGGCCGGAGCGGCCGCTGCAGTTGCCGTGGCTGGCGGCTATCAAACGATGTGGCCCACCGGGCAGTGGTACGGGCGCACGTTTACCGGCCTTCCACGCGGGACCAGGCAACTTGCGCTCACCTACGATGACGGCCCCAATGACCCGCACACCTTGCGCTTGCTGGAAATTCTTGCTCGCCACGACGTGCACGCCACTTTTTTTCTGATTGGGAAACACGTTCAGAAGCGCCCGGATCTGGTTCGTGAGATCGCACAGGCAGGGCATACGATCGGTAACCACACGTTTACCCATCCGTTGCTGGTCTTTAAGAACAGCTCCGAGGTTCGCCAGGAACTCTTACTCTGCAGCGCAGCTTTGCAAGACGCGATCGGAGAACATTCCAATCTTTTTCGTCCGCCGTTCGGCGGGCGTCGCCCGGCTGTGTTGCAGATTGCCCGCGCACTTGGTCTTGAACCCGTGATGTGGAACGTGACTGGCTATGACTGGAGCGCGCGACCGGCGGCTGTGATCGAACGGAAAGTTGCGCGCCAGATCGGCGGAGGAGATGTGATTCTTCTGCACGACGGCGGGCACAAGCAGATGGGCGCCGACCGCTCGCAGACAATTCTTGCGACCGACCATCTGATCCGACGCTACAAACAGGAGGGCTACGAGTTTGTGACGATCCGGCAGATGATGGATGCGCAAGCTGTCAGCCGTCAGCCTTCACACGCCAGCTAAGTCAAATCGAATCCACTTCCACTATACCTTCGTGGCGGCAAACGACTCTTTCGCCGCGGCGATCGTTTTTTGCACATCTTCTTTGCTGTGGGTTGCACCCAGGAAGGCCGCTTCATACTGCGAGGGGGGCAAGTACACGCCGCTATCCAACATGCTGCGGAAGAACCGTCCGAACGCTTCCGTGTTCGACTTCGACGCCGAATCCCAGTCGGTCACCGGGCCTTTCTGGAAGAACCAGGTAAACATCGATCCCACTCGGTTGTGGCAGAGCGGAACGCCGGCCGCCTCTGCGGCGGCAGCAACTCCAGCGACGAGTTCCCCGCTCAGCTTCTCGAGCTGCGGATAAATCTCGCCCTTGCGATCGCGCAGTTGCTTCAACATGGCGCAACCAGCGGCCATGGCCAGCGGATTCCCAGAGAGCGTCCCAGCTTGATACATAGGACCCAGCGGCGCGACGAGGTCCATAATTTCTTTCGGCCCGCCGTAGGCGCCGACTGGCAGGCCTCCGCCGATGATTTTCCCCAGCGTCGTCAGGTCTGGACGGATGTTGTACAACTCCTGCGCTCCGCCGAAGGCCACGCGAAAGCCAGTCATCACTTCGTCGAAAATCAGCACCGAGCGTTCGCGCTCCGTGATCAACCGCAAGCCCACGAGGTAATCGTCGGCAGCCGGGACGCATCCCATGTTACCGACTACTGGCTCAACGATCACGCAGGCGATCTGATGCTTGAACTTATGGAAGGCGTGCTCGACGGCGGTCAGATTATTGAAGGGCAGCGCCAGCGTAAATTGCGTGAATTCTTCGGGCACGCCAGCTGAGCCGGGAATTCCGAGCGTAGCGACTCCTGACCCGGCCTTCACCAGCAGAGCATCCGCGTGGCCGTGATAACAGCCTTCAAACTTCACAATGTATTTGCGTTTGGTGTAAGCGCGCGCCAGACGGATCGCCGACATCGTCGCTTCGGTGCCGGAGCTGACGAAGCGAATTTTTTGCATGTGAGGGAAAGCACCGGTCACGAGTTCGGCGAGATCGGCCTCCGCGGGCGTGGACGCGCCGAAGCTGGTGCCGTTGCAAGCGGCGCTCACAATCGCGTCGAGCACGCCAGGTTCGGCATGGCCCAGAATCAGCGGTCCCCACGATCCGATGTAGTCGATAAATTCGTTTTCGTCCGCATCCCAGATGTGCGAACCTTTTCCGCGCACAATAAATGGCGGATCGCCCCCGACCGAGAGGAAAGCCCGAACGGGAGAGTTCACGCCTCCCGGAATCATGCTCTCCGCCCGCTTCTGTAGGCGGCGTGACTGCTCAGTTTTTCGCGATGTGATGGATGGCATCCAATCCCTCGACCGAGAGAGACGTCACAAGATTTCAGCAAAGCCAGCAGAGCAACGAAATACTATAGCAGCCGCGGGGTTGCCGAATTCATCAGATATTCATCCTTCTGAAATCACTTTGCAACATGGCGGTGGTAACGTAAAGGTCATCAAGTTACCCTTCTAACCGGGAGGGTTTGAGGGACAGTCTCGGGGGCTCCGGACTGTCCTCTTTATTTTGGCCGGTGCAATCGGCCCTGGATGTACCTTCGCAGCCTGCCGATTACGGATCGCAATCCATTCCGTTCAGCTCCTTCAATTCCAGCGAAGCGCGGCGTTGGAAGTGCGTGAAGAAGAGAACGAATCCGACAGTGAGCAGGCCTAAAACCATCACTGCCAAACCGAAAGCAGTTCCGGTCATCCGGTGGCGGAGGTAATCGCCGGTGAGCCAGGGCGCTGAGATGGCCACTTGCACCGCCAGAAACGCTTTGCCGAAGCGAACAGCGCGAAGGCCTGCCAGGCAGCGGTTGCGATAGTGTTCGGTGAACTCGGTCACCGATTTCAAGTCGGCAGTCCACAGACTTCGCCAGTTCCACAAGGAGAAGGCGGCGGCTAAGATCGTGCCGGCCCACACGACGGCAGTCCAAACATAAGCTTCCATCGAGGGATTTCTCGTGGCCACGCCTGCGCTGAATACGAGCAGCACAATCCCCATCCCCAGCTCGAGCAAATGCCGCATGCGCAGACTGCGCTGCTGGCGCACCACCTTACGGCGGAGTTCCCCCGGCGTTGAGTCGCCAACTTCAGCTTGTGAGACCCATTGGGCGCGCCAAGATTCGATCTCCCCATCCAGATTCGTCATCGTCTCAACCTTTCTCTGGAACCCAGCCTTTCCTTGAGCAGTTTGCGGGCGCGGTTCATGCGCACCCCAACATTATTTTCACTGATTCCTAAAACCGTGGCGATCTCTGCGTGCGGCAAATCTTCCAGCGCCAGCGTAAGAACCTGCCGAAACGGAATCGGCAGCAGCCGGATCGCTTCCATCAGGCGCCCCCGGTCCACACGCTGCATGGCTTCGCTCTCGGGACTGCTTCGTGGATCGGGAATCTCCTCCGGTTCTTCGGAGACGCCCGCGCGCTTCCTTCGCCACACATGCGTCAGAGCGCGGTTGTGGGCGACACGATAAACAAACGTGCGCAGCGAAGACTCTTTGCGAAAGCGCGGCAAGGCAACCCAGATCGCCAGGCGAATTTCCTGCAAGAGATCTTCGCGGGCGTGCGTCTCCGATTCGTACGACGACGCCAGACGGGCCAGGCTGGGACCGAAGTTGCTCCAGAGCTCTTCGTACTCCCGCTCGAGTTGATCACGCTGTGCTTCCACGATAGCCGTCGCCTTGCCGGCGATGCCCTCTTCTCCCGCACTCATGCGGCGCTCACCATTCTCTGCTTACTCGCCAGCAGAAACGAACTTCTGTGCACGGGGAGGCAGTCTGCGCAGGGGGCGACTCCTTACAAAACTTTTTTTCCGAGTGAACTGCCTTTTGTTTGTAAGGTCGCGCCGCATTCAAGACTACCTGTTACGACACTCGGATTTCAGAAAGGAACCTCAAATGCCCATCAAGTACTCTCTGCCACGAACCCTGATAGCGACCGCAGCCTGTTTGGTATGGATCGCGGTGCCCTTCGCCCTTTCGCAATCCCAGGATTCTTCAACCCTGCAACCGGTGCGTCACGTCGCGGCCATTTATCGGCTCGGCGGACAGCCCACCGGAACCTATCACGAATCCACCAGTCCAGAACCGGACGGGAGCGGCGTCACGTCGATTGAAAGCGACCTCGTCTTCAATCGCCTTGGCACCAAGCTGGAGATGAAGTCCACGAGTCAATACCACGAAGATCGCGATGGACATCTGACTGGCGTTTCCAGCGATCAGTCGAGCTCTCAGCAATCGACCCACCTCGCGGTGCAAGTCGGTAACGGTTCGCTCGCGGTCACAACGACTACCGGCGGCAAAAGCTATGAGCATGGCGCGGCCTTCACTGGCCTGCTGCTCGGTCCGGATGGTGCGCGGCGGCTTCTGCTCGCACGCCTGCGCCAGCCGGGAGACTCGGTTTCTTATCAGACTTTTTCCGCGGAGTTGGGATCCGTCACGACCATCTCCAGCAAGCTTGTGGCGACAGATGACGATGTGGTCGTCGCTCAGGGAGCGCAGGGCCAGAGAAAAATCAGCGGCCTCAAGATTGAGCAGACGGTCGAGTCCATGCCCGGGACTTCGACTTTGTGGCTGGATCACGACGGCTGGTTGCTGCGCCAGGTAGTACAGAGCCCGCTGGGCGAGATTGAGGCTTTGCGAGAGGAAGGAGTGCGCACAGAGGCATCCGCAACGCAGGGTGCATCGTTGCCGGAAGAAACTTTCACCCGGTCGATCGTGAAGTCGAATATCCGGTTGCCGCAGGAACGGCTCATTGCAGGGCTCAAGCTGAAGATAATCCTCAAGCGTCCGGAGCTTGGCTGGCCTGAGCTCGAAACCGACAACCAGCATGTTCTTGAAAAGACGGCGAACTACGTGGTGCTAGAGGTCAAGCGCATCGAACCACACCGCGCAGCGGCCGCGCCTGCGGCCAGCGACACCACCAGCGCGCCGTATCTCGCGCCCAACGCCCTGCTGCAATCGGACGATGCGACCATTAAAGAGATCGCCAGCAGCATCGTCGGGAACGAGCATGATGCGTGGCGGGCGGCGCAAGCGTTGCAGCGATGGACGAACGACAACATGAAATTCGATCTGGGCATTGCGATCGCCCCGGCGTCGGAAGTCGCGCGCAACCGGCGCGGTACGTGCTTCGGATACTCAATGCTGCTGGGTTCGCTGGCGCGGGCTGCCGGCATCCCGTCGCGCCTGCGCATGGGCTACGTCTACGCTGGCGGAATCTGGGGCGGGCACGCCTGGGTGGAAGTGCGGATTGGCGAAGAGTGGATCTCGATCGACGGCGCTCTTTATTCCCCAGGCGCTGCCGACGCCGCGCGCTTCAGCTTCTTCACCAGCGCACTGGAGAGCGGAACGCTGGGCGGGGTGGGCGCGCTTGGGCAACTCTTCAGCAATGTGGACGTCAAAATTCTGCAGTACACCGTGGATGGGAAACACATTGACGTGCCGGAGGACGCCCAGGCATTCACCGCGAGCGGTGACGATTACCGCAATCCCTGGATCGGTTTGTCGATTCGCAAACCCGCTTCGTTCAAGTTTGGCGATCTGGATGCGGCGTGGCCGCAGGCTGACCTGCTATCACTCGAGGGGCCCCACGGTGAGAGCATCAAGGTGAAGAATCTCTCCGCATCGCTTCCGACAGGGAAGTTCGATGCGGAAAAGGAATTCGCGGAAGAGGACATTCACAGCAAGGGCGGTTCCATCAAAATCGCCGGGCGCAAGGCGCTTCTTGCTTCCTCCGGCGGGAAGGCGGAGGCCATACTCGTCAGGCGTGGAAACATTTGGGCATTGACGAGCACCGGACCCCGCGCGGAGGAATTGCTGGAGCAGGTGGCGTCGACGGTGCGTCTAACCGATTGATTGGCAAGTTTTCACCGCGGGCGGGACGGGCGAAGGCGCCCGTCCCATACAAACCCGTCCCCACACGGGAACCTCGGACTATCGCAAGTAGGCGCGCACCAGTGAAATCAAGTCCTCCGTTAACTCCTCCGGAGAGCTGGCGCCCAGGTGCGGATGCGTGATGTGCAGGCGGATGTGATCCTCGAGAATTTCGGCCATCAGGCTGTTCACGCCGCCACGGATCGCCGCCAGCAGCATGAGGATATCCGCGCATTCGTCGCCCTCAGCGACCGATCGCTCCACGGCAGAAATCTGTCCGCCCAGGCGTTTGATTCTGGAAAACAGTTTCTGTTTTTCTTTGGAAATTTCCGGCAGCTTGTCCTTCATAAAATTTCGCGTCGGCTCCTTACTTCTTTCTTGACATATACCATAGGGGGGTATGATATATAAAGCGCAGGATCGGAAGCAAGCCGGCGAAAAGGAAAGGCACGGATGCTCGATCTTTTCAGAAAGGAGGAGAACGGCAATGGCATGCATCACTCTACTCGCTCCGCCCATCGCGGTGACGACGACACAACTCGCGCGCGCAATTCATCACGAAGCTGCCGCACCCTGGCAGATCGAGTTGAACCTGCAGCAACGCAATATTCTGCGCTTGAGCTGGGTCGTGGTCACCGACAGCGACGGCAGCCGCCGGCTCCGGATGCAGTGGGCATCCGCCGATGATGAATGATCCGATCGCGTCCGGCGATTGCTGATGTTCACACTGCTGTAATCATCGATGCGTAGTCTCAACCGGGCGGGATCTCAAGGCCCAGCCATGGGTCCCGGGTGCGTTAACTGTGATTAACTTCCAAGCGATGCTATAGTTAATCTACGAGTGGGGGTTCGTCGCGACAGCAAGAACTAGAGTCTAGCCAATGAAGTTCGAATTCATATCCAAAACTGGCTTCGCCTTGCCCGCTCTCCGCGTCGATGCGCGCGTCTTTACACTTGCCCTATGCCTCTCGACCCTGGTCGTCCTACCCGGCCCATCGGCCCTGGCGCAGTACTCCAACACTACGCTGCCGACCGACAGTGTGGCGGCTCCTCCTCTACCTGCGCTTGCCGCCCTGCCGGATCCTCCGCCCGACGACAGCACCGAGGCGATGCTTCCTCATTTCAAGAGCTCGCGTTTCTGGCTCTCCGGGCAGGCGAACTTTATCTTTCAGACGCATCCTGAATTCCACTCGCCTTACAGCGGGCCGCACAGTCTCAATCCGCACTACGAAAAGGCGACCTCACGCTTGATGACGCTGTACACCGGCGTGCGCCTGAACAACTCGACCGAATTTCTGGTCGACATCGAGGAGGCCGGTGGCGCGGCGCTCACGCAAGGGTTCGGGCTGGCCGGGAATACCGATCTCGACATCGTGCGCAACCCGCTGCTCAGCAAAGCGCCCTATCTGGGCCGGGGCATGATCCACCATATCTTCGCTCTGAGCCGGGATAAGGTGGAAAATCAGCGCAATGCCTTCAGCCTTTTCGACGAACTGCCGCGGCGGCGGCTCGAAGTCCGGTTCGGCAAATTCAGCATGCCGGATTTCTTCGATACCAATTCCGTCGGCTCCGACACTCACTTTCAATTCCTCAATTGGACGATCGATAACAACGGAGCCTGGGATTACGCTGCCGACACGCGCGGCTACACCGTCGGCCTCACTGCAGACTTCGAAGACCGCAACTGGGGATTCCGCTTTGCCGAAGCCCTGATGCCCAAAGTCGCCAATGGCATCGACCTGGTATGGAAACCGTGGCAGGTTCATGCGGAGAACTATGAGTATGAGTGGCGCCACGGATTGATCCCGAAAAAGTCAGGCGTGGTTCGTCTGCTTGCCTACACCAACTACGCCAACATGGGGATTTATCGCGATCAAGTTGCTAAAGCCCAAGCTACCGGAACCACGCCTGACATCACGAATCACCCGTGGCACATCACGCGCAAATACGGCTTCGGCATTAACGTGGAGCAGACTCTCACGCGTTATTTGACGGCCTTCGCGCGCTTCGGATGGGCCGACGGCAGGACGGAATCGTTCGCTTACACGGAAGTGGATCAGACTTTCAATCAGGGCATCGGCGCCAACGGCGCGTGGTGGCATCGCAAGCAGGACCGCGCGGGCATCGCTTTCGTCAGCAACGCGCTCAAAAAGGATCACCAGAATTACCTGGCGGCTGGGGGACTAGGATTCCTGCTGGGCGATGGCAAGCTCAATTACGGGCGGGAAAATGTCTTGGAGACTTACTACACGGCGCATGTGTGGCGCGGGATCTACCTTGCGCCCGGCCTGCAGCACATCAACAATCCCGGCTACAACCGCGACCGCGGCCCAGTTCTCGTGCCTACCTTCCGGGCGCATGTGGAATTCTGAATGCGCTATTTCTCCACTTTCACGCCCTTCCAGAACGCTACGTAGCCTTTGATCTGCTTGGCGGCGAGCTTGGGCTCGGGGTAGAACCAGGCCGCGCCGGCATTTCGTTTGCCTCTGACTTCCAGGTCGTAGTAGCTGGCGGTGCCTTTCCACGGGCACACGGAATGCTGGCCGCTGGGACGAAAGTATTCCGTTCGAATCGCGTCGGGCGGAAAATACTGGTTGCCCTCAACTTCAACGGTTTGACTGCTTTCGGCGAGCACAGCGCCTTCCCACATTGCTTTTGCCATAATGATTCTTTAGATTCGTAACCACCTTTATGGCTTCACAACCTTCTGACGCAGCGGTCTCGCCGGCAACCGAGGTGCGATTCAACGGACACTCTATGGTCGGGCCCCTCCAGCGCGTGCTCGTATGCTCCCCGCGAACGGCTGGATGGAATCAGGCAGGACGGGCGGCCCGCTGGGGCGACTTGGGATTTCTGCACGCTCCCGATTTTGAGAAGGCGCAGGCGCAACACGAAGTTCTTTGCCGCGAGCTATCGGCAGCGGGAGTTGAGGTGGTAGAGTTGCCGGCTGCGGCGGACCTTTCTTTGGACGCGGTCTATGCGCACGACGCGTCGTTGGCCACCGACTTTGGATTGATCGTGATGCGTCCGGGGAAAGAGAACCGCGTGACCGAAGGCCCGCACCATGGTTCGTTCTGCGCGCGGCTTGGCATTCCAAGTCTCGCCAGGATTGTTGCTCCGGGCACTACCGAAGCCGGAGATATCGTGTGGCTCGATGGGAAGACACTGCTGATTGGGCGCGGCTACCGCACCAACGGCGAAGGCATACGGCAGATGCACGACTTGCTGGCGCCGAAAGGGGTCGAGGTACTCTCAGCGCCGCTGCCGCATGGAGCGGGGCCGTCCACTTGTCTGCACCTTATGTCGCTGATCAGCTTGCTCGACGAGCAGACTGCGTTGGTGGATTTGCCGTGGCTGGCGGTGGAGACTGTGGAACTGCTGCAAGGTCGCGGTTTCAAGTTTATTGAGATCGATCCGTCGGAGCGCGACACCCTAGCCTGCAACGTTCTCGCGCTGGGTGGCAAGCGAGTGCTTGCTATTGAAGAAAATCGCAAGACGAACGACCGTTTGCGCACCGCCGGATTCGAGGTACGCACTTTTCCCGGAGACGAACTCTGCGTCAATGGTGGTGGCGGGCCGACTTGTCTTACACGGCCGCTGCTGCGGGGATAATTCTCACCCTCCCGCGATTGCCCCGATCACCAGGAACGGCTCTTTCCCCGTAGCGACCGCCTCGGGCAAAGGCGCGTCAGGCGACGCGTGCGAAAGATCCTCCTCGCAGGCAAAGAAGCGCAGGAACGGCCTGCGCTGCAGCGTGACATGGTCGCGGATCGCTCCCTGCAGCATGGGATAACGAGCTTCGAGCGCATCGAGAACCGAGCGCTGTGTGACTGGGCCGGTGATCTCGACCGTCACCTCGGAGCCGGCCCCGGCCAGATTGCGAAGATGGAATGGGAGAGCGACTCGGACCATACTTCGTACCTTAGACCAATCGATTACTGAATCTCAACGTGGCCTGCTTCCTTCAGGACCGCGATAGCTCTCTCCGCGAACTCCTCTGGGATGAGCACGTAGTCGGTGTCGTAGGTTGAGACGGCGAAGATCGGGACATTGTTGCCGGAGAGCGGTTCGATAAACGAGAGCAGCACTCCGGTTTGTGTGAAGGGGAAAGGGCCTTCGAGTTTCAGACAGCGCCATCGGTGCGACGAGTGTACTTCGGTCGGGAGATTTTCGGTCGGGCATACGATCGAGAGTTCGTCGGGCGTGCGTGTAATCGATGTGAAAGCGCCTTTCGTGGCCCAAGCAGGCACGGGCGCGTCGGAAGTCAGATGGACCACCCCGTAGATGGCATTAAGCGCGCGGAATCGGAGTGGCTGTTGCATGGACGTTAGCCTTCGATCGCCTTGCGCACGGCGGCACGGGCCAGAAGCCGTGTTGAATCGAGCGTGGGCAACGGCGAAGACTCCGGGGTCACCAGCAACGGAATCTCGGTGCAGGACAGCGCGACAGCATCGCAGCCTTCGTCCTTCATACCGCGAATCACTTCCACGAGGTAGGCGAGCGAGCGCGGCAAGAATTGGCTGTTGACCAACTCGTCGAAAATAATTTGATTGATACGCTCGCGCTGATCGGGGCCGGGAACGCGGTGCTCAATGCCCGCAGCCTTCAAGGCCTCGCGATAGACCGGACCCTCCATCAGATAGCGCGTGCCGAGGACGGCTACCCGTTTGAACTGCTGCCGCCGCGCCTCATTGGCGACCTCGCGGGCGATGTGCAGCCAGGACCGCGGCGAGCGATGCTCGACCAGATCAAATGCCTGGTGAATCGTGTTGTCCGGACAGATGAGAAAGTCAGCGCCCGCTTGGGCGAGCTTTTCGGCGGAAGAGATCATCAACTGCGCCACGCCGGCCCAATCACCGGCGTCGATCGCTTTCATATATTGCACCAGCGAATAAGAGTGCAGCGCGACTTCAGGATGGTCGTGACGGCCGAGCATCTGCGCTCCTTCAAGCGAGATAGTGCGGTAGCAGAGCGCGGCTCCTTCGGTGCTGCAAGCTACGATTCCTATGCTTAACATCAGGCGCTCGGGTCCGAGGGCAGGGGCCATTTGTTCGCTGCCAATCTTTGTCTTTCAGCCACGTCGGCCGCACGGACCGGGTTCGCGACCGCGTAAGGGCTGGTCTCGCGATAGCGCTTTTCGAATTCCTCGCGCGTGATGATGGTCTTCACGTCTGCAACTCTATCGATGGCGAGTATGCCCTCCAGGTGGTCAACCTCGTGTTGCAGAAGTTCCGCGAGATCGCGGTCGTCCCCGGCTTCGAACTCCAGGGTCTCGCCGTAGAGGTTCTGATAGCGGACCGCAATTCGGCAGTAGCGCTCGACCTGCATGAAGATGGAGAGAAAGCTGAGGCACGCATCCCAGACGACGACTTTCTCTTTGCTATAGCCGATGATCTCTGGATTAATCAGCGGCCAGGGCTCCACGCCGGGAAGCTTTAGAAAAACTACTCGCAGCAGCACGCCGAACTGAGGTGCCGCGATGCCGCGCCCATAGCCGGTGGTGGCGCGCCAGTGGGCCAGCGTGTCGGCCATGTCCCGCACCAGGTCGCGAATCTCGCGGGAAGTTGGGTCGCCGACAGGAAGAGACTTCTCCCGCAATAAGGGATCGCCGAGTTGAAGAATCGGGCGGATCGACATGGCGCAGAATTATTTCTTGGGAGCAGCCTCGGGATCGGACCAGACAATTTGCAGCACGATACAAACAATCAGAGCCAGGAAAAAATCTGCGAGCTGCGGATGTCCCGGCCAGAGCTTGTGGGGTATCCGCATCCGCCAGCCGATGATCGCGGCGGCCGTAGCTATCAGACTGATCCTGAGAGTCTTCATGCTGGACTCGCAAAAAATCCAGTTCGCCGAGCGACCGAAATTCTACAACATTCGCCATCCGCCGTTCGGGCTTTCAGCGCGCCGCGGCAGCATCGAACAGGCTGAGAAGTTCGAGCTTCTTCTCCGCCGGGAGAAACGATGCTTCGAAGGAATTGCGCGCCAGTTCCCGCAGATGCTCGTCGGTGAATCCGAAATTTTCCTGGGCAAGCTGGTACTCGCGCGACAGCGTGGTGCCGAACAGCGCCGGATCGTCCGTGTTGAGGGTGATCATGATGCCCTGATCGAAATAGCTCTTTGCGGGATGCTCGGCGATCGACTTGCAAATACCCGTTCGCACATTGCTGGTCAGGCAAATCTCGACGGGAATTTGGCGGTAGGAAAGCTCTTCGATCAAATCGGCATCTTGCGCAACGGTAAGGCCGTGGCCGATGCGCTCAGCGTGCAGATTAAGCGCGCCCCACACCGACTCTGGCGGTCCGGTCTCGCCCGCGTGTGCAGTGAGGCGGAGATCATTGACCGCGGCATACTCATAGGCGCTGCGGAAAAGTTCCGGAGGAGCTTTCACCTCGTCGCCGCCAATACCCACACCGACGACATTGCGGTCGTGATAGCGTGCTGCCAGTTCGAATACCTTCTGTGCTTCTTCCGCGCCAAAGTGGCGCGTGGCGTCAAAAATCCAGAGCAGAGAGATGCCGAAATCGCGCGCGCCACGGGCGCGCCCGCGCTCCAGACCTTCAAAGATCGCGGCAAAATCCTGCTTGCGGAACAGGCACACGCCAACCGCAACGTAGACCTCCGCATGCAGGATGTTGTGCTCTTTAAGTTGTTGCATCAGGCGGTACGTGGCGAATTCGTAGTCGTCGGGGCCACGCAGGTGCGCGCTGACCTCTTTGAACGCCATCAGGAAGCTTTGGAAGTCAGCGTAACGGTATAAGGCTTCGGTCTCGGCAAGCGTGCAGCGATCGCCGTGCCGGTGGCGCAGTTCGTACAGGGTCGCGGGTTCGACCGCGCCTTCCAGGTGCAGGTGCAGCTCCGCCTTGGGAAGATGGCGAATGAAGCTCGAGGGCGGCCGTTCTGCCGCATCAGTCATGAATCAGATTGTAGATTGCGCGGCAAGGAATTGCGAGGGAGGCCCCAGCTTCAAAGGTCGCAATTTTGTTTGGGTCTAAGAGTCCCTATACTTTCTTGGCGAACTCGCTTCTGTGCCGGCTGTAGAAGTAATAGATAAGCAGGCCCAGGACCAGCCAGATCACGAAACGCAGCCAAGTAATGAGGGTGAGCCCGAACATCAGCCCGCCGCACAGCAGTACGGAAATGAGCGGGAACCACGGCACAAACGGGACCCGGAACGCGCGCTTGCGATCGGGCTGGCGGCGGCGGAGCAGGATCACTCCCAGCGAAACCAGGACGAAGGCGAACAGCGTTCCGATGTTGGCAAGGTCGGCGGCATCTCCAATGTCCACCAGGCCGGCGGGAATTCCTACGGCGAAACAGGCGATCCAGGTGGACCAGTGCGGCGTCTTATATTTCGGGTGAACCGCGGAGAACAGCTTCGGCAACAAGCCGTCGCGCGACATGGCGTACCAGATGCGTGCCTGGCCGTACTGAAACACCAGCAACGAAGAGATCATGCCCGTCAGCGCACCGATCACGATGACCGAGCGGAAGAACGGGTGCACGCCCAGATACTTCATCGCGTAGGCCACGGGCGCTTCAGCGGCTGCACCGGACACAAAGGTCGTGTATTTCATCATGCCGAGCAGCACGACGGCAACGCCGACATAGAGCAGCGTGCAGACAATGAGCGACATGATGATGCCGAAGGGCAAGTCTTTTTGCGGATTGCGCGATTCCTCCGCGGCGGTCGAGACCGAATCGAATCCGATGTAGGTAAAGAAAACGATGGCCCCGCCGGTGACGATTCCGGCGAAGCCAGAGGGCGCGAAGGGCGTCCAGTTCGCGGGCTTCACCAGCATTCCACCGACAACCAGGAAGGTCAGGATCGCGCC